>Ga0081455_10004585_pt1 | contig 13310 bp, 9 predicted proteins | sample TabmetS3T2R1_FD_70207 | JGI IMG/M metagenome (GOLD analysis project Ga0081455, IMG submission 70207) | Tabebuia heterophylla rhizosphere microbial communities from the University of Puerto Rico - S3T2R1 | ecosystem: Host-associated > Plants > Roots > Rhizosphere ... | reverse complement strand
CAACAACGACAGCAACTCACACGCCGACTGCTACAGCAACAGCTACATTTATACCGACAGCAACTGCGACTGTGCCTCCAAGTCCCACCCCAACCCCAAGCGAAACGGTACCACCAATGAGGGACACTCCCATTCCACGCCCTCGTCCTACTCCAGCACCGCGCCCGTAGGTTTCATCAATGAAGAAGAAATGCATTGCTCAATCCGACTTGTTCAAACTTCAGCCACTAGTTGCTCTATTTGTTTGCGCTGTCGTAATCTGCTCAATGATTGTAAGCGGAGAGATACTCGCTTTCTGGCGCTCCGATGCGCCGGCGACGGCATCCGAACGCGGCTTAACGTTTGAAGAACGCATAGCTTATCAGCGAGCCATTGAAGAAGTTTATTGGCGTCATCGGATCTGGCCAAAAGAGCGTCGCGATCCGAAACCATCGCTCGATGCCGTGATGTCTCAGGCGCAACTTGAAAAGAAAGTGCAAGATTACCTGCGCGAATCACAGGCGTGGGAGGATTACTTGCAACAGCCAATCACTGCCGGGCAGTTACAAGCAGAAATGGTTCGCATGGCACAGCACACTAAACAACCAGAGGTATTGCGCGAACTCTTTGCAGCACTCGGGAACGATCCGTTCGTCGTAGCCGAGTGCGTCGCCCGGCCGGTGCTCTCAATGAATTTGGTTACAGATCTCTATCAGCACGATCAAAGATTGCACAGCGAACGAAAACGACAGCCGGATTCCTGGCAAAGCACCCAAACGCCAAGGAAGGTAGCGGCGATTGACTCAATCGCCAAGGCGGTTCAGATGAACCGCCCCTACCAGCTTCCCACAATATCGGGCGGGGCCGGTTGTACTGATAATAGCTGGACAGCAATGAGCAACACTCAAACACCTGACGGACGAGCGTCCCATACCGCAGTGTGGACTGGGAATGAAATGATCGTCTGGGGCGGTTATGGGGGCAGCTATTTCAACACCGGCGGAAGATATACTCCCAGCACAGATAGTTGGACAACCGTCAGCACGGTTAATGGGCCCTCGGCGCGAGCTGGTCACACGGCAGTCTGGACTGGCAACGAAATGATTGTTTGGGGCGGGGATGATGGCCTTGGTTTGAACACAGGCGGCCGATACAATCCTGCTACTGATACATGGACGGCAACGAGTACAACCAATGCGCCAGTTGGTCGAGCCTTTCACACGGCAGTCTGGTCCGGTAGTCAAATGATCGTGTGGGGAGGATGGGATCATGTCGAATTCAACACCGGAGGCAGGTACGATCCGACTACAGATAGTTGGACTGCCACCGACACCATCACTGCGCCCGCCGCGCGGCTCGATCACTCTGCAGTCTGGGCCAGTAATGAAATGATCGTCTGGGGAGGATGGAATGGCGTAAATTATTTCAACACTGGCGGCAAATACAATCCAAGCACGGACAGGTGGGAAGCGACCACCACGTCGAACGCGCCCTCTGGCCGAAAATTACACTCGTCAGTCTGGACCGATGATGAAATGATTATCTGGGGGGGTGATGATGGCTCAAACTCCGGGCTTAACAGCGGTGGCAGATATAGTCCGGACTTCAATAGTTGGTTTGCCACCAGCACGACCGATGCGCCCGAAGCCAGGTTTGGTCATACCGGAGTATGGACCGGCGGTGACATGATCGTGTGGGGCGGGACTGACGGGCTAAAGCAATTCAACACCGGTGGCAGATATAGTCCGGGCACGGATATCTGGATGGCTACAACAACGACCAACGCACCTGAACGCCGGGCCTATCACACGGCAGTCTGGAGCGGCAGCGAAATGATTGTCTGGGGTGGACTCAATGATATTGGACCTTTTTATTTAAACACAGGCGGGAGATACTGCGCCCAACCCAGCGCCACACCTACGCCCACGCCCGCAGAATCGTGTTTGGTGGAACACGTGAGTTTATGTAACAGCGTCGTTTCCACCGCACCGACTGATTTCATTGTCGAAATGAGCTGCTCCGTCGACAGTGTTCAACCGAGCGGTTTCATGGTGAACAACATCGGCCCGAACTCGTTCACAATATCAAAGAGCACGATCACCTTCCACTACAATACCTCTCCTGCGGTTCCAGGCCTCAACACGATACACATTCTCTTCGATGCTATTATCTGCTGTTTGAGACCGGTGTCGGAGTTCACCTGCACATTCAGTTACGTTCCGGACACACCTACCCCAACTCCTACAGCAACGTCGACGCCTACGCCGAGTCCAAGACCTACGCCAACACCGAGACCTCGTCCTACCCCGGCACCGCACCCGTAGCCTCGTGATGAAAAGGAAGCGTACTGCTCAATCTGCATTTTTGAATGTGTGCATCTTGCTCAGATTGCTTCTGTTTCTTGTCGGAGTGCTCCTGGTGGTGTTCGCCATGCCGGTTGCGGGACGGGATCGTCATGCTGAGGCAATTCCCGGAACGTTGACTCGTGTGCACCCATTCCGTCCGGAGCAGACCAGTCGTGCCGTTGACGGTCGTGCCACGCCCTCGGGCACCGTACAGGAGGCATGGGTCGCGCGCTACAACGGGCCGGGGAACGGCGATGATGAGGCGAACGCTATTGCGGTTGACGGGAATAGCAATGTCTATGTGACTGGATACAGCTGGGGCTCAGGGAGTGGTCGTGATTACACCACGATTAAATATGATTCAACCGGGCAACAACAATGGCTGGCCAGGTACAACGGGCCTGCAAACGACGATGATATGGCGGCAGCTATCACAGTTGACAGCGTTGCGAACGTCTATGTCACGGGAGCGAGCCTCAATTTAGATGGGGATCTGGACTACGCCACGATCAAGTATAACTCGACCGGTCAAGAACAATGGGTTGCCCGTTACAATGGGCCAGGGGGATTTCATGTAGACAATGCCGTGGGAATTGCAGTCGACAGCTCAGGCAATGTTTATGTAACGGGAACCAGCGACGGCGGAGGCTCTGGTTTGGATTATGCCACAATTAAGTATGATTCGGCTGGCCAAGAACAGTGGGTTGCCCGTTACAACGGTACCTCGAATGGCAATGACTTCGCGAGCGCCATCGCTGTTGACAGCTCCGGCAACGTGTTTGTGACAGGGAGCAGCACTGGGATAGGAAGCTCCCTGGATTATACCACGGTCAAATATAACTCAGGAGGTCAAGAACAATGGATTGCTCGCTATAACGGAAGTGGGAACGGTAATGACATTCCTACCTTCATTACTCTTGACACTTCAGGCAATGTTTACGCGACAGGGATAAATTCAGAGTCTCGTTATGCCACGGTCAAGTATGATTCCGCCGGTCAACAACAATGGGTTGCCACCTACCCTGCGACCTCCGCTGCCGCGGTCGCCGTCAACGCCTCGGGTAATGTCTACGTAACGGGGTACAGCACTTCGTGTACTAACTATGATTATACCACGATCAAGTATAACTCGGGAGGACAAGACCGGTGGGTTGCGCGCTACAACGGCCCGTCGAATGACGACGACCGCGCCAACGCCATTGCGGTTGATTTCTCGGGCAATGTCTACGTGACAGGGCAGAGCCTCGACTCAAACGCGCTTTATTTTGAGTACGCCACGGTGAAATACAACGAAGCTGGACAAGAACAATGGGTTGCGCGTTACAACGGGCCTGGCACCGGCGAGAACTATGCTCGCGCGATCGCAGTTGATGCCTCAAGCAATGTCTATGTAACCGGATTTAGCGCGGGCTCCGGCACCGATTTTGATTACGCCACGATTAAGTATACGCAAACTGCTGGTGTAGTTGAGGCCAAGGATACTCACGGCCCGACGCCGACTCCTACGCCAACAACCAGCCCGACGCCAACCCCAATTTCATGCCAAGTTTTTGAGAACTTCGAAGCGGTAAACCCGCCGGCACTGCCCAATGGCTGGATGGCAAGTAATGGGATTAATTCAGATGGTATATTGTGGCAAACTTCGAATTCCGGGCTGCCGTCTCCCCCAGCCGATTCAACACCGAACGCTGCCTGGGTTAATGATCCAGATGCAACCAGCGACAAATACCTCGATTCACCGCCGATCAGAATCGAAGAACTCGAAAACGCCATCTTGACGTTCCGCAACAACTACGCCCTTGAAAACGGCCGCGACGGAGGTGTACTGGAGATCAGCTTGGACGGCGGTCCATTTGAGGACATCCTTTCCGGGGGCGGCAGTTTCCTCCAAGGCGGCTACAATGGATCAATGTCCACAGACTTTTGCAGCCCTATCGCAGGTCGCGACGCGTGGACTGGAAACTCCGGCGGCTTTATTACAACAAGCGTGGCGCTGCCAGCGGGGCACGTGATCAGGCTGCGATGGCGAATGGGCAGTGACTCCAGTGGTGTTCCCGATGAGGGCTGGAGAGTCGATAGCATTGAGATTTTTTGCGAAAGACCAACTCCTACAGCTACAGCGACTGCTACGCCGATAGTAACAGCAACACCCACTACTAGCGCGACTCCAACTTCGACCGCTACAGCTACGGCTACTCCTACCACCACACCTAGAATAACACCGACGCCGAGGGCTGCGCCAATGCCAAGGCCGCGTCCAACACTGTTGCCGCGCCCGTAGCCGCCGTGAAAGAGACAGCATAAGTGATTCGTTGATTGTCGATCTTGACACGAAGACAGGGCGATATGGTAAAGGCACGCGGGAAGTCATCAAAACACATATGAAATTTTCCGTCTTCGCTGTCGTTATCGTTTGGTTGTCCAGCGCAGTTGCTCCAGCAGGCGCGCAGGTCAACGTTACTCAGTTTCACAATCACGATTCGCGGGACGGGCTTTACATTGATTCTGCATTGACGCCAGACGCCGTCGCCAAACTGACGCGCGACCTGAATTTTGACGGCACAATTGCCGGCAACGTTTACGCCCAGCCGCTTTACATCGAGGGCGGACTCAGTGGCAAAGCTAGGGTCATTGTCGCGACCGAATCGAATAACGTGTATGCGCTTGACGCGATCGATGGCAGCGTCATCTGGGAGCGCAATGTGGGCCCAGCGGTACCGTTAAGTGATCTTCCGTGCGCTTCTAAATTTGATATCATGGGTATCACTGGCACGCCTGTTGTTGACCTTGCTTCGCGAGCGCTTTTTTTGGACGCAATGATCACGCCCGACGGCGGCACAACCAAACAACACCTAATCTTATCCCTTAATGTGGACACGGGCGACATCAATCCCGGCTGGCCTGTGGATGTGGAGGCCACAGCCAGCTACAACGGTGTCAACTTTATCGCGGAGATCCAACAACAACGACCGGCGCTCGGCATCGTAAGCGGCATCCTTTACGTTGGATATGGGAGTATGAGGGATCAGTGCTGCTGGCATGGCTGGCTCGTGGGAGTGCCGATAGATAATCCAACCAGCCTAACAGCATGGGCCGCGGCCACTGACGCTCCCCAATGCCCCGCTCCCAATGACATCCGGGGCGGAGCTATCTGGGGAGTTGGCGGCGTTGCCAGCGATGGGAAGAACCCTTTTGTTACCACAGGCAACACCCGAAACACCGGTGGCGAATGGCGCGGCGGAGAAGCAGTGATTCGCTTCCAGCCCGGCCCGATCTTCAGTGGCTCGCCCATTGATTATTGGGTGCCCGAAGACTGGCTCACTCTGGACAGTTTCGACCAGGATCTGGGCAGCTCGGGCCCATTGTTGGTGGACGTACCCGGCGCAACCCCTTCGCATCTCGTGGTTGCCTTGGGTAAGGACCGCAGGATGAGTGTGGTTAATCGAGACAATCTCGGGGGGATCAGCGCGCCGGTAGCCACGTCTGTGGTGGCCAGCAGTACTATCCTTCAGGCCGCCGTCACCTATCGGACCAAACAGGACACCTACGTCGCGTTCCGCGCGAACAACGACGGCAACACCGTCCTCTCCGCACGGCGCATTACTGCGACCAATCCGCCGACGATCGCCAGCGCTTGGGATGTGACGCGGGGTAGCGGCGGTTGCGGTTCTCCTTTTGTCACTTCTACCGATGGGACCAATAACATGATTGTATGGGTGGTCGGCACGGAGGATCATCTTACCGGAGGGGACCAGCGGTTACACGGTTACGATGGAGACACTGGAGCGGTTATTTACGATGGTGGCGGGCCAAACGAACTGATGTCGGGAACACATTACTACAGTACGACGGGAATTGTCGCTCGGGGACGCATCTATGTAGCTGGAGACAACAAAGTGTATGCCTTCGCCGTTCCTGCCTCTAGTCCGACGCCGACTGTTACTCCGACCCCTACAGCAACCTCAAGTCCGAGAGTCTTGCCGACACCTAGGGCGCGTCCGACACCGGCGCCGCGGCCAGTTTTGCAGCGTTGAAAACAGCGACTCGCGTTCAATACCTCGTTCGCCAGTTATTGCTTGTCGGTATACTGCATGCGTGGGTAGACGTGTTTTTCTCTACATTCTCGCGACGCAATTGCTTATCGTCCGACAAGAGACTTTCAATGCCTCACTTGATGCAAGGTGAAGGATCCCGATCGTTCAATGAAGACTTTATCCGACTTCAACACTGAAATTGGCGCATCTCGGAGCGGCCAGCGGTTGCAGCGCCTGTTCTCGTTAGATTGTTTGAGCTACTGCTGTCATTTGCTGATTTCAAGATGACCGATTTACAACAGCGCCGACAGCAAACCGTCACGGCCGTGGTCTTCGATCTTGGAGGCGTATTGATCGAGTTGCACTCGGAAGATGCGAATCGCGAGCTGATCGAAAAATATGGCCTTCTACAGCACACCTTCGCGAGCATGACTCGCTCATCGTTTGAATCACATCCGAGAAGCATCACTGAACTGGCCATGATTGGACAGGTCGGCACCGCCGAGTATTTGGACGCGTTTTTGCACGAATGCAGTTTCAAGGACTCAGACGGACTCAGGCTCAATCGCCTGGCCGCTCTCGGGTCCGAACGAGCAAACGTGTTCGCTATAGCCGAAGATCTCAAGCGAGCAGGCTTTATCTGCTGCGTATTATCGAATACCATCGCACTGCACTGGGACAAGCTATGCTTGGCTAGTGAGTACCCCTCGCTCGCACTCTTCGAGAATGTTTTCGCGTCTCACCTGATCAAGTGCGCCAAGCCGGAAGAATCCGCGTTCGTGTTCGTAGCAACCGCTCTCAAGGTTCCCATGTCGCAGTGCCTGCTCGTCGACGACACTCCGTTGAATGTGGATAGCGCTCGAGCCGCTGGTTGGCAGGCTTTGCTGTTCAGTAACGCCGCAAAATTGCAGCGCGATCTTGACAACGTGTTGGAGTACCGAAAACCTCTAACCAAGGCGATACAGCGAATCGCGCCGTCAATTTCACCGTGAAACTTCGACGCACAACCATTTTCACGGTTAAAGGTCAACGGTGGAAAATGTCTTGGAGGAGATGTTCGCTTTTCCGGCAATGCCAAAGCTGGCACCTCGCGGCTCATGCTCTTTGGCAATGACAACCGCGACATGAGTCAGGAGCTATTAACGAGCGTGACAATCGGCTCCCTCTCGGCTCGAATCCGGCGATCGGGAGTAACTCGCTGGACACAACTTATTCTAGTACCATTCAGCATGGAGGTACTGGAGGATCCGTCACCAAGGTAGCAATTGGGAGACTTGATTTTGGCCGGTGCTAATACTTACACAGGCCTAACTACCGTCACCAACGGCATTCTGGTAATCTCGAACCGTACCGGCTCCAGCACCGGGAATGGTGCAGTGGACCTCAATTTCGGCGGACTGGAAGGGTCAGGTACTATTACCGGTCCGCTGACGATCGGGACAGGAGCGGGCTCGGGAGCAAACCTTAAACCGGGCGGAAGACTTCGACGAAACTCAACTTTGACGGTCGAAAATTCGCTAACGCTCAACGGTGATGCAATTTATGGCTTTACCTTCAGCAGTTCTCGCATGACGCAGAGTAATGTGACAGCGGGCGGTGTTATGATTAATCGTGCGCACTTCATCCTGCGGGATCGCAGGAGTACGACGCTTGCTTCTCGAACAGTATCGACGGCAATCAGCAACGCTGTGGCAACACCAATCAGCGGTACGTTCGCCAACCTGCCCGATGGCTTAACCCTCACGACAGGACCCAACACTTTCCAGGTGAGCTACAGGGGCGGCGATGGGAATGACCTCACGCTGACAGTTGTGCCATAGCTAGCGCTGTCCAATTCGACACGCGTTCGCGGTGGGCCAGGCACATTAAACAGTAGCGCTGAACGCCACCAAGAATGTCGTCGTTACACGCATGCGCAGACACGTCCGGGACCAAGGCGAATCCCAATGGCTCGACAATCCCGGTCGATAAACGTGCCGGATCTTCGCAAAAATAACATTGACATTAGTTGTCGGGATTTGCCAAAGTCGCGCTAGCACCAAGGCAGTTAGCGCGACTCTAGCCAAGCCACATGACCCTCTTCCCAGAAGGAAAACCGCGAATGACAGAGTTCGCTCACACAACTTGAGGTAACAGCTATGAGAATCATGCAACATTTGTGGAGTTCGCTTATTCGCGGCGAGCTAATCAGTCAGCTAACAATTCCATCCATAGGAGCTTCGATCAGGCGGTCACCTCTGCGGCGCGGTTTCTTTCTCCTGCCGCTGGGGCTCGTCTGCGTTGGGTTTTCGCCAACGACCCGAGCGGCCGACCCACCGCCGGAAAGAGGACATCCCGGCCACAGCACCGCTGTCAGCAGTTTGACACTCGTTAGCAACATAGGCGGCTTCCAGAACATGGCCATTGACGTCGCTGCGCTCTCTTACAACATAGAAAAAAGGGAGACTATGGCGACCGGCCTTGATGCGGTCCGGACTAACCTCACCGGCTACGATAATACGCCTTCGGCATCCGGTCCGACACCCACGCCCACGTGCATACCAGGGCTATTTCAGGTACTGGTCGTCTATGCTGATAGCGACGCACCTACCAAATTTCAGAGTCAAATCTTGGCCGAACCAGGGATTACGACAGTTGATTTGTTCGACGCGACGAGCGGTACGCCCACCTTGAGTCAACTCCAGCAGTACCAGATCGTGGTTCCCTTCAGCAATTCTGAATTCCTGGACGCGGTTACGCTAGGCAATAACCTGGCCGACTACGTGGACGGCGGCGGGATCGTCGTCCAATATGGGTATGCCTTCGACGGCCCCGGTTCGCTGTTTGGAATCAAGGGCCGATGGGTAACCGACGGTTATAATGCCTACGACTACTCGAGGAACATCACACAGTTCTCATTCGTAATGGGTGCCTTTAACGCAGGTCATCCGCTTATGACTGGAATCACCACGCTCGGCAGCGACGGCGCGAACATCGTAACCCCCGCTGTTGGAACGACGGAGGTAGCGCAGACTGATGTCGGCGCTTCGCTCGTGGCGATTCGCTCGGTTAGCGGCGGGCACACAACTGTGGGCGTCACAGCCTACGTGGGAGCCTCTGCGAACCAAATTGGGGACTGGGGAAAGATAATAGTCAACGCCCGCGACTGGCTGGGCGCTTGCGACGGAATTCCTACGCCGACGCCGACAGCAACAGCCACGTTCACGCCTACACCTATTGTGACGGCGACGGCAACTGCAAGTCCTACGTCGACACCGATAGCGACAGCCACATTCACGCCTACACCTACGGTGACGGCCACGGCGACTGCAAACTTCACAGCTACGCCAACGTCGACGCCGATCGCGACAGCTACATTCACGCCTACACCCACTGCGACGATAACAGCTACTCCGACGGCTACAGCGACTGCAACCTTTACGCCTACGCCTACTGCGGCGGCTACGGCGACTGCAACCTTTACGCCTATACCGACAGCAACCGCCACGTTCACGCCTACGCCTACTGCGGCGGCTACAGCGACTGCAACCTTTACGCCTACACCTACAGCGACGGCCACGTTCACGCCTACACCTACTGTGACGGTGACAGCTACGGCGACTGCAACCTCCACGGCGACGCCGATAGCTACAGCCACATTCACGCCTACACCTACTGCGACGGTGACACCTACTGCGACTGCTACGGCTACGGCGACTCTAAGCGCCACGCCTACACCAACGGGGACTGCAACTCCCACGGCTACGTCAACGGCGACGCCGACTAGTACCCCGAACTGCGTTCCCATCGTGATTGAGGGAAGCATCGATGACACCGATCCAACGCAGACTGATAAACTCAACCGCAGCGGGATTCCGCAAACCTGTCCGGCGACTACGACGTGCGCGATTTTTGGTGACGGGCTGCTGCACCGTTACGATTCGTACACGCTCCCAAGCACCACTGGCGCAGCGCAATGCGTGACAATCGACACGAATACGGCGTGCATGGCCTTTCGCTTCATCTTCGTCGCCGCTTATCTGGGGAGCTTCGATCCCAATAACATCTGCACCAACTGGATTGGAGACACGGGCTTCAGCCCAAATCCGGATCAAGCCTTCCAAGTTGAGGTTCCCGCTGGGGAAACCTTGGTGGTAGTGGTCAGCAACGTCACTGCCGACGCAACGTGTCCGGATTACACCCTGACGATAACAGGGTTGTGCACTAGCAGCACGCCTACCCCGACGGCAACTTCGGCCAGACTTACGCCTACACCGCGTCCGGGGGGTCGGCCTAGGCACCGGCCGACGCCACCGCCTCACCTGACACCCATACCGCCACCACCTTCGCCACGTCCTACTCCATGGCCGCGCCCTACTCCGCCGCCTCACCTGACACCGGTGCCCACTCCGACTTCGCCCCGCCCCACTCCAGCACCGCGGCCATAGTTTGTCGGACGGAGAACACGAGCAGTTAGATTAGGAATAGGAAAGAGAACGGGTTCGAGACCAAATCAGACCACCACGCTACGATGGCACGCTCCCCTTATCTCGGCTATGTGGCTTTCTTTGCGTGTCCGCAGTCGCACAGTTCGCGGCCAGCCGGATGGTTTGGATTCACGGAAGATTAGCTTTCAGTTTGGCTTTTCCGTCGGCTAACGCGCTTTGGTTTGCAGGGTTTTCGATGTCCGCCTCGTATATTTCGATTTTCTGGTCGCCCTTCTCAACCCCGCTCTCCAATAGATCTTCGACCGGCTTCGGCGGAGTGGGTCTTGGCCGCGGCACGTTGCCACCATAAAATCGCTCAATATCCACAGAAGAAAAGATTGCCTGATCGCCCCTAGGATAGCTAAATGTTCGCGGTGGATCGTAGGGCTCTTCGTGCGCTTTAAGATAGGCTGTCATTATCCCGAATTGTCCCGGAAACGTAGTTTTACCGTACTCTTCGATTGCCCTTTGATCCTCCGTATCATCTGGGAATGGCCGTGCCGTGGTCAGAACAATTGAGGTATTCGGAAACGCTTCCGCGAACCAGTTGACAAATTTCTTGGCAGCATCAAGCCAGGCCTCCCTAGCGCTATCGAATCCAGCCCTTCTAGCTATCGCATCCAGCCTGGCTTCATCTTCACTGATTGCTACCAATCGCATTTCGTTCGCTTGCATAAATCCAGTAATAATCACTTCTGATATAGTAGGATCGTTATTATAACGGGCCCCGAACGCTGTTATAAACTCATGCGCGAATCCCTGGAACTTCGTATCCCACGGCAGCGGCATAAATTCTCCCGCATCGCCACTGACAGACGGGGCGAATTTAATGCACCCTTCATCATAGAACCATTGCGGCGTCGTAAGCCCGAAGCCGACAGATACGCTTAGCTTTTTGCCGTGTTGCGAGCAGGATTGCTTGGCCTTGTCTATAATCGACCAATCAAAAACCGATTTTGCTGGCTCGCAGTTATCAATCCACGTCCTGAGTCTCGCACCGTCCACGTTTGGATTTGAGAGAAAAGGCTTTCCCGAAATGTCGCCGGGGTCGCCGTTGGGTGCAGGCAAAAGATCGTAAATTCCACTAGGGAACGGTTTTGAGTCAGTCGCCGCAAACGCGGTAAAGTTGACGATTAGTAATAGTGCTACAATGGTTTTGATCTGCATTATTTCTTTATCTTTCTCTTTTTCTGTTGGTGTTTGTGCAATGTGACTGCTGCTTTAAAGCTAGCCACAAAATCGGCTACATTATCTCAGCGATCAGGTTTGCCAACGCCGCCGAAAAACAAAACTATCAAGGCCATGTTGCCGCCCTCGTAGGTGTTCCATCTGGCACAATCCGTGTCCCTGCGGTGTTCTAAGAGACCAAAGACGCGTTTGGATGGGGTTTGCAATATAAGCGTACGCCCCATTTACGCCGGTCATCTCATTGCTCGCCGTAACCTCATACATGATTTCCCAGGGTAGGAAACTTTTCGCCAATCACAACGGTTTTCGGGATTGTGATCGACGAGAATGCTTACGGAGAGTCAGGGCACAGCTTGAACTACGTGAAGCGGCGCAGTAAATTGTTGCGAATAATCAGTAAAAAGCGCAGCGGAAAATTATTGGCGAGCCAAAGGAATTCCCCGAAGGGAAGCAACCTAGCCCTGCTTCCACAGCTTTGCGAAAAAGTATGATACTTACTCAGTTTACCCTAGGGGGCTCGCTCAGGAGTGAGACGTTGTAGGCGTATCGAGAAGATATAAGTCTGTCCGGACGTATCGAGGTTAAGTCGAACTGGTCCGTTCCAACACGAACGGTCGAGCAGTCGGCGAAATTCCAGAAGCGCGTCGATCGTTCGTTGCCGGGCTTCAAAAGTGACAACTGAAGAACCTTTTCCTTCTGGACCCGTCAATTTGTGCCATCTAACTTGAGTGGAAGAAACGTTTATTTCCGTAAAAGGCTGGTTCACTCAACCAACCAATTTGCTCCGAGAAATTCCTGGTTTCGAACAGTTTCTAAAAACTTGGGCTTAGAATTTCCGAAGAAGAGGGATGAAGAAAATTAAACGAATGAAAACCATAACGAATATTGCGTATCCTTTGTTCGCGCTGTTCGCGTTTGCCTGCTTTGCGTTTTCGCTGCAAGCGCGAGCGGCGTGTCAACAAGGCTGCTTAACAAACTCCAACACCGCTCTAGGCAGCAACGCGCTTAGTGTAAACACCACCGGCAGCGAAAACACGGCGAATGGTTTTCAAGCGCTATTTCGCAACACAGCCGGCAACTTCAACACGGCCATTGGTTGGGCAACGCTCACTGCCAACACCACCGGCAGCAACAACACGGCCACCGGTACAGGTGCGATGCAATTCAACACAACAGGCACCGAGAATACGGCGAGCGGTGTTGATGCGCTCTTTAGCAACACGATCGGCGAGAACAACACTGCCAACGGTGCTTTTGCGCTCGCGGCCAATACAACCGGCGACGACAACATGGCCATG
>Ga0081455_10005893_pt1 | contig 13311 bp, 11 predicted proteins | sample TabmetS3T2R1_FD_70207 | JGI IMG/M metagenome (GOLD analysis project Ga0081455, IMG submission 70207) | Tabebuia heterophylla rhizosphere microbial communities from the University of Puerto Rico - S3T2R1 | ecosystem: Host-associated > Plants > Roots > Rhizosphere ... | reverse complement strand
TCATGCCCCTTATGTCCAGGGCTTCACACATGCTACAATGGCCAGTACAGAGGGCTGCGAGACCGTGAGGTGGAGCGAATCTCTTAAAGCTGGTCTCAGTTCGGATTGGGGTCTGCAACTCGACCCCATGAAGTTGGAGTCGCTAGTAATCGCAGATCAGCAACGCTGCGGTGAATACGTTCCCGGGCCTTGTACACACCGCCCGTCACGTCACGAAAGTTGGTAACACCCGAAGCCGGCGGCCCAACCCTTGTGGAGGGAGTCGTCGAAGGTGGGACTGGCGATTGGGACGAAGTCGTAACAAGGTAGCCGTACCGGAAGGTGCGGCTGGATCACCTCCTTTCTAAGGAGTCTCACCGTGTGGTGGGCGTCCCCGAGTTTTGGGGTCCTTTCACTGAAGAGCCTTCCGTGATGGCTTCTGCGCTCCTGGTTGTGGGGTGTGGGGTGGGAGGCGCTGGGTGGAACACATTATTGCTGTTGGGGCAGGATGGCTTGGCACACTGTTGGGTCCTGAGGGGACACCCTGTGGGGTTCTTCTTGTGGCTGCGTCGTGGATGGGTTTCCTAACGCCTGCGTGTTGTGGGTGGTGGTTGCTGGTTTCTGCGGGTGTGGTTGTGTGTTGAGTGTTGCATAGTGGATGCGAGCATCTTGTTGTGGTGAAGTGTGTAAGAGCACATGGTGGATGCCTGGGCATCAGGAGCCGATGAAGGACGTGGGAGGCCGCGATAGTCCTCGGGGAGTTGTCAACCGAGCTGTGATCCGAGGGTGTCCGAATGGGGAAACCCAGCGCCCGTCATGGGGCGTTACCAGCATCTGAATTCATAGGGTGTTGGGGGGAACGTGGGGAAGTGAAACATCTCAGTACCCACAGGAAGAGAAAACAACCGTGATTCCGTGAGTAGTGGCGAGCGAAAGCGGAGGAGGCTAAACCGTGTTCGTGTGATACCCGGCAGGGGTTGCGGATGCGGTGTCGTGGGACATGACCGTTGGAATGCTGCCGCGTTCCGGATGATGCGCGCGCTTGTTAGTGGAACGCTTCTGGGAAGGGTGACCGTAGAGGGTGAGAGTCCCGTACGCGAAAACTTGCGTGGTGTTGTGGGTTGTGCTCCCGAGTAGCAGCGAGCTCGTGGAATTTGCTGTGAATTTGGCGGGACCACCCGTTAAGCCTAAATACTTCCTGGTGACCGATAGCGGACTAGTACCGTGAGGGAAAGGTGAAAAGTACCCCGGGAGGGGAGTGAAATAGTACCTGAAACCGTGTGCTTACAAGCCGTCAGAGCCTGCTTGTCGGGTGATGGCGTGCCTTTTGAAGAATGAGCCTGCGAGTTATGCTTCGTGGCGAGGTTAACCCGTGTGGGGTAGCCGTAGCGAAAGCGAGTCTGAATAGGGCGTCGTAGTCGCGGGGTGTAGACCCGAAGCGGAGTGATCTACCCATGGCCAGGGTGAAGCTACGGTAAGACGTGGTGGAGGCCCGAACCCACCAGGGTTGAAAACCTGGGGGATGAGCTGTGGGTAGGGGTGAAAGGCCAATCAAACTCCGTGATAGCTGGTTCTCCCCGAAATGCATTTAGGTGCAGCGTCGTGTGTTGGGTACCGGAGGTAGAGCACTGGATGGCCTAGGGGGCTTACCAGCTTACTGAAGTCAGCCAAACTCCGAATGCCGGTATTGTGAGCGCGGCAGTGAGACTGCGGGGGATAAGCTTCGTAGTCGAGAGGGAAACAGCCCAGATCACCAGCTAAGGCCCCTAAGCGTGCGCTAAGTGGGAAAGGATGTGGGATCGCCGAGACAACCAGGAGGTTGGCTTAGAAGCAGCCACCCTTGAAAGAGTGCGTAATAGCTCACTGGTCAAGTGGTCCTGCGCCGACAATGTAGCGGGGCTCAAGCGTACCGCCGAAGCTGTGGCAATGACACGTTCATCCGCTGGCTGTGATGGTCCTTTCGGGGGTTGTCGGGGTTGGTGTAGTGGTGTTGTTGGGTAGGGGAGCGTCGTGCATCCGGTGAAGCCTCGGGGTGACCTAGGGGTGGAGGGTGTGCGAGTGAGAATGCAGGCATGAGTAGCGAATGCAGAGTGAGAATCTCTGCCGCCGGATGACCAAGGGTTCCTGGGCCAGGTTGTTCCGCCCAGGGTGAGCCGGGACCTAAGGCGAGGCCGTCAGGCGTAGTCGATGGAGGACGGGTTGATATTCCCGTGCCCGTGGTGGTGCGTCCGTGTCGAGGCCGGTGATGCTGACCATCCGAACCCTGTCTTACTGCCTTTCGGGGTGGGGGGTGGGGGGAGCGTGGGACCCGATCCGGTAGTAGGCAAGCGATGGGGTGACGCAGGAGGGTAGTCCCGCCAGGCGGTGGTAGTCCTGGTGTAAGCCTGTAGCCCGGCGTGTAGGTAAATCCGCACGTCATGTGGGTGAGAGGTGATGCGTAGCCGATTGAGGCGAAGTAGGATGATCCCATGCTGCCGAGAAAAGCCTCTAGCGAGTGCTGTTGCGGCCCGTACCCTAAACCGACACAGGTGGTCAGGTAGAGAATACCGAGGCGATCGAGTGAACTGTGGTTAAGGAACTCGGCAAAATACCTCCGTAACTTCGGGAGAAGGAGGGCCGTCTGGTTTGAAGCTCTTCGCGGGCTAGGGCTGGGCGGCCGCAGAGACCAGGCCCAAGCGACTGTTTACTAAAAACACAGGTCCGTGCGAAGTCGCAAGACGATGTATACGGACTGACGCCTGCCCGGTGCCGGAACGTTAAGGGGAGGGGTTAGCCTTCGGGCGAAGCTCTGAACCTAAGCGCCGGTAAACGGCGGCCCTAACTATAAGGGTCCTAAGGTAGCGAAATTCCTTGTCGGGTAAGTTCCGACCTGCACGAATGGCGTAACGACTTGGGCACTGTCTCAACCAGGGACTCGGCGAAATTGCAATACGAGTAAAGATGCTCGTTTCCCGCAGCAGGACGGAAAGACCCCGGGACCTTTACTGCAGCTTGGTGTTGAGTCTTGGCATGTGTTGCGTAGGATAGGTGGGAGGCTGTGAATCGCGGCTTTCGGGTCGTGTGGAGCCATCGTTGAAATACCACCCTTCACTTGTTGGGACCCTAACCTCGGTCCGTGATCCGGATCAGGGACAGCGCCTGGTGGGTAGTTTAACTGGGGCGGTTGCCTCCCAAAGCGTAACGGAGGCGCCCAAAGGTTCCCTCAGTCTGGTTGGCAATCAGACGTTGAGTGCAAGGGCACAAGGGAGCTTGACTGTGAGACCGACGGGTCGAGCAGGAGCGAAAGCTGGGCCTAGTGATCCGACGACTTCCGTGTGGAAGGGTCGTCGCTAAACGGCTAAAAGGTACCCCGGGGATAACAGGCTGATCCTGCCCAAGAGTCCATATCGACGGCAGGGTTTGGCACCTCGATGTCGGCTCGTCTCATCCTGGGGCTGGAGCAGGTCCCAAGGGTCGGGCTGTTCGCCCGTTAAAGAGGCACGCGAGCTGGGTTTAGAACGTCGTGAGACAGTTCGGTCCCTATCCGCTGTGGGCGTAAGAGATCTGAGAGGAGCTGCCCCTAGTACGAGAGGACCGGGGCGGACGAACCTCTGGTGTGCCAGTTGTCGCGCCAGCGGCACGGCTGGTTAGCCACGTTCGGAAGGGATAAGCGCTGAAAGCATCTAAGTGCGAAGCTCGCCTCGAGATGAGATCTCTCACCGGGACGACCGGGTAAGGCCCCTGGCAGACCACCAGGTTGATAGGCCGGAAGTGGAAGCACGGCAACGTGTGGAGCTGACCGGTACTAATAGGCCGAGGACTTGACTTCAGCTCGCGCTCACTATCGCGGTTCCGAGAGCATTCGGAGCTCGCACCCTCAGCATCCTCCCGCGGATCCTCGTGGGAACCACCGTTTCGGTGGCCATAGCGGAGGGGAAACACCCGGTCCCATCCCGAACCCGGAAGTGAAGCCCTCCAGCGCCGATGGTACTGCCCGGGCGACCGGGTGGGAGAGTAGGTCGCCGCCGGGACATCGTCGGAGCGAGCCGCCTTCGGGCGGCTCGTTCTCGTTCACGGGTACGCTGGCGTCCCCATGCCGAAGGCTCTGTCACCGCGACGCTCGTCCTCCAAACGCCGCCCACAAGGGTCGGGGGCTCGGGGGTCGACCCAGGGGGCGGACCTGCCCCGTGCGGTCGTGGACGAGCTCCGTCGCCTGACGCGTCCGACCGACGTCAAGGAGGCGACGGCCCGTCTGTCCCGGGCGGTTGATCTCCTCGAGCGGGGCGATTCCGGAGCGGCCGCGGCCGAGGCCCGCAAGGCGAAAGAACGCTCGCCGCGCTCGCCGTCGGTCCGCGAGGTGCTCGGGCTCGCGCTCTACGGGCAGGAACGTTGGCGGGATGCGCTCACGGAGATGAAGGCATACCGGCGGATGACGGGCCGAGCCGACCAGAACCACATCATCGCTGACTGCCTGCGGGCGCTGGGGAAACCCCAGGAAGCCGTGCCCCTCGCCGAGGAGGAGCTCCGATCGAAGGTCCCGAACGAGGCGAAGGCCGAAGCGGTGATCGTGGCCGCGTCGGCGCTCGCGGACCAAGGGCGGTTCGCGGAAGCCCTGGCGTTCCTCGGCCGAGCGCGAACGCGAGCGGAGGTCGCGGAGGCGTACACGCTGCGGCTGTGGTACGTGCGAGCGGACATCCTAGAGCGGGCCGGCAGAACCGAGGAGGCCGCCGACGAGTTCCGCAAGATCATGCGGCATGACGCCACGGCCTTCGACGCGGCCGAACGCCTGGCCGCGCTCGGCTGAGCCCGATCTCGCGAGCCGGCGTCCTCACGATGGATGGCCGGTGGCGGCGACGTCCTCGCGCTCCCAGCGCTTGCGCCAGTACCGGTGCAGGCCCTGCGCGTTCATGCGGATCGAACCGATCGCGTCGTAACGCCCCAGATCGATCGGCCCGCCGCTGTCGGCGAAGTACTCCTCGGCGGCCTGGGCTCGCAGGATCTCGGTGAGTTCGTCCACGTCGGTCTCGGGATCGGCCTCGAGCCGTCGGCGAACCGTCTCCGCCCAGGCGCGGATCCGTTCGGCTCCACGTTCGCATCCCTCTTCCGGATCGAGGATCGGTCCGAAATGCGAGGTCAGCAGAGCCGTGGGCCGTCGGGCCCGGATCGACGCGATGCTCGCGAGCGCCGCCTCGACGTCGACCTCAGGGGGCGGGAGTGCGGGTCGGTAGACGTCGGCCCAGGGCAGGTGAGAGCCGACGGCCTCCCCGGTGAAGATCGCCCCGGAACGATCGTCGTGCAGGGCGACGTGGTGCGACGCGTGGCCGGGCGTGTGGATCACGGTCAGCTCTCGGCTCCCGAGGGGGATCCGGTCGCCGTCCCCGACGGCGCGCAGCCGCTCGGCCGGCACCGGAAGGGTCTGCCCGTAGAGCTTCAGCATCCTGTCTCGGCCGTAGGTCCTGGCCGTGCTCGCGACGAGGCGCGTCGGGTCGGCGAGATGCGGGGCCCCGCGCTCATGCACCCAGACCGTGGCCGATGGGAAGGCCTCGATCAGCGCCCCCGATCCGCCGGCGTGGTCAAGGTGCACGTGGGTCACGACGATGTGGGCGAGATCATCGGCTCCGACCCCGAGGGACGTCAGAGCGTCGACGACCAGCGGCGCATCCGCGCCCGGACCGGCCTCCAGGATCGTCGGTTCTCCAGCTTCGACGAGGTACACCGCGTTGAACTCAGGCTCCCCCCCGAGCACCGTGTCGATCGTCGTGATCCCACCGTCGAGGAGCGCGGTGGTGGGGTTTCGCTCCTCGCGACGACCCGCCGGCGGACTCATCCGCGCGAGTCTAGACGCGCTCGTGTCGGTCCCCCGGGCTAGCGTGGCGACGACGAGAGGAGGAGCCATGGTCACGGTCAACGTCGTCGTGCTCGCGGGCACGGTGTCGGCCGATCCGGTGCTGCGCCGGATGCCTTCGGGCGATGAGATCACCGAGCTCCGGCTCTCCGTCCCGGAGGCGGGCAGACGTCTCCTCCCCCTCCCGGTCGCGGCGTGGCACGCCACGGTCGGACCCGACGCGGTGCACGGCATCGCCAAGGGCGACGAGGTGCTGGTCCACGGCCAGCTCGTTCGCCGGTTCTACCGGAGCGGAGCCGGAGCTCGGAGCCTGACGGAGGTGGTGGCGAGCGGGATCAAGAAGCTCGATCCCGATGCGTCGGCGGCGCATCCCGATCGAGCCGGGTAGGTGCCGGCTCGAGGGGCATCATGACGATCCCGGTGCGCGGCTTGGGCCAGAAGTAGGTGGACTTCTGCGGGAGCCGCTCGCCCTGCTCGACGACAGCCCGGATCCGCGCGGGCGTCGTCGCGGGCAGGAGCCACGCGGCGACGGCGTCGCCGTCGCGCACGGCAGCGTCGGCGACCCTCGCGTCGGGGTGAAAGCTCAGATCGGTGGGCTCGACGGATGGATCGAGCAGTTCGTCGTGGAGCGCGCGAACGGCGGGCGGGGCGCCACGCAGTCGGACGGACCGGTAGACGGGCCCGCCGGCCTCCCGCGTGATCAGCCCGACGCGGGTGGGATCGTCGGCCCGGCCCGCCAGCGAGGCCGCGAGGTCCGCGACGGGGTCGCCGAGCCCGTCCCATGCGGGGCCCGCGCGCTGGATGCGATGGAAGGGCAGCACGACGAGCCGCTGGACGGTGGCGTCCACGATCAAGGTGAGCACTCGATCCCACGCCCCCGGTCCACCGGCGGCGCGGCGCTCTCGTTGATAGGCGAGCGCGGTGGTGTAGCGATGATGTCCGTCTGCGATCAAGACCGACCGGTCCGCGAACCATGTCTCGATCTCAGGCCCAGGAGCGACCGGCCACATCCGGTGGTGCACGCCTTCTTCGTCGAGGGTCGAGAACGGTGGGACTCCGGCACAGACCGCCTCGAGGAGATCCGCGAGGTCGGGACACGGTCCCGCGATCGTGCCGTAGACGGGCGAGAGGTGGGTCCGGGTCGCGCGGAGCAGGTTCAGCCGGTCCCGTACCGGCCCCTCCATCGTGCGCTCATGCGGGAGCACCGATCCTCCCCAGGGCTCGAGTGCCATGGCACACAGCAGCCCGCGAACCACCAACCCTTCACCGTCAACCGCTGGGGCCCGCATCTCGTACGCGTAGTACATGGCCGCGTCGGTTCGGACCAGGGCTCCCCGCTGCTCCCACCCGGCGAGCAGAGAGGCGGCGCGCTCGTACCGACTCCCGGGTGACGCGAGGTCGTCGTGACCGTCGGCCAGATCCAGGTGGATCACGGCGAACTCGCTGGAGGTCATCAGCTCGCGGCGGCGATCCTCGTTGATAACGTCGTAGGGAGGCGAGGTGACGTTGGCCAACGGGCCGACGATCGCCTCGTCGAACACGAGTCCTTCGAACGGGAAGATCCGGGGCATGGCCCTTGTATAGCAGCGACCACGAGCACGAGACCGCCTACGACCTGTTCGCCCGCGGACGCGACCTGCTGCGGGACGGCCACGCCCATCAAGCGTGCATCGCGCTCAGCAAGGCGAAGCTCCTCGAGCCCGAGAAGGCCTCGATCCGTGAGGCGCTCGGCCGGGCGCTGTTCATGACCGGGCGGTTCCGACCGGCGCGTCGAGAGTTCGCGAAGGTGGTGCAGCTGAACCCGAGCGACGACTACGGGCACTATGCGCTCGCGCTCGCGTGCGAGCGAACGGGCGAGCGCGCTCGTGCCCTGGGCCACGCGAAGCTCGCCGTCGCGCTCCGGCCCGGAACCCACGGGTACGAGTCGATCGTGACGCGGCTCTCGGCGTGAGCACCCTGGCGGAGGCTTACGATGCGTTCCTGTTCGACCTCGACGGTGTCCTGTATCGAGGCTCGGACCCCATCGAGCACGCCTCCGACGCCGTGACCCGGCTGCGGGCTGCCGGACGGAAGGTCGCCTTCGTCACGAACAACTCGAGCGCCACGCCGGACGCGGTCATCGACAAGCTCCGGAGCGTCGGCGTCGACGCGGAACCCCACGAGGTCGAGACCTCGGCGCTCACGACCGCGGCGATGCTCGCCCACGACGGCGTGCGGACCACGTTCGTCGTGGGAGAGGAGGGGATCCGCCGGGCTCTGATGGATGCGGGCATCGAGATCGTCGACGGTGCGCCCGGGTCCGTGGAGGCGGTCGTGATCGGCCTCGATCGCCGAGCCGACTATGGGTCCTTGAAGACCGCGTCGGTGCTCGTCGAGGCCGGCGCCCGCTTGGTGGCGACCAACGGCGACGTGACGTTCCCGGCGGCGGGTGGACAACGCTGGCCGGGAGCCGGCGCCTTGCTGGCGGCCGTGGTTTCGACCACCGGCGCGACCCCGGTCGTGGTCGGCAAGCCCAACGCCCCGATCCTGCGTGCCGCGCTCGGCCGAGCGGGTGGCGGTCGGCCGCTCGTGATCGGAGACCGGCTGGACACCGACATCGCGGGTGCTGCCGGGTTGGGGTGGGATTCCCTGCTCGTCTTGACGGGGATCTCGTCGGCGGACGACGCCGAGCGCGTCGGCCCCATGCCGACGTTCATCGGACCGAGCCTTCGGCGCTTGTTCGAGCCTGTCTGAACGCGGGCCGCACCGCACTCGGGGTTCGCCCACCGGCGGGGCGGCCGACCTCGCCGGTTAGACTTTGAGCGGAACGACGGACGACGATCGAAAGGACTTCTCCGATGCTCTTCGACGACCTCCGCGCGACGATCCAGGCGGCGCTCGGGAGCCTCACACCGTCCAGGGCTCAACAGCTCGCCAAGGACCTGATGGAACCGGGTGCGGCCAAGGAGCAGGTCGCGAAGACGGCGGCCGAGCTCATGGACTGGTCCCAGCAGAACCGTGAACGCATGTCCACGTTCGTGCGACGCGAGATCACGCAGCAGATGAAGGCCGTCGGCGTCGCCACGCAATCGGACGTCGACGCATTGAAGAAGCGCGTGCGCGACCTCGAGCGAGCGGGCGGCATGACCGCCTCGGGGAAGAAGAAGTCCACGACCCGAACGCGGCGCGCGACCGGGTCGTCGCGGACGGCGTCCAAGGGTTCCTCGAGCCCGAGCGGATAGCGATCGCCACGGCGACGGTGACCGCGACGAGGAGGCGGCTCGACGCCGAGCTGGTACGGCGTGGCCTGGCGTCGACCACGAGCGAGGCGCGTGCCGCCGTCGAAGCCGGAACCGTCACGGTGGCGGGCGCACCGGTCACGAATCCTTCCTCCCAGGTCAGGACGGACGAACCCCTGCACGTGTCCGCCGCGAGCCCCCGCTTCGTGTCCCGAGGTGGGGAGAAGCTCGCGGCGGCGCTCCGAGGGTTCGCGATCGACCCCGCAGGGCGCCGATGCCTGGACGCCGGCGCCTCGACGGGAGGGTTCACGGATTGTCTGCTGCAGGCCGGTGCGCAGGCGGTCGTCGCGGTCGACGTCGGGTACGGGCTCCTCGCCTGGTCGCTCCGATCCGATCCACGCGTGATCGTCCTCGACCGGACCAATGTCCGCGACCTGGGCCCACGCGACCTGCCGTTCGTTCCGACGCTCCTGGTAGCCGACCTCTCGTTCACGTCCCTTCGGGGGGTGGTTCCGGCGCTGCAACGGCTGGGTGCCGACGACGCGGAGTACGTGCTGCTGGTGAAGCCCCAGTTCGAGGCGGATGCCGCTTCCGTGCCAGCGGGAGGCGTCGTGCGTGACCAGGAGGTGTGGCGCCGATCGATCTCCGGGGTCGTTCAAGGTCTCGCGCAGGCGGGGATCGGCGCCCGAGGCGTCATGGCCTCGCCGGTTCCGGGACGCTCGGGCAACATCGAATTCCTGCTGTTCGCGAGTGCCCGGGAGTCGGGCGGGATCGGCGCTGCCGAGGTCGAGCGCGCCGTCGCCGAGGGAGCAAGGATCGCACGATGACGCGTGTGGCGTTCGTGACGCACCCCGGCAGGGAACGGGCGATCGCGGCGACGGCGATGCTCGGACAGGGCCTCGAGGCCGAGGGTGTGGAGGCGTTGGTGCTCGACGATGCGTCGAGCGAAGGCAGCACCGACGCCGATCTGGTCGTCTCGGTCGGGGGGGATGGGACGTTCCTCCGGGCGGCACATGCCGCGTCGGGGTCCGGCTGCCCCGTGCTCGGGGTGAAGGTGGGGCGGATGGGCTTCCTCACCGAGGTCGAGCCCGAGGAAGCGGCCGGCCTGATCCGAGCCGTCCTCGAGGGGTCGGCGCGGATCGAAGAACGCATGGCGCTCACCGCTGAGCCGATCGACGGGATCGCCTTCGAGCCGCAGTGGGGGCTCAACGAGGTGATGGTCGAGAAGAGCGCGCGGCAGCGGCTCGTGCGGCTGGCCGTCGAGGTCGACGGTACCTACGTAACCACGTTCTCGGCCGACGGCGTGATCGTCGCGACCCCCACGGGATCGACCGCTTATTCGTTCTCCGCACGCGGACCGATCGTGAGCCCAGGGGTCGACTCGCTCGTGCTCACGCCGATCGCCGCGCACATGGTGTTCGATCGGTCGTTCGTGCTCGAGCCGTCGTCCCAGGTGACGCTGCGCGTGCTGGGGGACGAGAGCGGCGTGCTCTCAGCGGACGGACGCGAAAGCGTCGAGCTCCCGGTCGGATCGACCGTGCGGATCCGCGCATCGAGCCGGCCGGCGAGGCTCGTACGGCGCGATGACGCGCCGGGGTTCCTCACGCTGGTCCGGGACAAGTTCGGATTGCCCGGGCCCGACGGACCCGAGGGGGATGACCCTGCAGGGGCGGGCGATGTCGGCGGCGCGGGCTAGGCTCCGCGCGTGCTGCACGAGCTGCACATCGCTGGGCTCGGGGTCATCGACGACCTCGACCTCGAGCTGCATCCAGGCCTCAACGTCCTGACCGGTGAGACGGGGGCCGGCAAGACGATGGTGACCGTCGGGCTCGCCATGGCCCTCGGCGCTCGGGCGACGTCCGGCTCCGTGCGCGACGGAGCGCGCGCGGCTCAGGTCCAGGCACGCTTCGATGTCCCCGCCGGGGTCGAGGGTGCCGACGAGTGGGAGGAGGACGGGGAGCTCTTGCTCTCCCGCACGATCCCGGCGTCCGGTAAGGCGTCGGCGCGCGCCGGTGGTCAGCTGGTCACGGCATCCGCCCTGTCCGGGCTCGGGGAGCAGCTCGTGGAGATCCATGGGCAACATCAGGCCCAGCGACTCCTATCGCCGGCGACGCAGACCTCGTTCCTGGATCGGTTCGCGGGATCGCTGCATCTGTCGGCCGTCGGGACCTACCGTCAGACGTTCGAGGAGCGACGCGCGGTGGCGGCCTCGCTCGAGGAGCTGCGGCGGACGGCTCGGGAGCGGGAGCGGGAGCTGGATCTGCTCGCCTACCAGGTTCGGGAGATCGAGGCCCTGGCACCACGGGCCGGAGAGAGCGAAGAGCTCCAGGCCGAGGAGACCCGCCTGGCACACGTTGAACGACTCGCCGACCAGGCCGCCGCGGCCGAGGGCCTCCTCGCGGGGGATGAGGCCTCGGTCACCGACGCGTTGGCCGCCGCCGCGCGCTCGCTCGAAGAGGCAGGGGTCGTGGACGCGGCCGCCCACGGCCTCGGGGAGCGCGCGGCGGCCCTGTCCGCAGAGGCGATCGAGCTGGGCCGCGACCTCCGGGCCTATCGAGAGGCCCTCGTGGCAGATCCCGAGCGGTTGCAGCTCGTCCGTGAGCGGATCGCCGAGCTTCGCGGCCTCCAGCGCAAGTACGGCGAGACCGACACCGAGGTCCTGGCCTACCTGGAGCGATCCTCCGCGGCGCTCCATGCGCTCACTGGGGTCGACGACCGGCTGGACGAGCTCGCGACCGACGACGAGAGGCTCGGCGAGCTGCTCCACGATCGCGCCGAGGCCGTCACAGCCGGTCGGCGGGCGGCCGCGAAGGCGCTCGCCGAGGCGTTGCGTGACGAGCTTCACCAGCTCGGCATGCCCGGGGCGCGACTGGAGGTGGCGCTCGAGCCCCTGGACGAACCGGGGCCGTCCGGGGTGGAGAAGGTCGAGCTCCGCCTCGCGCCTGGACCAGGCCACGAGCCCAGACCGATCGCGACCGCGGCGTCCGGAGGGGAGCTCTCCCGCGTGATGCTCGCGTGCCGGAGCGTTCTCGCCGACGTCGACGAGGTGCCCACCCTCGTGTTCGACGAGGTCGATGCGGGGATCGGCGGCCAGGCCGGGCTCGCGGTCGGGCGCCGCCTGGCCGGGCTCGCGGGAACCCGCCAGGTGCTCGTCGTCACGCACCTGCCACAGATCGCGTGCTTCGCCGATCGCCACATCCGGGTGGAGAAGATCGAGGGCTCGGCGACGGCGCAGGCCCTGGACGACGACGAGCGCATCGCCGAGTTGTCGCGGATGTTGGCGGGCATGGCGGAGAGCCGGAGCGCCGTGTCCCACGCCCAGGAGCTCCTCGCCGAGGCCCAGAAACATCGGGTCACGGTGGCCGGCTGAGCAACATTCCTCCGCGCGCTGCCGGTCGCGTCGGGACCCTCTGCTAGAGTCGCATCCCGTGGTGAGTCACGAGCCCAGGTTCATCTTCGTCACGGGAGGGGTCGCTTCCGGGCTCGGCAAGGGGATCACCACCGCCTCCCTTGGCCGTCTGTTCACCGCCCGAGGGCTGCAGGTCGCCGTCCAGAAGCTCGACCCGTACATCAACGTCGACCCCGGCACGATGAACCCGTTCGAACACGGTGAGGTGTTCGTGCTGGACGACGGCGCCGAGACCGACCTCGACCTCGGGCACTACGAGCGATTCATCGACCGGGACCTGCACCGCGGGTCCAACCACACGACCGGGGCGATCTACTCGGCGGTGTTGGCGAAGGAACGCCGTGGGGACTACCTCGGCAAGACCGTGCAGGTGATCCCGCACATCACGGATGAGATCAAGGAGCGTGTCCTGGCCCTCGCCGAGGCTGAGGCGGCCGACCTCGTGATCGTCGAGATCGGCGGCACGGTCGGCGACATCGAGTCGTTGCCGTTCCTCGAGGCGATCCGACAGCTCCGCAACGAGATCGGCCGGGACCGCTGCGCGTTCGTGCACGTGTCGTTGATGCCGTTCATCGGGCCGTCCGGCGAGCTCAAGACCAAGCCGACCCAGCACTCGGTGAAGGAGCTGCGCTCCCTGGGACTGCAGCCCGATGCCATCGTCTGCCGGTCGGACCGGCCGATCGGGCGCAACCTCAAGGAGAAGATCTCCTTGCTGTGCGACGTTCCGATCAGTGGCGTGATCAGCGCGCCGGATGCCGCGTCGATCTATGAGGTCCCGCTCGTGTTGCACCGTGAGGGACTCGACGCCGAGATCGCCCGGCATCTGCGCGTTGACGCGGAACCCGACCTCTCGGAATGGGAAGGCCTGGTCGACCGCATCC
>Ga0081455_10005892_pt1 | contig 13312 bp, 17 predicted proteins | sample TabmetS3T2R1_FD_70207 | JGI IMG/M metagenome (GOLD analysis project Ga0081455, IMG submission 70207) | Tabebuia heterophylla rhizosphere microbial communities from the University of Puerto Rico - S3T2R1 | ecosystem: Host-associated > Plants > Roots > Rhizosphere ... | reverse complement strand
TTGTGAAATCGTATCGATACGTCGTCGCCAGCTCCATGAAGAGTTCGTGTGGATGCTGGCGGTCGATCAGAGTCGTCTTTCCATCCGCGGTCTCGCCGGTAGCGAACAGCAGCGGATAGCCGTTTTTGCCCATGAACGGATCGGGCGAGAGCATGCCGCGCAATCCCAAAACTCCCTCTCCGAGCGGCCGCTGCGCCATGGCCATGAACATCCCGTTTACGAATGTCTTGTCACCGCCACGTGGCCCTCCCTGGTGGTCATAAACGAGGTTGAAAAGCGCGTGATACATCGTCTGCCAATCGCCGTATGTGGCGTGCACACCGTAGTGCGGGCTTGCCTGCGGCACCCAGCTCGTACCTGAACCTTCGCGCGTTATGGGGTATGGCCCGAGGAACCCCTGCATTTGATGTTGATGTTGGTGCTCGTGATCCGCCTCGGGTTTTTTCTTCCGTCCCGGTGCTGCGTGCTGATGGCCGCCGTGTTGTTTGTGCCCGATGGTGCCCTGTTTCTTCCTCACGGCGGTCGGCGCGTGATCACCGTGACCGGAATGACTCTGGTGCTCGCCGAGCTCGGCGTCCTCAAGCTCCTTGAGAATCTCCTGCGCAAGGCCTGCACGCGCAGCCGGCAGGCACATTGCAGCGCACATGACGGCCGCCAGGCCACGCACGCGTGAACGTGTCAGCATTGACAACCCCTGACTGAAATGGACGAGGCGCCGCTTCTGCAGCGGCAGTGCAGATGTCCGATTTCAGCGAGGTTTGGGTATGCCGGGGTCTGTGGGCACCGCGCGCGCGATCAAAATCTCGGCGGGCGCCAAAACCAGATCGCGTGCAAGCCGTTCTCGACCGATGACGGACGGTGCCGTGGTCGTCACCGCAGCGCCTATGCAAGCCGTGCAGCACTTCTGGCAGAGGCCATCGTGATCCGCGGTATGGGCCGGAACGCCCGCGAGATGCGGGCACTCTTCATCGCCCGGATCAATGGCCAGGTCCGCATAAACCGGTATGGCAATACTTTCGTGATGTGGCATTCCGCCCGATACCTGTGCCCGCGCGTGCGAACAAACTGGACCGCTGACGACCAGTCCGGCGGTCAGAATAAAAGTCAGCAATTTTTTTAACGCATAGCGCATTTGCCCGGCCCGCGAGTATCCTAGCCGCGGCCCGTCAATCCACGCAAGCGCGCATACCGACGCGTTGGGGAACCAACAATCGTGCGTTTTCGTTTCGCGGCCATGAGTGTGCCCGAAATCACCATCCACACCGCGATACTGGCGATCGCCGTGCTGGGAATTCTCATTTCCCTCGCCGGCATCGCTTTCTGGTGGGTGTCGCGGAAAATGAAGCGGCTGACGTAGCCCGAACTTCAGGCCGGCACGCGTTCCACTAACTCGTGACTACGCCCGGTGCGGCGTCCGCGCCAGCCGCCGCAATGATCCACGATCAGCGGTAGCAATTCGTTGCAATGCGTGAACGGAAGCATATGCCCGGCGGTCGTGACCGTTCGCACGGTAACGTCCGGAATCATGTGTGCAAGGTGAGAACATATCCTGCGTGTCGGCAACGGCGATCGCCCGCCCGATACAACCAGCGTCGGCATCTCGAGCGAGGCCAGGTCGGCCCTTCGCATCGGATCGTTCAGCGTGGCCCAGAAATCGAGAGCGACCTTGCCGATCCGCGCCGCCAGCGCCAGCTGTTGCGAGGTCGGTAGCGCGTCCCACGCGCCCGCGCCACCCCAATAGTCGACGAAGCGGCGCATGCCGCCTTGATAGTCGCCACAGTTGAGCGCGTTGACGACCGTGTTGCCTGTCTCCGAGATCTCGCGGAGCGCGCGCTCGTCAACGTCGTCGCCGTCGCGCAGCAGATGAAACGATGCAGGCTCGATCAGCGTCAGGGTCTTGACGTAACGCGGGTGCCGCGACGCGAATTGCAGCGCAACGGCTCCCCCGTAGGAATGGCCGACAATGTGCGCGGGCTTTCCCAACATATCGAGCAAGGCAGCAACCAGATCGGCTTCGACCGCCAGGTTGAACGTGCCGTTGCCGGGCCAGTGCGTAGTGCAGCCATAGCCGCAGAGATCGGGAGCTATCACGCGGAAGTCGGAGCGCAACGCCTCGGCCACATCGGCCCACTGGCGGCCGGAGCCGGCCGTGCAATGCAGCAGCACGACCGGTTCACCAGTGCCGGCGGCGAAGTATTTGAGACTGATGCCGCCGGCATCGATGGTTGCACCGCTGATGCTTTGCTCCCTAAGAGACATCACGCCGCCCGCAACGACCTCGTTGCTGCCTCCAGGCCATGTTTGATGTCGGCGACGATGTCGTCGATATGCTCGATGCCGACAGACAGACGCACGTAGCCGTCCGAAACACCGGTCGCGAGTTGCTCCTCTTTCGTGAGCTGCGAATGGGTCGTTGTCGCGGGATGGATTGCGAGGCTGCGCGCGTCGCCGATGTTGGCGACATGGTAGTGCAGCTGTAGCGCGTCGATGAATTTGCGCCCTGCTTCCTTGCCGCCGGCCAGCTCGAAGCCGACCAGCCCGCCATATTGACCCTTGAGGTAGCGATCGGCGCGCTCGCGATGGACGCCCTGCTGCTGCGACGGGTGAATGATCCGCTTGATTTCCCTTCGCGTGCGCAGGAAATCGACCACGGCCTGCGCATTCTTGCAGTGCTGGTTCATGCGCAACGCCAGGGTCTCCAGGCCCTGGATGATCAGGAACGCGTTGAACGGCGACAGTGACGCGCCGATATCGCGCAGTAGCGTCACCCGCGCCTTGATCGCGTAGGCGACGGGACCGATCGGCTTGACCGCTTCCGTCCACACCGCGCCGTGGTAGCTGGGATCAGGCGTATTGAGCGCCGGCTGCCGCTCAGGATGCGCGGCCCAATCGAAATTTCCGCCGTCGATGATCAGCCCGCCGATGGAGTTGCCGTGGCCGCCGAGATATTTGGTCGTCGAATAGACGACGACCGCGGCGCCGTGCTCGAGCGGCCGCAGAATAAACGGTGTTGCGGTGTTGTCGACAATGAGCGGGATGCCGAGTGGCCGCCCGATCGCCGCCACTTCCGCGATTGGGAAGACCGTCAGCTTCGGGTTCGGCAGCGATTCCGCGTAGTAGGCGCGCGTCCGGTCGTCGGTGGCGCGCAGGAAGTTCTGCGGGTCGATCGGATCGACGAAGCGAACCTCGATTCCCTGATCCTTGAGCGTGTGGGCGAACAGATTCCAGGTGCCGCCGTAGAGATCGGTCGAGCTCACGATATTGTCGCCGGCCTTCGCCAGATTCTGCAGCGCAAAGGCGGACGCCGCCTGGCCCGAGGCAAGCGCTAGCCCGGCCGCACCGCCCTCGAGGGCGGCGACGCGCTTCTCCAGCACGTCGTTGGTCGGGTTCATGATGCGCGTATAGATGTTGCCGAGCTCCTTCAGCGCAAACAGATTGCTCGCGTGCTCGGTGTCGCGGAATTGGTAGGACGTCGTCTGGTAGATCGGCACTGCGACCGCGCCGGTCGCTGGGTCGGCACGCCAGCCGGCGTGCAGAAGCATGGTTTCAAGGCGATGCGAACCTGATGACATTTGCTGAGTCCTCAATGAATCGTCGTAATTGATGGTCTGTCTATACCGGGGGGCCCGTCCACAGTCCTTGAGCCGGGCTTGATTTTCCCTTGAGGAGTTCTCGATTTCTCTGCGCAATTGCCTGGAATAGGGCCGAAAAACAAAAGGGCCGCCTTTCGGGCGGCCCAGTGATTGGAGGAAGCAGATTCGCGAAGTTCACGCCAGCGTGTACGATGGTGTCCCCGCGAGCGGGCCGGTGAATGTTATACCAAACGACGTCATGCCCTTGTCATCGGTGACTATGACCAGGAATTCGAGCTTGGCGCTCCATTTTGGCAAGACCATTCACCCGACACCGCCGCCCACCGTCCCCGCTTTCGAAGTGCCGCTGCTCACCGTCCCCGCCGAGCGCCGGCACGTCAGGCTGGTAGTTCAGCCAGGGCGCGAGCATAGGCCCTGACGGGTTGTCGCAGTGGTAACATAGGGTCTGCTTCGCCTTCTCCGTGCTGTGTTGCAAAGGCGTCACGTTATCGGCGCGAAACCGGTAATGACGCACCTGTGCAGGCAGAAAAGTTCCGGCAGGAATTTTTCAGAGGCTACGTTGTCCGCGGGCGACCGCGCGCGCGATCTGCCCTGTGATATAGGCGTCCGAGCGGCGAAAGCTTTCCACGTCCGGTGTGGCGATGTGCACACTGACGGTGGTCGCCGCACCAACGCCGCTCATTGCAACGCCGAGTCGTCCATTGCGTCCGCGCGCGAGCGGCAGGATCGCCTCCGGTCCCGCCTCGCCCGCAACTCCGAGTCCGCCTGATCCCAGCGGAAAGTAGGCCGGCGCCGAGATCACGCCGCCAGCCGCGAATGCTGTGAGCCCATTCACCTGGACGTTGCCAAAAAGGTTACCGAATCCGCCGGCAATATTTCGTGCGAGCGGCTGGAAGGCTTGCGTGACAGCCATGTCCGAGAGCCGCAACGCCAGCTGCCGGAGCACGTCGTCAAACTTTTTGCCGCCGGCCGTCGCGTCGGCAAAGGCCTTGCTCATCACTTTGGCGAAGCCCGCGCCGCTGATGCCGAGTGCGTTCGTGCTCGCGCGCGCTCGATCGGTCGTCCTGCTAAAAACATCAAGATCGTTCGGCGATTCGTCACGTTCTGTGATTCTGTCGGGCAGGAACGTCATCGGGATATCTCGTCATTAGTTGCATTAACGTGCTGCGGTCGAGCGGCGGCGAGCGGCCTGTAACGGCCTCAATGGCGTAGCCAAGCTCGCGTGGCGTCATCGACCAGAACTGCTGTGGTGAAAGGCGAAGCACGCCAAGTCCGAAGCCGATCGCCTGTTTCCAGGGGAAGGGCGTCAAGCGCCCTCCTCCCCGAACGTCGCCCGGATAAGCTCGGCCGCAATACGCACATAGCCCTGCGCGCCTCCCTCGACCGCCATGACGGCAACGTCGTCGTCGGTTACCAGCGCGCCCGCTCCGCGCAGCCCTGCGCCGATAATGCGTGTCAGGTCGCGAGCCTTCAGCCGGCCCGAGCCGAAGCGCTCGGTCAGCGCCACGAGATCCTCGGCGCCAAAGGCGTCTTCGAGTTCCGCGAGCGCGCCGAGGGTCAGAACGAGCCGCCGTCGTGCGCCGCCAATGTCGTGCTCAATTTCACCGCGATAGCGGTTGGCCATGGTTCCTCCAAAAACAGTCGCTTGCATCCGATAGTCACGGAAAAATGAGTGGTACCCGACTCCGAACGGGCGCAGCCTGCGGCCCGGAATCGAATATCGAGCGGGGTCTTGTCATGGTGGCGTCGACGCGCACGCATCAACCCGATCCGGCCATTCCAAATATCGTCTGCCCGAAATGCGGCCAGCGCATGCAGGTCGCTGCAATCGAGCCCGCCGGCGGCAACGACCGCACGGTTACGTTCGGCTGCGACTGCGGACATCGATACGATTTGTCCGAACGGGCGATCGTCGCGCTCGCCCGCGACAACTCCGATCGCTGGTGAGACTAGCAGCCGCGCTCACGCCTCAACGGCGAATGTCAGTTCGCCGGCGGATTCGAGCGCCATGTCGTAAGTCACTTCGCCATTGTGCTCGCCGGCAAACTCGAGGCTGGTGATCTGAAACGGCCCCTGCACAATGCCGAAAGACGGAATCACAACCTGGTAGCTGGCAATGCGGCCGTCGAAGAACGACTGCCGTATTAGCGCATCGCTGGAAGCATCCTTGAACAAACCTCGGCCTGACACTGCGGCGCGCTTGACGCCCGCGCCATCGAGCAATTCGCGCCAGCGGTTGGCGCTTTCAGCGTGCGTCACGTCCACGGTCTCGGCGTTGAACGCGAGCCGTCGCGTGCGCAGTCCGGCGACTGTCGCATAGCCCACGCCGTCGGCAATCTTGATGAGCAGATCCTTGCCCTTTTGAGCCGTCATTGGTGTCCTTTCAGAATTAACCTTTGAAGTTGGATTTGCGCGACAGCGCCATTCTCGTTTTGCAGCATGCGGGCGCACGCTGCGCATGGCTGGTGATTGATTTGTGATTGACTCGTATTTGACGCACGAAATGCAGCGCCTTTGCGACTGCTGCCCGACGTTGACGCGCGCTTCAACAGCATGTGAGCGAAAGCTGTTGTGCTTGCACGGGGCGCGAGTGGCAAATAAATACGGCGCAGAAGAAGTTTTAACCGCCCAGTAACCGCCTCCGTGTAGCAGGTTCGCCGTTCGCCTCATGATTTGTCAGGTCTACTGGGCCAAGCAGGATTTTCTTATGCGCAAAGGTTTGACCGTTTTGATCGTCGCCGTGCTTGGCATTTTTGCCGTCAAGTCGGTCGTGTCTACCGGCAAGCTGAGTCTGGGCGACTCAGTGAAATACCCAGTGCCGACCTACGATCTCCATGTCGCGCAGCCCGTCGACATGAAGCACTTCCCGTCCGACATCATTCCGCTTCCTTGAGAGTGGCGTACTTGCCGCTGGCGTCTCGCCGACGCGAGGCACGCGTTTCCTCCACAAAATCCTTCGGCCACATCAGGCGGCGCGGCGCGTCCAGTCGATGACGGTCGCGACCCAGGCATGCTGCTCGGCTTCGAGCCGCAGACGGTAGGCGATCCAGCCGCGCTCGCGCAGGCGCATCGAGACGTCGGCCGCATCCGCTTGCGCGGCCACGGTGAAGCCGGCGCTGACGCGCCCCTTTTGAGTGTCGATGAAGACGCGGCGACGGCGATGCCGCATATTGCTCACCCATAGGACCCCGCGCAGGCACAGCCGCACACGGCGGCGCGCACGCAACAGTTGCGCGGATGGAAAATGGCCACGGCCAAGCCGTGCAGCCGGTCAGGTATGTAGGTGTGCCCGCCCGGATTTCCAAGGGGCGCCTGGCATCGCTTTGCCTGCAGCTTCCCGGGCTATCTGTATTTGACGACCTCGACCACTGTCTTGCCGCACGCCTTGCACTCAAAGGTGCGCCGGTCGTGATCGGGCTTGTCAGGCTCGATGCGAGTCAGCCACATCGGCGCGCCGCATCGTTCGCAGGTCGGGTGAGCTATTTCCAGTTTGCCGGGATCGTAGTGAAGGTCGCGCATAACGCTTACCCTGAAAGCGTTGCTATGATCCTCCGCCAGTTCGCCGTCTGTCGCTTCGATGACTCTATCGGGGCTCTATCTCCCTAAATTGCTCGCTGCGGTGCACGCGCCGCCGACTCCCAAGGTCAAAACAAGCCGTAGCGCTCCGTTTGCTCGGCCATCGCGCGCCACTGCTCGGCGATTCTAACGTATTCTTGCGCGAGCACCTCCCATCCCTGCTTGCGGGCAAATTCCGCTCGTTGCTCGCACTGCGCGGCATATTCGCGACACTCGTCGGCTTTTGTTTTTGGCAATTGTCCGACACCGCCTTTCGCTAAGTCGGACAACAAACATAGGCGATTTTTGTTCGCTCGCACGGCTCGGCCGCTGGCGCGGCAGGCGAAGGTTGATGCTTTGACCGGGTGCCGCGTTTTGCCTGGCAATAAAGGCTATTTCTTCTTCAATTTACGCAATTCCCGCTCACGGGCCCGCAAAGTTTCCTCGACCTGCCGGCGGTCGCTAACATCGACAAATGTGATGACCACGCCGTCGATCTTGTCGTCCACTGTACGGTAGGGCCGGAAACGTATGTCGTACCATTTCCCGTTCCGGCCTTTGACCTCGCGCCGGATCGGGGCGAGATCGGCAAGCACTGCGCGCGTATCCTTCATCAGGTCGTCATAATCGAGCTGATGTGCAAAGTCGGTGATCGGCCGCCCCTCATCGCTCGGCGTGATGCTGAACAGTTCGGTCGCACGCTCGGTGAACCGCTTGATGCGCAACGCTGAATCGAGAAAAAGCGTGCCGAAATCTGTCGCCGCCATCAGATTCTGCAGGTCGCTGTGCGCACGCGAGATTGCCTCCAGCTTGAGCTTCAGCTCGCTGTTCACCGTCTGCAGTTCCTCGTTGATCGACTGCAGCTCTTCCTTGCTCGTTTCCAGCTCCTCGGACGTCGAGCGGTACTCCTCGTTGATCGACTGCAGCTCCTCGTTCGCGGCCCGCAATTCCTCGTTCGCGGCGTCGGATTCCTCGCGCACAGTGCGCAGGCGCGCCTGCGTGAGCTCCAGCTCCTGCGAGAGTCGCCGCACTGTTTCGTCGTTCGTATCCGTGCCTTCGGCAAGTCTTTCGATGATCTCCTCGCCCTCTATGAACATGACGATGGCGTGAAGCCCCTCCGAAGCCGTACCCTCATCGACGCGCTTCACATGCATCAGCACCCGGTGCGGCGTACCGTTGAAAAGCACCGGGATGGCAAGGCTGAGCGTCGACAGCCGTTGCTCGAATGCGCGGTGCAACGCGGATCGCAACTCGAACCGCAGTTCCTGCCGCACCAGCTCCACCACATCTCCGGTCAGCGCTCCCCCCGAAGGTTGCAAAAAGCGCCCGGCCGTGTCGGAGAGGTGAACGACGCGATGGCTCTCATCGACAAGAACGCTCGGTGGCGCCACGGCTTCGACCGCACGCCGGTGCGCGGCGGCGTCGTTCAGCGCGCCGGCCGCCGTTGTCGCGGGCATCAACGGCGGGATGTGCTCGCGCGCCCTGATCGGACCGAGAAGCCGCGGCAACAGCCTAGGCTTGTCGCCAGGCTTCAAGGCCGACTGGAAGATGCGGGCATTGCGGTCGACGCTGCGGAAAAGACCCGGCGGATGCTCGGCGTTTTCCGAGGGGCCGAGCATCAGGTAGCCGCCCGGATTCAGCGCATAATTGAAGGTGCTGCAGACCTGCTCCTGCAATTCGCGGTCGAGATAGATCAGCACGTTCCGGCAGGAGATCAGATCCACGCGCGAAAATGGCGGATCCTTCAGCAGATCGTGGTGCGCAAACAGGATGACGTCGCGCAGTTCCTGCCGCACGCGATAACCGTCGCTCTCACGCGTGAAAAACCGGCGTAGCCGGTCTTCGATCACGTCGGATTCGATTGCGGCCGGGTAGCGTCCTTCACGCCCCGTCGCCAAGGCTCGCGCGTCGAGATCCGATGCGAACACCTGCACCGGGGGCTTGAGGGGATGGCGGCTGGCCTCGTCAAGCAGAAGCATCGCAACCGAATAGGCTTCCTCTCCGGTCGCGCAGCCGCAGATCCAGGCGCGCACAGGATCGTTCGGGTCGCGATCTTCGAAGAGTCGCGGCAGCGCCAGTTTCTTCAGCGTCTCGAACGCCTCTTTGTCTCTGAAAAACGTCGTGACCGAGATCAGCAGATCGGCGAGCAGCGCTTGCGCTTCGTCGGGGCTGTCCCGGAGAATATCGTAATAATCCGTCAGCTCGTCCGTGCGCGTCACCTGCATGCGTCGTGCGATGCGGCGCAGCACGGTCGAGCGTTTGTACTTGCTGAAATCATGTCCGGTGCGGATACGCAAATGCGCGAGCACGCGCCGCAATAGTTCTTCGTCGACCTTTGGCTCGACGACGAGCGTCTGCTTCAGCTGAATCAGATCGGACAACCGGCCCGCCAGCTCGTTGACGGGCAGCACTACGTCGACCACGCCGGTCGCTATTGCAGCGCGCGGCATTGATGGATATTCGGCTTCGACTGGCTCTTGAACCAGGATGATGCCGCCGGATTCCTTCACGGCACGCACGCCCACCACGCCGTCAGACCCGGCGCCGCTGAGAATCACGGCGAAACCGTCGCCCAACTTCTCGGCAACGGAGCGAAAGAACTGGTCGATCGGTGACCGCTTCCCATGTGCCTCTTCGAAGGCAACGGCGGACACCTCGTGGTCGACCATCTCGAGGCGGCGATCCGGCGGGATGACGTAGACGTGGTCGGGCTGAATTTTCTCCCGATGCTGGACCTGCACGACCGGCATGGCAGTACGCGAGGAAATGATAGTTGCCAGTTCGCTGCGGCGGTCTGGATCGAGATGAACGATGACGACAAAGGCCGCGCCGGTGTCGGTGGGCAGCGCCGTGAAAAGGCCTTGCAGCGCCCGCACCCCGCCCGCGGACGCGCCGATTGCCACAATCACCGGTTCGCTGCGGCCGTTTCCGGGCCGCTCCGGCATGTCGCCGTCATCTGCCATAGATGTCACCTGATGCGTCTAAACGATATCCCGCTTCCCGGCATTTGCCCACTGGGAACAACATTCGCCCGCGAAACGTTATCGACAAACACCGCTTAAAGGGCGGCTTACATATATGGGCAACCGCGATATCCTGACCATCGGCGCGTCAGCTGGCGGCGTAGAAGCTCTCGTTTTTCTGGCAAAGAATTTTCCACGCGACTTGCCGGCGTCGGTGATCGTCACGCTCCATCTGCCGCCCCAGGGCCGTTCGATGCTCGATAACATCCTTAGCAGCGCCGGGCCCCTGCCCGCCGCATTCGCAGGGGACCGGAGCCCAATCCGCAAAAGCCATATCTATCTCGCGCCTGCCGACCGCCATCTGATCATTGAGGGCGATTATATTACGTTGGCGAAAGGGCCACGCGAGAACAACTCCCGGCCCGCCATCGACCCAATGATGCGTTCCGCCGCCCTGTGTTGCGGCGGGAGGACCATCGGTGTCGTTTTGACCGGAACATTGGGCGACGGCGCCTCCGGCCTCTGGGCTATCGGCCAGTCCGGCGGCATCACCGTCGTTCAGGATCCCGACGATGCTGATTTTCCCGAAATGCCGGCGAATGCATTGAACCGGGTCCTCCCCGATCACGTTGTCACGCTTGCAGGGATGCCGAGCTTATTGGCAAGCTTGGTATCGGAGCGCGCAGGTGAAGCGATGCCCGTCCCGCAAAGTATCGGCCTAGAAGTCGCCGTCGCCAAAGGTGCCCACTCGACCATCGAGCAGATGGACGGGATCGCCAGGCGATCCGGATTCGCATGTCCCGATTGCCATGGCGCGATGTGGGAGATCGACGAGGAGAAGCTCGTCCGCTACCGCTGTCATGTCGGCCACACCTACACCGCCGACCTGATGGCGGTGGCACTCGACGAGAACCTGCGTCGTGCACTTGGCAGCGCGTTACGCGCCCTCGAGGAGCGGCGTGCGCTCGCAGTCAGGCTCCAGGATCAGGCTGACCGCAACCGTCAACCGGGTTTGGCCGCGTCCTGGGCAACACGTGCCAACGAGTTCCAGCGGGAACTCAACGTCATCAGAAAGTCGATTGCGCGCGTTGATGAGATTGCCACACGCGAAGAAGCCCGGCTCGCCGCCGAATAGTCGGTTTCGCTTGAAGCCGCAGTTTTTGAGGCGTCTAATAAGCAACAGTGAGGGCCGATGCCGTTGTTCTATTTCATCCTGAGAGCCGGCCGGGACAGCGTCCCCGATCGGGAGGGCATTGAATTTCCCGACCGGAAAGCCGCGCACGCTCATGCCGTCGAGGTCGCACATGACCTGATGCGCAATCGCGAAATAAAGACGCGGGCATGGCGCATCGGCGTTCGCGATGAGGACCTTCGACCCTGTTCCGAAGTGCTCTTTGCCACCGCCGACGACTCGATGGCGCATCTACGATCTCCTTATCGGCACACGGTTGAGGCGCTGTACAACAGCACGGCGAACCTGTTTGACGTCGTCGACCAGGTGCAGATGACGCTGTCCAACGTGCGCGAGACATTGGCACGCGCCGACCAGATGATGGCGCAGCTGCGCCAGCATATTTCTGAGCGAAAGGACGGTCGTCCATGAGTCCCCCAGCCATCACACCGACCCAACCGGCGCCCGCCACTTCTCGGGTGCAGAACGGGTGCCTGGCTGCGCTCTCCCCGGCCGCCTTTGCGCTGCTGCGGCCGTATCTCGTCGAGGTGACGATGATGGAGGGCACCGTTGTCTGGGAACAAGGCTCGCTACCAGACGATGCGATCTTTCCGATTTCGGCACTGATCTCGATTGTCGTCCCCTTTAGGGCCGGCGAAAGCATCGAGGTCGCCAGCATCGGAAGCGAAGCCGCGATTTGCCCGCAATTCGCCCCCACCTCCCACGGCGCCCCAACGCGCGGATGCGTCTATGTCGGCGGCAGATCCCTCCGTATACCGGCCATGCAACTTTTGGCGGCGGCCGAACGCAGCAGGGAGATCGCCAGACTTTTGGAAATTTGCCGTGACTGGATGCTGTCGCAATCGCAGCAGATTGCCGCCTGCAACGCGGTGCATTCGGCGGAGCAGCGGCTGTGCCGTTGGCTTATTCAGAGCCATCAGCGGTTGGCGGGCGCAGGCCTGCATGCCACGCAAGAAAGTATCGGTTCCGCCCTCGGCATCCGACGAACCACCGTGACATTGCTTGCGCAAAATTTGCAAACGAAGGGATTGATCCAGTACCGCCGCGGCAAGATCACGATCTCTGACCCCGCAGGCATCGGGGACATGGCTTGCGAATGTTGCACGGTGTTAAGCCGGGAGCATTGGCCCGCCACCCGCCTGCACGAGCCGCATAGCGCTTAACCGCCACCGATCTGTGTACGCACTGGCGACGTCACCATTCGCCATCGAATATACAAACGAAGAGGCCGCGCGGTTACGTCCGCCGTCGCGGCCTCCTCCGTTGGAGTGACTGCGCACGGCCCGGGGCGTCGTGAGTGTGAGTCAGGCCATTCGCAATCAGGGCAAAAACGCCCACGCATGACGGTCGTTCCTATGTCGGCTTTGCGACTCTGCCGAAACTGAATCCGACGTGCGCACCTCCGCACAAGTCGCAGGTACCTCGATAGAGCGCCCGTTCGACGCTTTTTAAGGCCGCGAACCTGTCGTCGCAAAGCTGCCGTATCGCTCAGGCAGGTTGCTATGGTGATACGGGGAGACGCCGCCCACGCAGGCTATAGTCCTGCCTAGGCATCGCAAACGGCACCATCTGATGACTGACACTCCGACGCGCGCGCCGCGCATCCTTATCATCGAGAACGACTTTCTCATTGGCGAGATGCTTCACGACATGGTCGCCGATCTCGGCTACACCGTAACCAAGGTCGCGCATCGGTTGCCGTCGGCACTCAACGAAATCTCGAAGGACAACTTCGACGGTGCACTTGTGAATATCGGCATCGATGAACAGAAGCACGGCAACGAGATTGCAGACATTCTGCTTGCAAAGGACATCCCCTTTGCATTCGCGACCGGATACGACCACCCGATGAAGGAACGGCACGCGGGCATTCCGCTGCTGCAGAAACCGTTTAACAGTGAGCAACTGCGCGTCGTGCTGGAAACGATTATTGGGCCCGGCAGCAGCCCGAGCCACGGCGCCTCGCACGCGGCCTAGTGTACGTCGTGCGTTTTCGAATTCAGCCTTCG
>Ga0081455_10005891_pt1 | contig 13315 bp, 16 predicted proteins | sample TabmetS3T2R1_FD_70207 | JGI IMG/M metagenome (GOLD analysis project Ga0081455, IMG submission 70207) | Tabebuia heterophylla rhizosphere microbial communities from the University of Puerto Rico - S3T2R1 | ecosystem: Host-associated > Plants > Roots > Rhizosphere ... | reverse complement strand
GGTTCGTGGCTTGGCTGGCTTGGCTTCCGGAGCCGAGTCGGTATCGGCTCGGCTCGGTCGCTGCATGGGTCGTAGACGATTACTCGTCGCGTGGCTCATCGTCTTCAGGGACGCCACGGCGCTGGTCCGCAACGTCGGCAGGGTCGGCTTCGAGGGGATGCGGCTCAGCCACCGGTCCTTCCAGCTCGGCCGGGTCGTCAACCGTCCGATGCTGCTCAAGGACGTCGGCAGTTGGTTCCTCCATCCCGATTTCCAGGTCTGGTATCGGGTCATCGCTGGGTTCCTCCGTCTGGCTCGACATGAAGGATCGGTACCCCTCACGGCAACGCCCATGCCAGCCATCGGGTACTCGTCGTCCGTTCTCGCGACGCATTCGTCACCACACCGCTGGGTACTCACGCCACGCCCGAACAGAGGAGTGTGTGATGACCGAACGACCAGAGTCGGATGTCGATCGGCTGCTGGCGGAGAACGAGGCTCTCGTGGGCGAGACGATCGACCCTGATGTGGCGCCGGAGCCAGCCGACGAGACCGACGTGGAACCTCCCGACGCGACCGACCCGGACCTGGAGCGGGCCCGGGCTCAAGCGCCCGAACACGATCCCCAGTCCCTCACGACCGAGGAGCTTCGGCCCGAGAACGAGATGCTCGAGTACGAGCCGCCCGACGAGCCGAGTCCCGAGACGGCGTCCGGTTACACGGCGGCCGACGAGCTGGCCGGGGAGACGATCGACGAGCGGCTGGAGCAGGAGGAGCCGGACGAGCCGGTCTAGCCGCGTACTCCCAGCTCATGCAGGTGATGAAGCATCGTGGCCGGGTCTTCGTAGACCCGGAACGCTCCGGCTCGTTCGAGCTCCTCGCGTCCGTAGCCGCCTGAGAGCAGGCCGACGCCCAAGGCCCCGGCTCGGCGGGCCGAGAGGATGTCCCAGATGCTGTCGCCGACCACCATGGCGTTGGCGATGTCGACGCCGATTCGCTGAGCCGCCGCGAGGAACAGATCCGGGTCCGGCTTGGCCCATCGCACGTCGTCGCGGGTGACCATCGGCGTGTCGTCGGGCAGGCCGAGCTTGGCCAGCATCGGCCGCGCCCCGCGGGACCGTCCACTCGTCGCGATGATCCACGGCACGCCGGCCCGACTCAGATGGGCGAGCAACGCACTGGCTCCCGGAAGCGCGTCGATCGACCCCTCCTGTTCGGCGTAGAGGTCGGCATGTCGGCTCTGCAGCCGCTCGACCTCGTCCGTGTCGAGCTCGACTCCGGTCTCGCTGAGCAACGCCTGGACAAGCAGGCCGCCACTCATCCCGATCCGCCGGTGGATACGCCACACTGACAGGTCGATCCCGCATTCCTTCAGGGCCTCTCGCCAGGCGACGACGTGCTGATAGACGCTGTCGACGAGGGTCCCGTCGAGATCGAAGAGGAAGGCCGGGGGCTTGCGGGCCTCGGTCATGCCGTACGACTCACGAGCTGCTGCTTCCGGTGTCGAACCGCAGCAGTCCCCCGACGCCGTCCGGTACCAATGCGGACGGCTCGTCGAGAAGCTCCAGGTCTCCGTCGGTCTCGATCAAGGCCCGGAGGAGTACCTCGTCGAGGCGATCCTCGTAGACCTCGTCGACTCCCAGGCCCTTGACGTCCTGTTCCGACAGTCCGATGGCCAGCGGTTGGGGTCCGGCCCACAAAACGTCGGACGATTCGGACGACTCCGACCGATCGACCAGGATCAGGGTCTCCACCGCGGCTTCCCGCAGAGCCGAGAGCACGTCGTCCAGACTCGTGGCCGCGGCGCCGTCCGGCCGCTCGCTCTGCTCGGCCAGCCGGGCCAGCCTGCGCTCCTTCGCCGCCCGACGGGCCGCCGCCAGGTGGTCGCCGATGAGGTGCTCGACGTTCTTGTCGGAGCTGCCGGGGGCGCGGCTGCCGTGGCCGAGGTCGATCAGCCGTTCGGCGAGGCGTCCGGTGGCCGTCGCCTGCACGACCGACCGGGCGTACGGTTCGCCGACCAGGAAGACCGGCCCGCCGACGTGGCTCGCGACGATCGTGTCCAGGTTCTTCACCACCTGTTCGACGTTTCGCTCCCAGGAGTCCTCGACCCGGCTCTGGTAGCGCCGATGCGACCAGCCGCCGCCAGGCACCTTGTGGATCACGTCATGACCGCCCTCGGACTGCCACACCTCGGTGTCCAGTCCGGTGGCGTCGACGCTGGCGATGTCGGCTCCGGTGTGGTCGACCTTGACGAGCACGTACGGCGACATCGCGGCCCACTCCCGCAGCAGCGGCATCAGATGCGGGAGCGGGCCGAAGTGGCCGTAGTCGGCCCGCTCGTCCACCCGTGGCAGCAGGGTGTCGAGCAGGACGTCGTCGTCGGTCGCGACCACGAAGCGCAACAGCGCGCCACCGTGTCCGGTCGGCTCGAGCGCGCGCTGCGCGACCCGGTCGATCAGCCGGTCGGGGGCACCGTCGGCCCGGAGCTGGCGGATCAGCGCCTTCCAACGCAGCCGTAACCGCTGATCGGCGTCCTCCGCAGCTCGGCTGACATCGAGGCACACCGAGGCGAATCCGCCCCGAGCGCGTACGACGGGCTGGAGCTGGGTGAGCCGCATCAGGTCTCGACCATGGCCTGGAACATCCAGGACTGCTTCTCGAGATCGAGCAAGGCCCCGTTCAGCAGGTCCTGGCTGGCCGGGTCGGTCTCCTCGACGGCCCGCATCGCCTCCCGGATCCGGCCGATCGACCGGCCGAGGCGCTCGATGATCGCGTTGATCGCGTCGTCGTCCTTGAGATAGCCGGTCGGCATGGAGCCGCTGGCACGTTCGGCGACGATGGTCTCGGGACTACCGTCGGCGGTGCCGCCCAGCGCGACCGCGCGTTCGGCCAGGAGATCGGAATGCTCTCTGGCGGCGACCACCAGTTCATCGAGCTGGAGGTGGATGCTCCGGAAGTGGTGTCCCACCACGTTCCAGTGGGCCTGCTTGCCGGACAGCGACAGGTCGATCAGCTCCACCAGCGAGGCCTGCAGTTCTTCGATCGTGGTCTTCTTCGCATCAGCCGACAGTGGGCTGCGAATCGTTGTCATGGTCGCTCCTTCCGTGGCTTCGCCGGGTGTACCCCGGTTCAATCTCCAGCATGCGGGGTACCGCCGCCATATGGCATCCCGGGACCGCAAAGCAAGCCGCGTCACCGTCCTCCTCGCGTTGGCGATGAACGCGCTGATCGCGGTCGCCAAGGTGCTCGCCGGAGTGGTGTCCGGCTCCAGCGCGATGCTGGCCGAGGCCGCGCACTCGGTCGCCGACACGGTCAACGAGGTGTTCCTGCTGACCTCGCTTCGCCGCAGCAGGCGGCCACCCGACAGCACCCATCCGTTCGGGTACGGCGCGGAACGGTTCTTCTGGTCACTCCTGGCCGCGATCGGGATCTTCGTGTCCGGTGCGGTGTTCTCGCTGTACCAGGCGATCACCGCACTCACCGGGTCGGGTGGCTCCGGAGAGCACTCCTACGTCTGGTCGTACGCGGTGCTGGGCGTGGCCTTCGTCGCCGAGGGCACGTCCTGGGTCCGGTCGGTCGTCCAGCTCCGACGCGAGGCTGGTGCCTCCCATCGGACCTTCTTCGACCACCTGCGCCGGTCCCGTGATCCGACGGTCAAGACGGTGTTCTCGGAGGACGCTGCGGCGCTGCTCGGCATCGGCATCGCGGCGACCGCGATCGGCCTGCACCAGGCCACCGGCAATCGGCTCTGGGACGCTTTGGGCGCTGCGATGATCGCCGTGCTCCTTACGGTGGTCGCGATCTATCTCGGCCGGCACAACATGGCACTGCTGACCGGACAGTCCGCGGATCCTCGGCTGCGCCAGGAGCTGTGGACCGAGCTCATGGCGGTCCCCGAGGTGGACGCCGTGGTCGAGCTGCTGACGATGCACATCGGAACCGACGAGATCCTGCTCGCCACCCGGCTGGACCTCGCCGACGGTCTGAGCTCGGACGAGATCGAGGACGTCAGCTCCCAGATCGAACACCAGATCGCGCAGCGCCATCCCGAGGTGACCCAGGTCTTCCTGGATGCCACCCGGGCCTCCTGGGGAGAGCGCGAACGCGCCCATCGGATCGCGTCGGGCGCCGCCGACTGGTGAGACATCCGCTCCCAATATCTGAGACGGCGCGGGGCTCGGCGCGCATGTCTTGTCGATCGCGGGGTACGGCTGTTACACAGGACATCAGTGGTCGAGCCCCCTGCCACTTGCCCTTCGTTCGCGAATGTCGGTGGTAGTAGTGACGGCCACAGCACGCAACGGATCAGTCAACACACGGGGAACCTCTCGAAACCGCGGTCGCTCCCAGCGCCACCGCCAAGCCACGCACACCCATCGGTTGCTGGCCAAGGCACGCGGGAGCAACGGCGAAAAGCGCGCGCGTCTGGAGAAGGAAGCCGCGCTCATCAACATGGACATGGCACGCTCCGTAGCCGCCCGTTACTGGGGTCGGGGCGAACCGTCCGAGGATCTAGCCCAGGTGGCCTACGTCGGACTGATGAAGGCCGTCCACGGTTACGATCCCGGGCGCGGCGACGATTTCCGGTCGTACGCCGTCCCGACGATTGCCGGCGAAGTGAAGCGCCACTTCCGGGACAAGAGCTGGACAGTGAAGGCGCCGCGCTGGATTCAGGAGCTCCAGGCCGACATCTCCGCGGTGTCGGACAGCCTGACCCAGGATCTCAAGCGCCCGCCGCGGCCCAGTGAGACCGCGGAGCGGCTCGGCGTCTCCGAGGACGAAGTGCTCGAGGCGTTGTCGGCCGACGGCTGCTTCACTCCCACCTCGATCGACGGCCGCGGCCCGACCGGTGACGGTTACGCTCTCGCCGAGCGACTCGGCAGTGAGGACCGCGATCTGGATCGCGCGGAGATCCGGGTAGCACTGGCTCCGCTCATCGGGGAGCTGCCCGAACGCGACCGCAAGATCCTGGACCTGCGGTTCTTCCGCGGGTGGACGCAGTCGCAGATCGCTTCCAACCTCGGCGTGACTCAGATGCAGGTGTCCCGCTTGCTCAGCCGCATTCTGAAGAACCTCAGGGTGCAGCTCACTGCCTAGGACCCGCCACCCCGGACGACCCCCGAGATCTCAGCGATCTCGGGGGTCGTTGCGTGGACGGCGGTTCTTGTAGTTCCGGTACGCGAGTAGGTAGATGCCCATCATCAGACCTAACGCGAGCAAGATGCCGAGCATCGAGATAAGGGGTTCTATGCTCATACGTCGCTAGTACCCAGCCTGGCTTGGGGAACACGTCGTGTGCGTCTCAGTCGGAGCCGCCTCGGCGCAGCTTCTCGAGCTCCTCGATCGCGGTGGTCGACGCGCCGGCGTGCTCCTCGATTCCACGCCACGGGTCGGCCCGCTGGGCGAGCCGACGCCGGAGGCGGGACGGGTCGAAGCCGCCCGGTTTCGCCTTGCCCAGCTCGGACCAGCCGAGTGGAGTCGCTACCGGAGCACCGGGCCGGGAGCGCAACGAGTACGGCGCGATGAAGGTCTGCGCATAGCCGTTGCGGTTGACGTCGAGAAAGATCCGATCGACCCGAGACGCCTTGCGGATAGCGGTGGTGAGCCGATCCGGGTCGTCCGCTGCCGCCTGGTCCGCGATGCAGCGTGCGAGGTCGCGTACATCGTCATAGCCGGCCGACGCGTCCAGCGGCGCCACGACGTCACTCACCGTTGCTTCCCCATGCGGCAGAGGTGCCCACGATCCGGGGGCCGAAACACACCCATCGCCGACTCACCCGATTGCACCGACCGCCGAGCGGGCACAGGCAGTCATGGAGGTGAGCGATCCATGTCCCACCAAGTCGCTCAGGACTCGTCGACCGAGTCGGAGCAGGAACGGATCAACCGCAACTGGAGCGAGCTCCTCCAAGAGCTTCGCGTCACCCAGACCGGGGTGCAGATCCTGACCGCCTTCTTGTTGACCGTGCCGTTTCAACGCCGGTTCGTCGAGCTCACGGAGCTGCAGCGCAACGTCTACCTCGTGACCATCGGATTCGCCGTGGTCGCGACCGCGCTGATCATCGCGCCGGTAAGCTTCCATCGCCTCGTGTTTCGCCAACGTCAGCGGCCCTGGCTGGTTCGAACTGCCCACCATTCGGCCCACCTCGGACTGATCTGTCTCGCGCTGGCGATCCTCGGCGCCTTGTGGATCGTCTTCGACTTCGTCGCCGGACGTACCGTCTCGCTGATCGTCCTCGCCGTGGCGGCCGTTTTCTACGCCGCGCTGTGGTGGGGGGCTCCGCTCGGGCAGCGGAACGGTCGCGCCTAGCCGAAGACGCTGACGTAGCTGACGAAGAACACGTAGAGGGCGCCCCAGCTGAGCCGGCAGCGCGAAGCGCAGCTTCCGCAACACCGCTGCGAGGGCGATCAGCAAGAAGATGCTCGAGATCAGCAGATCGCGTGCCGTGGTCGGCGCATGCACCTCGAGCCGCTCGGACTGATCGCGACGACCGGCGAAGGCGTGGGTTGAGACACCGACGAGCAGCATCGCCAAGGTGCCGAGCAGGAACGGCGCGCCGAGTTTGGCGCCGATCGCGATCTGGCACTCTGCTCGCCGCTGAGGATCGCGATGACCGGGATCACCGACTCGGGAAGCGCGGTCGCAACCGCCGCCAGCAGGTTGCCGACCGCGCCGGAGCCGAGACCGAGCCGAAGTCCGGCCCATTCGACGGCATTGGTGAACACCACCGCGCCGGCGAGCAGCAGCGCGAATGCCAGGGCGAGAAAGAGGTAGGCCACCAGGACGGGGTTCCCGCCTAGAGGTCCCCTAAACAGCGCGTGTCATTCGCGACGACTGCCCGAGACCACCAGCCGAGCCGTCACACGATGTAGTCGGGCTCCATCTCCCAGACCTGCTCAGCGAGCCGGACCGACTCCGACCACGCTTCGAAGGCGGGAGCGATCGGGTCGTCAAGCCCGAACAGTCGGTCAGCCTCCGCATCGAGTTGCGCAATCAACGGCCGAAGGTTGGACGGCGAGACGTGTACACCGCGCTCGTCCGCATCGGCTATGACGTCTGCTCGGGCGAAGAAGTCGGCGAGTTGCTTTCGGGCGCGATGCTCGACCGGCACGAGCATCCGTACCAGCACGTAACAGACCAGGCTGTCGTGCATCCCATGTTTGATCGTGCCGTACTCGGTCATGAGTCGCCTCCGGTGCGGGCTCCGGTGCGGACCTCTCCACGGTACTCTTCGGCGGCCTCGCTGTGGCGGGTGTCATTCGCGCCGCCTGCCGAACAGGAGGCGGAGTAGGAGAAGTCCGATGACTGCCTGATCGCTGCTTCCCCGGCGAGGTCGCCGCGTGTTGCCGTGCCCGAGGAGCGGCGGGGGCCTCGACTCGTACGCATGGCCGGTCGGCGTCATCCAGGTGACGCCGCGGCCGGTGTCGCCGTCGGTGGGTTCGAGGCGCCAGCCGGGTTGGCCACGCAGCATGTGGTCGCGTTTGGCGAGGCCGTGCCCGTTCGCCGCAGACGTGGGTCCTCCGTCGGCGTACGAAACGACGTGGTCGATGTCGTGGATCGGCGTGTCACTGTACGGCCGGCGCGAGACGCCGTCGCGGTAAAGGATGAACTTGCGCAGGCTGCCGGTGAACCGTCGCCGGGTGGTGTCCATGTCGAGCAGCCGCCCGTCGGTGGGATCGCACACCAGCCGCCGCATCCACGCGTGCTCGGACCGCGCCATCTCACGGACCAGCTCGGCCGGAAGCAGGCCGTAGTCACCGCCACGGTGGCCCATGAGCTTGGCAGGCTGGTCATCGAAGCCGAGCAACGAGGGTGCCGCGACGACGACGCCGACCTCCAGGTTCAAGTCCGTCGCTGTGGTTTGGCCGGTGAGACGCTCGACGAACAGGTCGCACATCAACTCGCGGATCGACCGGTCGTCGCCCTCGCTACGCAGACTGCGAGCTTGATGATCCAGTGCCTGCCAGCAGGCGACGGCTTGCTCGGCCGGAAGATCCGCCGCCACGGTCCCGGTGGCATCACCGTGCACGATCGTCCGCACCTGCTTGGCGGCCCGGGCCCGCTCGGCCCGCTTGGCCGCCGCGTCCGGATCCGTCGACGCGACCAGCCGCGCGGCGGCCTTGCGTGCCTGCCCCGGCGCGAGCTGTTTGGCCAGCTCGGTCAGCTCACCGTCGACGGCGCGGCGCTGATCGGGCTCGAGGACCTCGGCCTCCTTGACCACATTCTTCGCGGCGGCCTGCGTCACCGCTCCGTCCAGACAGGCGGCCAACAACTCAGGGTGATCGGTCACCAGCGGCTCGGCGAAGGCCAGCTGGTAGTCGACCGAGGTCTTCGAGATCCGCCTCGCGAGAGCGATTTCATAAGCTGCTCCGCGACCGGCCGTGTCCAGCCCGCCTCCGTGCGCGACATCCTCCCGGCGCCTCGCTGCCGCGAACGCCGCCATGCGTACGCTGAGCACCGCCTGAAGCATGGCCACCGCGTGATCGAGCTCGGCGATGTCGTCGATCTGCTGCGCCAGGGATCGCGATCGACCGGCGGCGACCACTTCGCCGACCAGTCCGCGCACACATTCCTCGATCACATGTTCGAACCTACGCAGCCCACGCCCCCGTCGCCACCGCCCCTGCAACCCCTGTGGACAGCGCGCGCCAGCCCGCCTCATGTGGACAACCGCGTCGACCGCTGTGTAACACCTAGACCCCCTACGAGCGGTATGAGAATGGCGGCCCCCGGTTGACCCGAGACAGCCGGGGGCCGTATCCATGCCCCGCACCCGCTGCCCCGCACCCACTGCCGCCACCCGCTGGCGCACCAGGCCGCCTCATGGCGACAACCGCGCAGACCGCCGCTCAGTCCTCGGTTCCCGTCGCATTGTCCGCGACACCGACCGGCTTGCTCTCGGGCGAGCCGCGCTCGCGCAGGTAGATGCTGAGCACGACCATCGACCCGATGGCGAGGAACTCCGACTGCCAGTTCTGCAGACTGCGGCTCCAGAAGTCGGCCGACACGAGATACGTCGGCCAGCTCAACGGATCCTGTAGTTGGCCTATTCGTTGCTCGTTGTACGTCGCCCAGCCGGCGATCGACTGCGCAAGCCAGCTGCCCACGAAGATCAGGCCCATCACAAGGCCGAGCGAACGCGAATAGAGGCTGGTCACCAAGCCGCCGGCCTTCGCCCATCGCGACGAGTCGGTCGTGGCGTACCCGCCGACCCGCTGCGCTTCGTCGGTCTCGCGGCCCTCGGAGCCGAGCACCTTGGACTCCGGCGACCCTCTCTGGACCAGCCAGATCGTTAGCAGGATGTAGAGCAGGAACTGGAGGTACTCGCTCTGCCAGTTCTCCGTGATGTCGACTGCGTAGTCAGCCGACGTCACGTACTCGAACCACGAGATCGTGTCCAGTCCCAACGTCTGCTGCTGGTTGTTGTACTCCGCCTGCCCCGCGAAGGCCTGTCCCACCAGCGCCGCCAGGAACATGGTGCCGAACACGATGCTGAGCGAGTTCTCCCGCAGGTATCTCCGCATGGCTTCGCCTACCGATGGATCAGGCCGACCGCGATGAAGTAGGTCAGGCCGACGATGACACCGACCAGGTAGACGCTGAAGACGATGCGCACCCGGATCACGCTCCCGAGATGGTGCAGTCGTAGGGCTGTGGCTCCCGCGGAGTGCACCCCGCGGCGACAAGCCTCCAGCCATCGTCGAACTCCGCGACGAACACGGTGTCGTGGTCGAACCGCACCTGTGCCCGGTTGCCGAACCGTTCGGTCTCCAGCACCCGGCCGGGCGCCGGGATGTCCTCGCTCAGCAAGGAGTCCGGACACCGCGCCCGCGTCGACTGCTCGATCTCCCGCCGGCTCTCCGGAGCCAGGAGGCCACAGGCGGTCGCGCCCTGCCCAGCCTCGACCGCCTCGTAGAACCGGACGGCGACGTCCTGAGGGGCCGAGCCCGATGCACCGCAGCCCGACAGGGGCACCGCACTCGCGACGAGCCCGACGACGCCGAGCCTGAGCGCCGGCGCCGGACGATCGGCCATCGGCCTACCCCGGATGGCCACCGAAGACCTCGGCCGCGGCATCGAGCCAAAGCTCCTCCAGCTCGTCGACCTGGGCTCTGGCCCGTCCGATCAAGCTGTCGAGTCGGTCGGTATCGAGGCGATCGTCGGCCGCCGCCCGAATCCGAAGGGTCCGCCAGGCCGCGGCGGTGCCCTCCACCCCGAACCGCATCGCCTCCAGTTCGAGGACCCGGCTCAGCGGCGATCGGAGGAAGATCCGCCCGTTGAGCTTGAGCCGGCCGGCCCGCTCGGCGGACCATCCCACCCAGTTCTTGGCACGGCGCACCGGCACCTCCAAGTCCGCCATCATGTCGTGGAGGGCGGCCCGGTCCTCGCCGAGCTCGGTGGCCAGTCGGTCGAGGACGTCGACCCGGGTCCACTCGCGCTCGCTGGCGGCCAGGCGACGAGCGAGGTTGGCGCCGACCACAGCCCCCGCAAGGTGGTCGTTGAGATAGATACCGAGCAGGGATTGGTCGCGCGTCGTGGGTATCACGGCGGGACGGTACCCGCGACGCGGGCATCGTCACAGTCCGTTCGCGTGCCACGCGCGGGTAAACATGGAACGGCTCCGCGTCGCTTCTGACTAAACGACCGGAGCCTAGGCTGAGATCTCGAGCGCTCCGAGATATCAGCCTGCTCTTTATGTACCCAAGGTGCCGCTGCCAATGCCCCTGATGGCCGAAACCGTCGTGCCATCACTCCTCATTGCCTGCGTCCGAGATGGAAGAACTCCGTCATCTTCGTACGCATGCCCTTGGTGACCACGTCCCAGGCGTCCGGATCGCCCTTCAGTACGGACTCCGTCACCGCTCTGATCTGGTCGAAGCTGGCATGCGGCGGGATCGGCGGGATGTTGGGGTCGCAGCGTACGTCGAGAACCATGGGCCGATCGGCGTTCAGAGCGCTGTCCCAGGCCGGAGCGAGGTCCTCGGGCTTGTCGACCTCGACTCCGTCGAGACCGAGGCTCCGCGCGAACCCGGCGTACGACACGTCGGGGATGACCTGGGACTCCTCGAACTTCGGTGCGCCACCCATCGCACGCAGCTCCCACGTCACCTGGTTGAGATCGTTGTTGTGGAGGATGCAGATGGCGCATCGCGGATCGTCCCACTGCTGCCAGTAGTGACCGATCGTGATGAGCTCGGCCAGGCCGTTCATCTGCATCGCGCCGTCACCCACCAGCGCGACCGCCGGCCGCTCCGGGTAGGCGAACTTCGCGCCGATCGCGTACGGCACGGCCGCCCCCATCGTCGCGAGCGTCCCCGAGAGGGAGCCGCGCATCCGACCGCGCATCTTGAGGTGACGGGCGTACCAGTTGGCCACCGAGCCGGAGTCGGCGCTGATGATCGCGTCCTCGGGAATCCGATCGGACAGCTCCCAGACGATCCGCATCGGGTTGATCGGATCGGCGTCGAGCATGGACTGTCCCTCGAGCACCTCCCACCAGGTCTTGACGTTGCGCTCGATGGCGTCCCGCCAGCGGCGATCGTCCTTGGGCTGGAGGTGCCGGATCAGTTCGTTGAGCGTGGCCTTGGCCTCGCCGACCAGGTTGACCTCGGTCGGGTAGCGCATGCCGATCGCCCCGCCGTCGATGTCGATCTGAACCCCGCGGGCCTTGCCGTACTCCGGGAGGAACTGCGAGTACGGGAAGTTCGACCCGATGATCAAGAGCGTGTCGCAGTCGCGCATCATCTCGAAGCTGGGTCGGGTCCCGAGTAGGCCGATCGAACCGGTGACGTAGGGCAGCGTGTCGGGGAGTACGTCCTTGCCGAGAAGGGCCTTGGCGACTCCGGCGCCGGTGAGGTTGGCGACCTGGTCGACCTCGATGGCGGCGTTGCGGGCGCCCTGGCCGATCAGGATGGCGACCCGCTCCCCCGCGTTGATGATGTCCGCGGCCGCCGCGATCTCGTCCTCGGGTGCCCGTACGACCGCATGGGGGTGGCCCGGCGGGCTCGACGGCACCTGCTTGAACTCGTGTTGCGGCGCCGAGTAGTCCTCTTCCTGCAGGTCAGCCGGGATGATGACGGCCGTCGGCGCCCGAGCCGACTCGGCGACCCGGATCGCGCGGTCGAGGGCGTTGGGCAGCTGTTCGGCGACGTTGACCTCGACCAGATACTCACTCGCGACGTCCTTGAACAACGCCTGCAGGTCGACTTCCTGCTGATAGCTGCCGCCCATCGCACTACGGGCGGTCTGGCCGACGATGGCGACGACCGGGACGTGGTCGAGCTTGGCGTCGTACAGACCGTTGAGCAGGTGGATCGCACCTGGACCCGAGGTTGCGAGACAAACGCTGACTTGCCCGCTGAACTTGGCATATCCGACCGCGGAGAAGGCGGCCATCTCCTCATGTCGCGCCTGGACGAACTGCGGCTCGTTGTCGGCCCGGCCGAGGGCCGTGAGGATGCCGTTGATGCCGTCGCCCGGATAGGCGAAGACCTGCTGAACCCCCCAGTCACGAAGCCGTTGTACGACGTAATCACCGACGGTCGGAGACATGGATCCTCCCTCCTAGGAAGTACTGCGTGAGTACCCAGCGACATCTCCGGCACACGGCCGGATTCCGGCGGATCGACCGACGCATCGGGCCGGGAGGGTTAGGAAGCGACTCATCTGGGGTACCCCCGGAGTCCGGAGGTGGTCTTGTGGCATGGACAGGGTCGGCTCCCGTTGTCGTCGTGACCGGCGCCAGCGCCGGCGTCGGACGGGCGGCGGCGCGAGCGTTCGCGGCCGACGGGGCGACGGTGGCGCTGCTGGCACGGGGTGAGCGTGGCCTCGCGGCGGCGCGGCAGGAGGCGGAGATGCTCGGGGGGCATGCGATGGCGATTCCGCTCGACGTCTCCGACTGGCGGGCGGTCGACGACGCCGCCAGCCTCGTCGAGAGCCTGGTCGGACCGATCGACATCTGGGTCAACAACGCCTTCAGCTCGGTCTTCGCGCCGGTCGACGAGGTCAAGCCGGCCGAGTTCCGCCGGGCCATCGAGGTGACCTACCTCGGCTATGTACACGGAACGATCGCCGCGCTCCATCGCATGCAGCCTCGCGACAACGGCGTGATCGTGCAGGTCGGGTCGGCACTCTCCTACCGGGGCATTCCGCTGCAGGCGGCGTACTGCGCGGCCAAGCACGCGATCCAGGGCTTCTCCGAGTCGCTGCGCTGCGAACTCCTGCACGACGGCAGCCGGGTACGACTGACCCAGGTCCAGCTGCCGGCGGTCAACACCCCGCAGTTCGACTGGCTGCTGTCACGCCTGCCGCTGCCGTCGCAGCCCGTGCCGCCGA
>Ga0081455_10005890_pt1 | contig 13316 bp, 8 predicted proteins | sample TabmetS3T2R1_FD_70207 | JGI IMG/M metagenome (GOLD analysis project Ga0081455, IMG submission 70207) | Tabebuia heterophylla rhizosphere microbial communities from the University of Puerto Rico - S3T2R1 | ecosystem: Host-associated > Plants > Roots > Rhizosphere ... | reverse complement strand
CTGGGCGCGGGCATCACGGCGTTCTACATGACCCGGCTCATGCTGATGACCTTCTTCGGCGCGAAGCGCTGGCAGCAGGAGGTGCATCCGCACGAGTCGCCACGGGTCATGACTGTGCCCCTTATTTTGTTGGGAATCGCCTCGGTCATCGGCGGGCTGGTGCTCAACAACTGGATCGTCACCTGGCTTGATCCGGCAGTTGGGGGTGGGGTGCCCGAAGCAGAGCCGCCGAGCCTGCTGCACTTCTCAACCGTTGCGCTTGTCACGCTCGTCGTGGTTGCCATCGGCGTCGGCATCAGCGTATGGATCTTCGGGCCGCGCCGCGATATCCCATTGACCCAGCCGGATAGCCGGTCCTTCCTCACCGTGGCTGGGCGCAACGATCTATACGGTGACACGTTCAACGAAGCCGTGTTCATGAGGCCGGGACAGCAGCTCACCTCTCAGCTCGTCAGGTTCGAGGACGACGGAATCGATGGCACGGTGAACGGCGCGGCTGCGGCGATCGGCAGCATATCGGCTCGACTGCGTCGCGTGCAGAACGGCTTCGTTCGCTCCTACGCGCTCACGATGACGTTGGGTGCTGCGATTGTCGGTGTCGTCATTGTGCTGGGCCGGCTGGGTTAGGGGCGGATCATGACTATTCCCTGGCTCACCATCCTGGCCCTCCTGCCCGCCGCCGGCGCGGTACTGCTGATCTTCACAGGCACCAAGGCTGCCAAGCAGGTAGCACTCGTGGTCTCGCTGATCACGCTCGGGTTCGCTCTCATCATCGCCACGCAGTTCAAGATCGGCGGTGGCATGCAGATGGTGGAGCAGGTGCCGTGGATCAAGCCGCTTGGTGCCTACTACGCCCTGGGTATGGACGGCCTCGGCCTCACATTGGTGCTGTTGGTAGTGATCATCACTCCGGTGGTGATCATTGCCTCGTGGCGCGATTTCGAACCATCCGGCAGCGGCCCAGCGTCTGTCGTTGGGCCGCGGGCTACAGGGTCAGCCGCTCTTGCCCCGAAGTATGACGCCCGGGTGTTCTTTGCCCTGATACTCGCGGTCCAGAGCTGTGCGCTGTACCTCTTCCTTGCCACCGACGTGTTCTTGTTCTACGTCTTCTTCGAGGTCATCTTGATCCCGATGTACTTCCTGATCGGCGGCTTCGGGCCAGGCCCCCGCAGGACGTACGCGGCGGCCAAGTTCTTGATCTTTGGCTTGCTCGGCGGCTTTGTGATGCTCGCCTCGGTGATCGGCCTTTATGTACAGTCGGCCAAGGCCGGGGAGCCGAGTTACCTGCTGAGTACGCTCAGCCAGCTGGATTTCGGCACTGCCACTGGTCGGTGGATGTTCATCGGCTTCATGTTCGCGTTTGCGATCAAGGCGCCGCTGGTGCCGTTGCACACGTGGCTGCCGGACGCGGCCGAGGAATCCACGGCTGGCAGCGCCACCATGATGGTCGGCGTGATGGACAAGATCGGCACCTTCGGCATGATCAGGTTCTGCCTTGGCCTGTTCCCGGAGGCGAGCCAGTGGGCGACACCGGTAGTGCTGGTCCTGGCCACCATCTCGATCCTGTACGGCGCGATCTTGGCGATCGGCAGCCGGGACATCATGCGGTTCGTCGCGTACACCTCGATCAGCCATTTCGGCTTCATCGTGCTCGGCATCTTCGCCTTCACCAGCCAGAGCCTCACGGGGTCCACGCTCTACATGCTCAACCATGGGATGTCCACCGCCGCGTTGTTCGTCATGGCCGGATATCTGATCAAGCGGCGTGGATCGCGGGACATGTATGACTACGCCGGCGTCGATCGGGTAGCCCCGGTGCTGGCAGGCCTGCTGCTTTTCGCCGGGCTGTCCACGCTGTCGCTGCCAGGGCTGTCCAGCTTCGTGTCGGAGTTCATGGTCCTGGCCGGAACCTTCAGCCGGCACCCCGCGTATGCGGTGGTCTCAACGCTGGCGATCGTACTGGCGGCACTCTATATCTTGATCATGTACCAGCGGACGATGACGGGTCCGGTCCCCGATGAAGTCAAGGAGGAGGTCACCGAGATCAATGGTCGCGAGCGGCTCGCCATGGCCCCATTGGTGTTGCTGATCCTGCTGCTCGGCATCTATCCGAAGCCCTTGCTGTCGATCATCGAACCGTCGACCCAGGCCACCATGCAGCACGTCGGTGTGACTGATCCGCAACCCAGGGTCAGCGCCGAGGGTGGTCGCTGATGATCATCTCTGCCTTGCTGCCGATGGAGATCACCGCGCCGACCATCGAGTACGCCCTGCTGGCTCCAGTTCTGGTGATCTTCGCCGGAGCCTGCCTCGGGGTACTGGCCGAGGCGGCTGTGCCTCGAGAGCTGCGGCGGGCTGTACAGCTCGTCGTCACCTTCGTTTCGCTGGGCCTGGCGCTGGTAACCACACTGCTGAACTGGGCATCCGGCGCTGAGGCGGTAGTAGCGGTCGGCTCCCTGGCCCTCGACGGACCGACCTATTTCATGTGGACAATCCTCATTGTCTTCAGCGCGGCGTCGCTACTGATGTTCGTCGAAACCAAGATCGAGAACGCCAGCGCCTTCACCCCGCAGGCGGCGGCGGTGCCTGGCACCGTTGCCGAGCGCGAGGCGATCAGGAGCCGTGTCGAACACACCGAGGTCTTCCCTCTCGCGCTGTTTGCGGTGTTGGGAATGATGCTGTTCCCGGCATCGAACGATCTGATCACCATGTTCGTCGCGCTGGAGATCTTGTCGCTGCCGCTGTATCTGCTGTGCGGAATCGCGCGGCGGCGGCGGCTGCTCTCTCAGGAAGCTTCGCTCAAGTACTTCTTGCTAGGCGCTCTGTCGTCGGCATTCTTCATTTACGGAGCTGCCTTGCTCTACGGGTACTCCGGCTCTTTCACCTTGTCTGCGATCGATGATGCCATTCGGGACGGTACGCGGGGTCAGGGCCTGCTGCTGGCCGGAATGGCTTTGCTCGGGGTCGGCCTGCTTTTCAAATTCAGCGCAGTTCCCTTCCATTCTTGGACACCGGATGTGTACGCGGGAGCGCCGACAGCGGTGACGGGATTCATGGCTGCGTGCACCAAGATCGCAGCCGTGGGTGCTCTGATGCGGGTGTTCTATGTCGGCCTGGGTGCCGATCGGTGGGATTGGCAGCCGCTCATGGCGATCATCACCGTTGCCACGATGGTGGTCGGCTCGGTGCTGGCGATCACTCAAACCGACGTGAAACGGATGCTGGCGTACTCCTCGATCGCGCACGCCGGCTTCATGATGACCGCATTCGTGGGGGCCTCGCAGGCCGTGACCAGCAGTCAATCAGGTTCCTTGACCAGCATCTCCTCGGTGATGTTCTACCTGGTCGCATACGGCGCCGCGACGATCGGTGCGTTTGCCCTCGTGACGATGGTCCGCGACCCCAGTGGCGAGGCGACCTTGCTCAACAGCTGGGTCGGGCTGGGGCGCCGCTCGCCGCTCGCGGCGACGATCTTCTCGATCTTCATGCTGAGCTTCGCCGGCATTCCGCTGACCAGTGGCTTCGTCGGGAAGTGGGCCGTGTTCGCCGCGGCCTGGAGCGGTGGCATCCAATGGCTTGTTGTCGTCGCAGTAGTGATCAGTGTGGTGGCGGCCTTCTTCTACATCCGCGTCATCGTGCTGATGTTCTTCGTCGAGCCGAAGATCATGGCCACCAATGTGGTACGTCCGGGCTGGACCACGCTGGCCGCCGTGGGCGTAGGTCTGGTCGCGACGGTAGCCTTCGGGGTGTTTCCGGGCCCGCTGTTGGCCCTGGCCCAGCAAGCAGGGGAGTTCATCCGCTGACGCCGATGGAGGAGAGCGTGCTGGCTGAACAGACGCGAGACCAGGTCTTCGAGGCTGGAGTCCGAGCCCAGCTCGAGCTAGTCGAGGCGGCACTGCTGAGAGCGGCCGAAGCTGACTCCGACATGGTGACCGAGGCCGCGCAGCACATCATTGCGGCAGGTGGAAAACGGTTTCGGCCACTGCTAGTCGTGCTCGGCTCCCACATCGGCCCGCGCGCCGCCGCCGACGACGTGGTAAAGGCGGCGGTAGTCGTCGAGTTGACCCACGTGGCCAGCCTCTACCATGACGACGTTATGGACGAGGCTCCCATACGTCGCGGCTCCGCCAGCGCGAACTCTCGTTGGGGGAACACCGTAGCGATCCTTGTTGGGGATCTGCTGTTCGCCCGCGCCTCCGATATCGTCTGCGATCTCGGCCCGGAGTTCGTCCGGCTCCAGGCGCGTACCTTCTCGCGGCTGGTACAGGGCCAGATCGCCGAAACCGTTGGACCCGGCGACATGGATCCGCTTGATCACTACCTGCGCGTGGTGGCCGACAAGACCGGTTCCTTGATCGCAACCTCGGCGTTGTTCGGTTCCAAGATCTCGGGGGCAACTCCGGACCTGCAACGAGTGATGGCCGACTTCGGCGAGCAGATCGGGGTGGTGTTCCAGCTCAGCGACGACATCATCGACATCACCAGCGACGAAACGGGCAAGACGCCGGGAACCGATCTTCGCGAGGGCATCCCGACGCTGCCAACGCTCCTGGCACGTCGGTCAAACGACCCCGCCGATGCAAAATTGCTCCAGCTGCTCGACTCTGACCTGCACGATGAAGCCACGCTGCACGAGGTGCTGGACTTGCTGCGTCATCACCGCTGCATTGATCAGGCCCGCGAGGAAGTCCGACGCCGCGCCCAGGCGGCCCGTGCCCTCCTCGAGCCGCTACCCGCCGGCTCCGCGCGAGACGCCCTCGACGATCTCTGCACCACTGTCGTAACCCGTACCGCCTGAACCCGCGCTCGCTCGGGGTTTGCTCGCCCACTCGTGCCAACATCCCACGCTGCGTGGGATGCTCACGCTGTACCCGGCGTGCATGCCATGTGCAGCGTGTGCAAAGTGAGTACAGCTCAGTACGGCCTGTTCGCGGTAAGCCCAACTGCTTTCGAGCTCAGCCGTGTCGTTGGTCGACTATGCCGTACGTCGGCGCACGTAGAGCCGTCGCGATTGATCAAGGGCGGCCTTGAGATCGGTCATTGTGCGACGCGCGTTGCGCGGCATGACCTCGGACCAGATGAAGCGCGTCATCCCTCGGTTGCCAGCTCGCATCGCATCCTCGCGGCGCTTCTCTCGGATGACACAGTCGGAGGCGGACTCGCCGGGCCGGAGCAGCTTCTGATACTTGACCTTCCCATCGAACTCGCCAAGGTGGCGAAAGTCCTCCCAGTAGAAATCCGCGGTCCCTATGAGCTCGCCTCGGAGGCCGACGACATCGAACTGGGGCTCCGGCATCGGGATGCCGTAGCGATAGAACTGCACGCGTGTGACCGATTCTCCGGGGGACTCGGAGCGTCCGTCGGCAAGCCTCATCACGGTACGTGCCTTTGTGGAGCCGGGAAATAGGGCGAAGCGATCATGCAACGCGTCCAGTGAATCCTTGATCTCTGGACGTCGATGAAGCGCAGAGTCGGCGGTGACCACACCGCCCTCGAGGCTTGATCGACAGGCAACCTCCCAAACAGCACGAGTTGGCGTAGACGCGAGAATGCCCTCGTACGAGCCGATCTCTTCCGCTATTTCCCGCCTCGATCCGTGGTGCACGATGCCGGCCTCGGTACGTGTCGAGCCGTTGTCCAGCCGTACGAGGTGGACGACGTCGAGGGGCGTGTCGTGTATGGCGAAGCCGTGCAGCGCGGCGGCCGAGACACCGGAAAGTGCCACCTGCCCGCGCTGACTGGCCACCGCTGCTCGTGCACTGAGCAGGTGCTTTGCCGACTGATCTGCTGCGGCGTAAATGTCGGCGGGCACATAGAAACCGCGGCGCAGGCGTATGAGGGCTCCGTCGCGAACTGCTGCCGCAAGACTGCGATCAGTCTCGCCACAGTCCAACGCCTGGCTTCTACTAAAGATGCCACCGCTCGCTTGGATGATTTGTCCTAGATTCCGGGTCACCGAGCCACCTTGACGCTTGGCTGGGAGCTCGGGAACCACCTTGTGCCAAATCTGTGGACAACCGCTGAAGCTGTACCAAGACTCTTCACGCTGTACATGGCATGCGGGCCGTGCACAGCGTGAACATCCCACGCTACGTGGGATACCGAGATACCGCGGGCCGTGCACAGCGTGAACATCCCACGCTACGTGGGATACCGAGATACCGCAGGCCGTGCACAGCGTGAACATCCCACGCTACGTGGGATACCGACCGTGGGATACCGAAGCTGATGCGGGGAGTCTGACTGACACTAGGGTGGGCGGCATGGTGGAGGAAGTGGGTGCAACAGCAGCTGGTCAGCCGTGGTCAGACGCGCGACCCGGGTACGGGCGAGTCTTCGTGGTCACTGACAACCCGATCGCACGAGCGCTGATCCAGCTGGCCGCTGTCGTTGCACGTCCGGCCTCGTTGTTGTCCGATTCGACAGCTCTTGACGATCTTGGCTCCGCCGCATTGACAGCATCAGATGCCGTAGTGCTTTGTGATCATGACACTCCTCATCGCGACGCGATGTTGGCATTCTTGCTGGATGGTGAGGCTGGCTACATCGCGATGATGGGCAGCAAGTCGCGAGCGGCCACCACGTATTCATCGCTGGAGGGCAGGTACGGCGATGCGACGCTGAGCCGTCTCCACGTCCCGGCAGGTCTGGACATCGGTGGCAAGGCGCCCGGAGAAATCGCACTGTCGGTGATGGCTGAGATCGTCGCCAACGAGTACGACCGTGCCGGCGGACCGATGCGGACGAGCTCGCGATAGCTACCAGATCTTGACCCGTTGATTCTCATCCAGCCAGAGAGCGTCGGATTCGGCTAGGTCGAAGGCGGCGTAGAACTCCGGCAGGTTCCGCACGATCTGGTTGCAGCGGAACTCACCGGGCGAGTGAGGGTCGGTCGCCAGCCGCTGCAGCAGCATCTCGGTGCGGACCTTGGCCTGCCATACCGCCGCCCAGCTCAGGAAGAGTCTCTGCTCAGGGGTGTAGCCGTCCAGCTCGGGCTCGGGGCTGCCGTCGTTCGCAATCTGGTACGCCTTGAAGGCGATCGAAAGCCCACCAAGATCACCGATGTTCTCACCGATCGTCAGCCGGCCGTTCACGCGATGCCCGGGCGTCTGCGCTGGTTCCAACACGTTGTACTGGTCGATAAGCGCCTTTGTTCGTTCCTCGAACGCCTCGCGGTCCTTGTCGGTCCACCAGTTACGCAACATGCCGTCGCCGTCGCAGGTGGAGCCCTGATCATCAAAACCGTGTCCGATTTCGTGTCCGATCACCGCGCCAATGCCGCCGTAGTTCACGGCATCATCCGCATGTTCGTTGAAGAACGGCGGCTGCAGGATGGCAGCGGGAAATACGATCTCGTTCTTCAGCGGGTGATAGTAGGCGTTGACCGTCTGAGGAGTCATCAGCCATTCTTCGCGGTCGATCGGTTGGCCGATCTTGTTCAGGGCGCGATTGACCTCGAAATCAGCCACCCGCATCACGTTGCCGATCAAGTCGTCTCGAGTGATCACCAGGGAGGAGTAGTCCCGCCACTTCGTCGGGTAACCGATATGCGGCCGGAACTTGGCGAGCTTGGTGAGCGCACTCTCCTTCGTTTCCTCGGTCATCCAGTCAAGATCGGTGATCGAACGTCGGTACGCCTCGATCAGATTCGCGACCAGCTGATCCATCCGTTCCTTCGCGGCAAGCGAGAAGAAGCGGTCGACGTAGATCTTGCCGACAGCCTCACCCACCGAGGCCTCCACCAGCGCTACCCCTCTTTTCCAGCGCTCGCGAAGCTCGGGCGTGCCCGACAACACCGTCCCATAGAAGCGGAAATTCTCTTCGACGAACGCGCGCGACAGATAGGGCGACAGTGAGCTGATGACCTTCCAGCGCGCCCAGGCCCGCCACGCTGGCAGCCGGTCCTCGGTAAGGAGATTCGACACCTCGGCGAAGAACGAGGGCTGCATCGCCACGAGCTCATCCATCTTCGACTCGGCGATATCAGCCCCGGCCAAGAACTCGCGCCAATGCAGACCAGGGCAGCTGGCGGTGAAGTCTTCCAAGCTCATCAGGTTGTACATCAGCCGCAGATCTCGACATTTGACTTTGTCCCAGTGCGTCGCGGCGATCTCTGTCTCAAGATCAAACACCTGCCGGGCCTGTGCCTCGGCGTCCGCAATGCCGGCCAGCGCGAAGGACGTCGACACGTGAGCCTGGTATTGAGCGCGGATCTCGGCGTACTCGTCGAGTCGGTAATACTCCTCATCCGGCAGGCCCAGTCCCCCCTGGCCCGCGAACATCACATATCGGTTCGGATCGCCAGGATCAGGCTCTGCCTGGAGCGCTACCAGCCCGGGCACTGCCTTGCGCGCGAAGCCACCCACCATGCGTGTCAGGTCCGGCACAGTCTCGACGGCATCGACCGCAGCCAGCAGTGGCATGATCGGCTCCGAACCTGCCTTCTCGGCCGCCTCCTCATCCATGAAGCTGGCGTAGAGGTCGGCGATCCTGGCATCGTCGGAGCCAGGCTCACCACCTTGAAGCGTCGTGATGATGTCACGCACCGCCGCCTCAGCTTGATCGCGGAGCTCCATGAAGGCGCCAGTGAGTGGTTTGTCTGCCGGGATCTCCGTCGAGTTGAGCCAAGTCCCGTTCACATGGCGGAAAAGATCATCTTGAATACGAACGTCTGGGTCGAAGTTCGAGAAGTCGATTGCCGGTCTCTGAGTAGAAGTCTCAGTCACGCGGCACATGCTACCGATCAGTAGGCATTACTTGATGAGCTGCTCGCGCATCGCGCTTGGGATCCACCGCTGTCGTCGTCGCTCGCAGAGGAAAGACGCCTCCGCTCACTCCTCCTCCGTGCGGCGGCGCGCGATTTCCGACGCTCGCAGCTGACTACGCGACAGTCAGTCAGAGCCACTTGACCTTGAGCGGCTTCTCCGTCGCCTTGACGACAGCAACCGACCTTCCTGTGAGGGTGCCGGAGCAGTTACCGGATCGGCCCTGATAGGTGCAGCTGCCAGACAGCCTCAGATTGAGCTTGATCTCGACCCGAGCCTGTGTTCCGCTGAAGGTGACCTCGGCATTCCGGAACGGATCACCTCCGGCCTGTCGCCAGGTAATAGTGCTCTTGTTGTACCGGTACTTCGAGTCGAAGTTCATCGGGCAGTTCTTGGGATTGAGCGAATGCGCATGGAGGCAGTTGTTGTAACTCTTCCTGGTGGCCGAGATGACGGCCTTCTTTCCCGACTTGGTGAGCTGGCTTTGAATGCGATAGGTGTCAGCCTCGACGTAGGGACTCTTCACCAGCACCACGTTCTTCGAGCCGTAGCCGACATAGGGCAGCCCGGTCGTGAAGGCGTACGAGCCGGGAAGCACCGCGACCGAGCTCTCGGTCACCTTCACACCATTGATCTTGACCGGAACTGACCCGTCCACAATGAAGCTGAGATCGAGATCTTTGACGGCCCGGCTGAGCTTCCAGGCATCTCCCACTTTGACGACGTCGAAAGACTCGCTGACGCTGGAGTCGCCAAGCGTGTAGGTAGCAGAAACCGACTTCGCACTCTGATCATCGACGACCGGCACCTGGATATCGGTCAATGGGGCACGTTCGCTGGATTGGGCGAGGATCTCATTGGTCAAGAGGCGACCGGTGGGTGCTGGATCGGCCGCGTAGGACAACGCAGCGACCGCATCGCCGGAGGCCAGGGCTTGCAAGTACGCCGTCACCGCGTCCGACGGCCGTGGAGTGTTCTGCGGAGCACTGCTGTGGGATGGATTGGTCTGCTGTCCCTGAGTGCCGGCGTTTCCGCCCGGATTGGCAGCTGGCCGGCCTTGAGTTGCCACAACTATGGCTAAGACGGCCATCAGGAGTACCGCGAGTGCGGCCGCCCCGACGATGATCAGTATCTTGCCTTTGCCATTGGGTTGCGGCCCTGGCCGCCCTGGTCCGGCGTCATCCCAGCGGGGTGGCGATCCGTACGGGCTGGACTGAGGGCTCTGCGGGTCTGGAGTAAAGGGCCCGAACGAGTAGCCAGATCCAGTTGACGGGGCGCCCGGTCCAGGCTGCTGCGGATACCCGTACGTTGGCCGCGACTGTTCAGGCGCGGGCCCGGCGGACCCTTGACCTGGCCACGGTGGGCCGCCGTACGGGCTGTTCGAGCTCATTGTTGGTCTCCTGACCGAGGGTTGGTCATCGCTCGCGCAATGCCGCCGCTCGCGATCACGAGGTCATCCCCAATGGAGCGAACTCTAGTCAGCCAACCTGTCGTCCGTGCGGTCCCCGACAGAGTAGGCAAATCTGAGACGTACCGACTGCTCACGCAGACTAGCTAACGAACGGTCCAGGTGTCTCCGCCGTTAATCATTGTCTGGAGAGCGTCGTCATCGTTGCCCAGGCTGGCGGCCAGCGCCACCTGGTCGCGGGCCAGATCGTCGTAGGCTGGCGCCTCGACATCGCGAAAGATGCCAATTGGTGCGCGGTGCAGCACGCCGGCATCGGTCAGCCGTGACAGCGCGAAGGCAAAGGACGGATCCGCCAGATGAGCATCGTGTACGGCCAGCGCGCCCTCACCGACCTCGTCAACCTCAACGACCGCGAAGGCTCCCGTCTGCTGATCTCTCACCACGCCGAGGTGGCCGTCGACACCAAAGCGGATCGGCTCGCCGTGCGTGAGCGGGATGATCGCGTCAGCTGACGTCGCGGCGTCCTTGATCGCGTCGAATGCTCCGTCGTTGAAGATCGGGCAGTTCTGGTAGATCTCCACCAACGAGCTGCCGCGATGTGCGGTCGCCGCCCGCAGCACGCTCGTCAGGTGCTTTCGGTCGGAGTCGATGGTCCGAGCGACAAAAGTTGCCTCGGCGCCCAGCGCAAGCGAGATGGGATTGAACGGGTTGTCCAGCGACCCCAAGGGGGTGGACTTGGTGATCTTGCCGATCTCCGAGGTAGGGGAGTACTGGCCCTTGGTCAGGCCGTAGATTCTGTTGTTGAACAGCAAGATCGTCACGTTCACATTGCGGCGCAGCACATGAATCAGATGGTTGCCGCCGATGGATAGCGCATCGCCATCGCCTGTGATCACAAAGACCGCAACGTCCTCGCGTGACGTGGCAACACCGGTGGCGATTGCCGTCGCCCTGCCGTGAATGGAGTGGAGGCCGTAGGTATCCACGTAGTAAGGGAAGCGGGATGAGCAGCCGATGCCGGAAACGATCACGGTGTTCTCGCGCTTGATCCCAAGCTCTGGCATGAAGCCCTGGAACGCAGCCAGCACGGCGTAGTCGCCGCAGCCGGGGCACCAGCGGACCTCTTGATCGCTTGTGAAGTCTTTACGGTTCAGGGGCTCGAGAGAAAGTGGTACGCCAGCAAGACCTCGGTAGCTCTGTCCAGCGTCCGCCAAGCCGGGTGGGGCACCAGGCGCGTCTGGACTGATTTGGTGATCAAGCTCCGAATGCAGCTGATCTACGGCGGTCACGAGTGAGTCCCTTCCAGTTGATCGATCTCGGTTTCAAGATCATGAGCGAGTTCGCTGAGAGAGATCGGCAGCCCGCGAACCCTGGAATAGCTGCGAATATCTACCAGATACTTCGCCCTCAGCAGCAACGCTAGCTGGCCGAGGTTCATCTCCGGAACAATCACCCGTTCGTAGCCACGCAGGATTTCACCAAGATTTGCGGGGAACGGGTTCAAGTGCCGCAAATGCGTATAGGCGAGCAGCCGGCCGGTCTTGCGAACCCGGCGCGCCGCAGCGACCATCGGCCCGTACGTGGAACCCCAGCCCAACACCAAGACCCGGGCATGGCGTCCATCCGCGTCGACCGGATCGTCGACAGTCAGGTCCGGTATGTCGCGGACGATCCCATTGATCTTGGCCTGACGGGTGCGGACCATTTCCTCGTGGTTGGCCGGGTCGTAGGAGACGGCGCCGGTGTCCTTGGCCTTCTCGATGCCGCCGATGCGATGTTGCAGGCCGGCGGTCCCGGGGATCGCCCACGGGCGTGCGAGAGTTTCAGAATCCCGCAAGTAGGGCAGGAAGACAGGCTCACCGGTCTTGTCTGTTGCGTTGGCGTCGTTCGCGAACTGCGGGTCGATAGCGGGGATGGCGCTGAGGTCCGGAATGAGCCACGGCTCGGCGCCGTTGGCGATGTAGCCGTCGGACAAGATCACGACCGGAGTCCGGTACTTCACCGCAATCTGCACTGCTTCTAGTGCGGTGGGAAAGCAGTCGGCGGGCGACTGTGCCGCAAGCACCGGTACCGGCGCCTCACCATTGCGCCCGAACATCACTTGCAGTAGGTCGGCCTGCTCAGTCTTGGTAGGCATGCCGGTGCTGGGCCCTGCACGCTGGATGTCACAGATGATCAAGGGCAGCTCGGTCGCTACCGCCAGCCCGATTGTCTCCGACTTGAGTGCCATACCAGGGCCGGACGTGGTGCTGACACCGAGATGCCCGGCGAAGCTTGCACCAAGCGCAGCACCTATCCCGGCGATCTCGTCCTCGGCCTGGAAGGTGGTAACGCCGAACCGTTTGTGCTTGCTGAGCTCGTGCAGGATGTCCGACGCCGGAGTGATCGGATAGGAGCCGAGGAAGAGTGGCAGTCCGGCTTTTCTCGATGCGGTGATCAGTCCGTACGCCAGCGCTAGGTTGCCTGAGATCTGGCGGTACTTCCCGGGCGGCATCGGCGCCGGGGCCACCTCGTACCTGACGGCGAACACCTCGGTCGTCTCACCGAACGCATACCCCGCCTTGAAGGCGGTGATGTTGGCATCGCGTATCGCAGGTTTGGACGCAAACTTGGTGGCTAGAAAACTGATCGTGCCCTCGGTGGGCCGCTGATACAGCCAGGTCAGCAGTCCGAGCGCGAACATGTTCTTGGCCCGGGTGGCGTCCTTCCGGGTGAGGCCGAACCCCTTGACAGCTTCCAGCGTCATGCCGGTGAGATCGAGAGCGTGGACCTGGTAGTCGTCTAGTGAACCGTCACTGAGCGGGTCACGGTCGTAGCCGACCTTGGCCAGGTTGCGCTTGGTGAAGTCGGCGGAGTCGGTGATGATCACGCCGCCGCGCGGCAGGTCGTCGATATTGGCCTTGAGCGCCGCGGGGTTCATCGCGACCAGCACATCCGGCCGGTCGCCGGGAGTCATGATGTCGTAGTTAGCGAAGTGCAGCTGGAAGCTGGACACACCGGGCAAGGTTCCGGCAGGTGCCCGGATCTCTGCTGGGAAGTTGGGCAGCGTTGAAATGTCGTTGCCGAATACTGCCGAGTCCGAGGTGAATCGATCGCCGGTGAGTTGCATGCCATCACCCGAGTCCCCGGCGAATCGGATCACG
>Ga0081455_10005889_pt1 | contig 13317 bp, 12 predicted proteins | sample TabmetS3T2R1_FD_70207 | JGI IMG/M metagenome (GOLD analysis project Ga0081455, IMG submission 70207) | Tabebuia heterophylla rhizosphere microbial communities from the University of Puerto Rico - S3T2R1 | ecosystem: Host-associated > Plants > Roots > Rhizosphere ... | reverse complement strand
TCTTCGCCCGCGCCCTGAAGCGCGCCAATGCCCGCCTCGACAGCGTGCTCAATGCCGAAAAACGAGCAGCGATGCGTGCCGGCCACGAAGCCGCGCTCGCCCGCAAGCGTCGCGCCCCACGGCATCATCCCGCGAGCGGCCGCCATCCCCATGCCGGCGCACAGCCGATCGAAAACCCCAAGGGCGCCGACATCGTCCAAGGCTCGATGGTCGGCAGCATCTCCCAGGCCGGCCGCGTTACGCAGGCCGAGCGCGACAATCGGGACGCAGGCTAACCATCTTCTGGACCGCGCGCGTCCCGCGCGCTCATCAATCATGAGGCGGGCGGGACGCGCGCGGTCCAGAAGACCTAACGCCGTTCGAAGTCGATGCGCTCGTCGACCGGCAGGCCGAGCAGATGGCGGCGCAGGCAGTCGAGCCCCAGCTCGACTGCGCCCGCGCGCACCCAGTCGCGGCCACCGATCAGGCGCGCCTGGCGTGATACGGTCGCCTTGGCGTCGGCAATGCCGATGCAGATGGTGCCGCCGAGGTCGGGCCGGTCGCCCCCGTCATCCAGCTCGACGAGCAGCGCCAGCGCATGGCTCGATCCGCTGTCGTCGCGCAGCTTGCGGCCGGCCGACTCCGCAGTCTCCGCCGACACGCCGTTGATGCCGAGTTCCGAGGCATCGCGCACCACGATGCCTCGGCGAAAGGCACGCTCCGCCCCGGCCAGCGGCGCCAGTCGCGCGGCGAGATGGCCGCCGCTGAACATCTCGGCCGTCGACAGTGTGTGCCCGCGTTCGAGCAATGTGCCCAGGATCACGCCTTCGAGCGTCTGGTCGTCCTCGGCGATGATGAAATTGCCGAGCCGCTTGCGCACCTCTGCCTCGATCGGGGCAAGCTTGGCCTGAAGCTCGGCCTCGCTCTCGCCGCGGATCGCAAGCTTGGTCTCGAGCTGCGGATAGTGCGCCTGGAAGCCGAGCTTGATGTGGCCATTCTTGAACACGTCCATATCGGCCAGCATGTTGTCGGCGCGCGACTCGCCGATGCCGAACGAGTGGAAGCGCTTCAGCCGTGTAACGCCCGTGATGCCGCCGATCTTCAAGAGCCGCGGGATCACTTGCTCGTCGAGCATGCGGCGCATCTCGCGCGGCACGCCGGGCGTGAAGAAGAAGCGGGCCTTGCCGATGGTGACGGCGAAGCCGCAGGCCGTGCCGATCGGATTGTCGATGAACTCGGCGCTGGCCGGCAGCAGAGCCTGCTTCTTGTTGTTGGGCGGCATGACGCGCCCACGTCGGGCATAGCTCTCGGCCATGCGCGTCATCCAGTAGTCGTTCAGCACGAGCGGCGAGCCGCAGGCTTCGGCCGCGACCTCCTGCGAAAGATCGTCCACGGTGGGGCCGAGCCCGCCATTGACGATCACCGCGTCGGCCCGCTCGCCGGCCTCGCGAAAGGCTTTCAGGAGGGCGGTGCGGTCGTCGCCGACCGTGGTGCCCCAATGGACGGTCAGGCCGGCATCGCCCAGGCGTTGGGCCATGTAGCTGTAGTTGGTGTTGATGGTCTTGCCGGTGAGGATTTCATCGCCGGTGCACAGGATTTCTACGCGCATGTTGGCGCGATTATCGGCTAACGTCGGCACGAAAGCGAGGGATCCCAAGCGAGGGACCCGATCGAGGGATCAAAATCGAGGGAGACGCTGATGACGCTATCGTCCGACCTGCGCGAGGCCCTGGCCAAGGTGGGCACATCGACCCTGACCGGCGTGCTGAACCGCCGCGGGCTCAAGAGCATGACGCTGTTCGACGTCTGGCCACTCAGGCCCGAGCAGCCGCGCCTGGTGGGCATCGCCTTCACGATGCGGTTCATTCCGTCACGCGAGGACATGGACGGACCGACATCGAAGAACCGCAGCACCATCCAGCCGCAGGCCATGGAGGAATGCCCGCCCGGTCATGTGCTGATGATCGACAGCCGGGGCGATTCGCGCGCCGCCTCGGCGGGCGATCTCTATGTCGGTCGCCTGAAGGCGCGCGGCGCGGCGGGCATCGTCACCGACGGCGGCTTCCGCGATACCGACGGCGTCGCCAAGACCGGCCTGCCGGCCTACCACCGCCGCCCCAGCTCGCCGCCCAGCCCGATCGCGCACCGCCCGGTCGACCTGCAGCTGCCGATCGCCTGCGGCGGCGTCGCCGTCTATCCCGGCGACATCGTGGTCGGCGACCGCGACGCCATCCTGGTGATTCCGCCCGACATCGTCGAGGCGGTCGCCGAGGAGGCGCTCAACACCTACCACTACGAGGAGTTCGCCGAAGCCGAGGTCGCCCGCGGCCGCCCGCTCAAGGGCCTGTTCCCGGTCGCCGGCGAGGAGGCCAAGCGGGACTACGAGGAGTGGAAGAGGAAGCGGGGCGGCTGAAGTCCATTTAAGTCAAGAGGGGCGGTGCCTGCCTGGCGCCGCCCCTCTTCAATCGCGGGCAAGCTCAGAGCACGAAGTCCTGGCTCGTAAGCACGATCCCATGGCCAGGATCGCTGAGCACGACTGAGAAGTCGGCGGCCTTGTCTCCGTTTACGTCGCCCTCGACGATCTGGCCTTGCGCGGTGAAGTATGCGCGCAGCTCGCCGGCGTGGCCCCCGAAGGCCACGTTGCTGCCGATGAAGGTGAAGGCATCGTTGGCCGCAGTGCCCGCCACTGCGTCGATGACGTCCAGCTCGATGTGGTCGAGTCCGTCCTCGAAATCCGCGACGAGATCGCGGGTGGCGGAGGTGACGCCGCTGTCAGACAGGCTCAGAAAGTCGAAGTGGTCGCCCTCCGTGCCGCCCGTGAGGATGTCGCGCCCCGTCCCACCGATCAGGTCATCGGAGCCAGCGCCGCCTGTCAGGCGATCGTCGCCGCCATAGCCGAACAGCGTGTCCACACCGCCACTGCCGCGCATCTCGTTGGCGGCAGACGAACCGTAGATGGTGTCATCGCCGGCACCGGTCAGCACGTTCTCGAAGTTGGTGATGCGGTCCGGGCCCGCGCCGCCCACCTCGCTGCCGGCGGCCGTGTTCGCCGCAACTCTGCCCGCGCCCGGTGCCAAAGGCGACATGTCGTGGACCAGCGTGTCGAGATTGATGTAGAGGTTGGTTTGGGCGTCCGATGCGTCGTAGGTATCGATGCCCGTCCCGCCGTCGATCCTGTCCGCACCGTCGGCCCCGGTATGACCGAGCGCCGCATAGACGTCATTGCCTCCGCCGAGGGTGATCGAATCGGCGCCGTTGCCGTCCTTGACCCTCTCGCTGCTTGCGCCGCCCCGGAAGACGTCGTCGCCGTCGCCCAGGTCGATCACGCCGGACACGACGCCGTCGACGATTTGGCCGTTCACGGTCCTGAAGTTGGTGAAGGTGTCGACGTCCGTTCCAAGCTGGACATTGCCCACGATAAGCCCGCTGTTCGCAAGCAACGCGGAACCCTCCTGGTCGTCGATCCCGCCTCGGATCGTCCCCGTGTTGGTAAAGGTATCTCTGCCTCGGCCGAGTTCGACGACGGGGAGAACCGGAAGGTCGATGAAGGATGGAGCGCTGATCTCTCCGCTGTTGTTCAGCACGTCATTGCCTCCGCCGAGGTCGACGATGCCGCTCATGACCCCGGAATTGCTGACCCGGTCGGCACTGACGCCGCTTTCGTCGAGGACGGCGTTGGTGCCCTCGATCCTCCCGGAGTTCGTGATGCTGTGGGTCGCGCCGCCGCCAATCTCGATGCCAGCCGTAGCCGCGGCGATCGTGCCTCTGTTCACGATGGTGACGGAGCTGCCGGCGGCGATGCCGCATACCCTGCCGCTCACTTCGCCTTCGACGCCGACGGTAATGGTGGAGGTCTCCAGGTTATCATCCTGGAGCCGGATGCCGCGATCGTTTTGGGAGACGATCGAGCCATTGATCGTGACGCGCCAGGCATTCGTGTTGGCAAGGGATGCGCCGGCGCTGTCGAAGCCATCGGCGACCAGGAAGGCGCCTGCATCGACGATCAGCGCGTCGGCCGCGGCGGTGTCCTCGTTGAAAGCGGGATCATCGAACCCCGTCGTATGCACGCTGGTGGACGGGGTGATGCGATAGGTGGTCATGTCGATCTCCTGAGTCTTGGGATGGGTCAGGCCGTCGCGGGTTCGGCGGGGTCGGGACGGACGACCACGGTGGTGGCTACCGGGTAGAACTCTTCGCCGGGCATGCCGACACGGCGCGCGTGCTCGCGGATCGCCGTCTCGTCTGCGGCCTCGTAGATGCAGAAGGTGCCCAGCCTTCCGTCGGGCTCGTTGACTACGTAGCTGCGGATCCAGCGGACCCTGTCGGGCATATCCTCGTTGCCGATCCGGGCGGACCTGGCGGCCACTCCTTGGAGCGCGTCGAACGAGACCCAGCCACTAGGGCGGCGGATGACGTAAAGTTGCATGTTCCTCTCCACTTGACGGGCGCGGGATTGCGCCGTTGCGGAGAGGGGCTTAGGCCAAGCCGTCGCCGACCGTCCTTACCGGCCGCTGATCCTTTGCTGATCTTTCAAGCGTGGGCCACTGCGCGCGCGCCGCCTCGGTAAGCCGCCGCGAGCCGATGCGGACGGCGGTCTGCTCGGCAGCAACAATCTCGGCGTTGGCGCCGCTGATGTCGCCGCTCGCCAGAAAGGCACGGGCGAGATGCAGGCGGACTCGAGCGGCGTGGTAGTCCACCCCGGCGCTCGTCCACAGCTGACGGGCGAGCAGCAGGAGCCGCGTGCCCTGCGGATCGTCAGGACGGCAGAGCGCGGACCGCGTCTCGGCGATCAGGGCGCGCACGGCGGGCTGCTGCCAACGCTCTGGCGTGGCCTCTATTTCCGACAACAGCTCCGTCGCCCGCGCCGAGCGACCTGCGAGCGCGGCGATGCGCGCCGTGTTGACCAGCAGCAGCCCGCGGCGCTGGAGGTGGAACCAGGTCAGGCCCTGGAGCGCGCGGTCGAGCGCCGCCAGCGCACCGTCCACGTCGCCCGATTCGAACAGCAGGACGGCATTGCCCGGCTCGGCGTCCCAGCCCAATGAATAGGCCTTCTCGTAGTCCGTTCGCGCGGCAGCAAGATCACCGATCATGGCGTGTATGTCGCCGCGAACCCTGTAGCCTTCGCCCAGCGACCAGGCCTCCTCGTCCGACAGCTTGGGCAGAGCCCCGTTGATCCCGGCGAGCGCCTCGACCAGCGTCCGCTGCGCGCCGACGATCTCGGCCCGGTGCAGATCGCAGGCGCCCGGGCTCTCGACGAAGCTTGCCTCGCACCAGCTCTCGAACCCCTCGCTCCATTGGCGCGCGCGAGCCCAATCGGCAAAGGTGCGGCAGCTCCACAGGATGTTGCAGTAGACCAAGCTGCCGGTGATCGGGTCGACCTGGCTCGACAGCGCGATCGCGGCGGCGTGGTTCTGTTGCTCGCTGCCTTCGCCCACGCGCCCGAGCGAGAGGTTGTAGAAGCCTTTGTATGCCAGGGTCAGGGCCTTGAGGCCCGCATCGCCACAGGCTTCCGCGAGCGAAAAGGCCGTCGTGGCGAGTTCGAGCGCCTCCTCGGGCCGTCCTCCGAAAGTGGAGAAGCGCGACCGCATCCACAGCAGGTACGCCCTCGACCACCGGTCATCGCATCCGGCCAGCAGCGACGCGGCGCGCTCCAGCCAGCCGCTCGCGACCTCCGCTGCGCCGCGCTCGAGCTGTATTTTCGCGAGGGTTACCGCGGCCCGCGCTGCGCGCGCCGGCTGACCGGCGTCGATATGGGCGGTTACGGCGCGGGCGAGCACGGGAATTGCCTCGACGGGGCGGCCGCGGCATTCCACGGCCAGGGCCCAGAGATCGATATCAGCTGGAGAAAGCGTCTGCGTGTCAGCGAGTCGTTCGAAGATCCTGGCCGCACCAGCCCAGTCGCGCGCCTGTGCCAGATTTCGCGCAGTCGCGAGCTCGCCGCTACCGGCGGGTCCCGTCGGCTCAGCCTGGCCGAGGCCGGGATCGTCGATTCCGAAGCGGTAGCCATGACGCGTATAGCTGCGGATCCCCTTCTCCAGCCCGCCGGCAGCCAGGGCCCGTCGCGCGAGGCTCACGGCGCGCTGCAGGGAGGCCTCGGTAACGGTCACGTCCGGCCACAGTGCATCCATCAACTCGTCCTTCGGGACCACGCGGCCGGCGTTCCGAACAAGGTAGACGAGCAGATCGAAGACGCGCGGTTGCAGCTTCTGAGCAGCGCCGCGGAGAGTCAGCGCGCGGCTATCTTCATCGAGCTCGAACGGTCCCAGGGTGTGCAGCATCGCGGTAGAAGGCGTATCAGTCGGTCACCCGCTATGATACTCGAAAATGCCGCCAGGGGGCGGTGAGCCAAGGATGGGGCGCGACCGCGACGCCATCCTGGCGATCCCGCCCGACGTCGCCGAGGCCGTGGCCGAGGAGGCGCTCGACACCTACCGCTACGAGGAGTTCGCCGAAGCCGAGGTCACCCGCGGTTGACAACCGCTTAGGTCATACCGGCCTGCTTGTCGCGCCGCTTGCCCTTGAACGGCGCAATGTTTGCGCCCATCGCCGCCTCCTAGTGGTAGTCCTCATGATCGAGATCGATGATCTCGATCTCGTGCCGATCGATCCGAAACGTCATTCGCCAGTTCTTCGTCACGAACAGGCTCCATGTCCCCTTGCGGTCGCCGGTCAGCAGATGCGCTTTCCAGCTTGGCACGGTCCGCAATTCATCTTCTTTCTCCATGTCCTGAAGGAAGGAGACCATACGCCGGATCTTGGCGACAGCGGCGCCTCCGGCACGCGGCCGTTCGGTGTCAAGTTACGCGATATGCTCGAACCGAGGATGTTAGACGGATGGCGTTGAGGGTCGTCAGGAAATGGACCGCCGCGCTCGCGTGGGCGTCGGACGACAGACCCTCGAGATGACCTTGACGCCGGAGATGGGCGAAGAGCCGACGCATTTCGCGCGCGATGTTCTTCAGGTGGCAGAACGCACTCCTCTCTTTGGAAGGGCGCACCGTTCGGAACGCGCCCGCCAACGATAGACATCCTGGACCGGCTCAGCCGGCTGTGTTTCAGAGGAGTGTGGCCGCCCTTCGTTTCTGACCGAATCTAGTTGAGCCAAGGTATGCTTTTCGCATAACCAAGAGCCAAGATTTTCGAGCGCAGAATCCCCTGCCGCCACTCGACGAGCGGAGGCGGATCTCTGGACGAGCTGCCGGACATCGGCACGGTTCTGAAGGCGGATTTCGGTGGCCGCTACAACGTCATCGAGCCCGTCGACTTCGCGACGGAAGAGGGCGGGTTCAAGCTGGCAAGTGCTCGCGCCGTGGAAGGACAGGCCGTGAGCCGTGTCTCCAATCCCGATCTCGGCGTCGTGGCCCTGGTGGTCGTTGGCCGGTTTGACGAAAAGACCGAAAAGCACCGAGGCGCTGTCCGGGAAATCCTCTCCGGACACCATGTGGTGCTGCAGGAGCCCGCTGACCGCACAGAAGCACCGCATGCTTCGGCGGCCAGACAGGCGCCCTTAGTCGATCCCGTGAGAGTCGACGTCAGTCCTTCGCCAACGCCTGCACGACGCTGCGGATCTGGTCGCGGATCTCGTCGCTTCTGATCTTGTAGTAGGCGCGGACCAACTCGAGCGTTTCGCGCTTGGTGTTGATGTCGCCCTCGTTCGGCGTGGCGCGCGGCCGCCCCGGCTTGCGTTTACCGGTGGCCTCCGCACCCATCTCGTCGAAGAAGAAGCTGACCGGCACGTCGAGCACCCTGGCGAACTCGTAGAGCCTGCTCGAGCTGATGCGGTTGCTGCCAAGCTCGTACTTCTGGACCTGCTGGAAAGTGAGGCCAACGGCCTTTCCAAGGGTTGTCTGGCTCATGCCAAGCAGCGCCCGCCTTTGCCGCAAGCGGCTGCCAACGTGAACATCTACCGGATGGTGCACAATGATCTCCTAACAGGGACGGTCTGACATGCGTCGGCGTTCAAGTATTCGCCACGAGCAGGTTGAACATTATATTTTATCGACGCATTTCGCGATAGCATCTGTTGCCGCGGACACGCCACCTCGAAATTCGAGTCTCGATTAAGCTTCAGGCGGAATGCGGAATCTCGCCGGTGACGAACGAACGCTAAGTCACAACAAGGTTGCATTGGAACTGCACCAGGGCGAGGAAATGTGACGCGACTAAAGATATACTTGACTTTATGAAGCAAATCGGGTTTCCTGTCGAGCCGGCCTTCGCAACGGAGTTGGCATTGATGACGAAAGCGACGCATTCCAGCAAGGATGCTTCCTCCCTTTCGCTCCATCATCTCGAGCGGAGCGCCGCTGCGCGATCTGGGGGCTACGCGCCGCCCACGCCCGCGCATCCTCCGCTTGACCCCGAGCTTCAGAGCCTTGATCAATGATCCACACCCAACCTGTTGTCCGCAGTTTTGTTGTCTCACACACCGGGTGCACTCCAACTCCCGATTGACGTTGCGGTTGCGGAAAGTGCGGAAACCCCTCGGAGCCTCGGGTGCGTCTTGGCCGAAATTCTGATTCCCGCCACCGGTGCTTGATTATTCCGTACCTCCGGCTTTTCGCGGTCCTCCGCGCCGGCCGCCTGGCTCAGCGCAGGCTGGTCCGGATCTCTAAGCCACGCTTAAGTGTGAGTGTCACCGGCGTGCGCTCGGCGATGTCGGCCATGCGCTTTTTCTGCTCGTCGTCGACCTGACCTTCGATCGTGAGCACGCGATCGATGCGCTGCCGGTCGCCTTCTCGCGCGAAGTGCACGTCGGCATGCACGGCCGTCACGGGCCACTGCTTGCGCTCGGCATACATGCGCAGCGTGATGGCGGTGCAGGCGGCGAGTGCGGAAGTCAGCAGCTCGTACGGCCCCGGCCCGACATCCTTGCCGCCCAGTCCCGGCCCTTCGTCGGCGGTGAGCTTGTGATGGCCGGTCGTGATCGCCGTCCTGTAGTTCTCAGTGCCGATACTGGCCCGTGCCTGCGCCATTGCGTTCCTCCTTACCCGAGGCGAATGAAGGCATCGCCCTCGCGCCGCGCTTTCACCTCGCCGATGACGATGCCATCGATGCGCCCGATCGCGTCGGCCGGCACGGCGGCCAAGAGTCCACCCGCGGTCTGCGGATCGAAGATCAGCGGCAGCTTCGGATGACCGGTTTTGCCCTCCATGCCGTCGATCAGATGACGCGCGCGCAGGTTCTCCGGTTGCAGCGAGCTCGCCAAGCCCTTCGCGAACAGTTCCACCGCACCGTCGAGCGCGGGCAGGGCATCGAGGTCGAGGTCGACCGAGACTGCGCCGCTGGCACGGATCATCTCCGCAAGATGCCCCGCGAGACCGAACCCGGTGACGTCGGTGCAGGCATGCGCGCTCCCCGCGACCAGCGCTTCTGCCGCCTTGGTCGAGGGCGTGCGCATCGACTCGAGCGCGCCTTCGATCCAGGTCCCGCGCGCCGCACCGCGCATGGCGGCGGCGAAGATCACGCCGGTGCCCAGCTTCTTGGTGACGATCAGCTTGTCGCCCGGCTGCAGCCCGCCCTTGCGCAACGCGCGCGCCCGGTCGACCACGCCGTTCACCGAGAAGCCCAGCGCCATCTCGGGTCCTTCGCCCGAATGGCCGCCGATCAGCGCGCAGCCGGCCTCGTTGAGGACGCTGCGTGCGCCCGACAGCAGCTGGAAGAGATCCTCCTCCATCAGCCGTTCGGCGGCGGCCGGCACGACAGCCAGCGCCAACGCGCTGTGTGGCCTGGCGCCCATCGCCCAGACGTCGCCCAAGGCGTGCACGGCCGCGATCTCGCCGAAGCGATAGGGATCGTCGACGAAGGTGCGGAAGAAATCGACCGACTGGACCAGCACCTTGCCCGGCGGCACGTCGATCAGCGCTGCATCGTCGGGCGCTTCGAAACCGAACAGGCCGAGCCGGGCCAGCACGCGCGCCAGCACGTTGGCACCGACCTTGGCGCCGCAGCCGCCGCAGCGCATGCCGATATCGGCCAGCAGGCGCCTGGCCTCGGCATCCGCCAGGGCCGGATCGGGCGGCGTGGCCGAGTTCATCTGCATCGGCTTCTTCGGCGGCTCGCGATACATGCGCATCCACTTGCGATCGATGTGGTCCTTCCAGCCCCACACCCACGCGCCTTCGACGGCCCAGCCGTTGCGCGTCGCCACGGCGCGGCCGTCGCCGGTCCCCAGGATCGAGAGATAGCGGCGTTGCGGCACGAACGGCTGCGGCGGCTGGCCGAGCAGCGCACGCCGCAGATTCTTCGCCAGCGGTGGACCTTGGCGCACGGCGAACACGCCGGCCTTGGGGCGGCGATGGTTGACGACGGTCGCGCAGTCACCGACGGCGAAGATGTGCGGATCGTTGGTCGACAGCGCGTCGTCGACCGCGAAGAAGCCGCGCTCGTCGAGGGCCAAGCCCGTCGTTGCGAACCACTTGGCGGCGCTCGCCTCGGTGACGACGAACACCGCGTCGGCCGCGAGCCATTTGCCGCCCTCGAGCTGCACGGCACCCTGCTTGATGGCTTCGCTCGCCGATTGCTCCAGCAGCGTGATGCGCCGGCGTTGAAGAATCGTGCGGACTTGGTCGCGCGCGGATTGCGCCTGCCCAGCCAGGATCTCGCCTTTGGTGACGAGCGCGAGGTGCAGCTGGGCGCCCTTGGCGACCTCGTGCAGGCGATGGTCGATTGCCAGCGCCAGCTCGACGCCGCCAGCGCCGCCGCCGATCACCACGACCTTCAGCGGTCCGGACCAACTCTTTATGCGCTCGAGGAAGTCCAGCCACCGCCGTCCAAGCTCGGCGATCGGCTTCACCGGCGTCGCCCACTGGGCAGCACCTGGTATCGTGTCGAGGTTGGGCGCCGAGCCGACATCGATCGACAAGAGGTCGTAGCTGATCGGCGGGCGATCCTTCAGAAGCACCTGACGATTGTCGCGATCGAGGCCGGTCGCCTCGGCACGGATCAGCCGCGCGCCCGTCCAGGCGCAGAGCCGTGCCAGGTCGATGTGGCATTCGTCGAACGTGTAGCGGCCAGCGACGAAGCCCGGGATCATGCCGGAATAGGGCGTCTCGACATCGCGTCCGATCAGCGTCAGCCGCACGCCCGGCATCGGCTTCATGCCGAAGCTCTTGAGCACGTGGACGTGGGCGTGGCCGCCGCCGACCAGCACGAGATCCTTGAGGAGCGGCACGCCCTGCATGACTCAGCTCTTGAGCAGGATCCAGGTGCAGTGGCCGACGGCGCACAGCCGGCCCTGCTCGGTATAGAGCGCCGTGCCGGAGTAGAGCTTGCGGCCCTCCGCGCCGATGCGCCAGCCGACCACGGCGCAGCGCTCGCCGACCTTTGGCGGATTGATCACCTTGGCCGTCATGCGACCGGTCAGGGCGGGCCGCATGTCGTCGGGATCCTGGGCCGCGAAGGCGCCGGGGCAATCGAGCGCACCCCACACGAACTCGGAACGGATGCGTCCTTGCTCGTCGGCATGGTTGGCATGCGGCACGTAGCACGAGAGCGACGTGCCGGGTTCAGGTCCTGCCGAGCCCAGCACGCGCAGGCCATCGCCGATGGCGCGTCCGCGGCCGCAGACGATGCACCAGTTGAAGTCGCTGTCCTCGGGCGACCCGCCATTCTCGCCACGGCGCATCACCTCGTGCCAATCGGTGGGCGGCGGAGGCGGCACGAGATGATCGACGCTGCCGGCCCGCGCTTCGCACAGCAGGGTGTCGCCGTCATGCAGCATCAGCGCGTCGCCGTCGCAGGAGACGCCGAGCTCGCGCTCGATCGGGATCGGCGCACGCAGCGTGACCTCGACCGGTGCGTCGCTCTTGAAGCGGCTGGCGAAACGCTTGGCCAGCACGCCGCCGACATAGCCGCCATTGCCCGAAAGCCGCGGGCCATTGAAGCCGGCCGCGATGATCAGCGTATCTTGCATAAAAGGTCTCCGCGGCGCGGACCTTGCCGTTCGTTGGCGAACGATGCAAGGGTGCCGGGAGATGAGCCGGCCCGCTATGAGTCGTTTCGTGCCCTGGGCGCTGGTGGCGCTGTGTTTTGCGCTCGGCGTCGCCAGCCGCTCGATCGGCGACTCCTTCGCCGTCTTCGTGCCGGCGCTGCAGTCGGGCTTCGACGCGAACCGCAGTGCGATCACGCTGGTCTACAGCTTCGTCCTGCTGAGCAGTGCCGGCGCGCCACTCGCCGGCTGGGTCGCCGATCGTTTCGGCCTGCGCTTGCTGACCGTGATCGGCATCTGCGCGGCCAGCCTGGGCACGATCAGCGCGTCGCTCGCGACACAGGTCTGGCAGCTTTATCTGGGGCTCGGCCTGCTGCTGGGCTTCGGCGGGGTCGCGCTGGGCGCCGTGCCGAGCTCCATCATCATCGGCCGCTGGTTTCCCGCCCATCGGCTGGGCGTGCCGATGGCCGTCGCCTGGTCGGCAGCCGGCGTCGGCGCGATCATCATCCTGCCGCTCGCCCAACACTTGATCGAGGTGGACGGATGGCGGCACGCCTACCGCGTGCTGGCCCTCATCAGTGCGGTGTTCCTTCCCCTGCTGTTGCTGCTGCCGTGGCGGCGCATCGAACGGGGCGCTGCGCGGCTCGCGCCCGCGCGCACCGCCAAGGGCGATGGCCCCACGGTCGGCGAGGCGGTGCGCGACTGGCCGTTCTGGGCGCTCACCTTCTCGTTTGGGCTGACGTCGGTCGGCATCTTCTCGATCGCGCCGCAGGCGATGGTCTACCTGCTCGAGCGCGGCTTCGACGGTGCGTATGCTGCGCGCGCCTTGGCCGTCGCGGGCTTTCTCACGCCGCTCGGCATGATCGGCTTCAGCTGGTTGGCCGATCGCGGTGGCCGCAAGGTGGCGGCCATCCTCGCCTATGCGAGCTCGATGCTGGGTGTCGGCGCGTTGGCGCTGGTGCACGGCCCGAACGATGTCGTCTGGCTGTGGCTCTACGTGCTGCTGTTCGGCGGCAGCCAGGGCTCGCGCGGGCCGATGATCTCCACGCTCGCCACCTTGCGCTATCGCGGCGCGCACTTCGGCCGCATCTATGGCCTGATCAGCATCGGCACGGGCATCGGCGGGTTCTTCGGCGCCTGGATGGGCGGCCTGCTGCATGACTGGACCGGCGGCTATGCGGCGGTGATGGTGTTCTCCGTTTCGGCCCTGGCGCTCGCCGCCGGGTCGCTCGGCTCGGAAGCCGGCGCCCGCGAGCGGCTGAGCGCGTCGCATTCATAAGTTCCTCTCCCCCACTAGGGGGAGAGGTTAGCCCAACTTGCGCAGAATCGACATAGCGGTTCAATAGAATCAAAGGGTTAGCCGGAAAGTCGGCACTACATATTTGGTTTACGTGAGTTCAGGCTGTGCG
>Ga0081455_10005887_pt1 | contig 13322 bp, 7 predicted proteins | sample TabmetS3T2R1_FD_70207 | JGI IMG/M metagenome (GOLD analysis project Ga0081455, IMG submission 70207) | Tabebuia heterophylla rhizosphere microbial communities from the University of Puerto Rico - S3T2R1 | ecosystem: Host-associated > Plants > Roots > Rhizosphere ... | reverse complement strand
GCGACAGGACGACCAGCACCAGCGCCACGCAGGGGGCGAGCAGCAGGTGCGGCGAGAAGAATGTGTTGTCGATTCCGTCCTGGATCAGGACGCCAAAGGAGGGCTCGGGCGACGGCACTCCCGCGCCCAGGAAGGAGAGCGCCGCTTCGAGCACCACCGCGTTGGCGAACAGGAGGGGTGCGAGGACGAGCATCATCGTCACGAGGTGCGGCAGAAGCTCAGAGCGCATCACCGTCACGGGCCCGAAGCCGGCAGCGCGCGCCGCCTCGACGAAGGGCCGCTCCCTGAGCGCGAGCACCTCGCCGCGAAGCGGGCGCGCGAGGTACGGCACGTAGACGAGCCCGATGACCAGGATCGGGATCAGCCTCGATCCCGGCTCGATGGTCAGCGGGCCGATGTCGGCGCCGCTCAGGTTGACGGCGGAGGCGAGCAGGAAGCCGACGAGCAGCGCCGGGAACGACCAGATCACGTCGAGCAGCCTGCTGATCAGCGAGTCCGTGCGGCCGCCGAAGTATCCGGCCGCGAGCGCGACTGGCACGGCGAGCAGCAGAGTGAGCGCGAGCGCGGACGCGCCGATGAGCAACGACGTGCGGCCGCCGTAGAGCAGCCGCACCATCAGATCCCGCCCGTTCTCGTCGGCGCCGAGCAGGAACTCGGCTTGCCAGGTGGGGCCGATCGGGATGCCGTCCAGCGAGACCACGTACTCGGGCTCGCCGGCGATCGTGATCTGATCGGTCACGTGGTTGTCGCTTGGCCCCGTCCCGGCCACCACGTCTGCGTACAGCGGCGCAGCCAGGAATGCCACCAGCAGCAGCAGGAACAACCCGCCCCAGGCGAGCGCCCAGCGGTCGCGACGCAGCCGCCGGAGGGCGAGCGCCCCCGGTCCCGCGGGTGCTGGGGCTACCAGGGCTCGCCCTCGATGGGGTGGGTTCCGCCGATGACCCTGAGCTCGCCGGGCCGCACGGGCTCGCGGCACGCGGCGCAGACCGTGAGCGGATGGAACTCGGCGCCGCAGGTGTGGCCGAAGACGACCGGCTCCTGGCCGGGCTCGCAGCGGCGGTCGCCCCACTCCTTGAGCGCCAGCACGATCGGGCGCAGCTCCTCGCCCGCATCCGTGAGGTGGTACTCGTGGCGCTCGGGACGCTCCGAGTAGAGGCGCCGCTCGATCAGTCCGATCTCCTCGAGCCGGCGCAGGCGCGAGGTGAGGACGTCGCGCGGCGCTCCCGTGTAACCGGCCAGCTCGCCGAAACGGCGGTAGCCGTAGCCGATCTCGCGCACGATGAGCAGCGAGTAGCGGTCCCCGACGACCGCCAGCGCATCGGCGACCGAGCAGACCCTTCTTGTCGGTTTGACTTCCGAACTCACCGGAACTAGTTTCCTCGCCTCGGCTCGCAAATCAAACCATCGGAGACGACTTGCCTGGCCCAACCGACACGCCCATCGTCCTCGTCCATGGCTTCTGGGTGACACCGCGCAGCTGGGAGGACTGGAAGGCCCACTACGAGGCGCGCGGCCACACCGTGATCGCACCGGCCTATCCCGGCTTCGAGGTCGAGGTCGAAGCGCTGAACGCCGACCCGACGCCGATCGAGAAGGTCACCGTCCCCGAGATCATCGACCACCTCGAGGCCGAGATCGCCGAGCTCGACGGGCCGCCGATCATCATCGGCCACTCCGCCGGGGGCGCGTTCACGCAGATCCTGCTCGACCGCGGCAACGGAGTGGCCGGCGTCGCGCTCAACTCGGCGCCGACCGAGGGCGTGCCGGTCGTCCCCTTCTCGCAGCTGAAGTCGACCTTCCCGGTGCTGAAGAACCCCGCGAACCGGCACCGCGCCGTCGGCTTCACGCACGAGCAGTGGCAGTACGCGTTCACGAACACCTTCAGCGAGGAGGAGTCGCGGCGCCTGTACGAGCGCTACGCCATCCCCGCGTCGGGGCACATCCTGTTCGACAGCGTGCTCGCGAACGTGAAGCCCGGCCACCAGGAGACCTGGGTCGACTACAAGAACGACAACCGGCCGCCGCTCCTGTTCGTTTCGGGCAGCGAGGACCACATCATGCCGCCCAAGGTCCAGGCCTCGAACGCGAAGCACTACAAGTCGGACACGATCACCGAGGTCAAGCTCTACGAGGGCTACGCGCACCTGCTCCCCGCGCAGGAGGGCTGGGAGGAGATCGCGGACTTCGTCCTCGACTGGGCGCTCGAACACGCGGTAACGCCCGCGCCACAGCCATAGTCCGCGTCACGCACATCGGCGGCCCGACCGTCCTCCTCGAGATCGGGGACTGGCGGATCCTGACCGACCCGACGTTCGATCCCCCCGGCCGGCGCTACACCTTCGGCTGGGGCACGGCTTCGCGAAAGCTGACCGGGCCGGCGCTGGCGGCGGACGATCTCCCCCCGCTGGACGCGGTGCTGCTGAGCCACGACCATCACGACGACAACCTCGACGATGCCGGGCGCGCGCTGCTGCCCAGCGCGGGCGCGGTCATCACGACGACCTCCGGCGCGCGCCGGCTCGGAGGGTCGGCGCGCGGCCTCGAGGCGTGGGGCACGACCACGCTGGAGGCGCCGGGGCGGCCGGCGATCGCGATCACCGCCACCCCCTGCCGGCACGGCCCGCCCCTCTCCCACCCGATCGTCGGAGACGTGATCGGCTTCGGCCTGCGCTGGGAGGGCCAGGAGCACGGCGTCCTCTGGATCTCGGGCGACACGGTGCTCTACGACGGCGTGCGCGAGGTGGCGCAGCGGCTCGACGTCGACACCTCGTTGATCCACCTCGGCGGTGTCCGCTTTGGGATCACCGGGCCGCTGCGCTACACGATGACCGCGTCAGAGGCGATCGAGCTGTGCGAGCTCGTGAAGCCGCGCACGCTGATCCCGATCCACTACGAGGGCTGGGGCCACTTCAAGGAAGGAAGAGCCGAGATCGAGCGTGAGCTCGCCGGCGCGCCCGACGAGATCCGGGCGAGCGTCCGCTGGCTGCCGATCGGCGAGCCGGCGGAGCTGCAGATCTAGCCGCCCTGCTCGACGTGGTCCCGACCGGGACCGCCGTCGAGCCCGTCGTCGCCCGGTCCGCCGGACAGCACGTCGGCGCCCAGGCCGCCCTCGATCCGGTCGTCGCCGTCGTCCCCGTAGAGCGTGTCCGCGCCGAGGTCGCCGCTGAGGCGATCGTCGCCCTCGTCGCCGTAGACGACGTCGCTCCCCTCGCGGGCGTCGATTCGGTCGTCCCCGCCGAGCCCGCAGATCACGTCCTCGCCGCGTGTGCCGCTGAGCCGATCGTCACCGGGAGTGCCGCTGATGGTGCACGCCCGTGGCTCGACGTTGAACTCCTCCACCCCCAGCACGGGCCGCAGCGAGCGGCGCAACGCGGGCGTGGCGAAGGCACGGCGCAGGACGTCGCGGCCGAGCTCGTTGCCGATCGCGGCCATGATCATGCCCTGGTCGAGCGACAGGTACGCGGGCGAGACGAAGCGGGTCTGGACGTTCACGGCGTCGGCGAAGCCCCACTTGCCGAACATGCCGGGGATCGCCTCGAGGCGGCCGAGGTTGGCCATCGTCTCGCGCGGGCGGTAGCGCAGGGCGAGGAAGGCTGCGTGCGGCGTGACGACGCCGTTCGTGTATGCGCTCGGCGGCGGGTCGGGCACCGGGTCGCGGTCGGGGCAGCCCGGGAAGCCGCGGTCCACGAGCGTGCCGTCCTTGTTCGACGGGTAGCCGTTCGGGTCCATCCCGATCGCGTCGACGCCGTAGACGGAGTACCCGCCCTCCGGGACGCTCGAGGGTGAGAAGCCCCAGAGGCCGTAGCCCGCCGCGTTGAGGCCGTGGTCGATCTGCGCGTCCACGGTGAGCGGATGGTTCTGTCGCCAGGAGCCGGCCCCCCAGGTCTCCTCCGGCACGAACAGCGCCGGCATCAGGGCCTCGAACATCGAGCCGCCCCAACCCGGTGTCAGGCGCGTGTCGCCGTACGGATAGCTGCCTTCGTAGACGTCGACGCCCGCGTACGTGCGTGTGAAACCGGCCGGGCGCGTCTCCTGGAACGAGAAGTTGCAGCTGTCCGGGAACGTGCGCCAGCGCCCGTAGTAGGTCTTGGCGGGCAGCTCGCCCTTGGCGGTGCCGATGTAGTCGGCGATGCGGCTCTCCGAGACGACCGTGTCGTAGCAACACGGTCCCGTGCCCTGGTCCGGTACGTAGTGGAACAGGATCCGGTTCTGCTCGGGCACGTAGTAGAGCCCGAAGTCCATCGAGTCGTAGAGCGCGCCGGCCCGCCCGGCCAGCGCCGGCACGCTGTTGCGCACGATCTGCAGGCCGGTGGCGAGCCAGCCGTTGTCGACCGAGGACAGGATCGGGGTGCGCGGCTCGCCGGTCGGCGGCCAGACGGTCAGCTTCTCGCCGGTGCGGTGGTCGTACCAGTTGAAGAACTGCCCACTCGGCGCGTGCCGCTCCATCCGCTCGAGCGTCGACAGGGTCACCCGCAGCCGGCGAACGAGCTCCGTGTGCCCGATGATCCGCAGCCGTTCGGCGGCGACCGCGCTCCACATGTAGGCGCCGATGTTGGTCGTCGAGGTCTGGGGTACGCGCGTGCCGTCCGCGTTCAGGATGTCGGTCGGCAGGCCCGTCGTCTCGTCGGTCATGGCGACGAACGAGGCCCAGGTCGCCTTCGCGTAGCGCTCGAGCGTCGCCCGGTCCGGCTCGGCGGCGCTCGCGGCGGGGGCGAGTGCGAGGACGACGATCGCGAGCGCTGCTGCGCATCCGCGGCGCATGTTCGGCGTCCTTCCCGGGTCAGTCGAGTGTCAATCGTCACGACCCCGGGTACGGCGGGCGCATCGGGTCCGCGCAAGGGGGAGAGAGAGAATGAGGTTCACGCTCAGGGCGACGGTGGCGGCAGTCTTGGTAGCGCTCAGCGCTGCGATCGCCGGAGGAGTGGTGGCGGCAACTCAATCGAGTGACGAGGCCGCGCTGCAACCCACACGGGGACCCGCCGACCGTTCCATCGAGCGCAAGGTGAACAACCTGCTCGGGCAGATGACGCTCGAGGAGAAGCTGCAGCAGATCCAGCTGCTCTCGGACGGGCAGATCACCGACGACGACGCCCGCAACGGTGTTGGCGGCGTGTTCAGCCTCACCGATCCACAGCGCATCAACGAGCTGCAGCACATCGCCGTGGAGGAGTCGCGGCTCGGCATTCCGATCCTCTTCGCCTTCGACACGATCCACGGCTTCCGCACGATCTTCCCGATTCCCCTGGGCGCGGCGAGCAGCTTCGACCCGGACGTCGTCTCCGACGATCACCGCATCGGCGCGCGCGAGTCGGCCGCCGTCGGCCTCAAGCAGATCTACAGCCCGATGGTCGACGTCTCGCACGAGGCGCGCTGGGGCCGCATCGCCGAGGCCGCGGGCGAGGACCCCTACCTCAACTCGGTGCTCGCGGCGGCCCGCGTCAAGGCCGCTCAGGGCTCGGACTACAGCGACAAGCGCAAGGTCGTCACGAGCCCGAAGCACCTCGCCGCCTACGGTCAGCCCGAGGGTGGGCGTGACTACAACACGACCGACATGTCAGAGCAGCGGCTGCGCAACCTCTACCTGCCGCCGTTCAAGGCCGCGATCGACGCCGGCGCGGACACCTCGATGTGCTCGTTCAACGCCATCAACGGCGTGCCCGGCTGTGCCAATCAGGAGACGATGATGGACATCCTGAAGGGCGAGTGGGGCTTCGACGGCTTCGTCGAGAGCGACTACACCGCCGTGGCGGAGCTGCGTGCCTGCCCGCCGGTCAACCCCGACGAGGGCCCGTGCGGCCACGGCGTCGCGGAGGACGGGCCCGCGGCCGGCGCGCTCGCCCTGAACACGGGTGTCGACTCGGAGATGGTCAGCACGAACCTCCGCGACTTCGGCGAGGAGCTGCTCGCCGACGGGCGCATCTCTCAGGAGCGCATCGACGACGCCGTTCGCAGGATCCTGCGCGTCAAGTTCCGCGCCGGCCTGTTCGACGACCCGTACGTCAACCCGGACCGCGCCGATGACGCTCAGCTGCGCCCGGGTGCGCTGCGCCAAGCGCGTCGTGCCGTCGGCCGCTCGACGGTGCTGCTGAAGAACGACGGGATCCTGCCGTTCGATCCGTCGAAGAAGACGGCCGTGATCGGCCCGCTCGGCGACAACCAGCACGACATGCTCGGGCCCTGGTGGGGCCGCGGCGACGACAACGACGTGGTCAGCATCCTCACCGGCGTCCGCGAGCAGAGCCCGGGCGCGACCTTCGCCCAGGGCTGCACGCTCTCCAACACCGAGGCCCCGCACGACGACCCGGAGGGCTGTGGCTCGGACGCCGGCTTCGCCGAGGCGGTCTCGGTCGCCCAGGCGGCCGACCAGGTGATTCTGGCCGTCGGCGAGACGCGCGAGATGAGCGGCGAGGCCAACGTGCGCAGCAACATCGACCTGCCGGGCCGGCAGGAGGAGCTGATCGAGGCCGTCGTTGCCACCGGCAAGCCGGTCGCGGTCGTGCTCTTCAACGGCCGTCCGCTCGCGCTCGAGAACATCGTCGACACGGCGCCGGCGATCCTCGAGGCCTGGTTCCCTGGCGTGCAGGCGGGCCCCGGCGTGGCCGATGTCGTCTTCGGCGACGTGAACCCCGGCGGCAAGCTGCCGGTGTCGTTCCCGCGCCGCGTGGGCCAGGTGCCGATCTACTACAACCACGAGCCGACCGGCCGCCCCTGCGACCCGAACGTCAAGTGGAACTCGCGCTACCGCGACATCCCGTCGTGTGACCCGCTGTTCGAGTTCGGCTTCGGACTCAGCTACACGACGTTCGAGGTCTCGAACCTGCGCCTGAGCCGCAGCAGCGTCGGCCGCAACGGCAGCCTGCAGGCGTCAGTGGACGTCTCGAACACCGGCGGCCGCCGCGGCGACGAGGTCGTGCAGCTGTACATCCACGACCCGGTGGCCAGCATCTCCCAGCCCGTCCGCCGCCTGCGCGGCTTCGAGCGCGTGCGGCTGGCGCGCGGCGAGACCAAGACGGTCACGTTCACGCTCGACAAGAGCGACTTCGGCTTCTACGACAACAGCGGTGAGTTCGTCGTCGAGCCCGGTCGCATCGACGTGTACGCGGGCAACAGCTCGAAGGCGGACATGACGGCGTCGTTCGAGGTGAGATGAGCGCGCTCAGTTGCGGCTGCGGCGGTCGCGCACCTGGGTGACAACGAGCCAGCCGAGGAAGACGACCACAGGCACGAAATAGGCGATCGTCGTCAGCCAGTGGCCGGCGTGCGCGATCAGGGTCACGGCGCCTATGTTCGCAGGACGCTCCGGTAGCGTGCGCAGCCTGCAGCTCTCAGGCTCGACAGTCCTGATCACCGGCGCCTCGGGCGGCCTGGGGCACGCGATCGCGCGGGCCCTGCATGCGCGTGGCGCGCGCGTGCTCCTGAACGGTCGCCGCGCCCATACGCTCGAGGGACTCGCCGCCGAGCTCGATGAGCGCGCCGAGGTGCTGGCGCTCGACCTCGCCGAGCCCGGAGCGGCGCTCGCACTGGCGGAGCGGGCCGGGGACGTGGACGCGCTGGTCGCGAACGCGGCGCTGCCGGCGAGCGGTGCGGTCGACGACTTCAGCCATGAGGAGATCGACCGGGCCATCGACGTCAACCTGCGTGGCCCGATCCAGCTGACGCGGGCGCTGCTGCCCGGCATGATCGAGCGCGGCCGTGGTCACCTGCTCTACGTGTCGTCCCTGTCGGGCAAGGTCGCCTCGACGAGGTCCTGCATCTACTCAGCCACCAAGTTCGGCCTGCGCGGATTCGCCTCAGGGGTGCGCGAGGACCTGCACGGCACGGGCGTCGGCGTGACGGTCGTGTTCCCGAGCTTCATCGCCGAGGTGGGCATGTACGCCGAGACGGGGGTCCGGCTGCCGCGCGGCGTCTCGCTGATCAGCGCCGAGCAGGTGGCGAGCGCCGTGGTGAGCGGCATCGAGGACGGGCGCGACGAGATCGACGTCGCCCCGCTGAGCCTGCGCGCCGGGGTGGTGGCGTCCTCGCTCGCGCCGAAGACGACGGCACGGTTGCAGCGCCGGCTCGGGTCGGACCGCATCGCGGCCGAGATGGCCGAGGCGCAGCGCGACAAGCGCTGAGCGAACCGGCGCACGCGCGCCGCCCGCGTCGTAGCATCGGCCGCGCCGCCCGTTCGGGAGACGGGCGAGCGGTTGTTCGACATCGAGGAGGCAGGGACGATGAACCTGAGACGCGTCGGCGCGTCCGCGCTCGTCATGGCGGCCGTGCTCGTGGGTGCCGCGCCGGCGAGCGCGGCACCGGGTGACTGGACGCTCGGCGGTGTGCCGTGCGAGCTGATCGAGGTGCCGGCGGCAACGCCACTGGGGACCGGCGAGTGCCCGGGCGTCAGGCCCGGCGCGGTGGTCGAGTCCGACAACGGCCAGTGCACGTTCAACTTCCTGTTCCAGGGCTCGGACGGCGCGCGCTACATCGGCACCGCCGGCCACTGCATCCTGGGTGACGACCCGCTCGGCGGCGATGCCGGCGAGCAGACCTGGGCGGCAGGCTCCGGCCCCGAGGCCCGTGACGGCGCGGGCAACCGCATCGGCGAGTTCGCCTACGCGATCCTGCAGGACCCGAAGGACTTCGCGCTGATCCGGCTCGACCCGGGCGTCGCGGCGAACGCGCAGATGTGCCACTTCGGCGGGCCGACCGGGGTCAACACCGACCGCGGCGCGACGCCCGTCGTGCTGCATCACTTCGGCCAGGGCGTCGGCGTCGGGACGGTGCTTCCGGCTCGCAGCGCGCTCGCGCTCGGCATGCCGGATCCGGACCACGTCTACGCGGCCGGCGGGGTGGTGCCGGGTGACTCCGGCAGCGGCATCATCTCGGCAGACGGCCGCGCCGTCGGCGTGATCGTCACCACCGGGCTGCACACGGGCGCGCTCGGCACCGGTGGCATCGACGCCGGCTCGATGGGCGTGACGCGGCTTGCGCCGCAGGTGGCCCGCGCCGGGCAGCAGCTCGGGACCTCGCTCGACCTGCAGGAGGCGCCCGCGCTCTAAGGGGCTACATCGTCGGGCGCTGCGCCGAGCTGTCCGGCTCGAGCCTGTCGTGCTCGAGATCGAGCGCGACGCGCACGATGCGCGCCTGCTCCCGCTTGTGGGCGGCTGAGTAGCCCTCGCCGGGGGCGGCGCGCAGCTGGCGCCCGACGTAGTCGTAGGAGAGCCGCTCGGGCAGGATGCCCGCCATGCGCCGGCGCATGTAGGCGCGGGCGCCCATGTTGCGCGGCTCCTCCTGGACCCACACGACCCGCTCGAGGTTCGGGTAGCTCTCGAGCAGCTCGATCAGCTCGGTCTCGGGGAAGGGGTAGAGCAGCTCCACGCGCGCCACGGCGATGTGGCTCGCCTGCTCGCGCTCCTCGTGCGCGGCGATGTCGTAGTAGACCTTGCCCGAGCAGAGCACGAGCTTCGTCACGCGCTCGCGGTCCGCCGCGTCGGCGAAGCGCGAGTCGTCGATCACCCGCTCGAAGCTGCCGTCGGCCAGCTCCTCGAGCGTCGAGGTGGCGGCCGGCAGGCGCAACAGGCTCTTCGGCGTCATCAGGATCAGCGGCCGCGGCTTCGAGACGAGCGCCTGGCGCCGCAGCAGGTGGAAGTACTGCGCCGGCGTCGTGCAGTTGGCGACGCGGATGTTGCCCTCGGCCGCCGCCTGCAGGAAGCGCTCGAGCCGGGCGCTCGAGTGCTCGGGTCCCGAGCCCTCGTAGCCGTGCGGCAGCAGCAGCGACAGGCGCGAGGTCTGGCCCCACTTGGCGAGGCCCGAGACGAGGAACTGGTCGATCGTGACCTGTGCCGAGTTGACGAAGTCGCCGAACTGCGCCTCCCACAGCACGAGCGCGTCGGGCGCCTGCACCGAGTAGCCGTACTCGAAGCCGACGCAGGCCTGCTCGGAGAGCGGGCTGTTGTGCAGCTCGAAGGGCGCGTTGGCGTCACGCAGGTGCTGCAGCGGCGCCCAGCGCTCGCCCGTCTTGGCGTCGTGCAGGACGGCGTGGCGCTGGCTGAACGTGCCGCGCTCGGTGTCCTGCCCCGTAAGCCGCACCGGCACACCGAGCGCCAGCAGCGACGCGAACGCGAGTGCCTCGGCGTGCGCCCAGTCGATCGTCGCGCCCTCGTCGAACACCGCGCGGCGGCGCTCGAGGAACGGCTTCAGCTTGCGGTGGACGGTGAACCCGTCGGGGACGCGAAGCAGCTGCTCGCCGAGCGAGCGCAGCGTGTCCTCGGCGACCGTCGTGCGCGGCTCGCGGCTCATCGTCCGGTCGAGCTCGATCTCGCCGGTCTCGGGCGGCCCGCCCATCGAGCGCTTGAGCTCCTCGTGCGCCTCGCCCACCTTCCCGTAGGCCTGCTCGGCCAGCTTGTCGGCCTCGGCGGCCGTGACGATGCCCTCGGACTCGAGCCGCTCGGCGTAGAGCTTGCGCACCGGCGCGTGCTTCTTGATCAGCTCGTACATCTGCGGCTGCGTGTAGGCGGGCTCGTCGGTCTCGTTGTGGCCGAAACGCCGATAGCCGATCAGGTCGATGAGCGCATCGCGGCCGAAGGTCTGGCGGAAGTCGGTGGCGAGCCGAACCGCGGAGATGCAGGCCTCGATGTCATCCGCGTTCACGTGGATGATCGGCATGTCGAAGCCCTTGGCGGGGTCGGAGGCGTAGCGCGTCGAGCGGCTCTCCTCCGGATCGGTCGTGAAGCCGAGCTGGTTGTTGGCGATCACGTGGATCGTGCCGCCTGTGCTGTAGCCGGGCAGCGCCTGCAGGTTGAGCGTCTCGGCGACGATCCCCTGGCCGGGGAAGGCGGCGTCGCCGTGGATCAGCACCGGCACGACGGCGGCCGGATCGTGGGTGAGGTCGCGCGCCTTGCGGCTCGTCTGGTCGGCGCGGGCGCGGCCCTCGATCACCGGGTTGACGTACTCGAGGTGGCTCGGGTTGGGGGAGAGCGTGACCGTCACGCCGCGCCCAGTGCTCGTCGCGTAGGTGCCGCTCGCGCCGTAGTGGTACTTGACGTCGCCGGTGCCGCCCTCGGGCGCGGCCGTGTCGACGGAGAGCGTCTGCTCGCCCTCGAACTCGGCGAGGATCGCCTCGTAGGGGCGGCCGATCGTATGCGCCAGCACGTTGAGCCGGCCGCGGTGGGCCATGCCGAACACGACCTCGCGCGCGCCGGCGGCGGAGGTCAGCTCGATCACCTCGTCGAGCATCGGCACGAGCGCGTCGAGGCCCTCGATCGAGAACTGCTTCTTCCCGAGGAACGCCTTGTGGAGGTAGTTCTCGAGTGCCTCGACCTCGGACAGCCGCTGCAGCAGATGGCGCTTGGCCTCCTCGGGAAGCGGCTCGCGGTAGCGCCCGCACTCGATCGCCTGGCGCAGCCACACGCGCTGCTCGTGGTCGGAGATGTGCTCGATCTCGTAGGCGATCGTGCCCGTATAGGTCTCACGCAGGCCCGGCAGCGCCTCGGCGAACGTGTCGCCGGGCACCGCCACACGCAGCACCGAGGCCGGGATCCGGCGCATCAGCTCGGGAGTCAGGTTGACGGTGGCGGGGTCGAGCGCGGGGTCGCCGACGGGCGGTGAGCCGAGCGGGTCGAGCTGCGCGGCGAGGTGGCCGTGCATGCGATGCGCCTTCACGACCGAGGTGGCCGCCTGGACCGCCTGCAGCAGGGCCGCGTCCGCCACCGGCGCGGCTGCCGGCACCGCCGCCGCGGGCACCGGCTCGGCGGCTGTGACCGCGGCCTCGCTCGGCGGTCCTTGCGCCACGTCGGAGAGACCGACCGCGTTGAAGATGCCCTCGTAGAAGTCGTTCTCGCCCTGGAGCAGCTCGTCGATCCGGCGCAGGAAGGCACCTGACTCCGCGCCCTGGATGACGCGGTGGTCGTAGGTGCTCGTCATCGTCATGACCTTCTGGACGCCGAGCTCGCGCAGCTTGTCCGGATCGACGGCCGTGAGGCCGGGCGGATAGCCGATCGCCCCGGTGGCGACGATCGTGCCCTGTCCCGGCATCAGCCGCGGGACGCTCGCGACCGTCCCGATGCCGCCGGGGTTGGTCAGCGTGATGTTGGCGCCCTGATAGGCGTCCGGCTGGAGGGTGTTGTCGCGCGCGCCCACGACGAGTTCGTCGTAGCGTGCGGCGAAGGCACCGAAGTCCATCTCGCTCGCGTCGTGCAGCACCGGCACCACGAGTGAGCGGGTGCCGTCCTTGCGCTCGACGTCGACGGCCAGGCCGAGGCTGATGCTCCGCGGCACCACGCGCTGCGGCTTGCCGTCCTGCTCGGCGTAGCCGTTGCCCATGACCGGCATGTCGCGCGCCGCCTGCACGATCGCCCAGGCGATCAGGTGGGTGAACGAGAGCTTCTTGCCGCTCGCCTTGAGCTCCTTGCGGCGGGCGTCGAGCACGTCGACCGGGAGCGTGCGGAAGCTCGTGGCCGTCGGGATCGAGCGGCTGTCGTTCATGAACTTGACGAGCGTCGCCGCAGGCCCGCGGATCGGCTTCGTATCGCCGTCCTCCGGGGCCGTGGCTTCGGCCGGAGCGCCGTTGCCCTCGACTGCCGCCAGGACGTCCTCCTTCGTGACCCTGCCGCGCGGGCCGGTGCCGGAGATCGAGCTCAGGTCGACGCCGTGTGCGCTCGCAATGCGCGCCGCCACTGGCGTGGCGTCGGCTCCGTTGCCCGTGTGCGCGAGGGTCGGGCTCGGCTGTGCGGTGGGCTCGGCGGCCGGCTGGACCGGGCCGTTACCCGTGGCCGCTGGTGCTGCGCCGGCGCCCGCCGCGATGCGGCACAGGATCGTGCCGACGCCCACGGTCTGATCGGCCTCGACGAGCACCTCCGCGATCGTGCCGGCCACCGGCGAGGGGACCTCGGCGTCGACCTTGTCCGTCGAGATCTCGACGAGCGGATCGTCGACCGCGACCGGGTCGCCGGGCTTCACGCGCCACTCGAGCACGGTGCCCTCGGCGACCGAGTCACCCATCTCGGGGAAGGCGACGTCGACGAGCTCGCCATCGGTCGTGGCGGCCTGCTCGGGCTGGCCGGGCTCGTCCGGCTCGGTGTCCGCGGCCGGCTCGCCGCCGGTCTCGATCTCGCCGAGGACCTCGCCGACCTGGACGGTCGAGTCGGGATCAGCCAGGATCTTCACGAGCGTGCCCGCGGCAGGCGCCGGCACCTCGGCGTCGACCTTGTCGGTCGATATCTCGACGATCGGCTCCTCGGCTTCCACGCGATCGCCAACTTGCTTCAGCCACTCGAGGACTGTTCCCTCGGTGACCGACTCGCCCATCTGGGGCATGGTTATTTGCACGGTCGTTGCCCGCGTGG
>Ga0081455_10005886_pt1 | contig 13323 bp, 17 predicted proteins | sample TabmetS3T2R1_FD_70207 | JGI IMG/M metagenome (GOLD analysis project Ga0081455, IMG submission 70207) | Tabebuia heterophylla rhizosphere microbial communities from the University of Puerto Rico - S3T2R1 | ecosystem: Host-associated > Plants > Roots > Rhizosphere ... | reverse complement strand
GAGCAACGGCGCGCTGGAGGTCGTCTACATCGAGTGGCACATCACTCCGTTCCGAGCCGAGCGCTGGTACGAGATCTGGGAGCCGGCCGCCGCGCGTGTGATGGCATTCGGAGCCAAGGGCTGGTCGCTGACCCGTAACGAGGAGGATCCGCTGCACTTCCGGCAGGCCTCGCTGTGGGACAGCCACGCCGACTGGGAGCGCTACTGGTACTCCGACGAGGTCGCCGCGCTTCGCGAGGAGGCCGTCAACTATTACGCGAAGCCGATCCTGCCGGTCTGGCACACACTGATCGCCGGGGAGTAGGCGCCAGCTACTTCCTGCAGTTCGGGGTGTTCATTCATTGCTCGTGCCCGCCCGCAGTCGCCCATCTCTCCGCGTGATCCTGCCGGTCGCCCTGGTCGCGGCGGCGGTCGCCATTCCCGCCGGGAGCGCGCAGGCGAAGGTCCGCTCGACGGTCAGCGGCTCACTCCTCGTCGTCAGGGGCGGCAAGAAGCCCGATCGGGCCCGGGTGGCCTGCAACGCGGGCCTGGTGAAGGTGAACGGCAAGAACCCGCGCACCGGAAGGGTCGCCTGCTCTCGCATCTCCGAGGTCGACGCGCTGACCGGCGCCGGCAACGACCGGGTGGACCTCTCCGGGGTCGGCAGCGGGGACGGCTTCGCCCAGCGGGAACTCCCGGGCGGGTTCGGCCATGGGACGGGCTGCGGCGCGGCGCTGGGATCGGGCGACGACCGCTACATCGGCGGCAGCACCTGCTTCAACCTCGTCCTGGCCGGCCGCGACGATGATCGTGTGCGCGGAGGGATCCTCCGTGATCAGATAACCGGCGGCAGTGGAGACGACCAGGTGACGAGCTTCGGCGGCCGCGACATCCTGATCGGCAACTCCGGCGACGACAGGCTCAATGGCGGGACGGACGACGATCTGCTCAGCGGCAACAGCGGGAACGACGTCCTCCGCGGCGCGGCGGGGGCCGACCTGCTCGGCGGTGGTCCCGGCATGGACCGCCTCTTCGGCGGCCCGGGACCGGATCAGCTGATCGGCGGCCCGGGCAAGGACCGCCTCAAGGGCGGGTCCGGCAACAACACGCTGGTCCAGGACGCCCCGAAGAAATAGAACTAGCGGGGTGAGCACCGACCCACTTGGCGCATTGGTGCCGGGCTGGGAGCCACCCGCCGACGACGGGAGCGGCGGCGGTCCCCTCGCGGGCCTGAGCGTCGTCGTCAAGGACGTGATCGACGTGGAGGGCGGCGTCACGGGGGGCGGCAATCCCGACTGGGCGGCCGCCCATCAGCCGGCAACGGAGAGCGCGGCCGCCGTCACCGCACTCATCGGCGCTGGGGCGTCTTTGGCGGGGAAGGGCCAGTGCGCCGAGCTCGCCTTCAGCCTGAGCGGCGACAACGTCCATTTCGGGATGCCGACGAACCCGGCGGCACCCGACCGCGACCCCGGTGGCTCGACCAGCGGCCCCGCGTCCGCTGTTGCGGGCGGCCTGGGCACACTCGGACTCGGCACGGACACCCTCGGCTCGGTCCGGGTGCCCGCCTCCTACTGCGGCGTCTACGGATTTCGCCCCACTCACGGGCGGATCCCGGTGGAGGGCGTGATGCCCCTCGCGCAGAGCTTCGACACCATCGGGGTGCTCGCCGCGGAGCCGGAGCAGCTCCGCCGCGCTGCCGGGGTGCTCCTCCATGAGGCCGCCGACGTCTCTCCCCCGTCCCGCCTCCTGATCTCCCCCGTGCTGTTCGCCGCCGCCGAGAGCGAGGTGGCGGCGGCCGCGAGGGCCTCCGCGGGCGAGTTGGCGGACCGGCTCGGCGCTGAGCTCTCGGAGAGCGAACTGCTCGACGGCGCCCCCTCGCCGGCCGAGGCGATGGCGGCCTTCAACGTGCTTCAGGGCGTCCAGGTCTGGCGTAACTACGGCGAGTGGGTCCGGTCCGCCCGCCCCGCGCTCGGTCCCGACGTCGAGGCGCGCCTGAAGCGCGCCGCCGGGTTCGATGCAGACGATGTCGCCGGCGCGGAGCCGGTGGCGCGGGCGATCGCCGCCGCCGTCGCGCGACTGGGCGCCGACGAAGCACTCGTCCTGCCGACGACCGGCACGCCCGCGCCGGGTCGCGAGGCCGACGCCGATGAACGGGCGCGGGCCCGCGTCTCGGCCGGCCGGCTCACCTCGATCGCGACTCTCGCCGGCGCCCCGGCGATCTCGATGCCTCTCCTTCAGGTCGGCGCCCCGGTCGGCATCAGCCTCGTCGGTCCACCCGGGAGCGACCTCTCCCTGCTAGCCGCCACCTGATTCGAGCGCTGGTTGCTGAGCTTCCAGGACCGAGGCCGCGCCCGTGGGGAAGGTGAAGGCCTCCAGCAGCAGCTGGCCCAGGAGCCCAGCCGTCAGAAGCAGACTGAAGAAGACGGGACTCAGGGCCCCACCGAAGGCGCCCAGCAGCACCAGGAGGCCGACCAGGGCGAGGCGACTGAGGAACGTCCGATCCTTCGTGGAGGTCCACTCGGCTCCGAGATGCAACAGGGCAAGCGCCACGACGAATGCGCCCAGTCCTCCGGCAAGGGCCCAGCGCGCCCCTGCTTCAAGACCGGCGTCGTCGGCGTGGGTGATGGCGAGCGTCGTGCCGGCGGCGAAGGCCGCGATGCCCGGATACAGGGGGAAGTGCCCGTAGACGAAGACGAGCCCCAGCGCCCCCCGGCCCACCACGGATGTGTCGGCGAGGTCGAAGTAGATCCACCAGAGGCAGAGCGCGGTGACGAAGCAGGCCCCTGCGAGGACCCAGGCCTGGAAGCTGAACTGGAACCCGGCGACCGCAGCGACGACCGAGGCGACCGACTGGCCGAGCACGACGATGAAGAACTGGCCGAAGCGCTCGGTTATGTGAGTGACGACGATGGTCGAGGCGCCGAGCAGTCGCCAGGTGTAGGGCGGAACGCATAGGTCGAGCACGAGCGCCAGTCCCCAGATGATGAAGCGGTACGGCTCGGGAAACGCGGTCGACAGGAGCCACAATCCGGCCGTGAAGGTGATCGTCACTATGTACGTGTCGACCAGCCGGCGGGCCTGCTCGTGGACGTGGGGCCGAGCGCGGATGTAGAGGGCGACCAGCAGCAACCGCACCACCCCGTAGCCGATCGCGAAAACCATGCTCCCGCCCTCTCCCGCCATCAGTCGCGGGATCTCGATGGCGATCGCAGCGGTGGCGAACGCCGCGCCGGCCTTGATCAGCCGGTAGATCAGGTCGTCGGTGTCGAAGCGGTTGGCGTAGACCGCGAAGCCGGTCCAGGCCCAGGTGATCGCCAGAAACAGGCCGGCGAAACGGGCGAACACTGCGCTCGTCGGATCGTCCGTCAGTGACGTGGCGAGCTCGACGACCGCAGCCGCGAAGACCAGGTCGAAGAAGAGCTCGTACCAGGTCGCGTGGCGCTCACTCCCTCGATCCTCGGTCGTGCGCAGCCGCGGTGGCTCGAGGCGAAACGTCCCGGAGCCGATCATCCCCGCACCGTAGGCATCGGTCCGGTCGGCGCTCCAACCGGAGCGGGCGGGCTGCCGGCTACCCGAACGTGAACACGTAGGCCTGGACGCCGGCGTCCTGGAAGGTGATCTCGAAGGTCCGGTCGGAATCGATTCCCGGCTGGCGAACCAGCTGGTAGAGCCGCTCCTCGGCGACCGTTCCGCTCCCCTCCTCGTCCACGTCGAGCCCATGGGCCTCGGCCGGCGCCTCGCCGTCGAGCCGCACCTGAAAGTCAACGGAGCCATCGCCGCCCCGTGCGCCCATCACGAGGTTCACGTCCCGGGCGTGGAAGCGATGCCTGATCCGCCCGCCCGGCTCGTTCAGCTCGGTCGGCTGATCCCCCGCCGTCCAGTCCCCGGAGAGCGACCACTGATTGAGGTCGAGCTCTGGAGGCTCTTCGTAGGTGTGCGAGCGGTCGCGCACCAGCCCTCCGGGAGAGGCAAAGCCGGCGGCCCGGGCGTAGCCGACATAGGTCTCCGGAGACCCCAGGCCGTCCCAGTCGGCGGGAGCGAAGACCCCGTCGGCATCCACCGACACCAGCGCGGCATCCGCATCAGCGCCTCCGGCCTCGGTCAGCAGCTGCTGGATGACCCTCTCCGACTGCTCGTAGTCCTCCTCGCCGAAGTGGTGATGCCGCAAGAGGCCCTGGGCGTCCGCGAAGTACAGCGCCGGCCAGTAGTTGTTGTTGAAGGCTCGCCAGACCTCGTAGTCGTTGTCGACCGCGATCGGATAGCGGACGCCCATCTCCTCGAGGGCGGAGCGGATCTTCGCGAGGTCGTGCTCGAACTGGAACTCCGGCGTATGAGCGCCGATCACGACCAGCCCGTCGTTGCGATACCTCTCGTCCCAAGCCCGCACGTACGGAACGGTGCGGAGCCAGTTGACGCAGGAGTAGGTGCAGAACTCGACCAGCACCACATTCCCGCGCAGCCCTTCCGGCGTCAGCGGCTCGGAGTTGAGCCATGCGGTAGCGCCGTCGAACTTCGGGAGATCGCCCTCGACCGGCAACAAGGCCGCTAGTGCTGCTCGAGCGGAGCCATCGTCAGGCCCGCCTCCTTGAGCTGCTCCCAGTAGAGCTCGGCCGTCTCGCGCGGGCCGGTCCAGACCGCCGCCTGGCCGTTGTTGTGGATCCGGTCGGCGTAGCTGTAGCCGCGATCGAGGCTCACGCCCGGGATCACGCTGGAGAGCGTGTGGGCGACGTGATCGAAGGTGTTGTGATCGTCGTTCAGGACGATCACCAGCCAATTTCCGCCCAGGCCCTCCTCGGGGCCCGCCGATTTGGGCCGCTCAACCGTGGTGGTGGCCACCCGGCCGAATTTAGAGGATTCGGCCCGGCCGAACGGGGATTTCCCGACCGCCTATCCGAAGGGGTTCGGGACCTGAACGGTGACGTTGTCGAAGATCCCGTTGATCCCGGCCGCCGAGCCGGAGCCCTTGGCGCCGCTGCTCACCACGGTCTGGCGCCCATCGGGCTGATCGGCGCTCGAATCGGTGGCGTTCACCACTCCCCGGCCGTTGACCGAAGCGATGACGCTGGTGGTGGTCCCGCCGCGCGAGAAGGCGCGGATCGCGATCACGTTCGCCTTGGAGCCGACCTTTATGAACTTGCCGCTGCCACCGGCCTCCAGCTTGGCTCCCGCGGCGCCCTTCGGGTCGCGGAAGTACTGCCACTTGTGCTTGTTCGGCAGGATCCGGAGCAGGTAGCCGGCGGTGTCGCTGCGCCGCACCCCGACCCCGACGAAGGACTTGCTCTGCTGCTTCGTGGTCCCGCCACCGACCGTGGTCGTGGCAACCATCCCCTGATCGGCGTACTGGTCGGATGAGTCCGCGACGACCGAGGTGCGGTAGGTGCAGGAGCTCCCCTCCCTCACCTTGATCGACAATGCCTGGTTCCCGGCCCACTTTCGCTTGCACTTACCGCTCGAGACCTTCTGGAACGCGTTCACGTCGTCCTGGCTCTGGAACTGGTAGACGGCGACCGGAACCGGGGCCGCATGGGCAACCGCGCCGGCCGCGAGAGCCGCGCAGGCGACGAGCAGGGCTGTGAGCTTGGTTCTGGTGCGCATCCGGGCGTGAGCGTAACCGCGAGGGTCCGAGAGTCTGCAAGAACACGTTGCAACCGCGGTCGGAGCGGTGTTCTGCCTGCACGCACGGTCGACCGCGCGCCGCTGGGAACGTGGCATTTACGATTAGGCCATGAGCGAGCACCGCCTGCCGGAGCGGGACCGGCCGTGGATCATGCGGACGTACTCCGGGCATTCCGACGCCCGCCGCTCGAACGAGCTCTACCGCAAGAACCTCGCCAAGGGGCAGACCGGGCTCTCCGTCGCCTTCGACCTGCCCACGCAGACCGGCTACGACCCCGACGCGGAGCTGGCGCGCGGCGAGGTCGGCAAGGTCGGCGTCTCGATCGCCCACAAGGGCGACATGCACACCCTCTTCGACGGCATCCCGCTCGACGAGATGAACACGTCGATGACCATCAACGCCACCGCGGCCTGGCTGCTCGCCCTCTATGTGACGGTCGCCGAGGAGAACGGCGTCAAGCGCGCCGCCCTCGCCGGCACCACGCAGAACGACATCATCAAGGAGTACCTCTCGCGCGGCACCTACGCGTTCCCGCCCGGGCCCTCGATGCGGCTGATCGCCGACACGGTCGCCTTCACGGTCAACGAGATCCCGAAGTGGAACCCGATCAACGTCTGCTCCTACCACCTGCAGGAGGCCGGAGCGACGCCCGTCCAGGAGGTTGCCTACGCCCTCTCCACCGCGATCGCAGTCCTCGATGAGGTCAAGGCGCGCGGCCAGGTCTCCGACGAGGACTTCCCCAAGGTCTTCGGCCGGATCTCCTTCTTCGTCAACGCCGGGGTCCGCTTCATCGAGGAGCACGCGAAGCTCCGCGCCATGGGCGAGATGTGGGAGTGGATAGGCCGCAACCGCTACGGGGTAACCGAGCCGAAGTTCCTGCGCCTCCGCTACGGCGTCCAGGTCAACTCGCTCGGCCTGACCGAGTCGCAGCCGGAGAACAACGTGCCACGGATCGTGCTCGAGGCGTTGGCCGTGACCCTCGGCCGCGACGCTCGCGCCCGCGCCATCCAACTCCCCGCCTGGAACGAGGCGCTCGGGCTGCCGCGCCCCTGGGATCAGCAGTGGAGCCTGCGCATCCAGCAGATCCTCGCGAACGAGACCGACCTGCTCGACTACCCCGACATCTTCGAGGGCTCGACGGTGATGCGCGGCCTGGTCGACGATCTGGTGGAGGGCGCCAAGGAGGAGATGAGCGCGGTCGAGGAGAGGGGCGGCGCCGTCGAGGCGGTGCCCTACATGAAGGCCCAGCTGGTCGAGTCGAACCGCGAGCGGATCGCCAAGATCGAGAGCGGCGAGATCACCGTCGTCGGCCAGAACAAATTCACCGAGGCGGAGGACTCACCGCTCACCACCGCCGAGGACGGGGGCATCCTGACGCCCGATCCGGAGGTCGAGCGGGAGCGGATCGCCGCGCTCGAGGAGTGGAAGGCCGAGCGGGACCAGGCCGCGGTGGACGAGGCGCTGGAGAAGCTCGCGGCGGCCGCGGGCGACGAAGCCGCCAACATCCTCCCCGCCACGATCGATGCCGCCAAGGCGGGCGTCACCACGGGCGAGTGGGCCGGCGTCCTGCGCGAGGTCTTCGGCGACTACCGGGCCCCGACGGGCGTCGCGGAGGCGGCCGCGGGCGGATCGGTCAACGGCGACCTGCTCGGGCAGGTGCGCGACCGTGTCTCGAAGGTCGCCAAGGAGATCGGCCATCCGATTCGCATCCTGGTCGGCAAGCCGGGCCTCGACGGGCATTCGAACGGCGCCGAGCAGATCGCCGTCCGCGCCCGCGACGTGGGCATGGAGGTGATCTACCAGGGCATTCGGCTGACGCCCGAGCAGATCGCCAAGTCGGCCGTCGAGGAGGACGTCGACGTGGTCGGCCTCTCGATCCTCTCCGGCTCCCACCGCGAGCTGGTGCCGCGCGTGGTCGAGCTGCTGCGCGCCGACGGTGCAGACATCCCGGTGGTCGTCGGCGGGATCATCCCGGCGGTCGACGCCGCCGCCATGCGCGAGGCCGGGGTCGATGGCGTGTACACGCCGAAGGACTTCGAGATCAATCGGATCATGGGAGAGATCGCGGAGCTGGTGGCGGAGCGCCACCGCGCCACTCAGCCAGCCTAGGGAGGGACAGATGAGACGCCTGCTGACAATCACCGTGACGAGCTGCGTGCTCTGCGCTGCCCTGCTGATCGGGGTCAGCTCCGCCGGAGCCAAGGAATGCGGCGGCGGGGTGACCGTGAAGGGCGGGACCGCCTGCTGGAAGGCCAAGTCGATCGTCAAGGAGTTCAAGAACCGACGCAAGGCGCACGTGCAGGGATTCGACTGCAGCGGCCGGCGCGCCGGAGGCCGCTGGGTCGAGGTCAATTGCAAGCTCCAGAACAAGCGGATCCACTGGGAGTCCTGAGGCGCCCGACCGGGCGCGGAGGGCTGGCGCCCAGGGCGCCGGAGCGCTTCAATAGGGAGAGATGAGCGAGCTCAACGGAGACCGCTCGGCCTGGTTGCGCTGTTACCGCTGCTGGGCTCGGGATCTCGAGGTGCAGATGCACTACGACGCGATCCTTCGCATCGATCCGGAGAGCGGAGAGCCGTCGGAGCGGCTCGACGAGGTCCAGGAGGCGGTGGTGCAGTGCCTGCGCTGCCTGCACGACCAGCCGCACCTGACGATCCAGGAAGACAGGGTCGTGCCGGTCGAGGACCGCTGGGAGCGGATGGTGGCCGGCACGCCCTGGGTCGCCTCCTGCACGGTGACGGTGGATCAGGATCAGGTCGAGAGCTGCTCGGGGCCCGAGGCGGCCGAGTCACTCACCTATGGCTCCTTCGGCGAGGCGGGCACGCGCGAGTTCTTCACCCACGTGCGTTTCCACAAGCACGACGAGGAGCGGATCATCGTCCACCTGCTGGTCGAGCTCTACGCCCGTTCGGCCGAGGAGGCCACCGAGGTCCTGGAGGAGGCTTCCCGTGGGGTGCTCGAGATCACCTCGCTGGCCGAGGAGTCGCGTCCGCCGGCGCACGCCCCGGACGAGGCGCACTAGTACAGGTAGTTCAGATCCCTGAGCGCGCCTGGGTCCGTGTCGACGAAGCGGCGGATCTCCTTGGTGAGCTCCAGATACGTGGTGGCGAAGACCGCGCGGTGATCGCAGCCGAATTGCTGCTGGAGTTCCCGCATCCGCTGGATCTCCGTGTCGATGCAGCCGACGCTGGGCACCTCGCAGCCCGGCACCGGCCCTGGCTGGGGCTCGGTCGGCGTTCCCGGAAGGGGCGGAAGCAGCGCCGTCCAGTTGGTGTTCGGCACGAGCAGCGAGTCCCCGACCGCGGGTGCGGGGACACATGCAAAGGCGGCCACGACAAGCGCAACCAGCGCCGCACGACGTACATACCCGCCCATCCGGCGGCGATCCTAGTCCGATGAGCGCTTGATGAGCGCCGGTCCGTAGCGTGGCCGGCATGAGGAAGATCGCCACGGCCTCCGCGCTGCTCGTCCTCGTGGCGGCGCTCGTGCTCACAGGCGGCGCCGTGGCAAGGAAGAAGCACAAGCGGCTCAGGTTGACGTGCGACCAGACGACCGAGGCGATCTTCGCAACGGCTCAGCAGTTGCAGGCCCAATACAACGCGAAGGGCTTCACGATCGAAGACGCGCCGTACGGGATCCTCGTGGGCTCGGGCTGCAAGAACGTCGGAAAGCTGACCCGCCAGGGAAGCGCGTACATGGCTGACGTTCACTACGCAGACGACGGCAGCCCGCCCTTCCCGGGCGAGACGAACCCGGACGTGTACGCGTATCACTGGCAGTGGAGCGAGACCGTCGCCCGGACCAAGAAGGGCCGGATTCGCACCACCGTCACCGATTTCCAATGCACGCGGGAGGCGCTGGGGCCGCCGCCGTACTACGACATTCAGGTGCTTCCCTGCTGAGGACTACTGGGGGGGCGGCTTCTCCTCGCCGGGAGCGCCGGGCTCCTTGATCGCCTGGCCGGCGGCCTTCGCCTTGTCCTTCAGGCTGCCCTCGCCCTTGGCGATGTCCTTGAGCTCATCGGCGTCCTCCTTGAGGGAGTCCGTCCCGCCGCGCTTGTCGACGAGCTTCTTCGCCTGATCAGTGAGGCGTCTGAAGTTGACCATCTCTGCTCCTCTCAGCCGGGGTTCTTGCGCGGGACCAGCACGGCCCGCTTGAACTCGGCCACAAGTGTCCCATCCTGGTTGTAGGCGCGGGTGTGCACCCGGACCACGCCGCGATCCGGCTTCGACTCCGACGGCCTCACCTCGAGGACCTCGGACTCGACGAACAGGGTGTCGCCGTGGAAGACCGGGCTGGGGTGGCTGAGGTCGTCGGTCGCCAGGTTGGCGATCGCCTTGCCGGAGACGTCGTTCACGGTCATGCCGAAGACCAGTGAGTAGACGTACGGGCCCGCGACGACGTTCCTGCCCTGCTGCGACTGGGCGGCGTAGACGTCGTTCACGTGCAGAGGATGGTGGTTCATCGTCAGCAGGCAGAACAGGTGGTCCTCCGACTCGGTGATGGTCTTCGCCGGCCAGTGCTTGTAGACGGCGCCGACCTCGAACTCCTCCAGAAAGCGCCCATACTCGTGCGCTCCCGAGGCCTCTCGCTCGGCCTGGTCGGTGCTCAGCTGATGCTTCTCGTCGCTCATCGATCTCCTTTGTGAGTCCTCCCGCGCGGCGCGGGATGCTAGGCGACGACCTCGATTTCCGTCGCCTCGAACCGCTCGAGATCGGCGATCTCGGCATCCAGCTTCGGCCGCAGCCGCTCGCGCTCCCGCTTCGGAAGGTTGAGCGAGATCTCGAGACGGCCGCCCTTGCGCGCCGAGCGCCAGCCACCGATGACGATCCCATCCTCGAGGATCACGGGCCGGATCCAGCCGCCGCCTCCCTCCTTGACGTGCAGGGCGTGCTCCCCCGCGACCGAGAAGGAACGGTCCTTCCAGCCGAGCAGGTAGGTGTCGAAGTTGCCGAGCAGGCGCACCTGTCCCGTCCGGGGCAGCCGGGGAATGCCGCCCCGCAGCGAGTGCATCACCTCGTCCCCCACGCGCACCTCCTCGATCTCCGAGGAGATCGACTCCAGGCCCGCCCGGACGTCCCGCAACGGGAGCCCCGACCAGTAGGCGTAGTCACGGTCGGTGGCTGGAGAGAAGGCAGCCAGGTACCGACGGGCCAGCTCCGCCAGGGCCGGCTCGCGATCGAAGGGCGGCGGCCTTCCGATCCAGTCCTCGCGGCGCACCAGGCAGGTCGTCTTGCCACGGTCGGGCCCCAGGCAGGCGATCCCCGACACGACCGCGGTGAGGGCGACATGCATCCCCGTCTGCGAGTTCAGGCTCACCCCGGCCGCCTCGATGAATTCCCGGACCTCGCTGCGGGTCAGCGGGCCCTCCTGCTCGAGCACGCGAGCGGCGACCCGCAGGGCCTTGTCCTGCTTGGCCGCGGACATGCCCAGCTGAGCGAGGCGACGCCGCGACCAGGCCTCGATCCCGGGCTCGAAGAGCGGGAGCCACCAGCCCGCATCCTGTGTCGGGATCATGTGGATCGTCATCCTCATCACCCAGGTGCGCAGCAGCGAGCGCTCCTCGGTCCGGGCCCGCCTGATGTCCTCAGCGTTCAGCTTCCGGCTTCGGGACCTGAAGGTGAGCGGGCCGGCGTAGACGTCCTGGGCCTGCGCGCCGGCGATCGAGCGGGCGATCTCGGCGGGATCCCCCGCCGATACAGGGCGGTGGAGCAGCTGGGTCGCCGCACGCAGCCTCGCCAGGCCCGCCGGATCGATCCCCCTCCGTGCCACGTCCGGCTAGTGGACCTTCTTGGTCCTGACGCGTTCCTCGTGACGCTGGACCACCTGGGCGATCAACTTCTGGATGTTCGCGTCACCGCTCGCGCGGATGTGACCGTTCTCGACCGCGTCGATGTAGTCGCGGACGTGGCCCTGCGTTGCCAGCTCGTTGAAGTCCGAGCGGGGTATCGCGACCGTCACCCGGGCATCCTCGGTGGACGCCGCCTTGCTGATCTTGGGACCGGGCAGCTCGACCCGGAACATCTGTACGTCTCCGCGCCCGCGCAGCTCGAGCTCGAAGACGAGCTTGAGCTGGGCCAGCGCCGGCACCTCGGCCTGGAAGCGCTCGATTGCGGTCGCGATCAGATCCTGCGTCGACGGCATGTCACCACGGTATTGGCTTGCGGTCGCGGAAGAAGCCTCCGGTGGGGCCGTCGTCGGGCAGCGTCGCCAGCCAGACGGCCGTGTCCGCTCCCTCCTCGACCGACCTCGGCGCGCCCGATCCGCCCATGTCGCTCCGCACCCAGCCGGGGCACATCGAGTTCACCTTCACCCAACTCTCGTCCCAGGCGAGCGTCCGCGTCAGGGCGTTGAGTGCGGCCTTGGAGAGGCGATAGGCGGCTCGGCCGCCGTTCATGTCGGAAAGCTGCCCGGCCCCGCTGGAGACGTTCACTATCCGCGGCTGTGAGCTCTCGCGAAGCAGCGTCAGGAAGGCCTCGATCAGGCGCCAGGGGCCGAAGGTGTTGACCTCCAGTACCCGCTGTGCGTCGTCCAGCGGATAGTCGGCCGCTCCGGTCGGCTCTCCGTAGACGCCGGCGTTGTTGACGAGGGAGTCCAGGCGGCCGGCGTCGGCCTCTATCCGCTCACGCGCGGCATCCACCGTCGCCTGGTCGGTCACGTCAAGACGGATCGGCTCGATGCCGTCGACCCGATCGACCTCGTGCGGCTCCCGAGCCCCGGCGAAGACGAGAAAGCCCTGATCGGCGGCGAGCTCGCGTGCGATCTCCGCCCCGATCCCGCGGTTCGCCCCGCTGACCAGCGCAACCCTTCGTTCCTCGGGCACGGTCCCAGTCTAGGTAGGGTCACCCTGGCCCGAGGGCTCCGATTCCGCGCAAGAGCCCGAGCGTGTCCATGCTGCGCCAGGCCTCGACGATCTTGCCGTCCTTGAAGCGGTCGATGGTGATGCCCGAGATCGTCACGTGCTTGCCAGTGGGCGGAGCGCCGCCCAGCTCGCCCAGGTGTGTCATCTCGGCGCGCCAACGGGTCACGACCTTGTCGCCCTCCGAAACCTGGTCCTCGATCTCGAGGCGCATGTCCGGAAACGCCGCCCTATTGAGCTCGATGGTCCTCTTCATCCCCTCCAGGCCCTGATCACCGTTTGGGTCGTAGGGATCGTGGTGCAGCACCCGCGGCGCCACCAGATCGTCGAGCCGGTGGAGCTCGCCGGTGCTCCAGACCTCGAAGACCTCCCGGGCGGCCGCCTTGTTGTCGGGGGACAAAGGCCTAGATCTTGTTCCGCTCGAGCAGCTTCTTCCCGATCACCATGCGCTGGATCTCGGAAGTGCCCTCGCCGATCAGGAGCAGTGGAGCATCGCGGTAGAGCCGCTCGATCTCGTACTCCTTCGAGTAGCCGTAGCCGCCGTGGATCCGGAATGACTCCTCGACGACCTCCTTGCCGGTCTCGGAGGCGAGCAGCTTTGCCATCCCGGCCTCGAGGTCAGAGCGCTCCCCGGCGTCCTTCATCCGGGCGGCCTTGCGTGTGATCAGGCGGGCCGCCTCGACCTTGGTGGCCATATCGGCGAGCTTGAACTGGATCGCCTGGTGCTGGGCGATCGGCTTGCCGAACGTCTTGCGCTCCTGGCTGTAGCGGAGGGCGAGCTCCAGCGCGCGTTGCGCGATGCCGACGCCGCGCGCTGCGACGTTCACCCGGCCGACCTCGAGCGCATCCATCATCTGGACGAAGCCCTTG
>Ga0081455_10005885_pt1 | contig 13325 bp, 11 predicted proteins | sample TabmetS3T2R1_FD_70207 | JGI IMG/M metagenome (GOLD analysis project Ga0081455, IMG submission 70207) | Tabebuia heterophylla rhizosphere microbial communities from the University of Puerto Rico - S3T2R1 | ecosystem: Host-associated > Plants > Roots > Rhizosphere ... | reverse complement strand
CGTCCTCCTGGCGCTGCTTCGTACCGAAGGTCCATGGTCACGGGCCCGCCTCGCCGAGATGTCCGGCCTCAGTCGCGCCACGGTCGCCTCCGTCGTCGACGACCTCGCCTCGCGCGGGCTCGTCGTGCTCGGCGACCGCCGCGCCGACGGGTCGCCCGGTCGCCCAGGTCAGTCGGTCGCCCTCGACGGTCGCGATCTGTGGGGTCTGGGGCTGCAGGTGGGTGCGCATCACGTCGCCGGCGTCGTCCTCGACTTGTCCGGTCGCACCGTCTTCCAGCAGCGCACGGCGGTCCCTGAGGGCGCCGACAACTGGCGCGGAGTCATGGAGCACCTGGCCGGCCTGGTCGCCGCCGCGCGGGGGGCGGCGGACGAGCAGGGCGCCCGGCTGCTGGAGGGTCAGATCGCGGTGCCGGGGCTGGTGGACGGCGCGCACGGCGTGGTCGTCTCCGCGCCAAACATCGGCTGGCAGACCCTCGCGGTCGCCGACGAGGTCAGCGCTCACCTCGACCGGCCGCTGCCGATCCGGGTGGCCAACGACGCCAATCTCACCGCCATCGCCGAGCACGCCTATGGCACCGTCGCGGGCACGCCCGACATCGTCGTACTCACCGGTGAGCTCGGCGTCGGGGCCGGCCTCGTCGTCCACGGCTGGCCGCTGACCGGTGCCGAGGGTTACGCCGGCGAGGTCGGGCACGTCCAGATCGATCCAGCAGGCCGCGACTGCGCCTGCGGCCGCCGCGGCTGCTGGGAGACGATGGTCGGCTTTCGGGCGGTGCTGCATGCTGCCGCGGTAGGCGACGACCCGGTGCGCGATCCGGCCGTCGACGTCGAGCTTCGGGTCAACGACATCGCTCGGCGCGCGGCCGACGGCGACACCCGTACGCTCCACGCGCTCCACGCGATCGGCGTCGACCTGGGTCGCGGTGCGGCCTGGCTGGTCAACGTCTTCAACCCGGGCGCGCTGGTGCTCGGCGGCTTCTTCGCGCCGCTGGCGCCCTATCTGATCGAGTCGATGCGGGCCGAGATGGCGCCTCGCATCCTGGCGGCCGGGCTCGGCGGCTGCCGCGTCGTGCAGTCGGCCCTCGGCTTCACGGCCGCTGCCCAGGGCGGTGCGCACCTCGCCCTGTCGTCCGTCTTCGCCGACCCCGCCGGGGTCCAGGTGTCCAGTGGAGGTGTCCGATGACCGACCCCATCCTGCGCATGACCGGGATCGTCAAGCAGTTCCCCGGCGTACGAGCGCTCGACGGGGTCGATCTCGATGTGCAACCGGGCGAGGTGCACTGCCTGCTCGGCCAGAACGGCGCCGGCAAGTCGACCCTGATCAAGGTGCTGGCCGGCGCGCACCAGCCGGACGAGGGCACCATCACCTGGCTGGGCGAAGAGGTGCGGCTGTCCGACCCGACCGCGGCCAACCGCCGGGGGATCGCGACCATCTACCAGGAGCTCGACCTGGTCGACGGGCTATCGGTTGCGGCGAACATCTTCCTCGGACATGAGATGGCGGTCGCCGGGTTCGCCCGGCGCGGCGACATGCGCCGGGGGGCCAAGCAGTTGCTGGCCCGGCTGGGCCACCCCGAGCTGTCGCCCAGCCGAGAGGTCGGCCGGCTGTCCGCGGCGGGTAAGCAGATCGTCAGCATGGCTCGAGCGCTGTCCCACGATGCCCGCCTGATCATCATGGACGAGCCGTCGGCGGTGCTCGACAAGAACGAGGTGGAGCGCCTCTTCAAGGTCATCCGCGACCTGACGGGCGACGGAGTAGCGGTCGTCTACATCTCGCACCGGCTCGAGGAGATTCGCGAGATCGGCGACCGGGTCACCGTGCTCAAGGACGGCCGAACGGTCGCCACCGGGCTCCCTGCCAAGTCGACGCCCACCAACGAGGTGATCCGGCTGATGACCGGACGCACCATCGAGTACGTCATCCCGGAGCGCCGGGAGCAGCCGGCGCCGAGTGAGCCGGTGCTCTCGGTCCAGGGGCTGCGCCGTCCTGGTGAGTTCGAGGACATCTCGTTCGAGGTGCGTGCGGGCGAGATCCTCGGACTGGCCGGGCTGGTCGGATCGGGCCGGTCGGAGATCCTCGAAACCGTCTACGGCGCCCGGCGGGCCAACGCCGGCCGGGTCGAGGTCTCCGGGCGACGCCTGCGCAACGGCTCGGTGTCCTCCGCCGTCGCCGCGGGCTTGGGTCTGTGTCCCGAGGAGCGCAAGAGCCAGGCACTGCTGCTCGGTGAGTCGGTCGCGGGCAACGTGACGCTCGCCTCCCTCCCCAGCTTCGCCAAGGCGTCGTTCCTCGACCGGTCCGCAGAGCGTGCGGCCGCCCGTGAGCAGATCAAGGCACTCGACCTGCGCCCGCCGGATCCCGGACGCGAGGTCCGGCTGTTCTCCGGCGGCAACCAGCAGAAGGTGGTCCTCGCGCGCTGGCTGACGGTGGGCTGCCGGGTGCTGCTGCTCGACGAGCCGACCCGCGGCGTGGACGTAGGAGCGCGTACCGAGCTCTACAAGCTGATCCAGCGCCTCGCGGACGAGGGCGTCGCTATCGTCCTGGTCTCCAGCGAGGTACCCGAGGTCCTCGGTCTGTCCGATCGGGTGATCGTCCTCCGTGAAGGGCGGGTCATGCATGAAGGCCCCGCCGCCGATATCGACGAACACCGGGTCCTCGACCTGGTCATGGAAGGGAGCGCGGCGTGAGCGAGCTTGCGAGCGAACAATCCAACGCAGCAGTGAGATCGCGAGCGGCGTCGACGAGCGCTAGCGAGGAGGCCCCGTGAGTGAGAAAACGAGTCCCGCGACCACTGACGCACCGCCGCCAGACGAGCACCAGCGGGTCGAGGTCGAAGGGGAGGACACCAGCCGGTCCCGCGTGGCCAGCATCATGGCGTCGCCGGCCGGCCGCAACCTTGGCCTGGTCCTCGCCTTCGCCCTGTTGTGTGTGATCGGGGTCATCACCGCCGGCGATCTCTTCGCCGACATCGACAACGTCGTCACGATCCTGCGGTTGGCCGCGGTCCTCGGCATCGTCAGCATCGGCATGACCTTCGTCATCATCGGCGGCGGCATCGATCTGTCGGTGGGTTCGATCGTCGCGCTCGCCTCGGTCTGGGCGACCACGGTGGCCACCCAGCAGATGGCCGCCGACTTCCACTGGATCATCATCGTCTTCACCGCCATGGCCGTCGGTGCGGGTTGTGGCCTGGTCAACGGTGTGCTCATCGCGTACGGGCGGATCGCACCGTTCATCGCCACGCTCGCGATGTTCGCGGCCGCCCGCGGGCTCGCCGAGGTCATCTCGGACAAGCGCAACCAGCTCGTCGACGAAGCGGCGTACATGGACTTCTTCTCCCGTGAGCTGGTCGGCGTGCCGGTGTTGGTCTACGTCTTCGCGCTGGTGGCGGTGGTCGGCTGGGTCCTGCTCAACCGCACGACGTTCGGCCGACGGACGATCGCGGTCGGCGGCAACGAGGAAGCCGCCCGGCTGGCCGGCATCAAGGTGCAACGGCACACCGTCTACCTCTACATCCTGGTCGGCGTCGCGAGCGGGATCGCCGCCGCCATGCTCCTGGCACGAACCGGGACGGGCACGGCTCAACACGGCGTGCTGCTCGAGCTCGACGCGATCGCCGCGGTCGTCATCGGCGGCACGCTGCTGACCGGTGGCCGCGGAACGATCGTCGGGACCGTCCTCGGTGTCCTGATCTTCACCACGCTCACCAACATCTTCACCCTCAACAACATCGACACGTCCAACCAGAACGTCGCCAAGGGCGTGATCATCGTCGCCGCGGTGCTGCTGCAGCAGGCCGTGGCCAAACGCGCCGGCAGTACTTAGCCGTCCGCATGTCCCCAAGCCCCCCGCTGTATGAGCTGGACCTGCCGGTCCGTCACTTCATCAAGGAGTAACCGATGTCACGCATCAGGAACAAGTCCCTCATCCCCAAGCTCGCGGTCCTCGCGGCCGTCGGAGGTCTGCTCTTCGCCTGTACGAGCAACGACTCCGGCGACGAGGGGACCACCGAGCAGAGCGCGGTCAGCGATAACGATGACCCAGGCAAGACCGTCACCATCGGCTTCTCCGGCCCGGAGGCCGACCACGGCTGGCTGGCTGCGATCAACGACTCGGCGATCGCCGAGGCCAAGGAGTACGACGACATCGAGCTGAAGGTCGCCAACGGCACCAACGACCCGAACCAGCAGATCAGCCAGGTCGAGACCTTCATCAACGCGGGCGTCGACGCGATCGTCTTGCTGCCGACCGACGGCGACGCCCTGACCGATGTCGCGACCAAGGCGATGGACGCCGGCATCATCGTGGTCAACGTCGACCGGGAGTTCTCCAGCCCGTTCGCGGCTCGCACGACCATCCTCGGCGACAACTACGGGATGGGCGTCTCGGCCGGTACGTACGCCTGCTCGATCATCGAGGACCAGAACATCTCGGATCCGGTGATCGCCGAGATCCAGGGCATCGCCTCGCTGCCGCTCACCCAGGACCGCTCGCAGGGATTCGCCGACGCGCTGTCCAGCTGCGGCGAGGAGGTCGACAACCAGGTCTCGGCCGAGTTCACCGTCGAGAGCGGTGAGGAAGTGGCGTCCAACCTGCTCCAGGCCGCACCCAAGATCGACATCATCTGGAACCACGACGACGACCAGGGTGTCGGCGTGAAGCAGGCCTTCGACAACGCCGACCGCGACGAGTTCGCCTTCATCGGCGGCGCCGGCTCCTGCCAGGCGATGGACCTGATCGAGAGCGGCGAGATGGAGGCCACGGTCCTCTACCCGCCGACGCAGGCCGCTGACGGCATCAAGCTGGCCCGGCTGCTCGCCCAGAACAAGGGTCTGTCGGACCTGGTGCAGGTCGAGGTGCCGACGCGCATCGTCCTCAACGCCCCGGTCGTCACCGAGCAGAATGTGGACCAGTACCGGCCTTTGTGCTTCGACTCCTGATCAGCGACGGCTCGCGTCGCCCGGGTTGTCTGACTTGGCAACCCGGGCCGGCGCGGGCGGGAGCCGGATCGACGACAGCGCTGGACGGGGAAGACCGTGAGGGGATTCGATGAGACAGGACAACAAGGAGACACTCGGGGTGGGGATGGTGGGCTACGCCTTCATGGGCGCGGCCCACTCCCACGCCTGGCGGTCGGCCGGCCGGTTCTTCCAGTTGCCGATGGACGTCGACATGGCCGTCGTGTGCGGTCGTACCGAGCCCGGCGTGGTGGAGGCTCGGGACCGCCTTGGCTGGCGTGACTACGAGACCGACTGGCGCCGACTGCTCGACCGCGACGATGTGAGTCTGGTCGACATCTGTACGCCGGGGGACACCCACGCCGAGATCGCGATTGCCGCACTCGAGGCCGGCAAGCACGTGCTTTGCGAGAAGCCGCTCGCCAACACGGTCGCGGAGGCAGAGGCCATGACGGCGGCCGCTACTGCCGCGGGCGCCAGGGGTGTCCGCTCGATGGTCGGCTTCACCTACCGACGGGTGCCGGCCATTGGCCTGGCCCGCCGGCTGGTGGCCGACGGCCGGATCGGCACGATCCGGCATGTCCGCGCGCAGTACCTCCAGGACTGGATCACCGACCCCGAGGCACCGCTGAGCTGGCGGCTGCAGAAGGACCGGGCCGGCAGCGGCGCCCTCGGGGACATCGGCGCGCACATCGTCGACCTGACGCAATACATCACCGGCGAGCACCTCACCGGTGTGTCGGCGATGCTCGAGACCTTCGTCAAGGAACGGCCGATCCCCACCGAGGCCAGCGGGCTGTCTGGCGTCGCCGGCACCGAGCGCGGTGAGGTGACGGTCGACGACGCGGCCATCTTCCTGGGCCGCTTCGACGGCGGTGCCCTGGCCACGTTCGAGGCCACCCGGTTCGCCGCCGGCCGCAAGAACGCGATCCGGATCGAGCTCAACGGCTCGCTCGGAAGTCTGGCCTTCGACTTCGAGGACATGAACGTCCTGCGCTTCTACGACAACACCGAGAACGCGGCGACCGCCGGGTTCCGGCGCATCCTCGTGACCGAGCCGGTCCATCCGTACGTCGCGGCCTGGTGGCCACCGGGCCACCTCCTCGGCTACGAGCACGCATTCACACACCAGGTGGTCGACCTGGTCACCGCACTGGCCGAGGGCACCGACCCGGCGCCGTCGTTCGCCGACGGCCTGCAGGTCCAGCGGGTTCTCGCAGCGGTCGAGACGAGCGCGGCCAAGGACAGTGTGTGGACCGACGTCAACCACGCCACCGCCCCGTCCGAAGCGACGGTGTAAGGGAGACGAGCCGATGAGCGACTACACGCCGACACCGGCGGACCGGTTCAGCTTCGGCCTCTGGACAGTGGGCTGGCAGGCTCGCGATCCGTTCGGCGAGGCCACCCGGCCGCCGATGGACCCGGTTCATGCCGTGCACCGGCTGGCCGAGCTCGGCGCCTACGGCGTGTCCTTCCACGACGACGACCTGCTCGCCGTCGAGACCGACAGCGACGAGGCCGCCCGGGATCGAGCCGCCACGCGGTTCCGGAAGGCGCTGGACGAGACCGGACTGGTCGTGCCGATGGCGACGACCAACCTGTTCACGCATCCGGTATTCAAGGACGGCGCGTTCACCGCCAACGACCGAGGCGTGCGACGGCACGCGATCCGCAAGGCGCTCCGCAACATCGACCTGGCCGCCGAGCTCGGCGCCAAGACGTACGTCTGCTGGGGCGGCCGCGAGGGTGCCGAGTCGGGTGCTGCCAAGGACGTCCGTGTCGCCCTGGACCGCTACGCCGAGGCGATGAACATCCTGTGCGACTACGTCGTCGACCGCGGTTACGACATCCGGTTCGCCCTCGAGCCGAAGCCGAATGAGCCACGTGGCGACATCCTGCTTCCGACCGTCGGACACGGGCTTGCCTTCATCGATCGGCTTGAGCGGCCCGACATGGTCGGGCTCAATCCCGAGGTCGGGCACGAGGAGATGGCCGGGCTCAACTTCGCGCACGGCGTCGCGCAGGCGTTGTGGGCCGGCAAGCTCTTCCACATCGACCTCAACGGCCAGCACGGCCCGAAGTACGACCAGGACCTGCGGTTCGGCTCCGGCGACGTCAAGGGCGCGTTCTTTCTCGTCGAGTTGCTGGAGAGCCGGGGTCCGGACGGCGCACTGGCCTACGAGGGGCCACGCCACTTCGACTTCAAGCCACCGCGTACCGAGGACGAGGCTGGGGTCTGGGAGTCGGCGGCCGGCTGCATGCGCAACTACCTGATCCTCAAGGAGCGGGTCGCCGCCTACAACGCCGATCCGGACGTCGCGGCCGCACGGGAGGCAGCCGGAGTGCCCGAGCTCACCAAGCCGACGCTGGCGTCCGACGAGCGCCTGGACGACCTCCGGTCGGAGCCGTTCGACGTCGACGCGGCGGCCGAGCGGGGCTGCGGCTACGAGCGGCTCGACCAACTGGCCATGGACCATCTGCTCGGCGTGCGATGACGCCGAATCCACGCGAAGGAGCGCTGCGATGACCCGACCGATCACGCTGTTCACCGGCCAGTGGGCCGATCTGCCGTTCGAGGAGATGTGCCGGCTGGCCTCGGAGTGGGGCTACGACGGCCTCGAGATCGCCTGCTGGGGCGACCACCTCGACGTGTGGCAGGCGGCCGAGGACGACGGCTACGTCAAGGCCAAGCTGGATCTGCTCGAGAAGCACAACCTCAAGGTCTGGACGATCAGCAACCACCTCAAGGGCCAGGCGGTCTGCGACAACCCGATCGACGAGCGTCACCAGGCGATCCTGCCGGCCCGGATCTGGGGCGACGGCGATCCCGAGGGCGTGCGGCAGCGAGCCGCCGAGGAGATGAAGGTGACCGCCCGAGCCGCGAGCCGGCTCGGCGTGGACACCGTCGTCGGGTTCACCGGCTCGTCGATCTGGAAGTACGTCGCGATGTTCCCGCCGGTGTCGCCGGCGCAGGTGGACGCCGGTTACCAGGACTTCGCCGACCGCTGGAACCCGATCCTGGACGTCTACGACGCCGAGGGAGTCCGCTTCGCGCACGAGGTACATCCGAGCGAGATCGCCTACGACTACTGGACCACCGTCCGTACCCTCGAGGCGATCGGGCACCGGCCGGCGTTCGGGCTGAACTGGGATCCCAGCCACTTCGTCTGGCAGGACCTTGACCCGGTCGGGTTCATCTGGGACTTCAAGGACCGGATCTACCACGTCGACTGCAAGGACACCAAGCGTCAGACCGGCAACGGACGCAACGGCCGGCTCGGATCGCATCTGGCCTGGGCCGACCCGCGTCGAGGCTGGGACTTCGTGTCGACCGGGCACGGCGACGTGCCGTGGGAGGCGTCGTTCCGGATGCTCAACCAGATCGGCTACCAAGGCCCGATCTCGGTCGAGTGGGAGGACGCCGGCATGGACCGGCTGCGCGGTGCGCCGGAGGCCCTGGAGTTCGTCCGATCGCTGGCCTTCGACGCTCCGGAGGCGGCCTTCGACGCGGCCTTCAGCACCGACGGCTGAGCGGGCGCGATGCCTCCGGCGTTTTGATCCGCGAATCAGTCGTGGCTCAATCCGGGCATCCGGGGTTACCCTGCCGGAATGACGCGCCGTGATGCTTCGATTACCGACCGTTCGCTCGCGCCGCCCGTCCGGGTGGCGCGAGCGAATGCTGTGCGGTCGACGCACCGGCCGAACGGGGAGTCGGCCACGCCGTTGACCGAGCTGAGCCAGGAGGAACGCCAAGCGGCGTTTCAACATGGCTTCGAGCCATACGACGGCTTCGGTCCGCCCGACGGGACCATCGTCGTCTTCCCCTCGTTGAGCTTTCCCGAGAGCGAGCTCCGCAAGATCACCGGGGTGACCTACTACGAGCATCGCCTGCTGTGCCTGGTGCTGCTCCTGGCCGAGCCGCGCCGCCGGCTGGTGTTCGTGACCGCGGCCGACATCGATCCGGATGTCGTGGACTACTACCTCGGCTTCCTGCCCGATCCGGATCACGCGAGACGGCGACTGCACATCGTGAGCCTGGGCGATCCGCGGTCCTGCGCGCTGAGCCAGAAGCTGATCGAGCGCGACCAGGTGCTCGACGAGCTCCGCGACCTGATCAGAGGCAGCACGGCGTACCTCATGCCGTTCAACGTCACCGACGCCGAGCTAGAGGTCGCCGAGCGACTGGAGCTGCCCGTATTCGGCCCGATGCCAGAGCAGAGCTGGCACGGGACCAAGAGCGGCTCGCGGCAGATCGCGACGCAGTCCGACGTTCCGGTGCTCGAGGGCTACGAGAACGTACGGTCGACCGAGGACGTCGACGTCGCGATCGGCAAGTTGCGCCAGCTGTCCCATCCGCCAGAAGGCGTCGTCGTCAAGCTCAACTACGGGTTCTCCGGGCAGGGCACGGCGATCGTCGACACCGCCGACTTCGAGCCGCCGACCCAGTCCCGACCGACGATCTTCTGCGGCGACGGCGAGACGTGGGACTCGTACGGCTCGAAGATCCGGGGCGAGGGTGCGGTGGTGGAGCGGCTGCTCACCCACGATCTGATCGCCTCGCCGAGCGTGCAGATCCGGATCCTCCCCGACGGCACACCGACCGTCATCTCCACCCACGACCAGGTGCTCGGCGGCGAGCACAACCAGGTCTATCTCGGCTGCCGGTTCCCGGCCTCGGACCGCTACCGGAGCGAGATCACCGCCTGTGCGCAGCGGGTCGCGACCCGGCTCGCCGAGCGCGGCGTGATCGGCATGTTCGGCATGGATTTCCTGGTGCACGGCAACGGCTCATCGGACTCGCTGCAGGTCGCGATGGCCGAGATCAACCTCCGGCTTGGCGGTACCACGCATCCGTACGTGATGGCGCAACTGCTCACCGGGTCGATCTACGACCCGACCAGCGGGCAGCTGATCGACCCGAACGGCGACGCGGTCTGCTACGTCGCCTCGGACAACATCAAGCAGCCCAACCTGATCGGCGTCCCGGCCCGGGTCGTACTGGACACGCTCGATCGGGCCGGGCTGGCGTTCGACCCGGCGACCCGTACCGGTGCGACCGTGCATCTGCTCGGCGCCCTGACCGAACACGGCAAGATGGGCACGCTGTGCATCGCCGACGACGTCGATGAGGCGGCACAGATGTACCGCGAGGTGACGCGGGTCCTCGACGCGATGTAGGGCGGCGGCAGCTCGGCCGGGTCGGGGCGGGCACCGCACGGGGCGAAATGCGCCACCTGACCGGCTTCAACCGCTAGTCTCGCCGCATGTCGCGCCAGGTCGCCTTGGTCACCGACTCGACCGCAGCGCTGTCGGCCGAGTCCGTCGAGCGGCACGGAATCATCGTCGTGCCCTTACAGGTCGTGATCGGCGCCCGCAGTCTCGACGAAGGCACCGAGGCGACTCCGGAGACGGTCGCCCAGGCGTTGCGGGACTACAAGCCGGTCAGTACCTCGCGCCCGTCGCCGGAGCTGATGGCCCGGGTCTATCACGATGCGGCAGTTGGCGGTGCGGACACGATCGTCTCGGTCCATCTGTCCGGCGAGGTGTCCGGCACCTACGAGTCGGCCCAGATCGCGGCGGCCCAGGTCGAGGTGCCGGTGGAGACCGTCGACTCGCGCCAGGTCGGCATGGGCACCGGGTTCGCCGTCCTGGCCGCCGCCGCGGCGATCGCTGCGGGGCTGGATGCCAGACGGGTGGCCGAGGCCGCATCGGCGCGCGCCGCCGCGACCCAGTGCTACTTCTACGTCGACACGCTGGAGTACCTGCGCCGAGGCGGCCGGATCGGCGCTGCGTCGGCGCTGCTGGGGTCGGCGCTCGCCGTGAAGCCATTGCTGTCCATCCGGGACGGCCGGATCGGCCCGTTGGAGAGGGTACGCACCTCGTCTCGCGCCCTCGCCCGGCTCGAGGAGCTGGCCGTCACGGCCGCTGGTGACCTCGGCGGCTCGGTCGAGGTCGCCGTGCAGCATCTGGCGTCGCCCGACAAGGCGGCAAGGATCGCTGAGCGGCTTAAGGAGCGGTTGGCGCTGGACTCCGTCGTGCTGGGCGAGGTCGGGGCCGTGATCGGCGCCCATGTGGGTCCGGGGATGGTCGCCGTCGTGTTGGCGCCGGCGTTGTCCACAGACTTCTGATCGGCGGCCCAGCGACCTGGCGTCGCGCCTACGGTCAGGCGCGTGTTGGGGAGATGGTCATTTCGAGGTACGCGCCGGGTCGCGCGCGACGACGTCGCGAGGCAGCGGCTGGCGCGGCTGGGCGCCGGTCCGGAGTCGGTGTCGCATGGGTCGGAGTCGGAGGCGGCGTCGGCGTCGGAGGCGGCAGCGTCGGCCGAGCCGGTGCCGCGGTTGGAGGCTTTGCCCACGTTGCCGCCGGTGGTCGACGCCGGTCGGCACGCGGCGCGTCCGCTGAGCCGGCCGGCCCGAGTGTGGGGTGCGTTGTCGGATCGGCTGTCGCCTTCGATGCGGAGCGCGATGGACGGCACCTTCTCGGGCCACCATCTCGGCGTCCTGGCGATCGTGCTCGCCACCGGGATCGCCATCACCGCCTGGTGGGTGCTCTCCGGTCGTCCTGAGCAGCAGTCGGTGCCGACCGTCTCGTTCGGCTCGGCATCACCCGGGCCGTCGGCGCCGCCGGTGACGCCGACAGCCTCGGACCCGTCGGTGTCGGTGTCGGCGTCGGCTGCGTCTCCGTCGGTCACCGGCGCCAGTGCCCTCGGCGAGGAGCTGATCGTCGACGTGGCTGGCAAGGTGCGACGGCCGGGCATCGTCACGCTGCCGCCGGGCTCGCGAGTCTTCGACGCCCTCAAGGCGGCCGGCGGCGCCCGGCCCGGCGTCGACCTGACCTCGCTCAATCTGGCCCGGGTGCTCGTCGACGGCGAGCAGTTGCTGGTCGGCCTGTCACCGGCGGTCGTGCCGCCGTCCCCGGGCTCGACCGCCAGCGCCGGACCGTCGGCCACCGGTCTGGTCAACCTCAACACCGCCGACCAGGTGACCCTCGAGACGCTGCCCGGCGTCGGACCGGTGACGGCACAGGCGATCTTGGACTGGCGAGCCGACAACGGCGCGTTCACCAGTGTCGACGAGTTGCTCGAGGTCGACGGCATCGGTGAGGTGACCCTGGACGAGTTGCGCGACCTGGTGACCGTGTGAGGCAGGCCGCGACGGTCTCGGCGGCGCTGCAGGCACGGATCACCGCGATTCGAGGGGCGGTTCGTCGCGATCCGGCCGCGGTGGGCGACGCCGAGTCGGCCGGAGTCGGTTCGATTGAGCCGGCCGCATCGGACCGCGCGGCGCCAGACGCTCGGCTTGCGGCGCCTGCGCTGGCCGCCTGGATCGCGGCCGCGGTCTCGACCGTCTCGCAGAACGCCTGCACCGAGATGCGCGGCGCCGGCGCAATGTGATCGACCTCGACGGGGGGCTGCTCCGCCGAATCGGAGTTTTGGCGTGCGTAGCTAATCATTTGCCGACATCGCTCAATTTTGCCTTTTCCGACTCCGACAGCTGAGTCGTGGTTGCTTCGCCCTTACTGTACTTTTCCAGCACGACCGTCCGCCGTCTGTTCAGTGCCGCCGTTTCCGGCCGCGGCTGCACGAGATCGGACGGATTGGCGACCATCGCCGCCATGTTGCGCTGGTAGGCGCAGCCGAGGTTCCAATACGGACGATTGGTGAGATAGATCGGATTGCGGAATGTCGGACCGAGGTCCTCCGGCCACGTGCCGCAGGGGCCGGCATCGGCCACCATCTTCGGATAGTTCAGGCGGATCGTTGCGAGCTGTTGCGGGCTCACGGGTCTGTATTCGCGGATCTTGATTCCGTGCGGCGGCACGCCGACCGCCGCGAGAATCGACTGGATTTCCTTCAGCGTTTGCGAGGCCGCATAGGCATTTGGCGCAGCCGTCGGCAGGTCGATGACGACACCGCCGGTCCCCTCATGCAGCCAGGATTGGCCGAAAGCGGCGACGTCGGCGCGCTGCGTCGCGGTCAGACCGCCACGGCGGCTGCCGACGAAGACTTCGATGGTACGGTCGGCCTCCTGGATGACGATCGGGTGGCGCAAGCGATAATCATAGGGAATGCTCGCCGTGACGTCGTCCTGCCTGTGCGTGCAGGCGCCGAGCGCCGCGGCGAGGGCGATCGCCGCCACTCCGAGACCGAGACGCGCGGGCCTGAGATTTGCCGAAGCGAGGTGTTTCATGATCATGCCTTGCCCACACGTCAATCGGTGATGAATCCGTAAGCGGTCTTGTTGTCGCCGACCGGTGCGCGCCGCCCCGGCACGCCGTAGATCTTGTTGATCGTGCCGAGCAGCACGGAGGACGGGTCGGACGAGTCGGCATAGCCGTCATCCGGACGCGACAGATCCTTCTGGGCGACC
>Ga0081455_10003906_pt1 | contig 13325 bp, 17 predicted proteins | sample TabmetS3T2R1_FD_70207 | JGI IMG/M metagenome (GOLD analysis project Ga0081455, IMG submission 70207) | Tabebuia heterophylla rhizosphere microbial communities from the University of Puerto Rico - S3T2R1 | ecosystem: Host-associated > Plants > Roots > Rhizosphere ... | reverse complement strand
TACCGAGAAACGGAAGGATCGGGCGCGGCGTGCGGGGCTCGGTTTCGGTCATCCCGGCGTCCCGCGCGAACTCGACAAGGCGCTGGCCCGCTGGGCGCGGCGCCGGCGGCGGATGAAGACCACCACGAGCGCGCCGCAGGCGACGAGCAGCGGAATGGCGCCGATGTTGAGGAAGCGCAGCCACGCGCCCAGGCGATCGATGTCGCTGCGCAGGCTGCGCTCGACTTCGCGCAGCTTGAGGCGGGTGTCGCTGAATTCCTTCCGGAGCGAATCGATCTCGGCGCGCTGAGCGGCGCTCACGATCACGCTGCCGGCCTCTTCACCCGCGCCGCCGTGGCGGCGAAGCTGGGCCAGGCGCTGCTCGGTCCCTTTGAGCTTGGCTTGCAGCGCCGTCTGCTCGGTGAGATAGCGCTGCTCGGCGCTCTTGCGCAGATTGTCGACGACGGTGAACTTCCGCACCGCGACGCGCCGTCCGCGCAGGCTCATGAGACCCGTCGAGCCTGTCAGGTTCTCGATGGCATTGAGCACGAAATCGCCGTTGTTGGCGGTCGGCACCGCGACGTCCTCACCCATGACGTTCTTCACCTCGACCCAGAACTGGTCGTTGAAGAGATCGGTGTCGGCGACGACGATGACGTTGACCCCCTTGGATTCGGTGACTTGAGCCGGCAAGGGGGGCTCCGCCGGTTTGGGCGCTTCGCCTTCGGCGGGTTTCACGGGTTCGGCCGCGGGCGCCCCTTGCGGAAACGCCGTCTTGGCGGGGCCCGTGATCCGGGCCGCCAGGATGTAGCGCTCGCCGGTCGCGCGGAACTGCGCATACAGCGCCTCGGGGTCCGGCATGTAACGGACAGCGGCGGTCGGGATGAGCTCGGCGTCGGTCGTCGAGCGCAAGAGCGGTGTCACGTTGGTGGTGCCGGTCTTCAACTTTTCGAAATGGCCGATGGTGCCGACATTCATCGCGCTGATCTCGGCGGTCACGGGATCGTCGGGGTTCATCTCGCTCTTGTTGAGGCCGAGCCAGGCGATGTAGTTGACGACGCGGTCCTGACCGCTCGAGGTCGCGATGACGCGCTGCGCGAGCGACCGGTCTCCGACCACCGCGTCGGGCTGCATCGTGACGCCCCAAGCGCCGAGCAAGGGCTCGAGCGAAGAGGTCACGGCTTCATCCGGCGCACGGCCCTGGGCGGCATCGTTGGCGAGCTCTGACAGCGGATCGACGAAGACGAGCGCGCGGCCGCCCTTGAGCACGAATTGGTCGATCGCGTAGAGCGCGCTCTGGGTCAGGCGTTGCGGATGGATGATGACGAGCACCTTCACGCCGTCCGGGACGCGCGTCATGTCATTTTGCAGCGACAGAACCGAGTAGCTGTCGGAGATCTCCTGATAGAGGCGATAGGGACGGCCTTGCGATGTCGCGGCGAGCGGCAGTCCCGACAGGATGCCGAGCACCGGTTTCTTGAGCTCGGTGAGACGCTCGACCAAGAGCGTCAGATCATATTCGAGCAGGGTTTCGCGCTCGGGCATGAAATAGGGGATGACCTCGTGGCCGTTGGCGAGGTTCGAGCCTTCGAGGCCGAAATAGAGGCTGCCCGAGCCCGCGGTCGGCGCGGCGGCGAGGCCGGCGTCGGCCGCCTGATCCTCGTCGGGGCTGAACGGCTTCGGCTTGATCACCTCGAGCGAGATCTTGCCGTTCGACTCGTCCACGAAGGTTTCGAGCATGTCGCGCACGCGTTGGGCATAGGTGCGCACGGCAGGATATTTGAGCGCGGCTTCCTCCGAATAGAAGAAGCGGAGCTTGATGGGATCCTTCAGGGATTTGAGCGTCTGCCTCGTGCCGTCGCTGAGCGTGAACAGGCCGGTCTCGGTCAAATCGAGATGGGCCTGGCGCAGCATGGTGGTCGCTAGGATGTTGACCGCGAAGAACAGCACCACGGCGAGCGCGAGCAGAAGTGCTGCATAGGTCCGTTGTCCCATTCCGGTGCCCATACGATCACCCGGCCCGGTTGAGGTCGACGACGACGACATTGGCGAACAGCCAGACGCCCATCAGCGACACGAAGAACACGATGTCCCGGAGATCGATGACGCCGTTCATGATCGCCTGGAAATGCGAGAGCACGCTGAACGAGGCGATGGCCTGAACGATCACCTGCGGTGCCCAGCCCGAGAAAAGATCGAGCACCATCGGAATGCCGCTGACCGTGAACAGGAACGCGACCAGCACGCTGACGACGAAGGCGATGACCTGGCTCCGGGTGAGCGCCGAGATGCACGCGCCGATGGCGATGTAGCTTCCGGCCATGAGCCACGAGCCGACATAGCTCGCGAGGATCACGCCGTTGTCGGGATCGCCGAGATAGTTGACCGTGATCCAGATCGGGAAGGTGAGGGCAAGTGCCAGTCCGGCGAAGGTCCAGGCGGCGAGAAACTTGCCGAGCACGCTGGCCCAGACGGGCACGGGCAGGGTGAGCAGGAGCTCGATCGTGCCCGACTTGCGCTCTTCGGCCCACAGGCGCATCGCGATGGCCGGCATGAAAAAGAGATAGAGCCAGGGGTGAAAGAGGAAGAAGGCCTTCAGATCGGCGCGCTCCGCCTCATAGAACCCGCCCTGATAGAAGGTGAAGGCGCCGGTCGAGAACAGAAAGATGATGATGAAGACATAAGCCAGCGGCGTTTCGAAATAGCCTGCGAATTCGCGCCGGAACACGGCGCCCACGCCTGAAGCCCCGCTCGCAGCCGCGCTCATGCCACCACCTTTTCGTCCGTCTCAGCATCGGAATGCGTGAGGCGGCGGAAGACTTCGTCGAGTCGGCCCGGCTCTGCGTAAAGGCCCTTGAGCGGCCAGCCCTTGGCGGTCGCGAGCGCCGCCACCGGTTCGATGATCAGGGCTTCGCCGCTTGTGAAGGCGGTGAGCGCAATCTCATCCGCACCGACGGGCCTCGCTTCGACCGAGGTCACGCCCGGCAGCGCCTCGATCTCCCGGCGCACGGCCGGGGCGAGATCCGCCGCGACGCGCACCGTGACCGCGTTGTGATAGCGCGAGCGTGCGGCGAGCGCGGGCGGTGTGCCGTCGGCGACGATGCAGCCGCGATCGATGATGAGCGCGCGGGTGCAGAGCGCGTCGACCTCTTCGAGAATATGGGTCGAGATGATGATGGCCTTTTCCGCCGCCATCTCCGTGATGAGCTTGCGCACGGCGAATTTCTGATTGGGGTCGAGGCCGTCCGTGGGCTCGTCCATGATCAGCACAGGCGGGTCGTGCAGAATGGCTTGAGCCAGCCCGACGCGGCGCTTGAAGCCCTTGGAGAGCGTGTCGATCGTCTGGTCGAGCACGGAGCCGAGATCCGTGAGCGCCACGGTGCGCGTCACCGCGCGCTTCGCCTCTGTGCCGTCAAGCCCGCGAATGGATGCGACATAGCCAAGGAAGCCGCGCGGGGTCATGTCGCCATAGGCCGGCGCGCCTTCAGGCAGATAGCCGAGGAGGCGCTGCGCTTGGCGCGCCTGTTCAGCCATGTCGAAGCCGCACAGCGTCACGCGCCCCGCGCTGGGCGCGAGCGAGCCCGCGATCATGCGCATGGTGGTCGACTTCCCGGCGCCGTTCGGCCCGAGAAAGCCAAGCACTTCGCCCTTGGAAACACTGAAGTCGAGACCGGCGACGGCGGTGAACGGACCGAACTGCTTCTGAAGTCCGGAGACCTCGATCATCGCGCTCATGAATGAGACCTGGGATGCGGGAAGCGGACACCGGAACGATAAGCGAATCGCGCGGCACGAGGGTCGGCGCCCGCTTGATAGACAATCGGTTGCGTTGAGGCAAGCGGCTGGCTGGGAAAGAGCCGACCTCGGGTGCGCGGTTCTAAAACCTGGTGGGGCTGGGGGGCGAATGTCGCCAGGCCCTAGAACGCAGCAACCCGAAGTCGACGGCCCCAACAATTGCGGCCCAATGCGGCTCTTAGCGGGCTAAATTGGGGCGGCAATGTGTTACACGGACATGTGATGAATTTGGAGGCGCTTATGAACCGCTCAATCGCCATCACCGACGCGCTGCTCGATTACGTCGACAAGGTCGGCTTGCACGAGCATCCGGTGCTCGCTCAGTGCCGAGAGGAAACGTCGCGCCTCGAAATGGCGATGATGCAAATCTCGCCGATCCAAGGTGCGGCCATGGCCATGCTGGCGCGTCTCATCGGCGCGCGCCGCTACCTCGAGGTGGGCGTGTTCACGGGCTATTCCACGCTCGCGGTCGCGCTGGCGCTGCCCGACGATGGCCAGGTCGTGGCCTGCGATGTGAGCGAAGAGTGGACGGCCCGGGCGCGCCGCTACTGGCAGGCGGCCGGCCAGGCCCACAAGATCACGCTCAAGCTGGCTCCGGCCCGGGACACGCTGGACGCGCTCCTCGCGAGCGGCGAGGCCGGGCGGTTCGACATGGCGTTCATCGATGCCGACAAGACCAACTACGATGCCTATTACGAGCGCGCGCTGAAGCTCCTGCGACCCGGCGGGCTCATTATCGTCGACAACGTTCTGTGGAACGGTCAGGTGGTCGATCCCACGGACCAAAGCGAAAGCACGCTTGCGATCCGTGCCATCAACACCAAGATTCATGGCGACAACCGGGTCGACATGGCGTTGTTGCCCTTCGGTGACGGCCTTATGCTGGCCCGCAAGCGGTCCTGATGGAGATACCTCATGGGTAAGGCCCTATCTGGGAAAGAGCGGAAAGAGGCGCTGGCACCTTTGCCGGGGTGGAGCGAGGTGGAGGGGCGCGACGCGATTACGCGCACCTTCACCTTCAAGAATTTCGGTGAGGCCTTCGCCTTCATGACGCGGGCGGCGCTGCACGCGGAGGCGAAGGACCATCACCCCGAATGGTTCAACGTCTACAAGACCGTCGTAGTGACGCTTGCGACCCATGATGCCGGCGGCGTGACGGAAAAGGACATCGAGCTCGCCCGGTTCATGGACAAGGTCGCAGGTACCACCGCATGAACGACGAATTTCCGTCGCGCATCTACCTGCCGGCCGTGATCTCGCGCAACGAGCGCATGGTGCGCGAAAGCCTGTGGACGAAGCTCCGGCGCGTTGCCGGCCGCATCCCCTTTGCCGAGGAGCTGGCGGCGGCGGTGTTCTGTGCGCTGGACCGGGAGACGCCGGCCCGTGTACGCGCCGTTCTCCTGGCGGCGGCCGCCTATTTCATCGTTCCGGTCGACGCCATTCCGGATTTTCTGGCCGGCTTCGGCTTCACCGATGACGCTGCGATGCTGGCGGCCGCGATGGCGCTTGTCGGGCGCCACGTCAATGACCGCCACCGCGAGCAGGCGCGCGCGGCGCTTCTTCGCCCGGATCCGGAGAGCTGAGCGTCAGCCGCGCCAGGCGCCGCTCGCGCGTGAGCGGTAGCCCAGCGCTTCATAGGCCGCGTCGACGAGCGCTTGGCCTCGCGCGTCGAGCAGCATGTTCGGCGACAGCCGGTTCATGACATAGCCGAAGCTCATGCGGCATTCGGGATCGGCGAAGCCGAGTGAACCGCCGCGTCCGGCGTGGCCGAACGCCTCCTCGCCGAGCAGAAGCGCTTCCGTTCCGTCGGGATCGGCCGAGGCGCGCATGAAGCCGAGACCAAAGCGCATGGGTAGAAGCAGCGTCTGGTCGAGCTCCGATGCCGCCGACACGCGCTGCATCCGGGCCAGGACTTCCGCACCGACGAATTGCGTTCCGCCGAACGCGCCGCCATTTGCGAGCGGTGCATAGAGCCCGGCGAGGCCACGCGCATTGGTCACGCCGTTCGAGCTGCCGATCTCGGCCGCAAGGGTCTCGGGCCTGGCGTAGCTGAGCCCGCCCAGATTGGTGGTGAAGAGGTGGGGAATCGAGTCCGGCTTGGAGACGGCCTTGGCGTAGCGCGATTTGGGCGCCTTGGGATCGACAATCGGGAGCTTGATCTGCGCGATGCGCGGCAGAATGTCGGCCGGCGTGCCGATCCAGAAATCGAGGCCCAAGGGTCGCGCAAGCGCGTCGGCGAATAACCGGCTTAGCGGTGTTCCGCTCGCGCGACGGATGACGGTTCCGATGGTCCACGCAAACGTCTGGCCGTGATAGCTGAGCACAGCACCGGGCTCGAAGAACGGCGCCTCGGCCGCGATCCGCGCCGCCATACCTTCGAAATCGAGCGCGCCGCCCGCAGGCACCATCTCTCGGAAGGCCGGAACGCCGGCGGTGTGATCGAGCATCATCGAGACGCGCGTCGCTTCCTTGCCCGCCGCGCCGTAGTCGGACCAATAGCGTGTCACGAGCGCATCGAGGTCGAGCAGGCCGCGCTCGACCAGGGTGTGCGCGGCAAAGGCGGTCGCGCCTTTCGTGCTGGAGAAAACGACAGAAACGGTGTCGCGAGTCCAGGGAACGGCAGGCGTCGAGTCGCGGGCCGGCCGGGCGGTGCCGCCCCAGAGGTCCACCACGAGGCGCCCGTCCACGCTGATGGCGCAGGAGCCGCCAAGCTCGCCGCGTTCGGCGAAATTGGCGCGAAAGGCGTCCAGCACCGCACGAAACCGGGTGTCGCACACACCTTCGATCACGCCCTGGGGTGTCTCGAGGCGGATGGTCTCGCCCTCCGCGTGCAGTGTAGTCATGGCTCGCCCAGCCGTGATTTGCAGCTTTGCCTAGGCAACCTTACGTTATCGGTCATGAAGATGCTTCTCGCGCTTGCCCTGGGCTCAGGCCTGATGGGCGGATTGCTCGCGCAGCCGGCGCTCGCAGCTGACGCGTGCTTAAGACCTATCGACATCAATACGACCCGCCCGGTCGACAACAAGACCGTCAATATCACCACCCGCGGGAAATCCAACCCGAACTTCGTCATGACCTTCCGCAACAACTGCTCGGGGCTGGCGTTCGACAGGCCGCTCATGTTCGATAATCTTTATTCGGGCACCCAGTGCATCGGCACCGCCGAGTCGGTCAGCGTCCTGGATCTGGGCAGCGGCATAAAGACGCCCTGCATGATCGACAAGATCACGCCTTTGCCCAAGGGCACGCCTTTCCCTGAAAAGGAAAAGAAAGGCTGAACTCTCCAATTCCCTCGGTGCGTTTGATCTGGCATACCGGCTCACTTGAGCAAAGCCATACTCTGTGTCATTGCCGGGCTTGACCCGGCAATCCAGGCCCGCAAGCTCCGATCGTGTTGCACTGGATCCCCGGGTCAAGCCCGGGGATGACATCATGTGCGGGCGGAAGGGAGCTTGATGCGCGGCTATTTCGGGATCGGTGTCGAGGGGCTGTCCAAGCCCATCAACGCCGCGAATCTGTTTCGGTCGGCGCATGCGTTCGATGCGAGCTTTGTCTTCACGCTGAACGCCACCTATCCGGCGCGCGACGCCATGCTCGATACCTCGCGCGCCATCGAGAACATTCCCTATTACAATTGGAGTGGTATCGGCGAGGCGGTTTTCCCCAAGGACTGTCAGCTGGTCGGTGTCGAGTTTCTCGACGACGCAATCGAGTTGCCGAGCTTTCGCCATCCGCGCGCCGCGGCCTATGTGCTGGGCGCCGAGCGCGGGTCCCTTTCGCCGGAGGTGCAGGCTCGCTGCGCCCACATCGTCCGCATTCCAACTCGGTTCTGCATCAATCTGGCCGTCGCGGGCTCTCTCGTCATGTACGACCGCCTCCTCACCCAGCGCCATGTGGCACGGCCCTTGAGCCCGGGCGGGCCCGACACGCCGGATGCGGCCCATCGCTGGGGCCGCCCCATAGCGCGCCGGGCGGACACGGATCGTTAGGGCTCCGGATCTAGAATTCGCCACAATAACCACTTAGCGTCCGGTCCCGTGATTCGGCCACTGTCGACCCGTGCAGGCATGAGTTCTCCCAGATCGATGAAAGCGTTCGCTGTCGCGCTCGTTGTGCTTGCGCCCGGCTTGGCGGCGGCTGCGCCCGACCCCAGCGTCGAGGCCCAGGCGCTCGGCAAATTCAAGGACTGGGACGCGTACAAGCTGACGCGCAACGGCGAGACGACCTGCTATGCGGTCTCCAACCCGAAGGAGACGACGCCGAAGAACCTTACCCGTGACCAGGTCTTCTTCATGATCAGCAACTGGCCCGGACGCAAGATCACGGGGGAGCCCAGCGTCATCGCGGGCTACGCCTACCGCGACGGCTCGACCGTCGAACTCCGCGTCGGCTCGGCCAAGTTCGAGCTGTACACCAAGGACGACAGTGCCTGGTTCGCCGACGGCGCTGACGAGAAGAAATTTGTCACTGCCATGAAGTCCGGCTCGTCCATGACGGTCAAGGGCACCTCGACCCGCGGCACGATCACGACCGACAAATATTCCCTCTCGGGGATCAGCTCGGCCCTCGACAAGATCAACACGGCATGCAAATAGCTCCCTCATGAGGGAGTTATCCACAGAGACCTTGGCAGCACCCGTTCCGCTCGCCGGACGGACGCGCGGCGCGCTCGTTCAGGAGCTCGAGACCTTGGGCTTTGCGTCCAAGGAGGCCGCAATGCGCGCGCGCCAGCTCTGGCATTGGATCTATTGGCGCGGCGCGACCGATTTCGACGTGATGACCACGCTGTCGAAGGATCTGCGCAAGCGTCTGTCCGAGGTCTGTACGCTCGCGCGTCCCGAGATCGTCACTGAGCAGATCTCCGAGGACGGCACGCGCAAATGGCTGCTGCGGTTCGCACCCGGCGTCGAAGTCGAGACCGTGTTCATTCCCGAAGAGGATCGCGGCACGCTGTGCGTGTCGAGCCAGGTCGGCTGCACGCTCAATTGCCGCTTCTGCCACACGGGCACACAGGCGCTGGTGCGCAATCTCACCGCGCAGGAAATCGTGGCGCAAGTTCTGATCGCTCGCGACAGCCTGAAGGAATGGCCGACGCCCCAGGAAGGCCGCAAGCTCACCAACATCGTGTTCATGGGCATGGGCGAGCCGCTCTACAATCTCGACAATGTGCGTGATGCCATCGCGATCATTTCCGACGGCGAAGGGCTCTCGATTTCCAAGCGCCGTATCACGGTGTCGACGGCGGGCGTGGTGCCGATGATTGCGCGGCTCGGAGACGAGACGGGCGCGATGCTCGCGATCTCGCTGCACGCCACGCGCGACGATTTGCGCGATCAGCTCGTTCCGCTCAACAAAAAATATCCGTTGGCGGAGCTTCTGGCGGCCTGCCGGACCTATCCGGGTTTGTCGAATGCGCGCCGCATCACGTTCGAATATGTGATGCTGAAGGATGTCAACGACAGCCCGCGCGATGCGCGCGCGCTGGTCAAGCTGATTGCGGGCATTCCGGCCAAGATCAATCTCATCCCGTTCAATGCGTGGCCAGGCGCACCTTATGAATGCGCCGACTGGGACAAGATCGAAGCGTTCGCCGACATCGTCAACCGCGCGGGCTATGCCTCCCCGGTCCGCACGCCGCGCGGGCGCGACATTCTCGCCGCCTGCGGCCAGCTCAAATCGGCGAGCCTCAAGGAACGCGCGCGGGCGCGGGCCCTTGCCGTCTGATTGGCTTCGATCTCGCTCCTAGCGTGCCGGCCTCAGGAACGGATGCGGCCATTCGGCGAGAACGTCGATCTGCAAGGCCTGCTCGTCCTGCACCATCCAGCGCGACACGCCGAGATCGATGAATCTCCGTTCGTCCTCGATGATTTCATCGAACGCGGGAAGCTTGAGAAAGGTGTCGCGGTCTTCCCAGCTGTCCCACCAGCTTTCGGAAAATCCGTCGTAAAGCAGGTCGCACTGGCTCAGCGGATCCAGGTATAAGCGGTGCTGTATGTATTTCTTGAGGTATTTCTCGACACCTGGAATGCGCGCGACCAGCGGTCCGTGAATGTTTATCCAATGGTCCAGAAACTGTTGGTGGGTGATGTCGGCGCGCCGCTTGTAAAAGCCCAGAAGTCTGATCACCGGCCTGCTCCCTTGTTTTGTTATGAATGGAGATTCATAACCTGGAAACGGCCGGTTCGCCAGTCGCGCTCATCGAAAAGCCGCGCCCGGCTCATTTGAGCCGGGCGCGGCCGCCCCGCCGGCGGATTTCTCTGTCGCCGCTTGACGCCCAGAGAAATGCGCGAGGCTCATCCGGTTACATGGGTCGTCGGTTACGTCGGCCCATTACATCGGCCCATTACATCGGCCAAGTCGCGTTGTAGTACTGATAGACGTCCTGGTTCCATTTGGGATCGTCCCACTTGGGAATGTCGGTGTCGCCATAGGTCGGCGCCTGCTTCAGCACCTCCTTGCTCAGCGGCACGACATAGCCGTTCTTTTGCGTGTCATAGGTGAGCACGCTCCAGGGCAGCGGATGATGCCGCTCGCCCATGCCGAGGAAGCCGCCGAACGACATGACGGCGTACGCCACGCGTCCGGAACGCTTGTCGATCATGACGTCCTCGACGCTTCCGAGCTTTTCGCCATTCTGGTTGTACACGCTCGTTCCCTCGACCTTGTCGGCGGAAATGAGGGACACGGTTTCATTGCGGGCAACGGATGCCATCGCCTGAACTCCTTAGCTATTGAAATGGGGGCCGCGTTATCGCGGGCTGTTTGAATAACGCAGCACTTGAATGCGGGGTTCCTGCGTTTCAAGCTGTGGGCAAGAAAGCGGGAATGGAGGCGCGTGATGTTCGCAGCCATCTACACCTGGCGGATCAAGCCCGGCACGGAAGAGAAATTTCGTCGTCACTGGGTGCGCGGCACGGAGATCGTGCGCGATCGCTGCGGCGCCTGGGGCTCGCGGTTGCATCGCAGCGAAGACGGCTTGATGGTGGCCTATGCCCACTGGCCCTCAAAAGCCGACCGCGACCGCGTCTGGCACAATCTGCCCTACGACGTGAAACGCGAAGTGGCGGCGATGCGGGCGCTGATCGTCGAGATTCTTCCGGAGGTGAGCTTGACCGTTACGGACGATCTGCTCGAGCCGAAATTCGACCGCGCTGTTCCCTAGACGGTGTTGCCGCCTAGTCCTTGCAGTCGACGACCTTGCCGTTCACGTGCATCACGTGCTTTTCGACCCTGAGCTCCGGAAACTTCTCGAGGATCTGCGCCTCGAGCTTTTTCAGGGTCTCGAAATGGCAGGGCAGCTGCTCCTTCTTCTTCTGCGGATATTGCTCCTTGAGGAACAGCTTGTAGGCGCCGCAATCGGTGTGATCCATCAGGATCACGGTCTTGATGTGATGCAGGCTGAGCGCGGTGTTGAGATGCGCCCAGAAGGTCGCCCCCCATTCCGGAACATCCGCGCAGGTCGCGCCGAGCGAAGCGCCGGCCAGCACGATGTGATCGAATTTTCCGGCGAGCCGGCGCTTCTTCATGTAGCGCTGGGTGTGGCCGGTCAGCCGATAATCCATGCAGGTGAGAAGAAGATTGTCGGTGCCGTGCTTCGCCGATTTCTTCGGCTTCAGATAGTCGAGGAGCGAGCCGGCCGGCGACTCACGTTTTTGGAGTTCCCCGGAGTCGAACGCCAGGGTTCCGCCGGACCCATTCGCCATCACTTATCCCCCCTCGGTGCCACCGCGAGCGGAAACTTAAGCACACATTAACCTTAATATCTATCGAACGAAGCATGAAAATCGCGGATTTCCGCCATTATGCGCTAGGCGACGCACCGTTCCGGCGCGGCGCCTGCACAATGCAGCCGTACCAGCCCAAGCCCCGATAGGTTTCGTAGCCCGGCGTGTGCGCGAAGCACACAGTGTTGCCTTTGGCATCGATATAAGTGCCACGCGCGCGCCCGGCCGCTGCGAGCGGGAAGGACGCGTGGAGCGAGGCCCGATCTCCCGACGATGCGATCACTCGATGATTGGCGTCGAGCAGCAGCACGCGGGTGCGGCTGCGCTCCTCGGCGGTCAAGCGAACGCCTTCGACGACTGTTTGAGCTTGCGGGCCCCAGTCGAAATGTATAGCGAGCACGCCAAGGGGCTCGCCATGAGCCTTCCCGCTGGCACGAATGGCCGTGGAGTAGGTGGCGGTCGCCGCATTGTTGAGCAGCGGGTTCTCGGCGACGTCCGCGACGGCGAACTCGTCGCCCGAGCGCGTCGCCATCGCGCGGCGAAACCACGGCTCGCCGGCGACATTCGCGCTTTTCACCCGCGGATACCGCTCGGGCCGGCCGCTCGTCAGCACGCGGCCCTGCGCATCGCAGATCCAGAGATCGAGATAAACCGTATAAGCGCCCAGGATGACGGCGAGCCGCTCCGAGGCATAAGCGCAGTTCTCTTGCGTGGGGATTGCGGCGCAGTCGACAACAGGCTTGTCGGTCGCCCACCAGCGCACGTCGCAGGTGCGCTCATAGAGATTGCGGTCGATGATCTCGATGGCGTTGAGCGCGAGATCCGTCAAACGCTCGGCGCGAAGCTGCGCCACGATATGCCGCCCGAAGGTTTCGAGACGATGCGCCTGCTCGGTCAACTCGCTTTCGAGCTGAGCCGTGATCTTCTCGACCTCGACGGAAATCGATTTGACCTCGGCGGCGACAACCGCGAAGCCGCGGCCCGCCGTGCCAGCCCTTGCGGCCTCGATCAACGCATTGAGGGCCAGGATGCGCGTACGCCCCGTGATCTGACTGATATGGCCGATCCTCTCTTTGGTGAGGAGGCTCACCTGCTCGGCCAGCGCGACAATCTGCTCGGGATCGGCTTGCTCCCCTTGGTCGAAATTCGAAGGCGGGGACGCATAAGAGGGTGCCGGCATGTCGGAGGCTCACGCGAGGGATTTTAGACAGTAACACTGACCGTTTTGGCGTAATAAGGTGAAAATCGAGTTAACTTTTTTGCACCGCAGCAAGAAAAAAGGGCAGATTTCTGCGTCCGAAGCCACGCGATCCTTGTCCGATAATCGCGCGACTCTCTCCGTCTTCCAGGCCCTAATGCTTGCCGGACGGCGCGATTTCCCTATAGTGCGCGTCCAATTCCCGACCGTTCCCGACCGGAATCCTACCCATGTCCGCACCCTCGCGCCGCGTGAAGAAAGTCGTGCTTGCCTATTCCGGCGGGCTGGACACCTCGATCATCCTGAAATGGCTTCAGACAACCTATGGCTGCGAAGTCGTGACCTTCACGGCGGATCTCGGTCAGACCTTGGGCGCCGGCCGCGATAGCCAAGGTAGCGGGGAACTGGAAGCCGCGCGCGCCAAGGCCGAGATGCTTGGGATCAAGGAGATCTTCATCGAGGATCTGCGCGAGGAGTTCGTGCGCGACTACGTCTTCCCGATGTTCCGCGCGAACGCCCTTTACGAGGGCGTCTATCTCTTGGGAACCTCGATTGCGCGGCCACTGATCGCCAAGCGGCAGATCGAGATTGCGCGTGCGACCGGCGCGGACGCGGTCTGCCATGGTGCG
>Ga0081455_10005884_pt1 | contig 13326 bp, 10 predicted proteins | sample TabmetS3T2R1_FD_70207 | JGI IMG/M metagenome (GOLD analysis project Ga0081455, IMG submission 70207) | Tabebuia heterophylla rhizosphere microbial communities from the University of Puerto Rico - S3T2R1 | ecosystem: Host-associated > Plants > Roots > Rhizosphere ... | reverse complement strand
CGCCCGTACGGCAGGTCAAAGGTCAGGGCACGGCCCATATCCCCTGCCCCACGTCCGGGCCGGTACCCATCACGACACGCCAGAACCTCCTGCGCATCGATCGCCTTCAGGATGCTGGCGCAGGCCGCCTGAAGTCGCGTGTCGTCGATCACCGGGATGCCTCACGGCCTCTCCTGGCCGTTTCCCTGCGGAATGTACCGCCGACGCATCAGCTGCGCCCGGTACCGCGTCTGCTTCAGCCGCTCCACCAATGCCTCGACAGTCGCCTGCAGAGTCTCTGCAGACGCGTGCCACGTCACTCCGTCCACCCCGCTGGCCGCGGCCTGATTCAGGTCGCCCCCACACTCCAAGAGGCGCTCGACGTTCAGGCCTCGGGAGCGGTCTCGAAAGCGGTGCTGCGTGTCGGCCTGCACCTCGTCGGCTATGCCCCGCAGGGAGGTTGGCTGGCGTGCTTCCGCTCCGACCCTGTCCGGCGCACGTTTCCTGGGCGGGCTGTGTCCGTCCGTCACGCTCTTCCCCGTGTCCGTGGCTTTCCCACGCGCGGAGTCCTCTGCTGGAGAAGACTCCCCAGAGGCATCCGGCGGGCATTCCCTGTCACCGTCCTCCTCCGCCTGCCTGTCACGTGCTCCACGTCGCCGCTCAGGTTCCCGCAGAGTGCCGTTTCCGGGTTTCCCCTCCCGTGCCTCAATAGCCGTCTACCATGCACCGATGCTGCCCCCGCGCGGGAGCCTATGGGGCCTCCCACGTTCTTCGACGTATCGCTTCCTGCATGCCATGGCCTGTGGACTCCGGCGGACCTTCACCCCCTCGCCAACGCGGGTGCTCTTGTGTGGCCTTCGGTGCGCGTTACAACCCTCGGCGTCCGCCACACGCGTATCGCGAAGCGGTACCCGCACTTCAGGGTGCGCGGTCACCCCTACGGCCTGCAGGCTTCTCTGTCTACGCTTCGCCCATCTGGTTCGCCGTGTTCACCACGCCTCCGCCATGGACGTAAGACTCGATACGGGTGGGTGGCTAGCCCGTACCCGACCGGGACTTTCACCCCGCAAGATACGCCAAGCTTTGCTTGGCACGAGAACGACCATGCTCAGCAGCCGGGGCCGCTCGGGGAGCTACACATCCCAGAAAGCGAACATGCGGCCCCGGTCGGCTGCAGCGTGTTGTTCAGCGTGGCGGACCTTTACGATCGACGACCGCCGAACGCCTCCGCGTGAAGCGACACAAATGCCCGGACGCTCATCGCCGGCCGGCCGGTCACCCGCGCCACGCCGTCCGCCAGCCGGTCATACCGACCTGCCCGGTGCAACTCGGCCATCGTCACCAGATGCTGCGTCAGGTGCTCCGGCACCCCCGCCCTGTTCAGCTCCCGTTCCCAATCCTCTGGGGGGATATCAGCGTACGTGACCTCACGGTTCAGCGCGTCCGAGAATTCCCGGGTGACCCCGTGCATGTCCTGCGACCGCGGACCGGTGAGCTCGTACATCCGGCCCAGGTGCGGCCCGGGGTCGGCGAGGACGGCCGCGACCACCCGAGCGACATCAGCCGCGGCCACCGGAGAGGTCTTGCCCCGCCCGAACGGCAGTTCGATGCGGCCTCGGTCGCGGACGGTCGGACCGGCGAGGGGGAAAAAGCTCTCCAGGAAGATCGTCGGCCGGATGGTGACGACCGGCAGGCCGGACCACGCGAGCGCCTGCTCGCTGAGCCAGTGCTGCCGCTGCTGCGGGCTCGGGGTGGTGTGCTGGAGGCTCATCTGGGAGACGGTCATCTGGGACATGTTGACCAGGGCGTTCACCCCGACGTCCCGGGCGACCGCCGCCATGGTCACGGTCGCCTCCAGGTACCCGGCGGACACGGACATGCCGAAGTAGACCCGCCGACAGCCGCTGACGACCCGAGAGACGTCGGCCGGTTCGAGGAGGTCTCCGACCACCACCTCGGCGCCAGCGGCCCGCAAGGCCGCCGCCCGGTCGTCCTCGCGGCGGACCATGGCGCGCACCGGAAGCCCGCGCTCGAGGAGCAGGCCAGTCACGGTTCGCCCGACCGCCCCGAGTTGACCGGCTGCCCCGGTGACGAGGATCGATCCGTTATCGGCCATGCGACTTCCCTCCCTTTCGCCGAACTTGGAGTTGGTAGATGATGTCTATGCGTCGATTGTACACGGTCTGCGGATAGAGGGGTAGAGCGTTCTCGATGTGCTCAGTGAGATGAGGGTATGGCAGCAGCCAAACGCTGGCGGTGAGCCGCGCCCAATGGCCGGAGCGACGCAGGAGCGCAGGCTGTTGGGTGTCGGCTCCAGTGCCCAGACCGTGGGTAACATCCTGAAGCGCCACGGTCTCGCTCCAGCGCCGGAGCGCAAGACAACGACCACAGGGAAGGAGTTCATCCGCACGCACATGGATGTCCTCGTGGCGACCGACTTCTTCACCGCCGAGGTCTGGACGCTGGGTGGGCTCGTGACGTCTTTCGTCTTGTTTTTCCTGCATCTGGGCAGTCGGCAGGTCCAGGTGGCTGGCGTCACACCGCATCCCAATGAGGCCTGGATGGTGCAGGTGGCCCGCAATGTCACGATGGAGGAGTGGGGCTGCCTGTCCCCCGGCCAGTATCTCATCCATGACCGCGACACCAAGTTCTGTCCCGCGTTTCAACAGAGCATCGAGGATGTGGGAATCACACGGGTGCCCCTGCCGCCGCAGTCACCGAATTTGCATGCCTAGGCCGAGCGCTGGGTACGATCGGGCAAAGACGCAGCCCTGTCCCGGATGATCCTGTGCGGCGAAGCCTCCTTGCGACATGTGCTCAACGAGTATGTGGACCATGACCATCAGGAGCGGAATCATCAGGGCAAGGGCAACGTCCTGCTCTTTCCCTCCTCCAGCCCAGCAGGTGGGGCTGACGGCCCGATGCAGTGTCGTGAACGGCTTGGCAGACTGCTCAAATACTACGAACGAAAGGCCGCATGAGTTTTTTGACTCGTTGTGCCGTCCCAATGGTCCGGCACGGCCCTACCGGTCGTCAGGATGAACTCTTGGTACTCGCGATTCGTCACTTCCGCCGGATCGAGCTGCTGAGTGAGTGCTATTCCACGCCCTAGAACCAGCAGGAGGCCTACAGTGAGCAGGGTGCAAATGGTATAAAGCAGCTGGCTGTTGCAGTGGCCGAGCGTTTTCATAGGGTTTCCCACCCCGCCTGAAGAAAAAGTGACCACACTGGTGGGGAATAGCCTGCGTGAGGTTGAGCGTCCATGTCTATAGTATAATCCTTATAGCACAGGTCTGTGACCTCTCATCCGCGTTACGTATGTCATGCAATTATGAGGAGCTCGACGCCATGATGGACAGGCAGGCACCGACCCTCACGGTGCTGCATGAGGGAACACCCATTTTCACCAGCTACGGCAAATGGCTGTATCCCCTCTTCGAGCTGGAAGATTACCTTGCCGAACATCCCATCCATCCAGAGCACCTCATCCTCCAGGACAAAATCATCGGGAAGGCTGCTGCGCTGATGATCCATCGGCTGGGGTTTCGCATCGTCAAAGCTGGTCTCTTGAGCAGGCTGGGAGAAGCGGTCTTGCAGCGCTACGGGATCGCCTATACCTACGAGCTGCTGGTGGATCGCATTCATTGTCAGACGGAGGAGCTGCTGGCCACAGTGGAGGACCCGGAAGAGGCCTATCAGCTCGTGAAAGCCAGGGCTGGACGATAAACCCTTGGGGCGGGTTTCCGGGTTTGGCGGGTGTGTTTTTCCCCGGTCCCCACACATTTCTCTCCCCCCAAGGGGGTCTTTTTCTTTCACGTAGGGGCGGGTTTGAAACCCGGCAAACCCGCAAACCCGGTGGGTTCATACCGGCCTCGATCACGGCGTCAGCCACCCTATACCCTTTTAGCTCACGGGTCGTCACGGCGGACTGAGTGGCACCGCTCCATTGGGAAAAACCGATCTACAAGTAGCTGAAATATCGTGGGTAATATGCTACCGTAAGTTTGCGCACGGCTGCTGCCGCTAACCCCTGATAGAGTTTTTCCCTCCAAGGAGGAACGTATGTCACAAGAAGACGTCCGTGCTATCCGCAGTCTCTACGAGGCGTTCGGGCGGAAAGATCTCCCAGCCATTCTCGCGGTGCTGCATCCGGAGGTTGAATTCTACCAGTCAACCTTACTGCCCTGGGGTGGGATCTATCGAGGGCAGGAGGAGGCCAAACGCTTCTTTACGACATTAGCCGAACATGTGGTGTCTCGCGTCGATATTGACAATATGATCGACGCGGGCGAGCATATTGTCGCCATCGGTCATTCTCGTGGCTGGGTCAAGGCGAGTGGCCAAGCGTTCGAGGTCACCGTCGTGCACGTATGGACAATGCGGCAGGGGAAGGCCCTGCGCTTCGAGAACTACCTCGACACCCCTACGATGCTGCGCGCGCTCCACGGAGAGCGTGCAAGCACGACGTAGGGCGGGAGCATGAGGCGCGTTGGGTGCGCTCCAATCGTTTAAGGCCAGAGTTTGCCATCATGGCTCAAGATGGCGAGGAAGCAGCTGAGATGCACTCCTTCTCTGGGTCGCCTCGCTCATGGGCTTGGTCGTCATCTTTACAAGGTGGCCGACGTCGTGATCGAGGCCTTCATCCCCATATACTCCGCCATAATCAGTGCCTCTGTGCCTACTGGCTACGCTCCCAACTCATTGAGTAGGGCTTTGGCATCCTGCAAATCCGCCGTATCAAACCCCTCGGTGAACCATCCGTACACGGGTGCCAGGAGGTCATGGGCTTCCTGGCGTTTACTTTGTTGTTGCCAGAGTAGAGCCAGGCTGGTGGCAGCTCGTAACTCGAAGGACTTGGCTTGTTGATTTTGGGCTATCGCAATGGCTTGATGGAAGCAGGCTTCCGCTTCAGTAGCATTGTCCGTAGACTGCTGTAACAGGAGTTCACCCTGCAGACGATAGATTTCGGGCTCGTACCAGCGTTCTCCTGTTGCGTCCACAAGTGCCAGTGCTTCTGCGAGCACCGTCAGTCCTGCCTCTGGTTCCCCTAGAATGCCATGTGCCTCAGCGAGCAGCGCCAGAAAATACGGGCGTAGTGCTTCTGTTCCTGTAGCACGATAGTCCATCAAGCCTTGGTTGATCTGCTCGATCCCATCCTTCGTCTGTCCCTGCTGCGCCAGCGCCCAGCCGCATAGGATAGTACCACGCACCCTCCCGACGGGAAATCCCTGTTCCGTGGCAAGGCGGATGGCGGCTTCGGCACGCTCCTGTGCTACACGCCCCTCGCGACGGCACTGATGGAACACGGCAGCAGCACTCAAGGCTGTACTCAGGCTAAAGGGGTGCGACATCTGCTGCGCCAGAATCACCGCTTCGTCTTTCCGCACCTGCCCCTGGTCCGGATACCCCAGCAACCATAGCGTCCAGGCGCCAAAAACACCGCAACTTACACCCGTGTCTTCCCCGTAGAGCAACGTCGAGGCACGGTGCTGATGGCGGTCGTAGAGCGCGAGACCCTGCGTAAAGTGTCTGTGTGCCTCGGTCGCCGCTCCCAAGTGATGTAACGTCGTTCCCAAGGTGCGATGTGCCGCTGAGAGCATAATAGGGTCTTGGATGTGCTGCCCGAGCATCAGGAGCGGCTCTCCCAGAGCATACGCGGTCTGCAGCTCGGCATGCTGACAATAATACATACACAAACCACGCAACACGGGAAACAGTTGGTGCGGATTGTCCAGAGGTTGACAGAGCTGGCGGGCACGCGTGTAGGTCTCACCAACTTCCAGCGCCGCCGTCCCTTTCGTGGCACGCAGCGATGCGCCGAGCGCAATCAACAGGTCCACTTCGCGTTGGGTACGCTCCTGGGTCTCCGGCAATGTTTGCAGCAACACCAGTCCTGTACGCAGGTGACTGATGGCTTCCATATACGCTGAGCGCTCAACGGCATATTGGGCTGCCTTGTACCAGTATGTCACAGATTGGTTGGTCAGACCTGCTTCCGTACAATGATGCGCGACAAGTTCTGGCTGTGCCTCAGCCGTCACAGGAAATTGCTCTTCCAAAACATGTGCAATCCGTTGGTGGTAGTGTTGCCGCGTACTCTTTAACAACGACTCGTAGGCAGCCTCCTGAATGAGTGCATGCTTGAAGACATAATACGCCTGGGGTGGCAGACCGCGCTGATAGAGCAGCTCTGCCTCGACGAGCCTGCCTAATTCACGCTGTAACGTGGCTTCGTCCAGTTGTGAAACCGCTTGGAGTAAGTCATACGCAAATCGACGACCAATGGTCGCCCCAATCTGTGCGACCCCTTTGGCAGTCACCAAGCGATCCAGACGCGCCATGAGTGAATCCTGCAGGGTGGCAGGAATCGCGAATGTGGAGAAAGACCCGGTGAGTTCGTAGTGCCCATCGACGTCCTGCAGCATGCCTGATTCGAGCACCGCCTTCGTCAGCTCCTCGACAAACAACGGGACACCATCCGTCTTAGCCGTGATCGGGGCGAGCACCTGTCCAGGGAGAGGTTTGCCGCCTGCCAGGTCGGTCGTCATCCGCTCAACCTGAGGCTGTGATAAGCGATTGACCGTGATCTCAGTGAGATACGAACGATGATGCCAGGCAGGTTGAAAATGCGGACGACAGGTCAGTACCGTTAAGAGAGAGGCGGTTGGTGTTTGCTCGATCACCAAGTTCAACAATTCGAGAGTCGTTGGGTCCGCCCAGTGCAAGTCTTCGAGGATAAAGAGCACAGGTTGGCGCTCAGCGTGTTCCAAGAGGATGGCGACCATGGTTTCGAGGGTTTTTTGTCGCTGTCGCTGCGGGGATAAATGGAGCGCAGGGTAACGATCTTCAGGGATCGGAAGCGACAGCAAAGGCGCAAACAACGGGACGGATTCTTCCAAGGGCAGTCGATGCTGGCTTAACATCTGTTCGAGTTTACCGACTTTCTCAGCAGGGGTCTCCTCAGAGTGGAACTGTAATAGCCGTTGGAACAAATCCGTGTGAGGAAACAGTGCCGTGTTCTGAGCGTACTCCGAACTCCGACATTCCCACCGCGTGTGGGGTTCGTCCGCCACGTGGTCCTTTAGCATCTGGACCAAACGGCTCTTGCCTATCCCGGCTTCCCCACTCAACAAAATGACTTGCCCATGCCCTGCCTTGGCTTGCTCCCAACGTTCCAGCAGGAGCGTGACTTCCGATTCTCGACCGACGAGCGGTGTGAGTCCTCGTGGCTGAGCCACATCAAGCCGACTGGTAGCGCCACTCTCATGGAGCACGTCATAGATGCGCATGGACTCGGTGACGCCACGCAGTGCTTGTGCTCCTAAGTCCTGACACTCGAAATATCCCTGCACTAAGCGATAGGTAGCTTCACTTATTGCTATCGTGTTGGGTGCTGCCAGCCCTTGGATGCGAGAACACACGTTTGGAACCTCGCCAAGGGCAAGCTGCTCTTGTCTTCCACCACCTCCCATAGCCCCGACGACGACTAAACCCGTATGTATCCCAAGTCGTACAGCCAGTGTGATCCCTTTAGCTAGCTCCAGCCTGGCGTTGAGGGCTTCTACCGCCTCTAGAATTCCCAACCCAGTCCGTACTGCTCTGTGAGCGTCATCTTCATGAGCCTGGGGATAGCCGAAATAGATGAGCAGACCATCCCCAAGGAGCTGGGCGATATGCCCATCGTAGCGCTGAATAACTTCCGTACACACCTGCTGATACGCCCGTACCACGTCACGCCAGTCTTCCGGGTCGAGTTGTGATGCCAGCTTCGTCGATTCCACCAAATCACAGAACATGACGGTGAGTTGGCGACGTTCGGCTTCCGGTATACGATGCTCGGTTGAGAGCGGTGCAACCTGGGGCGGTGGCTCTGCCTCGGCGGTAGGCGGTTGGGATGTCTGTGCAGATGAAGCGGCGACTTCGTGTGTCATTGCAGTGTCGCCAGTCCAGACCACACCTCGACCCTCGTGATCGACCACAGGGTACGAGAAGAGCAACTCGTCTTTCAGGGCCTCACAGGTTGCGTCATCCATCTGGAATTGGACCTTGAGAGATCGATAGGTCAGCCTGCCTCGCTGTTGGAGGAGCTTGACAACTTGGTCGACCGCCTCATAGAAGTCCATCACCGTCCCTCCACCTCTGCCAAAGTCGCTTCCGTCTCGGGAAGCCAGAAGGTCATCTCCATATCGCAGTACATCTCGATTGCCATGGACAATGCGGTACGGGCTTGCTCTGACTGGCCTGCCTGGAGATACAGCCTGCCAAGGCCACGGTGGCAGTGGGCCTGGAGGGGACGCATGCCGAGTTCGTTGGCCAGGGCGAGGGCCTGCTTGTAGTACGCTTCGGCCTGTGTGGCATCGGGGGGATTGGCATGGGTCTGGACAACGCCAAGCTGGTGCAGCGCGAGCGCCTCGTCCCCGCGTGCCTTTTGCTGCCGGGCCAGGTCGAGCGCCTGGCGCGCGTGCTGCCAGGCCTCCTCGCCACGCCCCTCTAGACGACAGCTCTCGCTGAGCCACGCCCAGTGGATCGCACGACGCACGCCTGTGCTGAGACTTCCGCTGACTGCCTCCTCCAGCAGCGCCCGCCCTTCCGCGATGCGCCCCTGGAGCGCATAGGCATAACCCAGGCCCGCGACGATCCTCGGCAATATATTCCGGTTGCCAGAGGCACGCGCGAGGGCCAGACCCTGGTCATATAGTCGGATAGCGTGCTCCAGATCCCCCTGGCCCAGGTACAGTTGGCTCAGGAAGGCGTGGACAAGGGTCGGTGTGGCGCCGCGGCCTTCCAGTGTGGCAAGGCGCAGTGCCTCCTCCCCGTAGCGCCGGCTCTCGGGGAAGACCCCAAGTGTGCCCAAGGTCAGTGCCAGGAACACCTGGGAGAGGAGCCGCACATTTCTACTGGGCGTGCCAGACTGCCCATCCGCAGCTTCCACGTTCCGTCGCAGCAGCTCGGCCGCCCGGCGGAAGTCGCCGATGCTATTGTAGCCCGTCCCCAGGTGATGGACCGCTTCCACCTGCAAGGCCCGATCGCCGAGCGCCGTCGCGAGATCGAGGGCCTGCCGGCTCGCCGCTAGGGCGCCGTCGAGGTCTCCCGTGATCCTGCGTACCAGGGCTGTCCAGGCCAGCACCCGCCCCAGCCGGGCCTGGTCGTCGAGTCCCCGGGCTAGGGTCTCGGCCTCGCCCAACAGGGCGAGATACCGCCCGTACTCTCCCAGTGGGGGCAGCGCGTCTCCCAACGCGAGGCGGAGATCGATGGCCAGCCCCCGCGTGTCGTCGTCCTCAGGCAGGTGCGTGAGGGCCTGGAGGGCCTGCTCGAAGGACGCCACCGCCTCGTGGAACGCCGCACGGCCGCTGGCCCTGGCACCGGCCTGCTGGCAGTAGGTCACCGCCTTGTCCCATATCTCGCCGCGCAGGGCATGATGCGCCAGGCGTTCGACCTGCTCGGCCAGGCGATCGGGAGCGAGTGCCTCAAGCGCAGCAGCAATCCGGCTGTGTAACGTGCGACGCCGCTCCTGCAGAAGGCCCCCGTAGGCCACCTCGTGCGTGAGGGCGTGTTTAAAGGTATAGACACGTTCGGGAAAGAGGCTAGTCTCGTACAGGAATTCCGCCGCTTGAAGATGTGTGAGGCCCCGATGTAGTGCCTCTTCGGACATCTCCGCAATCGCCTGAAGCAAGGCAAAGGGTACCTCCGTACCGATGACAGCAGCCGTTTGTAAAAGCCGTTTTTCTTCCTGCGGCAGCCTATCTATGCGGGCGGCCAGCACCGCCTGCACCGTGGGCGGTACCTGTATCGTTGGAAGTTCTTGTGCCAGGCGATACGTCCCTGGTTCACCAACTAACATGTTGGTCTCGACCAGGGTACGGACACTCTCTTCCAGAAAAAATGGATTCCCTTCAGTGCGTTCGATAAGGAGCTTTTTAAGGGGTTCCAGACTCGGGTCATCCCCCAGCAAGGCTTGCAAAAATGCCTCGGCACTTTCAGGCGGTAACGGATCAAGACGCAACTGTGTGTAAAACGTCTTGCTGCCCCAACCATGCTGATACTCGAGACGATAGTTGACCAGGAGCAAAAGCTGCGCTGTCGGTACACTCTCGACCAGGCTGTCGAGTAATGCCTGGGTCTCTGAGTCGATCCAATGGAGATCTTCAAAGACCAACAGTAGCGGCTGCACCTGGCTTTCGCGTAACAAGATACGTTTGAGTCCGTCAAGGGTTCGTTGGCGTCGTTGTGGCGGATCGAGTTTGAGGAAGGGACTGTCTTCGGGAAGTGCGTTCAACAGTGACAACAATGCCGGAATGGTCTCCTGGAGGGATTCATCCAGGGTTAAAATGTGTCCAGTGACTTTCGCGCGGATGGTACGAGGATCGTCACCGTCTTCCACATGGACATATCGCTTGAGCAGGTCCACCACGGGGAAGTAAGGTGTGGCTTTACCGTAGGAGACCGAGGCACTCTCCAGCACCCGCCAGACCTGGGTGCGATGGGAATGCACGAACTCATAAAGCAGACGGGACTTTCCAACACCGGCCTCTCCGACAGCTGCGACCACCTGGCCGCGTCCAGCGCCTGCCTGCTCCAACGCTTGATGGAGGGCCCTAATTTCCGTGTCCCGTCCTACAAACTTGGTGAGTCCTCGGGCAACGGCTGCCTGCAAGCGTCGCCGGACGGAACTGGCACCCGTTAACTCATAGACTTCCACTGGCTCAGTCATGCCCTTGACTGGTATTAGCCCCAAGGCATTGACCTGCACCAGTCCTTCAACCAGGCGCAGTGTCGAGCCTGAGAACCGAATGGTGCCAGGTCTGGCCAACTGTTCCATCCGAGCAGCCAGATGCGTGGTCGGTCCTACGGCGGAATAGTCCATATGAAGATCATTGCCAATGGTACGCACGACAACCTCACCGGAGTTGAGCCCGACGCGAATCTGCATATCGATACCGTGGGATCGACGGACCACGCCCGCGTGCGGCTGCATGGTGGTCTGCATTGCCAGTGCCGCATAGCAGGCCCTCAAGGCATGATCCTCGTGCGAGATAGGCGCGCCAAAGATCGCCATAATCCCATCACCCAACACCTGGTTTACCGTACCCTCGAAGCCGTGTACGGCGTCCATCATGGCGTGCAAGGCAGGATCTAAAAACTGTTGGGCGGCTTCCGGGTCGAGGTCTTTAATGAGTTCGGTGGAATCCTTGATGTCGGCAAACAGGACAGTCACCTGCTTGCGTTCGCCTTCCAGGGCGCTGCGCGAGGTGAGGATCTTCTCGGCCAGATATGACGGTGTGTAGGAGATGGGTGACGGCTTGTGGGCGGTTGCTGGTGCTGATGCGGGTATAGATATTGGTGGTGAAGCGGACGCGGTCTCTCCAAGCCAGACCAGGACTCTGTCGTCTTCATCTCTGGCCAATCGTTGACCGTAAATGAGCTCTTCTTTCAGATCGTCGAGGTACGCGTCGTCGAGGTCAAACTGACGTTTGAGGGCACGATAGGTCAAGCGACCCCGTCGTCGCAATATCTCAATCGCTTGCTCCAGAATCTCGTCGAAGGTCATGGCGTGATCCTCCGCTCGGCTGGTGTCTCGTCCCTCTGATACTGCGTAAGATGACACAATTTCCCAGTGAAGGGAAGAAGACACTTCAGATCGCCAGTCTCTCTCCTGAGCCGATGGTAGGCACCGCATGGAACCAAGCGTTATGCACCCTCATCGTGCCGATCATGTCGCGTGAATGCGGGGTTGGACAGCATAGGTTTTGCCGCAGGGGCGTGCGGTTCGCCCGTCCCATATCTGCCGCTCACGCCCTCAGGCCACTGCTTCCACACGCTTCCCCGCAACTTCGCTTGGAGGACTGGTCGTCGTACGAAGCACTCTCCCAGAGGTCAGCGCTCCATCATGCCCTTGGCATGTGGGCACTCTGAGCGTATGCTGACCAGAGACGTAGGCCGGTCATCACCGTCCTGACGCAGGCATGGGCTCCAGACCGACTCCTGTATCGCCGCGGTGATATCCTGCTGCACAACTTATAACGATCTCCTCAAGGAGTACCAGGCCATGATGATGACCATGCAGACCCATCTCTCACCCCTCGTGGCACTCATCGTGGGGATTCTCATTCTGATTTTCCCACGCTTTCTCAATTACTTCATCGCCATCTACCTGATCGTGATCGGACTGATTGGCCTCGGAGCGCTGCGCACCATCGGCAGCCCGTAAACCGCCATGTACGCCCTGAGCACTAGGCGACTCCGGATGGCACTTCGCTTGGTACAAAGCGTGTCTGGTACTCTCCGGTGGTCATGCGCTGGGCCATTTCACAGATAAGATGGCCGATGAGCATGTGGGCTTCCTGGATCCGTGGCACGGACGTCGATGGGATACAGATGGCGATATCGGCGACGTTCGCGAGTTCCCCTTGCTCCCCAAGGAGTGCCACCGTTCGAGCATCGATCTCCCTGGCGGCACGTATGGCCTCGATCACATTCGGTGAGCGGCCACTCGTACTGAGGCCGATGACGAGATCATCTTTACGGACAATCGCTTCCACCTGGCGACGAAAGGCCGAAGGGTAGCCCACATCGTTGCTGATGGCCGTCAACAGAGCGGTATTCTCGGTCAGGACGAGCGCCAGCAACCCTTGGGGTGTCCCTGGATGCACACGGATACCCTGCATTTCAGCGGCGATATGTTGGGCATCGCTGGCACTTCCTCCATTCCCACACAGGACAACCTTCCCCTGGCGTCGGAGGGTGGTGACCAGCTCGCTGGCGATCTGCACGATGAGACTCGATGCCGCCGTCAATTGCTGGATGACGGTGAGATGCTCCTCAATCGCTGCGGTGAGCGCGGGCTGTAAGTCCATACGAGAGCCCCTTTCTTCCACAGTGTATTTTACACACGCTCTGACGTCTGAGGCGACTACGAGATCGCAACCCACCTGACCCACGCCAGGACGGTTAGGCAGCCGCGACACCATCCTCAGCCAAGATCAGTGTGGACCTCTGATGAGGGTGATCAGTCCTCTGTCTCCTGAGGGAATATTGTGCTCCTCACACCATGCCAGGGCAATCGCTCGCAGCGCAGCATCGGGCTACCGAACCGGCAGACCGTTGACCATCGCTCTTTGTCATCCTCGGGAGCCAGCAGTATCATCCACGCATCATACACGCTCACTGCCCTGACAGGAAGAGGAGCACCACAGTGCCGATTACTCACACCAATGCCAAAGGCCAAGTATCAGACCCCAGTACTCCTGAGCCAGGATATACCCACAGCAGTTCGGGGCACCACAGTTGCACGGATTCTCCTGATAATTTCTGGCATCATAGCCGTAGTTGTACGAGAGTTCCTCCCCT
>Ga0081455_10005883_pt1 | contig 13330 bp, 29 predicted proteins | sample TabmetS3T2R1_FD_70207 | JGI IMG/M metagenome (GOLD analysis project Ga0081455, IMG submission 70207) | Tabebuia heterophylla rhizosphere microbial communities from the University of Puerto Rico - S3T2R1 | ecosystem: Host-associated > Plants > Roots > Rhizosphere ... | reverse complement strand
AGGTGAAGCGCAGGGTCTCAGAGGCAAGGCGCAGGCAGATGATGTTGGACAAGAAAATACTAGGCCGAGCTGAGTGGAAGGACGTTGATAAGCTCGGTAGGGAGGTCGAAGGTTGTGGCTAACAACTCTGAAGTCCGCGATGCAGAACAAAGTACTGAGTGGTTTCTCGATCTGATCTGGGGTGATCGGGAAAGCTACGTCGATGTGCCATCGAAGGCAGGTGGGTACTGGGCGCCATGGATCGGTGCCTGGCCCGAGCAGCGTGAGCAGATACTCGCTCGCATCGACGAGTGCTCTGACGGCGGGGAGGACGTGTACTTCTCGTGCGCTCAGTTCTATGAGAAGGGGCGTCGCCTCGTCGATACCATGCCGACGCACTGGCTGTGGGCAGACCTAGATACTGTCGACCCAGTCTATCTCGACGAGGACGGGGTGTTGCCGACCCTGGCTTGGGAGACTTCGTTCGGGCGCTATCAGGCGATGTGGCGCTTGGATCGTGAACTGAAGCCTGAGACACAGACCAAGCTGAATCGGGCGCTGTCTATCGCCATCGGTGCAGACAAGGGTGGCTGGGATCTGACTCAGGTTCTGCGCCCCATCGACACCTACAACTGGAAGCGCCCACCGTACGACGAGGTCGAGCTCTTGTGGTACGACCCGGATCTCGTCTACACACCAGCAGCAGTGAGAGACGCAGTTCGTGACATCAGGAAGGGTGAGACTCGCGAGGAGGCGGGTCACCCGGGGTGGATGTCTCCGGAGATGGCGAAACTGCCAGCTCGCGCTCGTCGTCTGCTGCGCACACCGCCAGAGATGGTCGTCGTTGGCGAGCGTTCGGCTCGGTTGTGGGAACTAGAAAGGCTGCTGCTCCGTCACGGCCTTTCGGAGTTCAAGGTCTACGAGCTGGTTTGGCACTGCGCCTGGAATAAGTGGAAGGAGATGAACACAGGTGAGGCTAGGCTTAGGGCAGAAATTGCGAAAGCTGCGGCTTCGGTGGCGAAAGAGAAGAGACCAACGCCGCGCAAGGAAAGACGGCGAAGAGATGCGAAAAGTACTGTCTCGAGGAAAAAGCGAGCGAGTACTGATGGGCGACGGGCTACTCCCGCCAAGCGACCTACGTCTCCATTCATCAACTACGCCACCTTCCTCTCAGCCAACATCGAAACGCCGCGCTGGCTGATCGAGAATCTGTGGGCTGCAGGGTCTCGCGGAATCATCGGGGGTGAGCCCAAGACCTCGAAGAGCACATTCGCCATACCAATGGCTCTATCCGTCGCCACAGGGAAGCCGTTTCTTGGCATTGAGGAGTTCGCAGTACCCGAGGCAGGACCCGTTCTCCTCATTCAAGAGGAAAACGCGCCATGGGCAGTGCAGGATCTGCTTCGCAAGTTCGCCCACCTGTACGGGCTGCTGCCGAATGAGGAAGTCAAGTTTCTACCCGCACCGGAAGGATCACTCGCCGATGAGATAGTCCGCATCACATTCCCTTCCGACGCACCACTCAGATTCCTCAACAACTACGGCTTCAACCTCACGCTGGACGATCACAGGCTGCTGCTTGAGGATGAGGTCAGAACTCAGGGGACACGGCTGGTCATCATCGACCCACTGTATCTGGTCATGGGCGACACCAATCTGAACAACTCCCACGAAGTCGGCCCCATTCTCCAGTGGCTGATGACGCTCTCGGTCACCTACAACTGTGCCATCGCTCTCGTCCACCACTGGTCGAAGGCGAATGAGAATACTCGGATGAGGCGCTCGGGACAACGGCTGATGGGAACTGCCTTCTTCCACGGCTGGCTCGAGTCCGGGATCTACATGCAGAACGTGACGGTCGATGGACCCCTCACCGAGAATGCTCTGTCAGTCCGCGTCGAGCGCGAATTCCGATACAGCCAATCTCAGGAGGACTTCGAGCTTGAGTGGAAGATCGGCGTACCGGGCGAACTAGACCTCGGGATCCAACTCACTGACTACGATCCCGATGCTCGACTCGAGAGAACCATCGAGAAGATGCTCGCTAAGTGCGATGACCGAGGTCTCAACCTCAAGCACGTGGTGCCTGCAATGGGGATGGCAGATGTCCAAGACGCCAAGAAGGAGCTGGCGTACAAGGCAAAGGGCTTGGGCTACAAGGTAATGGTCAAGTCGTATCCCCGCGGACCCGGGTATGTCATCTTCCCACAGGATGCAAGGAACGGCAATAAGAGATGACAGCTAAATACTCCAACCTCCGCACACTCTGGGACACTCGTTGGACCCCTAATGACGATGAGTTCCGAAGGATACTTTGGATGGCGATCCGCGAGGCAGGCAATCGGAAGAAGTTCGCAGAGATCGTAGGCGTCAAGCCTCGACATCTTCGCCGCATTCTCAATGGTGAGATGAAAGCTGTGTCCTACATGCTGGTAGATAGGCTGTTGATTCGGTCGGACGTCGGGTATATGATCGGAACGTTGCCCTGGCTGACAACCGACGAGCTACAGGAGCAAGGGATCTGGAAACCCCCGTTTGGTGAGTCCGAGGGAAAAGAATCGAGATAGCCACCTATCCACGACTATATACACATTTCATGTAGGTCATATGTGTATATTAGTCCGTGAGAGGGTGATATGCTAATGGAAGGAAGGAGAGAGATGCTCGAACAGCCTATCCTGAAAGACCCGATCATGGAGTATCGGGCGATGCTGGGAATGAGGGAGGGATCGGATGCTGACCATGAAAGCGAGACTTGGTTTCACCGAGGGATGCTAGCAATGGGCTTGGTCCTCGAGACGCATGCTCGGATGCACGAGAGCGTGAGAGGTATCGAACTCGAAGATACACACAACTCGACTGTTGCCAGCGCTCTACGATCTGCCGTACAATCTGCAGGAATCGCCAACGAAGTCGAGTCGACGTATGACAAGCTGATCGAGCGCCGAAGACTGTCGGAGCAAGAGACGGAGGTGGTGCGCCCCCCTAGTCTGAGGACCGACGACGCTTGGCCCGGCGCTTCGCAGCACGGTAGCGTTTCCTCTGGCGCTCTTTGGCCTGGCGAAGCCGAGCTTGCTCGTAGATCTGCTTCTTCTGCAGCCGCTGGTTCTCCTCCAGCGCAGCTATCTTTTGATAGTGGCGGCGTGCTGCCAGGGGAGGATAGCTTGAGGGAGCTCGCGGCACGTCAGCGAGAGCGCGCACGAGCCATCGAACGAGGGGAATTACGGACTTCCTGGGGACGTACACTTCGTGCAAGAAGTACCTCTGGCCCGGCGCAATCCTTCGGAAGTGAAGGTAGCCTGGATGAACCGTCAGCGTGAGGATCTCCCCACCGGGAAGTCTAACTCTGAGGGACTTCATCGAAAGGATGCTCGCCTTGGAATCTGACTCTACCCTGTGGGAACTCAATCCTCACTTCGTGCTCCAACTGCCTCTTCTTGAGGTTGATGGAGTGGGTGAGTGAGTGACCGCCACCACGCAGGAAGTCGAACTCCCAGGCTATGATCGCGTCGGACGACGGTGCATGGATCTTGTAGTGGATTGTTACGCTTCGGTATGCCACTACCACGGACTACCTCTCTTCCACGTTGTTGAGGATCCATCTGGCGAGGAGACGTGCTGATCTGGGGGTTACTGATATGATGAAGCGCCGGTCGTCTGTAACCGTGTCCAGGAGATCGAAGAACACGCCCTTGTCGGTCTGCACGACCTTCAGCTTGAAGGGTGATCGCTTGTCTTTGCTGCGGATCGTTGCCATTCAGAAAACTCCTAACGCCCACAGGATAGTGAGCACGACGACAACCCAAACTGCTACACAGGCTAGGATGAAGAGACAGCATGTCCTATACTCGCCAATGGTGAACGGCGGTTCGGGAGGTGGATCCCACATGCTGGCCCCTCTCAACGTAAAAGAGGAGGGAGAATGCCCCGACGTGACAGGGCACCCTCCCCCCTTACTGCTCTACGACCGCAAAGCGCAGAGCAGGCTTGGTGCTACGAAGCCGAAGCGCGCTTCTTCTTCGTGCTGGTCTTCTTCTTCGCCGATCCGCGTGACTCAGCGACGCGCTCCTTCAGCTCGTCGAGGCGAGCCTTGCGCGATTCGACCAGCGCTGCCTTCGCAGCCGCGATGTTCTTGAACTTCATCGCCTTGAGTGCGGCAGGGATGCTGTCCCACTCGTAGCGGTTGTTCTGCGGGTTCTTCTTGACCTTGCGGTCCCGCAGCAGGACGCGGAGGTTGCGACCGTCGGTGCCGAGTGCATCTGCCAACTGGGCAGACCCGACACGCCCGTCTTCACGCTCGCGAGGCTTCTTACGAGCCTTGGACTTCTTACGGGGAGCTTCCTCCTCGTCTTCGTCCTCATCCTCGTCTTCGTCCTCTTCGTCTTCGTCCTCGTCTTCCTCCTCGTCCTCGTCGAGGTCTTCCTCTTCCTCATCCTCGACGTCCTCGTCCTCCTCCTCGTCGAGATCCTCGAGTTCGTCCTCGAGCTCCTCGAGCTCATCGACGGGAGCTTTGCGCTTTCTCGCCATAGCGAGAGGCCTCCTTCTTGTGCCTGGTTATGTAGAATGCGCGGATGGGCACAGAGCATTCACGCATAGATCTAGTGTATCATACCTGCTCGTCCATGTCAACTCGCTAACGGACGTGCTACTTAGTCGCCTTCTTGGTGTTGTAACGCCCGGGCTTTCGTCCTGTCCTGGCACCCAACGTCCGACCGAGCTTGTCGCGGATCGCAGCGTCGATTCGGGCCTTCAACTCCTTCCGCTGCTCCGCGTTCAATGGCAGTTCCATACTGCTCACTTGCCCTCCCTGTTGTCCCGCACGTCTGCGTAGGTATCGTGGTGATCAGGATGCTTGGGGTCTGAGATGTCGTACGCCTCCCTCGCTTGGTCTTTCTCCCACTCACCCTGTGGGTCTTGACACTGATAGACCTCGTCTCCGTGGAGCCCATCGTCTGCGCAGATGCGGATATCGCAGAAGTGGAGCGGACACAGCTCGAGCATCGCCCCGAGTTGCTTGAAGTCGTCGGGCATGAGGTAAGGTTTGAGGGCCTCGTAGATGGCGATGTAATCGGTCTCACCATCCTCGTTGTGCATGGCATCGGCGAGCTTACCGAGCGGTATCTCAGGTTGTTCGGGATGGGTCACGTCTCCCTCCTTAGGTACTTGATGGCTCGTCGCAGAAGCTTTACATCGTCATCAAGACCACCAATGCCCATGTTACACGGCTGACACAGAAGCCCCCTGACCCTTCCTGTGACATGGTCATGGTCTACGACAAGCTTGCGTTTCTTGCGGCAGATTGCACACTTGCCTTTCTGGGTTCTGAGTAGTGTCTCATAGCCCTCAGGGTCAAGTCCGAATCTCCTACGACGGGCTTGTATAGCCCAGTACTTACCTCGACATAGGTTGCACTGGGTACGAGTCTTACGGAAAGCTGCAGGCGGTTTGAGTTTCCCGCAGCTTGTGCACCTCTTCTTCACTGCATCCTCTCGGGGAAGGGGATCACGTGGTCGTTGGTGACTTTGGACACGAGTACTGAGACCCATGTCTCCATCATGGTCTCACTCAGTTCGATGGATCTCTTGAGGATCAACCCGGTATCGAGTAGTTCTGCGGTTACGGGATGATCCTTCGGTAGGCTTCTACTGTGGTTAGACATTCTCATGCCCTCTCGGGTCGATTAGGGACTCGATGATCTTCCTTGCTCGGTCGAGGGTCTCAACATCGGCGATCAGCTTCTTCGCCTCTTCGATAGTACTGTGCGGCATTGTGGTATCGCCCTCCCAGAAGGCGTTGACGATCTCCACACGGGCTATCTCGAACACCACGTAGGTAGTGTCGAGGTCGTCGAGGAGTGGGATGCTGTTGTTGGTCATTGTAGCCTTTCGAGTAGGAGGGCATACTCGGCGATCTTGGCGTTAGACGCTATGATCTCCTTCGTGACAGCCGTCGCCTCGTTGCCCATGGCACTTGTACCCATCTGCTCATCCTTGATGTTCTGCTGTCGAGCCTCCTCCATTTCGATTGCCTCGTTGATAGCCTGCCGGATCAGATCGAACTCCCGCGGTGTTGCCTTGATGGTGATTGTGGCGCTCATGCTACTTCCTTTCGAAGATGACCTTCGGGTTGTGGCAGTTGGGTGAGACTTCGTAGCGGTTGATGGGCAGCCCAGCGTCGAGGTCAAGCTGATACACTAGGCCCCAGTTCGTGCCTCCCCAGTTGTCGGTGTACTCCACGATCCTCACCACCGGCGAATCGTCCTCGTAGATTCCATTGCCTGCGATGATCTCATCCACGATGTGCTTCTGGGTGATGCTAGCCATTCTTGCTCCTCTTCTGCTTCAGCCAGTTGTTCGCTTCCTTGGCGTTTTTGAACTTGGGGCTGTGCGTGCCGTCAGGCATAGAGATCTTCACACGCCCTCGGCAGAACGTCCACAGGATCATGCTCACCTCCTCTCTGTGTTGATCTGGCTGCGTCGCATCCCCCATCCCTACGATCCCCCTGCACGCAGCCAGATCACGTCTTCGGGCCGATTGCAGATGTCGTCGCCTTGGATCGGGTCACGGACAACATGTGGGCGTTTGCGGAACCCACGTCCCTTGGGATATCGCCCTTTCGCCTTGGCGTCGGGTAGCTTTGTGACCTTCCACTTCTTCTTGGGCATTGTGCCCTCCTAGCGGTTGGTGTCGCGGTGGGTGTGCAAACCACATGAGCAGTTCTCCACCATCTGATCCCCACCGTCGAGATACTCACCGACGATGCCGTGCAGCACGGAGAACATCACGGCGAGACCCTTCTCCTCACCGAATATGCCGTCGCGGTGCAATGGTTCGAGCAGTTCAGCGATGCGGACCTCACGATCCTTGATACCGTACGGCTGAATCGCATCGGCGATAGCAAGGGTCAGTGCCTTTCTTTCCTGAATTGCCTGGCAAGTCATTAGCTTCACCTCCTTCCAGAGTCGGAGTTATGTTCGTTCACCCAGATTATACGTGCTGGAACACCTGTCTGTCAACTCTCTACTACACCTCCACGATGGTACCAGTATATGTGGCCGACTGGATTATCGGTCCTTGAGTGCTACTTGGGTCCGGCGGAGAAACTCAGCTGAAGGGCCGAGGGACAATAGGCGTTCACGGACAGCCTCGATGGCAAAGAACTCATCATCGGACATGGTATCTGACTGTCCTCTAGCCCTGTGGCAGGCGTTCATCACGCGGACCACGAAGTCACCGAATGGGTCTTGGGATTTACGGGACATGGTTCACCTCCTTCTGTGGTGATGGTAAGCAGATATGTGGCCATGCGAGAGGTAAAAAGGAGAGCCCCCTCGCGGAGGCTCCCCTTCGGCTCAGGCGATCACGCCTTCGTCCGGGCCTTGTAGGCGTCGGTCACAGCCTTGACCTGCTCATTGCTGAGCTGCCACGACGTGCCCTTCGCCTCGTCCGGGCGGGTGAAGTGCTTGCGGAGGTACGGGCGGACGAACGTCTTGCCCAGCTTTTCCGCGTTGTCGGCACCACCGAGCTTGGCTGCGAGCTGATTCGGAGTCATTGGTTACACCTCCCTTCGCGCGTAGGCGTTTCGTTCATTACCCTAATACTACACTATCCAGAGTGCCGCGTCAAGGGGAGTTCCAGAGCATTTACAAACCCTAAACAATTGCCACGTTCGGCAACAGATGCCCGATAGGGCAACAGTTCTCAGGCTTGACAACACCGGTAGCCGCGTTGTCGGTCTTGGAAACTAGTTGCCGTACGAGACTACATTCCATAATGTCCGTTGCGGCATTTATAATCCGTACCATGGCAGCTCCAGCTCCAAATGGCCCCAAAAAAGAGATCTCCAAGAGTCCCGGAGTCAGAATAGTGGACTCACCTAGCTCTCATCCGGAGGAATTCACTCCGATTCAGTGGTTGGTAGTGCAAGGTTACTCTCAAGGTGCCTCTGTAGGAGCAATAGCACGGAGATATGCCCATCACCTAATCCCGCACGAGCAAAACGAGGACCAGAGACTCAAAAAGGCTCGGTCCAAGGTCAGAAAGTGGATCAGGACGCAGAAATTCCGCGATGCCATCTGGTCCCAATCTGTGGTCGAGCTAGACCTCGAAAGTCCGGCAATTCACCGGGGACTGGCCAGGAAAGCGAAGGCAGGAAGGGTAGACGCGGCAAGACTCGTCTTTGAGCTGAATGGCCGGCACTCGCCACACACAGAGGTCCAACCCGCGGCCATCAACATCGTTCTTGGAGGTATTCCTCGTCCGCGTAGAGCCATCGCCTCTGAGGACGTGGTAGAAGGCGAGGCAGAGGAACTCGAGGACTGATGGTACCAGGATACCTGGCCAGTTATGATGGTACCAGGATATCTGGCCGCGATGGTACCAGGCTACTGGGCCGCGCTGGAGAGAAAAAGAGAGGCACCCGAAGGTGCCCCTCCTTGCTAGGTCCCCATCGGGAACCCCCTCCGCTCCGCGTACCTCATGGAGCAGATCCTCTGACCGTTGAGGACGGTCAAGGTTCCGTCGTCGTGGCGGAAGTCGAACCACGGGTCCGGAAGGTTCCCGGCATGCCGTTCGATGGTCCCCGGCTTCATGGAATAGTAGTCGTAGGCTCGGTCCCCGACCTTGACCTCGACTCCATCCTCGGTGCGGTAAGTCATCGGGTCAGGACCCAGACGAGGCGAGCCCAGAAGGCGATCCCGATGCCTCCGACGGAAAGCAGGTACAGCGTTATGGCGTTCATGGTTCCTTTCCCGGTGGTCACGTCACCACCGTGGGTTGAGGTGTGGGGAGGGAGCCCCGGTTTCCCGGAGCCCCCTCCGAGGGCATCACGCCTTGCCCTCCTGGCGAGCAGCGTACGCCTCGCGCACAGCCTTCACCTGATCGTCGGTCAGGTACCACGCGGTACCCTTGACCTCACGCGTGAAGTTGCGGCGAAGGAACGGTCGCACGAACGCCTTGGCGACAGCCTGAGCGTTCTCCTCGCCTGCGAGCTCAGCTGCGAGCTGCGTGGGCGTGAGCGGGTTCTTTGCCTTCGTTGCCATATGATTCACCTCCTTTCGGGCGTATGGGGCGTTTCGATCAACAAGCGTAGTATCGCACACGGGGCGCCGAATCGCAAGGGGGCGCGAGCGATATTTACAAACCCCATACATTCTTCCCTTTACATTCCCCATACATTTCCTTCACCACTCCTTCACATTTCACCCACCCCACCCCCTCACAAGCGAACACACGTTCGATCGACCCCCCCTATCCCCCGCCGGGGCAGTTATGGACCGCGGATCCAAAACCGCCTAGAGAGCCTGGAATTTTTAGTCCCAGAGAGATGCCACGTATACCACGTCAAGTCCGCGTCAGTTCCGCGTAAGGGGGTCCCAACTCTAGAGGGGGTATCGGGCCATGCCGCCGCCTTCGCAGAGAGCAGAGCTCATCAAGCTCCTTGCGGAAGAACTTGGCCTAGCAGGACTCGCCGAACTGGAAGCAAGCTTGGTAAGGCACCGCGATGTACCAGACCGTCTACTAGTCGCCATAGGGAAAGCCAAGTTCAACAGCGAGCTAAGCCCTCGAGAGCGGCAAGTAATGGTGCTTATCACCAGCGGGTTCAGTCGCCAAGAAGCCGCAGACGAGCTTGGGGTAACAATGGAGACCGTGAAAAGCCATCTATCGAGTTGCTACGCCAAATTGGGCGCTCATAACGTGATTCAGGCCGTCAACAACTTCCTAGACCGCGCTGCATGAGGGGAGAATGAGGTGGAGGATGAGAGCAGTTCTGGTATTCGTCGTCTTACTGGCCGTCTTCGGGGCTGGGCTTGGGGTAGCTCTGGCAGCAAAACCCCCAGCTCCACCGGGGAAGGATCCGTGCAGCCACGGGAACAGTCAGAAGCCGTGCAGGGAGGACCCACAGCCGGACCACGGAGCGGATTGCCTACCTCACGGAAATCCCGAAAAAGGCGGAGGTAAGAACGAGGACCACTGCGCGGACACCACTACAACCACAACTACCACTACGACAGAGCCTCCGACTACGACGACTACCACAGGGGGTACGACATCCACCACGGGAACCACACCGACGATGCCAACGACGACTACGTTCCCGCCGAACGACTCGACGACTATCCAGACGACGACGTCCACGGACACTTCCACTCAACCCACGACGACAGTGCCGCTCTCGCCGAACGGATCGCCGACGCCGAAGAAACCGCGACCGAAGAAGCCGAACACGCCGACCCACTTCAAGATTCCACCGCCTGACAATGCGCCACCTGGTGCACCACCTATCTGTCCGCCTGGTGGGCAATCTGCTGGTAGGTGTGGCGTTCAGGGCAACGGATAGGAGGATACATGCCCGTCGCTGACGACGACCTTATCTCATCTGCACCAGACAGACCCTGTGGTTACGCTCAGTACACGACGCAGCTCACGGGGCCGATCAACCTCGAGACTGCGCCGACCTCAGGCAAGAAGCTCTCACAGCTGCTCGGGAAGCCGAATCGCGCGCTCATCATCTGTGAGGGCCAAGACGTCCGTTGGACCGACGATCCACAGGTCGATCCCACTGCCTCTGTGGGGATGCTTCTCAAGACCAACGTCATGATGGAGTATTCGGGGGACTTGAGCAAGCTTCGGTTCATGCAGGCAACTGCCACTGCGATCCTCAACGTCAGCTACTACAACAGCTAGTGTCTCAGCACCCAGGCCTCAGACGTCCGAGCTACTTCGAGCGACAGCGGAGAAGAGAGGCGAAGCAGTTTGAGCCGGTGGTGTTCAAGCCGATCACTCGGAGGAAGTTCATGGCTCAGTCCAAAGTGAAGATGCTCAACTCCGTCTTCGGCCACAACGAGGATGGGTCCGCTTTCGAGCTCGTCGCCGGCGAAGAGTACTGGCTGGACTACGACAAAGCCGATGAGTGGATCCTCAAGGGGTACGCCGATGGCCAACTCTCCAAGGACTACTCGGACGACGAGAAGGCGCAGATCCTCAGTAACGTGCAGTACATAGTCCAGCAGAGCCCAGGAGGTAATTCGGATGGCTAACGGCTTTTACCAACTCGGCATGCAGGCGTGGGCTGCCGGGGATATCAACTGGAAGTCTGGCGGTGACACATTCCGCTGCTTCCTCATCGACGCGGCGGACTACGCTGTGAACCTCGCCACAGATCAGTTCCTCACAAGTGTAGCAGGCGCTGCGCGTGAGGAGGGTCCTGCGACGCTGGGTACTCTCACCAACGCTGCGGACGGAGTGATCGACGCGGCGGATATCACCTTCGCAGCTGCTGCCGGTGATCCGTGTGAAGCCCTACTGATCTACAAGTTCGTGACTGTAGACGGTGACAGCCCACTTCTCATCTACATCGACACCGCCACGGGGCTTCCGGTGACGCTGAACGGTGGAGACGTGGTCGTGACGTGGGACAACGGAGCCAACAAGATCGCCAAAATCTAGGAGGACCGATGGCTGAGCAGAGATATGTGGTCTTTCGCCCCGCTCCGGGCTCAGGCTGGCGAGTGCAGCTCGAAGACCTGAAGAAGGGCAAGTGGGAGATCCACGAGGACGGTCCTCACCAGGACTTCCCATCAGACGGCAAGTTCGCTGAGGCCCACAACTGGGCCAACGCGCAGCACCCGGGCATGGAGGTGTTCGTGCCAGCAGGCATCTACGAGCAGGGCATGAGTAGTGAGGAGGACGTAGCGCGATCAGCACGTTCTGGCCTCGCAGTCGAGGAGGTGGCTGAGTAATGGCTCAGTACGCTGCCATCCCAGTCGCCTCCAACGAGAAAGTCGAGGTCGCGGTTGCGAACGGCCTCAAGACGGTGCTGCAGGTCAAGCCCGTCACGAAGGACCTGATTGTCACAGGGTGGTCCATCAGTGCAGACGGATCCGCTGCTGGGGCTCCGATTGAGGTGGAGCTCATCGACACGGACGTGGCGGCGACTGTCACTGCTCTGACGCCCATCCTGTGGGAGAACGAAGACGCTGTTGCCGCCTTGGCGGTGGGTGGCACCACTGCGACTGGCTACAATGCCTCCGCTGAGGGCTCTATCGCCGCCTCCAGAATCCTCGACATCTGTGAGCTCCGTCCGGATGGTGGTCTGTACGCCATCTGGTTCCCGCGTCCGCCGAAAGTGGCTGCTGGCCGCTTTCTGCGTATCCGCACGCGGTATACTGCCACGACTCCGAACGTCCTCCCGGGCATCTGGTTCGACGAGGTGTAGGCATGGCTCGGCTACCTAACGTCGGCAGTGACCTCGACGCCTGGGGCGATATCCTCAACGAGTACCTCCTAGTAGCTCACAATGCTGACGGCACGCAGAAGGAGTCTGGTCTCCCTCCGGGGGCGCTGGTGCCGTATGCGGGGGCCTCTGCACCGACTGGGTTTCTACTCTGTGACGGGTCAGCGGTTTCGCGTACAACCTACGCTGCGCTCTATGGCGTTATTGGAGCGACTTACGGCGCGGGTGACGGGTCGACCACGTTCAACCTGCCCGATCTGCGTGGTAGAGTGCCAGTTGGTATCGCACTCTCAGGCGGTCATGCTGAGGTGTCGTCGCTAGGAGCCAATGATGGGGCGTCGTTGGCGAATCGCCGCCCGAAGCATGGTACAGGCTTCTTCGGCACGACTGGTGGGGGCGGAGGCCCAGGTCCTAATCCGACATTCATCGCTAGTGGTGTAACCGGGGCAGTCCAGAACTATCTCCAAGCCGACTACCCACTAAGCGGCAACGCTGGGATGACAGGCCTCCCTGCAGGTCCAGTGAACCAGCCCTCCTACATCGTCGTCAACTTCATCATCAAGACATGAGGACTTAGTGGCTGCTCCGACTGATTCAGGCCGTGTAGCGTCTTCGACGACTGGTGTCAGCACCTCCCACACCGTCAACCTGGGCTCTCCGAGCGTGGGGCAGCTGCTGATACTCTTCATCCGCTTCGCAGCGGCACCAGGCACCGTCACTGTCACTGGGTGGTCGCAGCTCAAGACTGACGCTACGGATGCCAGTGACGACACCACCCAGATCTACTACAAGTACGCCACAGGGTCTGAGGGCGCGTCCATGACTGTGACTACGACGAACTCCGTCAAGATGGCGGCGGTTTGTTGGCGGCTTACGAACGGCATGGACCCAGCTACCTCTGTGCCTGCTGCCTCCACTGTGGCGATTGGTACCACTGCAGCGAACTCGGGCAATCCGACGTCTGTCTCGCCAGTGGGTGGTACTCAGGACGTGCTCTACATCGCCATGATGGGGCTGGACGGCGAGTTGAATACGCCTACTGCTGGTCCGTCGGGCTACTCCAATTTGATAACCTCTAACAGCGGTACGGCTGGCGCGGTTGCTACGAACTGTTCA
>Ga0081455_10005882_pt1 | contig 13331 bp, 12 predicted proteins | sample TabmetS3T2R1_FD_70207 | JGI IMG/M metagenome (GOLD analysis project Ga0081455, IMG submission 70207) | Tabebuia heterophylla rhizosphere microbial communities from the University of Puerto Rico - S3T2R1 | ecosystem: Host-associated > Plants > Roots > Rhizosphere ... | reverse complement strand
GAGGTCCTCGCCGAACTCCTCGCCGAGCTCCTGCATGGTGTCGTCCTCTTTGTCGTAATGCCAATGGATGTCGACCGCCGCGCCCTTGGCGGCGGCGGCCTCGAGCTTGTCCATCAGCATCATGATCGCCTTGGCGCTCGATGAGTTGAGATAGATGAGCTCGAAGTCGAAGCGGCAATTGCCGTTTCCGAGACTGCCGAGATAGGCGTCGAGCGCGGCGAACACCGGCCCATAGAACTCGGTCACGTCTTCAGGATAGGACTCGCCTTTGATCCTGAGATGGTGCTTTGCGAAATCGAAGGCCACGGCAGGAGTGCGGGTCGTCGCCGGAATGTCGAGGTTCTGCATCGATCCGGGCTTTCTCAGATGGTCGCCTTGAGCGCGAAAAACGCGTGGTCGGCGTCGATATTGGTGAAGTCGAACTCGAGAGGCTTGGAGGCGCGACGCGCGATCTCCATGAAGCCGAGGCCGGCGCCCTTGCTTCCCTGCTCGGGCTCGGCGCGCAGCTGCTCCTTATAGAGGACCTTCAATTCGTCCTTGCTCATGTCCCTGATCCGGCTGAGCTTCGCGTTCAAGCGGTCCACGTCGGAGCGCACCACGAGGTTCCCAGCGCACACGACATAGTCGTTGCCCTCCTTACCAATGGTCAAAATGCCGTAGCGGATCTCCATGAGCGCGCTCGCAGGCGCCTCTGCGGGCGGATGGGATTGCGCCTTCTCGGCGGAGTAGCGGATGATGTTCTGCATCTGCTCGACGAAGACGGCGAATACGCTGCGCAGCGTCTTGGTGTCGGCGTCGTCGATGGCGAGCTTCTGCTTCAGCGCCTCGCCCACGCCGCTCAAGACCGGCTCCGTCACATAGCCACTATAGGCAAAGATGACGCCGTGCCTGTGCAGCATGGCCCGCATATCTAGCAGTTGGGAGGCGAGCATCCCCGCGTCTCCTAAGAATGCGGCACGAAGCCCAACACCGTGAGGTCGTCGCGCCGAAGTTGCTCGCCCTGATGCTTGGCAAACGCCTGGCGCAAGGATTCCTCCTGCTCGCGCATCGAAGCCCCGCGGTTCTTCCTAAGCAGCTCCTGGAAGCGCCGCTTGCCGAAGGAGCGGCCGCGCGGGCCTCCGATCTGGTCGATAAGGCCGTCGGTGGTGAGGTAGAAAGAATCGCTTTCGGCGAAGGGCAGCGTGAAGTCGGTGAAGGTCGCATCCTGCGGATAGCGCCGGTAGCCGAGGCCCTTGCGATCGCCCTTGATCTCGATGACACCCTCGCCGCTTGCCCGCCATAGCGAGAATCTGGCGCCGGCGAAGGTCATCTCTTTTTTCTCAGGCTTGATGAAGCACACGCCGACTTCGAGCCCGTCGTCGGTCTCGCCGTGCTCCTCGTTCTGGCCGAGCAGGCTCTGGACGCCGCGGTGCAAGCCGGTCAAGAGCTGGCTCGGCTTGTCGTTCGGGACCGAGCGCAACATGCGGTCGAGCAGGCCCCAGGCGATCAGCGTCATGAAGGCGCCCGGCACGCCATGACCGGTGCAATCGCCGACCATGACGGCATAGCCGTCGTTGATGGGCTGGAACCAGAAGAAGTCGCCGCCGACGATGTCGCGCGGCTCCCAGATCAGGAAATGGTCGGCGGCGACCGCGTTGAGCTCGCGGCGGGCCGGCAGCACCGCCGACTGGATGCGGCTCGCGTAGCGCAGGCTCTGCAGGATCAACTGATTGGCCGCTGCCGCCCGCTGCTCGCTCTCCTTGACCTCGGTCAGGTCGCTATAGACGGCGACGGTGCCGCCCGTTTCGGTGCGGCGCTCGCTGATCTGGAGCCAGCGGCCGTCCGAGCGGTGCTGGAGCAGGGGCTCGCCCGGATTGCGATGCTCGGCGAGGCGCTGCCGGATCCAGCCCTCCTCCCTGCCCTTGGCGTCCTCGATGAGGCCGTGGGCGACCGCGCGGCGGATGATGTCCTCGAAGGTCGTGCCGGACTTCGGCGGTCCCTCGCCGTGGTCGAACAGCTCGGCATATTTGGCGTTGCCGAGCACGAACCGGTCCTCATTGTCGTAGAGCGAGAAGCCTTCGGAGACCGTTTCGATGGCGTCGGTCAGGCGCTGCTCGCTTTGAGCCAAGGCCGCCTGCTCCGCCGTCTTGCGCGCGGTGACCTCGCTCCACGACCCGATCACTTCGAGCGGGTTGCCGTTCTGATCCTTGACGAGATGCTGCTCGTCGCTGACCCAGCAATAGATGCCGTCGGCCTTGCGGAAGCGATATTCGGCGATATGGCGGCCGTCGGTGAAAAGCTTGGCCTGCGCGGCCTCCACACCTGGAAGATCCTCGGGATGCACGCGGGAGCGCCAGAACTCGGGGTCCTTCAGATATTGGTCGGGCTCATAGCCGAGCACGCGCTTGATGTTTTCGCTGACGAAGGTCGGGGCGTAGTTTCCTCCGGCCTCGAAGCTATAGACCACGGCCGGGGCACCGTGAAGCAGGAGGTCGAAGCGCGCGCGTGAGGCATTCTCCGCCGCTTCCGCCTGCTTGCGCGACGTGATGTTGCTCCAGGAGCCGACGATCTCGGCAGGCTCGCCATCATCGCCGCGCAATAGATATTGCTCGTCGCTGACCCAGATGTAATTGCCGTTCTTCCTGCGGAAGCGGTACTCGGCCGTGTGACGGCCCTTCTCGAACAGCTTCGCCTGCTCGGCTTCGACCGTGGCGAGGTCCTCGGGATGGACGTTGTTGCGCCAGAAATCGGCGTGCTCGAGATATTTCTCGGGGCAATAGCCGAGCAGCCGCTTGATGTTCTCGCTGACGAAGGTCGGCGCGTAGTCGCCGCTCGCCTTGAAGCTGTAGATCACGGCCGGCGCGCTCTCGAGCAACACCGATAGCCTAGCGCGCGCCGCGTCTTCCGCCGCTTCGGCATGCTTGCGGTCGGTGATGTCGCTCCACGAGCCCACGATCTCGGACGGCGCACCGTTGGCGTCCTTGATCAGATGCTGCTCGTCGCTCACCCAGCAATAGGAGCCGTCCTTCTTGCGAAAGCGGTATTCGGCGGTGTGCTTGCCCTGCTCGAAGAGCAGGGCAAGCTCGGCCTCGACGCTCTCGATGTCGTCGGGATGGACGCGGGCGCGCCAGAAGTCGGCGTTCTTCAGATATTCGTCGGGGCAGTAGCCAAGGAGCCGTTTTATGTTCTCGCTGACAAAGGTCGGCGCATAGTCGCCGCTCGCCTTGAAGCTGTAGATCACCGAGGGCGCGGTTTCGAGCAGGAGCGTGAGCCGTTCCCGTGCCCTGTCCTCGGCCTCCTCGGCCGCCTTGCGCGCACCGATGTCGCTCCATGAGCCAACGACCTCGACCGCCTCGCCCTTCTCATCGCGGACGAGATGCTGCTCGTCATTCACCCAGCAATAAGAGCCATCCTTGCGGCGGAAGCGGTATTCGAGCGCGTGCTTGCCTTGCTTGAACAGCTCCCCGACCTCGGTCTCGACGCGCTGGAGGTCTTCCGGATGCACCCGCTCGCGCCAGAAATTCGGATCGTCGAGATATTCGCGGGGGGCGTAGCCGAACAGGCGCGCGATGTTATCGCTCACGAAAGTCGGCGCGAAGTCGTCCTTCGCCTTGAAACTGTAGATCACCGCGGGCGAGGCACCGAGCAGGCGCGCCAACTTCATCTCCGCCGCGGCTTCGACCTCGGCAAGATGCTGACGCTCTCCTTCTTCGTGCTCGCGCGTGGCTTCGGCCAAGACACTCTCGATAATGTCGGCCACTTTTCCGGAATCGGTGCCGGCTCGCAGCATCTTAGCAAGCGCCACAGCGGCAATCTCTGCGTATTTTCTCGGGGCGGTCATGGGGATCTAGTTGCTGGGAGGGAACCGACGGTAGGGACTGCCCGTCATCCGCCGCCCTGTCAATGGCAAGACTTGGCGTGACCCGCCTAATTCATGTGAAGGTTTAATGCGGCAAGACCCTCGTCCTGGGCCGAGCAGAGTCCCTGGCTTGGAGGATCGCCCGGCCGGCGCACGCAAGACACAAATTCGCGCCTGACCGAGCCGATCCGCATCGCGGACCGCGTCAATGGGGCTTTTCGCGCGCAGCAAACAACCGCCCGCTCCCTGCCTTGGGATTCACGCGTCCGCGACTGACGGGGCTGACTGTTACTGAGCCGGAGGTGTCGCCGGTGCCGGTTCCGCCGGTGCCGGTGTCTCAGGCGCCGGAGCTGGCGGTGTTGTCGTGTCGCCGCCGGACGTTGCCGGAGTTTCGGTCGTCGACTTGCCGATCACGCAATCAAACCAGCCTGCTTCCCCCCATTTGCAGCCGTGTCTCTGGCTCTGCACCACCACAAAAACGGCGGCAATGATTATCAAAATCAGAAGAATTCGCATTCGAGCACCCTCCCTTCTGCGCCGGCGTAAAGTATACGAACGAGCGGCAAACAAAAAGGGCCGGTGCGAGCCAGCGCCCCGATTTCATTCAGGCGTCATCCAGCCTCTCGCAGTCGCCGGCAAGCCACGCGCGACGTGGGTCGGTCCCGCTAGAGCCCGCTATTTGTTGAGAAGTTCGGCCTTCCCCGGGTGGAAGGAGGCCCTCCCCCGGCCCGCAAGCCGGAAGGAGGGCGCGTCTTTAGAGGGACTACCCGCTAGTTACGCTAGTTACCAATAGCCATGGTGACGGTGATGCCGATAGCCGCCGTAGCCGTAGGAGTAGCGATGGTGATAGTAGGGCCGATATCCGTACCCATAGCCGTAGCTGCGATAGCCGTAGCGGGGGCCGACATAGACACCGAAGCTCGGTCCACCTCCCCATCCCCAACCGCCATAGTGACCTGCCGACGCGGTGTTGGGCGCAAGCGCGACCAGACCCAGCGCCATAAGGCCAGCGAGACCTGTCAAAATGTATTTCATGCCATATCTCCTTCAACAGAGGGCGTCATGCTGCGACGCGAGCACGTGGGGGGAACGCGAGGGCATTCCTTGCGTTCCGCCACAACTTCGCCGCGGCATGGCACGATTGATCACTGATGTGTGAGCGGCATTTGCTTTCGCGTCAGAATTTCCTCAAGGCTGCGCTCGCGCTCGCCGCATCGCCGCTGCTGCGTTACGTCCCGGCGCACGCCGCAGATCAAGCCGAGGTCAGCGAGATCGCACCCGGCGTGTTTGTGCATCAGGGCCGCTACGAATTGCAGTCGCCGGAGAATCGCGGCGACATGGCCAATGCGAGCTTCGTGGTGGGGAGCGAGGCGGTTGCCGTGATCGACACGCTCGGCAGCGCGGTGGCGGGGCGCGAACTCAGAAGCGCAATTCGCGCCGTCACCGGCAAGCCGATCCGCTACGTGATCAACACCCACATGCATCCCGACCACGTCTTCGGCAACGCGGCGTTCAAGGAGGACAGTCCGACTTTTGTCGGGCACCACAAGCTCGCGCGCGGCCTTGCCTCACGCGCCGAGCGCTACCTCGCCATCAACAAGCAGATGTTGGGCGACGACGCGTTTCAGGGCATCGAGATTATTCTGCCGACGCTCGCGGTCGACGGGAGCCAGACGCTCGATCTCGGGGGGCGCAGCCTCGTGCTGGAAACGCAGCGGACGGCACATACCGACAACGACATGACAATTACCGACAGTGCGACGGACACGTGGTTCCTCGGCGATCTCTTGTTCTCGGTCCACGTGCCGACACTGGACGGATCGATCAAAGGCTGGCTTGCCCTGCTCGACGCGTTCAGCCGCAGACAAGCGGCGCGCGTCGTGCCTGGGCACGGCCCAAAGGCCATGGAGCTGCCGGGAGCGCTGGAGCCAGAGCAGCGTTATCTCGCGGCAATCGCCAACGACGTGCGGCGATTGATCGAGGAGGGCAAGACGCTGGAGGACGCGACCAAAACCGCGGGCTTTTCCGAGCGCGACGCGTGGAAGCTGTTCGATCAGTATCACGTGAGGAACGTCACTGCGGCCTTCGCAGAGCTCGAATGGGAGTGATATGATGCAGGAGACGACTTTTGCGAAGCGAGACACCATGCCCTTGTCCACCAGGAACCTAGCCTCGGCCAGCGCCCTTGTCGCGCTGATCGCCGTTGGCATTGTCTTGCTTGCGCCCGCCGCCAAGGCTGCGGAGGACGTTTGGCCCACCCTCAAGCAACAGACTTTCGGCGACCGCGCGATTGCCGCCGAGGATGGCGCGGTCGTGCTCGAAATTCCCGGCACCGCCGAGGATGCCTCGCTGGTGCCCTTGACCGTGCGCGTGCCGCCCGCGGTCACGCAGAAACTCAAATCGCTCACGCTGATCATCGACAAGAATCCAGACCCGCTGGTCGCGGCGCTGAGCTTCGGTCCCGCCGCAGGCGTGGGCGGCGAGCGGTCGTTCTCCACCCGCGTGCGCATCGACACGTTCTCCCATGTGCGCGCCATCCTCGAGACCGAGGACGGCACGCTGCATATGGCGAGCAAGTTCGTGGCGGCGGCGGGCGGCTGCGGGGCGATGCAGGCCAAGGACCCCGACGCCGAGACCGTCGACATTGGCAAGATGATCGTCAAGACCTTCGCGCCAGCGCTGCCGACGAACCCGATCTGGTCGGCGCTGGTGATGCTGAAGCACCCGAACTCCAACGGCATGCAGCTCAACATCAACACGGCCGATATTATCCCGGCGCGCTTCGTCAAGGAGGTGACGGTCAAGCGCGGGGGCGAGCTCGTGTTTCAGATGGAGAGCACGTTCTCGATCTCGACCAACCCGAATTTCCGCTTCACGTTCGGGCGCGGGCAGGACAACAGCCTCGACGTCGCCATCACCGACACCGACGGGGCGGTGTTCACCGCGCAGTCGGAGCCGAGCGGCTCTTAACAATAAGACAGGTCACAGGCTGCGTGCTGTCCGGCGTGGCAGCAAGTATTATTGTCGAGAGCCCGGGCGGTGACGAACTTGCGAAACTACTTGGCCGAAGAGAGGCTCGAGGATGGTACCGAAGTTAGAATTCGCGCCATTCGCCGGGAGGACCAGGATGCCATCCGGGAGATATTCAACAATCTCGACGAGGAATCGAATTATCGGCGCTTTTTCGGGCCAAAGAGAAAGCTGACTGAGGCCGAGCTCGCTCATTTCACCGACCTGGATTTCCGACGAGTCGTGGCCTTGGCGGCCATCGTGCAAACCGCCGCCGGCGAGGAGCTAATCGCAGGCGGCCGCTTCGCGGCGGCGGGTCCGGCTTGCCCGGGAAGCGCCGAGCTCGCCTTTACCACCGACAAGCGCTATCGCGGGCGCGGGCTCGCGACCCTGCTGTTGAGGCATCTCGCCGGCATTGCCAGGGAATTGGGCCTATCGCGCTTCGAGGGAGACGTGCTCGCCGAGAATGAGCCCATGCTTGCGTCGCTGCGCCGCAGCGGCTTGCCGATGCACCTGGAGCGGGAGGGCAACGTCGTTCACGTGACGCTCGCACTGTGACCGCGCAAGCCTCACTGTTGCTTGCTTGAATAATAGACCTGCGCCTGGAGCAGGAACTCGTCGGGCTTCTTGAGAAAGAGCTCGCGCGCCGTCTCGTTGCCGAAGCAATAGGTCTTGCCCTTGTAGACGGCGGTGACCGAGCAGTCGGTCTTGATCTCCTTGCCGAGCGCGAGCCCCATCACGCACTCGCCGCCGAACTCGCCCTCGGCGGCAAATGCAGGGCCCACGCTCAAGGCGAGCGTGGCAGCGGCCACAAAGCACAGAAGCGCGGTTCTCGCCATGTCTCAGTCCTAGAGATAATTGGTGGGCGCAGAAGGACTCGAACCTTCGACCCGCTGATTAAGAGTCAGCTGCTCTACCACCTGAGCTATGCGCCCTTTTATTGGCGCATGATCTTATCGGAAACCGGTTCCCACTTTTCCGGATCATGCTTTGATTACCGCCTCTGCCGTGGCAAGGCGCACCATGGGGGATGCCCCCAAGGGTGCTCCCCTTAGCACCGGCCTCGCTCGCCTGTCCAGGCGCCTTTCGCCTACCAGAAGGGACCGAACTCCTCGCGCCTGATGCGGGCCGACCGGTTGATGTGGGCGTTGAGCACGAAGCCCAGGCCCGCCATCATGGTCAGCATCGAGGTACCGCCGTAAGAGACGAGCGGCAAAGGCACGCCGACCACCGGCACGAGCCCCGTCACCATCGCCACGTTGATGAACACATAGGTGAAGAGGCAAAGCCCCATGCCGGCGGCGATCAGCCTCGGGAAGGTCGAGCGACATCTGAGCGCCATATAGGCAATGAACACGAGCGCGAGAAGATAGAGCGTGAGCAGAGAGGCGGCGCCAATGAAGCCCATCTCCTCGGCGAACATGGTGAAGATGAAGTCGGTGTGCTTCTCGGGGAGGAAATTGAGCTGGGCCTGGGTGCCCTGCATGAAGCCCTTGCCGGTGAGCCCGCCTGAGCCGATGGCGATTTTGGACTGGAGGATGTGGTAGCCGGAGCCGAGCGGATCGCGCTCCGGGTCGATGAGCGTCAGCACGCGCTCCTTCTGATAGTCGTGCAGCTTCTCCCAGACATGCGGCAAGACGGCGATGATGCCGACGAAAGCGCTGATGAAATAGATCCAGCTCACGCCGGCGAGGAAGAGCAGCCCGCAGCCGACGATGGCAAACAGCGCCGCAGTGCCGAGATCGGGCTGGCCAAGCGCCAGAAGCGTCGGTAGGCCGATCATGAGGAGCGGCGGCAGCACGGCGTCGGGGCGCCACACCTTCTCCGGCGGAAGCCACTGGTAGTAACGGGCGAGCGCGAGCACGAGCGCGATCTTCATGATCTCCGACGGCTGGAAGCTGTACTCGCCGACGCCAAGCCAGCGTTGCGCGCCGCCACTCTCGACGCCGATGAGCGGGACCAAGGCGAGCAAAAAAAGCACGATCAGGTATGAGGGATAGGCGACACGCATCCACCAGCGGATGTCGACCAAGACGACCGCGAAGATCAGCGCGAGCCCGATCCAAAGCCGCAAGATGTGCCGGATCGACCACGGCTCAAACGAACCCCCCGCCACGGAATAGAGTGCAGCCACGCCGACGATGGCGATGGCGACAACGATCAGGAGAAACGGCCAGTTGAGCAGGAGCAGCTTCTTGCTGAGCTTGAGCGGGGGTTGCTCGGAGAACTCGGTGAAGAGCATGCTCATTGGGTGCCCCCGGCATCGGCGACGGCGGGAGCGGCTCTTCTCTGCCTGCTCGCAACAAAGACAGGTTTCGCCGCAGGATCGCGCAGCAAGAGCTCGGTCATTACGTCATGCACGATGGGAGCCGCGGTGGTCGCGCCATAGCCGCCATGCTCGACGACGCAGGCCATCGCGTAGCGTGGCGCATCGACCGGCGCAAAGGCGATGAACAGGGAATGCGGCTTGGCCTCCCAGCCGGTGAAGCGGTGTGCGACGCCGTGGCCAAAGGCCTGGGCGGTTCCCGTCTTGCCCGCCATCAGCACGTTGGGGATGTTGAGCGCAGCCCGATTGGCGGTGCCGCCTTTCTCATTCACCACTGCAGTCATCCCGTCCCGCACCAGTTGAAGATGCACGGGATCGATGGGAAGGGGCGCGGGGGGGAGCACCGAACCGCCCAAGCCCTGGTGCACAAAGCTCGGCCTGAGTGATTTTCCCGAGGCGATCCTCGCCGCCACCAGGGCGAGATGAAGCGGCGTCGCCAGCACGTAGCCCTGGCCGATGGCGCAACTGATTGTCTCGCCGGGGTACCATGGCTGGCGGAGAGCGGCACGCTTCCAGGCGGTATCCGGCATAACGCCCGCCTTCAATCCCGCCAACTCGCTATCATAGGGCTGGCCAAGGCCAAGCGCGCGGCCGGTGACCGCCAGCCGGTCGATGCCCATGCGATGGGCCGTCTCGTAGAAATAGCAGTCGCAAGACGACTTGATCGCGTCATGCAGAGCGATCGGGCCATGGGTCTTCCAGCAGTGGAAGAAATGATTGCCGAAGAAGTAGCCGCCCTTACACACGATCCGCTCTTCGGGGGTGACGACGCCCGTGGTCAGGGCTGCGAGGGCATTCACGACCTTGAAGGTCGAGCCGGGGGGATAAAGTCCGACCCCAGCCCGATTGTTGAGCGGCTCGTCGTCACTCTTGACCAGCGCGCGCCAGGCCTTGGGGTCGGCCTTGAAGGCGAGCTCGTTGGGGTCGAAGGAGGGTGCCGAGACCATCACCAGGACTTCGCCGGTAGTGCAGTCGAGCGCCACCAATGAACCGCGGCGCTCGCCGGCGATGCGATTGAAGGCGAACGCCTGCAGCTCGTGGTCGAGCGTGAGGACCACGTCCTCTCCCGGATCGCTCGGCGTCGAGCCGAGTTTGCGCACGATGCGTCCGTGGGCGTCGACCTCATATTGGATGTCGCCGGGATGGCCCCTCAATTCGCGGTCGAGACCCTTTTCGATCCCAGTCTTGCCGATACGGAATCCCGGGATCCGCATAACAGGGTCTTCGTCGATCTCGCCCTTGCCGGCCATGCCGACATAGCCGACCACGTGGGCCACGCTCTGGGGTTCGGTGTAACGGCGGTATGACGCCCGGTCGGTCTGCACTCCCGGCAGTTGCGGAGCGAGCACATTGAGCAACGCGAACTCGCGCCAGGAGAGGCCCTCGCTAACAAGAATCGGGAAATACCTGTTTTGGCGCCGCGCTGCCCGCAAGACGCGGTCCCGGTCGGCCGCCGATACCGGCGCAATATTCGAGATTGCTTGCAGGGTCGCGGCCAAGTCCTTGCAGAAGGCCGGCACCACGATGACGCGGAGGTTCTCCTGATCCTTGGCAATCAGGGCGCCGAAGCGGTCGTAGATCGTGCCGCGCGTCGGCGCGACCAGTTGCAAGCTTATCCGGTTCTCGTCGGAAAGCAGGCGGTACTCGGAGGACTCCTTGATCTGCAATTGGCGAAGCCGCCAGGTGAGCAGGCCGAACAGTCCCGCCTGGCCCGCCCCAAGCAAGAGCGCGCGGCGCGAGAATCGGTTGCGCAGCCGGATCTCGCGATCGCGCGGCTTCATCTCCGCCCTGGCGCCGACGAGGAACGCGCGCCACGAAAAACCCCGGCGCAGCCTGAGCCCACGGTCGCGTAGTTTCATACCCGCCCCCGATAGCTTGCATGCGGGAGCTGCCGCACCCCGCTGCGCTTGATCCACAACAGACCGTTCAGCACCACGGGGAACAGCGCGACCGAGGCGGCTGCGCCGAACGCGATCGGCCACCAGTCGATCCAACGTAGGAAGAAGGCGGAGGCGAGCAACCAGCCGAAACACGCAAGGCCCGCGACAAGCCCGGTCCAGATCAGCCAAAGCGGGCCCAATTCGTGGTCGGCGCCGAACACCCGCGAGTAGGTGCCGGCACTCGAGGCGATCAAGGCGAGCAGAGCCCAGAAGCCGAGCGGCCCTCCGCCCATGACGTCGGTAAGGAGCCCAAGCAGCACGGCTGCCACGGGCGACAGCGTGACGCCGGGAAGCGCGCGCCAGCAAAACACCATCATCACCACGACGAGCGGGAGGATGAAGGTGGCGTCGGCTGGAAGCCCCCACGGCACGGCAGTAGCGATCACGGCAAACAGCACGGAAAGCGTGGGGAGGATCGCGCTCATTGCTGAACGGCTTGCGCCTCGTCGGTGGACACCGCCCCGCTGCTCACGCCCACGGCCTGCTTGAGCGCACTGTCCAGCGGATTTGGCTCGTTCGCCGCGGTCGGTCGAGGCGCTGGTTGGGCAGCGGGAGCGGGTTGGGCCGCAGGAGTCGCTTCGGGCGTGGCCGAGAGCGCGCGCGGGTCGGCAAGGCTCGGAGGGTCCGTTGCCGTCAAAGCCGGCGTATCGAAGAACAGCACGCTCACGGCATCGAGCGAGCTCAGCTCGGCATGGGGCTTGACCTTGTAAGCGCCAGAGGTGCCTTTCACCACGCCAACGCGGAGGCCGCGCGGCATCACGCCGTCGCTGCCTGAGGTATAGACCTCGTCGCCGGGATAAAGCTGCGCGCCATCGGGGAGGAAATCGAGGCGAAGTTCGGCACTATTGTCGCCGGAGGCGAGCGCGCGCACGCCGGCAGGTCCAACCAGCACCGGGATGCGGCTGTTCAAGTCGTTGAGCAGAAGCACGCGGGCGACCGAGGCGCCGGCATCGACGGTGCGTCCGACAAGCCCGTCGCCGTTGATCACCGCGTAGCCGATGCGCACGCCGTTGTCCCGGCCGAGATTGATGAGCGCGCTCCTGAGGAAGGGGCCGCGCGCATCGGCAATGACGCTGCCCGTGGCGTAATGCAGCGCGGGCTCGTCGACGGCATTCAGCAGCGAGCGGAGATGGTCGACCTTGCGCTCAAGCGACTTGGCGCGCCACTCCCACTGCTTGAGCTCCTCGTTCTCCGCCTTGAGGCGGTCGATCTCGGCGAAGGCGCCGGCATAAGAGCGCACGCGCTGCAATCCATGGCGCGCCAGGATGACGGGGGTCGATGCGGCTTCGAGCAGCGGCGCCGACAGGTCGACAAAGTCGTCGCGCGCGTCGATGAGCAGGCCATGCCCGATGCGGCTCAGGACGAGAAGGACGGCACACAGAAAATAAAGCGCAAAAGAGAGAAGCTCGACCGGCCCGCGCCATCGGCTGGGCCTCCGCCTAAACGGTGATCTCTCCCCGCGCATTCTTGCGTCTCACGTCGAGGAAACGTCGCGACCTTCGCGTTTCCTTTTCTCTTATTGGGGCTTGCGGGCACCCCCCGCGTCCCCTTTGGTCGTTTACCTCCGGCTCATGGCTTGATCAGGAGATCAGTCATGTCGTCGATTTCCTCCAATGCTTTCCCGGTTCCCCGCACCACGCAGCGCAGGGGATCCTCGGCAATCCTGAATTTCACTCCCGTCTCGTGGGTAAGCCTGGCGTCGAGCCGCTCGAGCAGCGCGCCGCCGCCCGTCAGCCAAATTCCGGAATCACACACGTCGGCGGTGAGTTCCGGCGGCACGTCGGCGAGCGCGGCCCTGATGCCACCCACGATCTGCTGGATCGGCAGCGTCAACGCCTCGGCGATGTCGTGCGGCTCCAAGGTAATTTCGGTGGGGAAGCCGCGCTGAAGGTCGCGCCCCTTGATGTGGATGGCGACGCGCTCGCCATTGGCCTTGGCGATGGCGCACCCGGATTCCTTTTTCATGGTCTCGGCGCTGGTCGCGCCGATCAGCAGATTGTACTTGAAGCGCACGTAATTCACGATCGCCTCGTCGAAGGCGTTGCCGGCGGCGCGCACCGAACGGGAATAGAGCACGCTCCCCATCGACAGCACGGCGATGTCGGTGGTGCCGCCGCCGATATCGACGATCATCGAGCCGCGCGGCTCGGCAATCGGAAGCCCGGCGCCGATCGCGGCCGCGACCGGCTCCTCGATGAGAAACACCTTTCGCGCCCCC
>Ga0081455_10005881_pt1 | contig 13331 bp, 11 predicted proteins | sample TabmetS3T2R1_FD_70207 | JGI IMG/M metagenome (GOLD analysis project Ga0081455, IMG submission 70207) | Tabebuia heterophylla rhizosphere microbial communities from the University of Puerto Rico - S3T2R1 | ecosystem: Host-associated > Plants > Roots > Rhizosphere ... | reverse complement strand
CCTCGGCCGCCCATTGACGTGGCCATTTCGCCACCGTCCTCACGCTTGACCCCCGGGCCCGCGGCCACTACGGTCCGCGCCGACCCCATTCGAGCCCGTAGCTCAGCCGGTAGAGCATCTGACTTTTAATCAGGGGGTCCCGGGTTCGAATCCCGGCGGGCTCACCAAAAACTCCTGTACATGATGGTCCGCTGGTCTGGTCCCGCAGGGCTCCAAAAGCCCCCGCCTGCGCCCTTATACGGCGGCGAGGCCATGCTATAGAGCCCGCCGGATCCATCTGGACGAAGGGAGTTCCCAATGGCTGAGCGCGCCGATGATCATTACATCACCCGCGAGATCGACAAGCGGATGGGCGTATGGGACCCGAAGAACGAGGAGATCCAGCACCAATATCGCGAGACCTCGAAAAGCATCGAGTTGAATGAGACACAGCAGTTCGGCTTTTCGGTCTTCGAGCATGACATCCACGCGCTGATCTACACCTGGTATCACCCCAATCTGAATTTGATCTCCTCGGGCGTCATGGTCGTGCAGGGAATCCGGCCCTTCGTGCCGGGGCTCGATATCCACGACTACCGCATGTATCTGAGTGCCGACGAGATCAAGAACGGCCTGCGTCACTTCAAGACCTCGAGCAATCTCGAGGTCGAGGTTCTGGAACCCGGCGTCAAGTTCCGCACCAAATACCTCGACAAGGAACGCAACAGCTCCTTCGACATCGTTCACACCGCGATCCATCCGCCTCAGGTCTGGTCGAGCAATGTTCACTTCGAGCAGCCGATGAGGAACGTCGGCGAGGTCGTCATCCGGGGCAAGCGCTACGACGTGAACGGCACCCAGACGCGCGATCGGTCCTGGGGCGAGATGCGCTCGGAGGTGCCACGCAACATTCCGCCGATCTGCTGGATCACGGGGATCTTCGACAACGGCTTCTGCTTCCACACCACAGCGTTCGACACCGAGGACATGGATCCGGTTTGGAAGGGCAAATTCCATGTGCCGCCGGAGAATGCGCTGCGCTTCGGCTGGGTCGTGGTGGACGGAAAATCGGCAGTCGTGCGCAAGGTCCGCAAGCACACGGACTATGACAGCCATCTCCTGCCGACCAGGATGGTGCTGGAGCTGACCGACGAGCACAACCGGACCTTCAAAATCTCCGGCGAATGCACGGCGGGTTATCCGTTCCATGTCTGGCACAATTCCCGCTGGCCGATCATGCTCACGCGGTGGACGCTGGACGGCAAGGTCGGCGGCTGGGGTGATATTCAGGACGGCCAATGGGCCGACTGGATCCTGTCGATGTCGGGGCGCTGACCGCCAAGGCGGCCCCAGTGAAGCACCGCCTCGATCGGATATCTCTTGAAATCAAGGCCTGGCCATTTGCCGGGCCTTTTTTGTGGACTTAGGCGTTGTGGCCTCGATCCGCAATGAAGAGTTCGGGCGGCCATTCAAAACAACGAAGAACGGCTCCCGTTCACTTCGCAGTGCGAGACCTCCCAAAATACGCACTGCGCGTTCTCGATTTTAGCAATCTGCCCCATTGCCGCTCGCGCGCCGTTGACTCGAATACGGGTCAAAACAATTGTCTGAGATCAGATGAACACATGACCGGAGGTAAATAGCTGACGGGCGGGCGTGAACTCGACGGCAATGCCGAGAGCGCCTCCTTCAAGAAACAAGTCGCACTCGAAGCGATCGAAACAAGGGGTAAGAAATATGACTCGAGCTCAAACTCGATACGGGGTGGTATGCGTTTCAGCGGCAGCTATCGTTGCCGCGCTGGTTCTTCCGACAAATCCCGCCCAGGCTCAAGTGGAGGAGATCGTCGTCACCGCGCGCAAGCGCGAGGAAACGACGCTGCAGGTTCCTGTCACATTGCAAGCGTTCACCGCCGAGACTCTCGCGAAGTCGAACATTCACAGCTTCGACGGCGTCGCCCGCCTCACGCCGGGCTTGATCATGGGAGAGGCGAGCGGCGGACCGGTCGGCGGCTCCATCTTCATGCGCGGTATCGGCTCGGGTGAATCCAACACCTTCATCGACCAGGCCATCGCGTTCAATGTCGATGGCATGCACATCACGCGCGCCGCCATTCGCCGCCTTGGGTTTTTCGACGTAAATCGCGTCGAAGTCTTAAAAGGCCCGCAGTCGCTTTACTTTGGTCGCAACAGCTCCGGCGGAATTATCGCGCTCGTCTCGGCGGACCCGACACCGGAATGGGATGCCCAAGTGAAGGTCGGCTACGAAACCGAGGCCAAGGAGGCTCAGGGTGAGGCCTATGTCTCAGGCCCGATCAACAAAACGCTCAGCATGCGCATCGCCGCGTTTGGCAGCAAAATGGATGGCTGGATCCACAACGATACGGTCGCGACACCCAACTTGCCACTCACCAGCAACGCCTATAGCTGGGGCACGCAGAACACAAACACTCCGAACACGAAGGAATATGGCGCGCGTATCGGCCTGAAATACGACGCGCCGAACGCGCCCCTCACCTTCAAGATCAAGAGCACCTACGGATACAACCGGAACGCCGGCGTCGAGTCGACCGCCCAGCTCGTGTATTGCCCTTATGGGGCTCCGCAGCTCGCCGGATCTCAATTCGACGCGTGTCAGCCCGACCACCATAATCAGCTGGGCGATCTGGGTCCTCTTTTCAAAAATCTCGATCCTCGCTTCGGCGACGGCCGGCTGTTCGTCGAGTCGAACCAGTATCTGACGACAGCCGAAGCGGCATACGACATCACGCCCGCGCTCACGCTGACGTCGCTCAGTGGTTACTATTATTACAATCAGGAAATCGTCTCGAACTCGATCGACTCTTCGAAGCCGGCTTTGGGCGGGCTTTCGGTCCTGCGTGCGGCGGAGTTCTCACAAGAGCTGCGTATGCAGAGCAACTTTTCGGGGCGACTGAACTTCATGCTCGACGCGCAGTACAACAGCGTTCAGCTGAGCATGACGCAAATCACGACCAACGTTCTCTTCACCGGGGGACAACCGACATTCGCAACGTCGGCCACCAATACCGGGCCACAGCTCGGAAAGCAGAACGAGGACGCAATGTCTGTCGCGGCTCAGCTCAGCTACGACATCACCAAGAAGCTCAATATCTCCGGCGGTGCGCGCTGGAGTCAGTCCCACAAGGACTTCTCGGTGTTCGCAGCAGAAGATTTGCGGCCGTTCTATCCCTTGACCGCCGGCCAACCCTGGCATTTGCTGCGCAATGAACGTGTGTGGGCTCAAGTTTCTCCCGAAGTGACCATCTCGTATAAGCCCACGCCGGACTACAACTTCTATGCCTCCTGGAAAGAAGGATTCAAGGCCGGCGGCTTCGCCATCAGCCCGGGATTCCCCTGGCTCACCCAGGATCCGAGCTATGCACCGGAAAGGGTTGAAGGGCCTGAGATCGGTCTCAAGGCCCGCATCACGCCGGATCTGCGCGTCGACCTCGCGGGGTTCATCTACAAGGTCAACAATCTGCAGGTGTCCCAGACGATCGGAATTGTAACGAGCACGATCAACGCCGGCAGCATCTGGACCAAAGGCGTCGAGTTGAACTTCAACTATGAGCCGCATCAAATTCGTGGGTTGAGGCTCAATGGCGGGTTCGCGTACGACCACGCGCGCTATCGCGAGTTCATCAACAACTGCTACAACGGTCAGAACGCATCGACCGGATGCTATGCCACGCCGATCGGGTTCAGACAGAACCTCAGTGGCCGGCCTGCGCTTCGTGCGCCCGATTGGGCGGCCGATGTGGGCGTCGCCTACGACATGCCGCTTGGTGGCAGTGGATATATGGTCGGCCTCGCCGCAGATGCCACCTATACGAGCAGCTTCTACACCGACCTGCGTGACATCCCGGGTAGCCGGCAGAAGGCCTACTATATCGCCGGCGCGTCCGCTCGAGTGTACCGGGAGGACCATGGCTGGGAGTTGGCCATTATCGGGAAGAACCTGAACGACAAGCAGACCTTCCAACGTGCGACGCAGCAGCCAGGCACGGGGTCGGCCTTCAACGGTTCCAACTCGCCGCTGCTGTCAGATATCGTCGGCACCGTATCGCGCGGGCGTGAAATCTGGATCCAGCTCACGTTCAAGCCGTTCGATCTGATGCGCCACTAGGCGCTGGTCGCTAATCTGCTCAAATGATGCGAGGAGGCCCGGCCGTTGGCCGGGCCTTTTTATTGGGACCTCTTCTCACCGTGCGGCGTTGCGCTCGGAGGCAGGGTTCCTTGCGACGGATTGCAAACGCTCTGCCGTATACAGGTTATTGCTTCGAGGATGTGGCTGGGATCTCGAAGACGGTGAGATGGGCGAAGAACGTTTTTTTCTCGTGACCACGGGCCGATCGGGCTCGAGTCTATTGGCGGCGATCATTGCGGCGTCGGGCGGACGCTTCGGCCTTCCTGCCGTGAACAACTGGGACGCGAGCAACGGTGCCTTGGAGCATCGAGAGTTCGGCCAAGCCAGTGCTTTGCTGGCGAAAGCTCATCAGCTTTCCGAAGTCAGGCCGCCGGATCCCTATCGCGCGCTTTTCTGGACCGTTTATCGGCATTCCGCAAAGCGACTGCTGCGTCAGGCGTTGTCGGAAGCGACGTTCGTCAAGTCCGGCGACACGGATCTCTGCCTGCCGATGGCGATACAATTGAGTTTCGCGCCGCGCGTCATCGTCAGCTATCGGCGGCCCGAAGGCCAGATCGCAAGCCAATATGTGCGCGGCAAATACCAAAGCATCGATTATCTCCTCGAGCGCTACGTCCGGGTCATGCGCAATGCGCTTGGGGCCGTGCGAACATTGGGCGGCTGTGTCGTCAGCTACGACGATCTTCATGACAGGTCGGCAGACGCGTGGGCGTATGCCTTGGGGGAGCTTGCCGGCCTCGATCCGGAGGCGTTGTTGCGTCACCGGGCAGATCTTGTCCGCCCCGAGCCGCGGGACGAAACACGTCTTTGCTTGAGCCAGGAAGCGGAGCGTTTGTGGCGCGAAGCCGAAGACCTGCGGGGCATGGTCTTCAACGCGACCCGGCCGGCGGTCCGAATGCAAAGCGTCTTTCGTGAACCGTCAGGTCCCGACAGTCTCAAGCTGCTCGAGAACATCGAGAACAATCCGATCTGCACCGTTCGCTTCGATCGCTCGGTTCCCTGCATTCGAGTGACCTGGAAGGGCTACGCCACCAGCGCACAGATTCGTCACGTTCACGAGGAAATCCTCGGTCTGTTGAAACGGTACGGAGTGGGCAAGATCTTGGGCGATGATACGGTGATGCCGATCATTCACGCCGAAGATCAAAGATGGATCGCGGAGGAGTGGATGCCCCGAGCGCTCGCGGTCGGCCTAAGAGCCGCCGCAACGAAACGTCCCTTGCAATATTTTGGCAAAGTCTCGATCGACCGCATTCAGTCGGAAGCCCCGAGCGGGCTTGAGATCCAGAGCTTCGACTCGATTGAAGATGCTTGTAGCTGGCTCAAGAGCGTTCATATCTGAACCGCCGGCCTTAGAATGAACCTGCGGTGGCTGGATCGAATTGCTTTCTCCCGTGCCGCTGATGCGACACCGAGTGAGATGGCTTCGACGTCTTCGCTCCCGCGGGCTCGTCATCGCTTAAACCTCGGCTCACAGCCCAAATCGCCGCCTGCGTACGGTTATCTACATTGAGCTTTCGCAAGATTGCCTTGATGTGGACCTTCACCGTCGCTTCGGTGATGGCAAGCCGACGGCCGATGATCTTGTTTGTCTCTCCTCGAACGAGGCAACGAAGAATATCCAACTCCCGGTCGGACAGGCTGACAGCCTCGGAATTCAGATCCCAATCGGTCAGCGTTGGACGGAGGTAGAGATGGGGCAACGAATCCACGACCTGAGTCGGCACCACTTTGATGCCGAGCGCGATCAGCCGGAGCGCACCGACCAGAGGCTCGCATGAGATGGTCTTATCGAGATAACCGTCAACGCCGGCATCGAACGCATCCACGATCGGACCGATCTCGCAGCTGTCGGCCAACATCACAATTCTTGATTTTGGGAAGCGTGCGCGCAAAGAGCGGCAGGACTCTAATCCATCCGCATCGGAGATGGCGTCGACGATAATGAGATGGTTTTCCGTCGCTCCTTCTTCTGCGCTGATCGCGGACGGGTCACCAACAACCGAGTGCACCTTCAGCGCCTCCTTTGTGAGGATCAGGCGCAACCCCTCTCGGGCGATCTCGTTCTTACCCGAAATTGAAATATTAATACTAACGTCCATGGAAAGCCCCGCTGACTCGTCCGCAGCTTAGCTCGCAATCTGTGGGAGCTTGGGCAGGGAACTTTGTTTCGAAGGTAACCGTGGTGTTCTTTTTGCGATGCAGAAAAAGTAGCAAAGTTCTTAACGACAAACGACAAATTTCTTTTGTTTCAGCATTCGATATCGCGTGTTACCGTTTGAAGTTTAAAGGGCCTTGTCATCAGAACGTCTTAAAATGGCGAAATGAAGCTGCTCCTACTAAAGAGAGTGGCCGATTTCGTAAGTAGTGCCCATAAGTCAATACGTCGCTCGGCAGAAGCCTGTGTTTCCGGCTGAGCAGCCCTAAGAATGGGGTTTAAAGTCTACCCCTAGTGGTTGGAGTAACCTTCCTTTTAGTCAAGGCTGAGCTGTGCAGCTCGATTGGTGCGAGAGTCAGTCGAGCTCGGCAGGATCGATGCCGTGCTCGCTCAGCACCTCGATCGTGTGTGCGCCCAGCGCCGGCGGGGGCATCCGGACGGAGGATTTGACACCATCGAAGATCGCGGCGCCCCGAGCGGCCCGGTAGCGTCCGGCTTGCGGATGCTCATATTCACCGATGATCTCGTTGGCGACGACCTGGGGGTAGGTGATCATCTGTTCCCGCGTCAGCACCGGGCTCGCCGTCATGTCGAGCTGCTTGAAAATCGCCATCCATTCTGCAGTGGTTTTGGTGGTGAAAGCCCCGCGCAACTGCTCTGCATAGAACTTCAGATTTTCGCCGCGGGCTTGCCCGGTGCTGAGACGCGGGTCGGTGAGCCAGTCCGACCGTCCGAGATATTCGGCGATCCGCTTCCAATCCCGATCGATATGCGCCGTCACCACGAGGAAACCGTCCGAGGTCGGACAAACAAGATCGACATCGGACACAGGATTGGATTTCTTAGCATCCGGGCTCAGGAAGGTCTCGTTCGTCATGCCGTCCGGCCACAGCCACCAGACAGCCGCGTCGATCATCGCCAGATCGATCACACATCCCTGTCCGGTACGCTCCCGCTGAAACAACGCCGCAGTGATGGCCTGTGCAAATGTCTGCCCGGTGAACTTGTCCGCAACAATCGTGCGCACCATCTGCGGACGCTTGGTCACAGGATCGGCTTGAACATAGGCAAGGCCGCTCATCGCCTGCATCATCGTGTCCCACGCACCTTCTCCGGCGTGAGGACCGACCGGACCGTACCCGTTCACCGTCCCGTAGATGAGGCGTGGATGGCGCGCACGGAGCTCATCGGGTCCGAACCCCAGGCGGTCGATTGCGCCCGGCCGCAAGTTCTGGGTGACCACATCGGCCTTGGCGACGAGCCTGTGCAGAACGCTTCGATGGGTCTCTTTTTTCAGATCCAGGCAGACGCTGCGCTTGTTTCTGTTCACGGCCACCCACTGGGCACTGACATTCGCGAAGGACGTTCCGCTGTAACGATAGAGATCACCTTCGGGGGGTTCGATTTTGATCACATCGGCGCCTTGGTCGGCGAGGATGGCGCCAGCCCAAGGCGACGTCAGCCACGCACTGATCTCGACGACACGAACACCGGACATCGGACCTGTTGTCATGACGACCTCCCTTAAAGACTGTCGGAGACATCGATGACCACACGTCCAGCGAGCTTGCCGCTCGCGACGTCGCTAAAAGCCTGCGCCGCAGACTGCAGGGGATAACGACGGGCGACGGGCGGCATCTTGAGCTTGCCCGCGCGGTACATGGCAAGAAGACCGGCGCGAAGGGCTGCGACACCCTCGTCATCGCCGCTATCGAAATAACGCAGGAGATTGGCGCCGACGAGCGAGGCGTTTTTCATCAGTGCCAGATTGATCGGCAACGCGGGAATGCGGCCTGCGGCAAACCCGATGACGAGATGCCGTCCGTTGAGACCGAGCGAGCGGAAAGCGCGTTCGGTCGCGTCGCCACCGATCGGATCATAGACCACGTCGACCCCGCGTCCGCCCACCAATGCGTCGATCTGCGCGCGCCAGTCGGGAGCATTGGTGTCGACGGCATGGTCGGCGCCGCCATCGAGCGCCATCTGGCGTTTCTCCTCGGTCGACGCGGACGCGATGATCAATCCGCCCAGGGCCTTGCCGATCTGGATCGCCGCATAGCCGGTGCCGCTTGCGCCACCTAGGACGACCATCGACTCGCCCGACTGCAGGTTCGCCTTGTTGACGACCGCGTAATAGGACGTCTCGTAGTTCGATCGATAGAGCGCCGCCTCGCCCAGGCTCATTCCCTCAGGCACGTGGATAACATTGTCCGGCCGGACGATCGTCTTCTCCGCGCAAACGCCGGCGATCCTCCGATCGCTTCTCGAGTCTCCGACAAATCCGCACAGGCAAACGCGATCACCGGGCTTGAAGCCGGTCACCCCCGGACCGACCGCATCGATGATGCCGGATCCCTCGGCGCCGGGCACAAAGGGCAGGACCGGCTTCACCTGGTAGCGGCCGGTAGAGATCAACGTGTCGCCGAAATTGATCGCGGCGGTGTGGATGGCGACCCGAAGCTCGTTCGGCCCGGGGGCTGGAACGTCGATGTCCTCGACCTTGAACGCCTCGAACCCGTTGAACTCCCTGATGACCACCGCCTTCATGCCGCGCTCCCGGAATTTTCTAGTGATTGGACAAAAACATTGTCTGCATATCCCGGGCTTGGTGTCTACTCGACGGTGCGGCTTGACAGGCGAAGCACCGACCTATAGGCAGCCGACTTTCCCGCGACGGCCTGGTCGTCGCCCGGGGCGCGTAGCTCAGCGGTAGAGCACTACGTTCACATCGTAGGGGTCGCTGGTTCGAACCCAGCCGCGCCCACCAGCCTTCGCGCTCAAGGACGCCTCGGCTTGGCAAGCCGTGCATCGCGAAGACTGTCACGCCGAAGTTCCGAAGGAACGAAGGCGGACTGGTTCCGTGTTCGGAAGTTTACGCCGGCCCGGACGGGCTCATCGCAAGGTAGCGGTAGACCGCGAGCTTTCCGTTTCGGAAGGCGTCGATCCGGTTGGCCCAGATCGAGGCTTCGTCGGCGACCGCACGCATGATCGCAAACCGCTCGGGACCTTCGCCCGTAGCTTCCGAGAGACGGTCGAGGATTCCCCGAAGGTTGGCCCAGCCCGCGGTCGCGTATTCCGCGTAACGCGAGGTGACGTTCTCTTCGACACGCAAATCGAGCCCGTGGCCCTGGACAAGGGATCGGGATTGACCGTCCGCCATCGGATAGACCGGACCGAAGTCCTTGCAGAAATAGGTCTCGCAATCCTCGGGAGTCAGCGTTCCGCCGGGGGCCACATATTCCGCAAACAGAAAGGACCCGCCCGCCTTCAGCGAGCCTGCAATCTGCTCGCAGAGCGCGTCCTTGTTCTCGACACGCGCGAAGACGTCCTTCGCGATGATGTCGTTGAATTTGCGCGCGGGCAGCGCGAGCGTATCGAAGGGGCAGGCGGTGACGGTGATCTTCTTCGCCATGCCGGCCAGCATGTTCTGCTCGTTGGCGGCTTTGGCGATTTCCGGGTTGGCCTCGAACGCGGTGACCCAGACCTCGCTGTCTGTTACGAGGGCGCGAGCCGCGCCCGCGAGACCGATGCCCAGAAAGCCCAGCGTCTTTTCCTTGTTGAGACCGAGCTGAACGCCCAGTTCGCGGATGAAATCGGCGTCGCCAGGACCGAGGTTTCCCCGGCCCCAGAGATGCTCGGCCACAGCAATGCGGTGAACCACCGAGCACGTCGGGCGCGGCGGCGCGGCAGCTGCATCAGCGGGAATGTCTAGAGGCTCGGAGGCAGGCAGGGAGTGCGGGGCCGGCTCACCGTCCTCGCCGCGCCACCAGGAGACGAGCTTGCGACGGGTTTCCTCGCGCAACAATGTGTCGCGAAGTTCCATCACCCTCCCAAGCATCTTATCGACCTCACAGCGTGTGTCGGCTTGGTATCGGAGAATATCCGGTGGGGATTAATTGCCTCTTAAGGACGCAATGCCTGTCGTTCCAGCCCCGAGGGGAGAATCTGTCCGGGTGCGGTCACAAAGCTCTCGACATCCTTCCACACGACGCGGCCGTGGAGATCGCGCAGCAGCATGTGATAGCCGTCGGGGTAGAGGACGTACCGGGCGCGCGGGCCGAGGGCGTCCGCCGCCTCCTTGACCGGTTTCTTCGGCACGATCTGATCGTGTTCCCCATAGAGCAGGAGGATGGGCGGCGCCTTTGCGCCGGCCGGCGCCCTGGTCGCCCGGTAGCCCTTGTCCATGAGCCCGACCAGACCATAAATCGCATCAATCCGCGTCGCCTTGATGACCTTGGGATCGCGACTCAGCGCCCGCAACATAGGAATATTGTCGGACGGCCAGCGCTTGAGGCGGGCCCCGGTAAGGGTTTTGGCCGGGGTCGTGTGGGCGGTGACCCACAGGGTCGTCCGATAAAGCGGATTGAGGGTGCTCCAGCCCCAGACAGCAGGCGCGACCAGGACGAGCCCGTTCGCGCCAGACGCACCCGTCCGATCCGCCCAGGCCAGCGTGACCGCAGCCCCCATGCTTTCGCCGAGCACATAGAGCGGCACGCCGGGATGGGCGGACGCCACGACCGCCACCGCATCGTCGAGATCGTCAATGAACGCTTCGGACCCCGGCCACCGGCCAAAGTTCGGCGCACCGCCGAACCCCCGCTGGTCATAGGCGTAGGTCGTGACGCCGTTCTTGGCCCAAAAAGTCGCCGCGTCCGAGAAGCAATTCGAATAGTCGTTGAAGCCGTGCAACGCGATGATCACGGCGTGGGGTGTGTCGGCGTCCCAGTGGCGAAGCGGCAGTGCGGCGCCGTCGCGCGCCACCAAAGCCTCGGGCGTCAGATGCGGGCGGCCGGCCGTCGGGCCCGGCAACATATAACGAGGCGCACACCCCGCAACGAGGATGGCGAGCAGCAAAACGATCGGGGCCAGTCGGCTCGCGGAGCGTTCATGGATCTGCAAGCGCAGCCCTCACCATGATCTTGAGTTCCGGAAGCAGCTCGGCCGCGAACCACGGGTTCTTCTTGAGCCATCCCGTATTGCGCCACGACGGATGCGGCACAGGAATGTAGCGGGGAAGATAGCGGCGCCAATTCCGCACCGTCTCGGTCAGCGTCGACGCCGCGTCGCCTCCCAAATGCCAGCGCTGCGCGTGGAATCCCACCAGCACCGTAAGCTTAATCTGGCGAAGCTCCGGAAACAGCCGCGGCCGCCAGAGCGGCGCGCATTCCGGGCGAGGCGGGAGATCGGCGCCCCTGGAATCCTGACCCGGGAAGCAGAAGCCCATGGGCACGATCGCGACGCGTGTCTCGTCGTAGAAGATCTCCGGCGTGAGGCCCAGCCACTCGCGCAAACGGACTCCGGAAGCGTCGTTGAACGGGATACCCGTCGCATGAACCTTGGTGCCGGGTGCCTGACCCACGATGCACAGCCGCGACGTCGGCGATGCGCGCAGGACAGGGCGCGGCGGATGTGCGAGCAGGGCGGCGCAATGGCGGCACGCCCGAATGTCGGCCAGAAGTGCTGCGAGACGAGTGCGGTGCGCGGTCATGGCTCACGAGCGCCAGAAGGTTTTGGTCAGCAACACGATGACGGTCAGAAACTCGAGACGTCCGGCGAGCATGCCCGACGCCAAGATAATCTTCGCGAGATCGCTCAGTCCCGCATAGCTCTGACCGTGACCGAGAATATCGCCGAACGCTGGACCGACATTACCTACAGCGGCCGCCGAAGCCGTGAGCGCCGGAAACAGATCGAGCCCCGTGAGCCCGAGACCGAAGGCCACGGCGAACACCGTGATGATATAGAGCAGCGCGAAGGTCGACACAGAGCTCGCGAGCTCCGGCGCTATGGCGCGTCCGCCGTAGCGCATCGGCATCACCGCATGCGGCAGAAGAATGCGCCGGACCTGGACGAACGCCTGCCGCACCAGCACCTGCACCCGCATGGTCTTGATGCCACCGGCGGTCGAGCCTGTGCAGCCGCCGTGAAACGCCAGCATCAAGAACACGAGCATCGGGAAGGGCCCCCAGGCACTGTAGTCGGTGGAGGCGAACCCCGTCGTGGTGACGATCGACACGACGTTGAAGATGGAGTCCGGCACGGCCGTGGTCCAGGGGCGGTTCGGCGCAATGATATAGATCGCGATCGCTAGCGAAGCGATAAGGACGACGCTCGCCAAGGCCACGACCTGCGTATCGCGCCACAAAAGATGGAACTCGCCACGTGCCAGACGAATAAACAGCACGAAGGGAAGCGCGCCCAAGAACATGAAAATTGTCGCCGACCAGAAGATGAAGCGCGAATGGAAATACGCGAACGATGCGTCGTGCGTTGAGAAACCTCCCGTCGAGATGGTCGCCATGGCGTGGCAGATGGCATCGAAGGCACCCATGCCTCCGAACCAGTAGGCAAGAGCGCAGGCGACGTCGAGAGACAAATAGACCGTGATCATCGCAAGCGCCGTCTGGCGCGTGCCGGGCAGAACCTTGTCGGATCGGTCGGACGATTCCGTGCGGAACAGCTGCATGCCGCCGACCTGGAGAAAAGGCAGCAGCACGATGGCCATGCCAATGATCCCCATGCCGCCCATCCAGTTGAGCAGCGCGCGCCACAGAAGCATCCCTTTCGGCGCGTCGTCGAGACGGGCGATGGTCGTGGCGCCCGTCGTGGTGAGACCCGAGACGGCCTCGAACACGCCGTCGACATAGCTCAACGGCAGCGCACCGAACGCGAAAGGAAGGGCGGCGAACAGCGAGACCGTGATCCAGACCGATGTGGTGATGAGAAAGCCGGTCTTGCGATTCAGCCTGGGGCCGAAGCCACCGCTTGCCGTGATGAAGAAGCCACCGACCGCCAGCGTCGCTCCGGCAGAGGCGAGAAAGACGCGCGCATCCGAGGCGTTGGCGAGCGCATCGACCAGCGCCGGCAAAAGCATGAGCAGCCCAAGCGCTGCAAGCGCGAGGCCGTTCATGAACAACAGCGGTTGGCGATCGACCATGCCCCGGCGGGTGCCCCAGTGTGCGGGGAACAGCCTTTAGAGCATCCCACCCCTGTTCGGAAGACCTTTCCTTAAGGCCGGGCCGGCTCG
>Ga0081455_10005880_pt1 | contig 13331 bp, 10 predicted proteins | sample TabmetS3T2R1_FD_70207 | JGI IMG/M metagenome (GOLD analysis project Ga0081455, IMG submission 70207) | Tabebuia heterophylla rhizosphere microbial communities from the University of Puerto Rico - S3T2R1 | ecosystem: Host-associated > Plants > Roots > Rhizosphere ... | reverse complement strand
CCATCGTGCGCGCGTAAACATCGCCCGAAGTGTAGACCGGCGTCCTCCGGGGCAACTTGTTCAACTCGCCGTACGCCGCGAAGGGATGATCGCGGCGCGCGTCAACGTCAATTCCCGAAGCGCGCGCCACGTAACCAAGGACGCCGTGATCGACGGCGGTTTGACGCTCCAGCGCGCCCGTCCCCTCCAACCGATCCATCAGAATCGTATTGCCGAGGCAGATCTCGACGATCTCGTCGAAGTCTTTGAGAATCGCGTCAAGTTCTTCAGGCAGGTCGAGACCCGGCGGCATGTCGTGGGCGACGCCGCCCGGCGTGACGCCGCCGCGCAGCAGCCGATTGCCGGTGAGTAGTTTATTCAGTCGCAGCAACCGCTCGCGCAGCCGGAAACAGTGCGCGTGCGCGAAGGCGAATCCGGTGTCGTTGGCGATCGTCCCGAAGTCTGCGATGTGGTTGTAGAGCCGCTCCATCTCCAGCAGGATCACGCGCAAGAAGCGCGCTCGTTCCGGGATTTCAATCCCAGCCAGCGATTCAAGCGCCTGACAGTAGGCGAGTGAATGGCCGATAGTCGTATCGCCCGAAATGCGCTCGGCCAGCTCCACGCCTTCGGCAGGCAGGCGGCCTTCAAACAGTTTCTCAGTGCCCTTGTGTGTGAAGTAGAGGCGAATCTTCAGATCGATCACGGTTTCGCCGATGACGCTGAATCTGAAGTGCCCCGGCTCAATGATGCCCGCATGAACCGGGCCGACGGGAATCTCATAAACGCCTTCTCCGCCGACGGGCAGAAACGGAAATGGAGTGCCATCGTCCTTAAAATCATCGGGCGGCGGGGCGTCTTTACGCAACGGGAAGTAATCTTCCGGCCAGAAGGCGTGTCGCACGAGCGGTCGCGTGTCAGGATGGCGAACGGCCTTGATGCCAAACAGGTCATAAATCTCGCGCTCAAAGCGGGAAGCCGGATAGTAGAACGTGGCCAGCGAGGTGATTTCCGGGCCTTCTGGGCGGACGTCGTTTGTCGAATGCAGAAACCAGTCTTCCCGTTCGTTGGCGAAGAGATAGTGAACCTCAAAGACGCCCTTGTCCGGGCGACGGTCATTGGCGACCATCAGGATCAGTTCGGCGCTGAAATCGCGGCGCAGAAATTTTGCCAGCGACGGCGCGGCGGCGCCCGGAATCCGGCAATGCAATTCATTGCCGCGTTTGATCCGCACGTCGGTTGCGCGGCCCTTGAGACGCGCATTAAGCGCCAATTTCAATCGCGTAAAGTCAGTCATCGGGAAACGATCCTCACAATCTGATTGAGCAGGTTTTCGAACGGCGCGGGCAACGTCAGGCCCAACGTAACGAGCGCGGCCACATTGAGCGACAGAAGGGCGAGGGACCGGCCGCCCTTTTCACCCACCGCCACGCCCTCCGGCGGCGCGCCGTAAAGCATCCGGTTGAGGTGACCGATGACGGCGACGAAGGCGACGGCGAGCAGGATCAACACCGCTCCCATCAACCACGGGCGCCCGGTCGCAAAACCGGCTCGGATAAGGGCGAACTCCGAAATGAAGAGGCCGAAAGGCGGCAGTCCGATGGTGGCCAGTAATCCCGCCGCCAGCATACCGGCGGTGCCGGGCATCGTCTTGAGCAACCCGGACACGCCTTTGATCTGTGTGGTGTGGTAGCGGTGAAGGACGCGCCCCGCCAGCAAGAAGGTCATGGACTTGGCGGCAGTGTGGTTGACCAGATGCAGCATGGCCGCGAACACGCCGAGCGGCCCGAGAGCCAGCCCAATACACATCAGTCCGGTGTGTTCGATGCTGGAGTAGGCCAGCATGCGTTTATAGTTGCGGGAGAGCACGATGCTGAACGACGCGACCACCAGCGAGAGCAGTCCCAGCGCGATGAGCAGTTTATTTGTATAGCCGCCGCCGAGAGTTGCGTCCACCACCACCTTCCAGCGCAGAACGGCGTACAGCGCGACCGCCAGCAGGACGCCGGACATCGTGGCCGAGAGAGGCGTGGGCGCTTCGGAGTGGGCGTCCGGCAGCCAGGTGTGCATGGGCGCGATTCCCGCTTTCGTCCCGTAACCGACGAGCAGGAAGACGAAAGCCAGCTTCATCACTTCTGGGTGCAGCGACGGCGCGCTCGCCAGCAACACCGGCCAGTTGAGCGCGTTCTCCGCGCGCCCTGACAGCGTCACGAAATCGAAGTAGCCGAGCACCGTCCCCGCGAACGCGAGCGCGATGCCCACCGAGCAGATCAGGATGTACTTCCACGAGGCCTCCACCGAGGATTTGGTGAGCGTCAGCGGGATGAGCATCGCCGAGAAGATCGTCGTCGCCTCGATCGCGATCCACATCACGCCGACGTTGTTCGCCGACACCGTGAGCAGCATTGAGAAGATGAAGAGGTTGATGAAGAACTGATAGCGGCGCAGCTGCGACGGGCTGTACTGTGACTCGCGTCCGAAGCCCGGGCTCAGGAAAAGCACGAGCGAAGCTACCGCCGCCACGCACACCATCATCAGAGCCGACAGCCCGTCGGCCCGCAGCAGTTCCCCAGGCCCGAACACCGGCGCGGCGCCGCCGCGCGCTGCGTGGTCGGCGAATTTGACCGCCGCGCCGAGCGCGGCGAGTGACAGCAGCGCGTTGACCCATCCGACCAGCGCGCGATACGGGCGAATCGACGCCGCCAGCGCGGCGGCGATGAGTGAAGGAAAAAGCAGAAAAAGAAAAGTCATCTTTGCAGCAGGAAAGAAGATTCAGTGTTTGAGCTGATTGAGTTGTTCCACGTCGATGGATTCAAACGTGTCGCGGATGTGGTAGACGATGACCTGCATCACCAGAAAGCCCATCAGCACGTCGAGAAAGACTCCCAGCTCGATGATCAAAGGGATGCCGTATGTGCAGAGCGCCGCCAGCAGCGCGATGCCGTTCTCAAGCACCAGGAAGCCTACGATCTGCGTGAGCGCCTTGCGGCGCGAGACGATGACGAACAGCCCGACGAAGATCAGCCCGACCGCCAGCGGAATGCCGCCGCGCGTCGGCAGTTTGCTGACCATCACCAGCGGGCGGGTGATCGCGTAAGCCAGCATCACCAGCAGTCCGGCCACGATCAGCGAGGTGGCGATGTTGACGTAAGGCTGCGCCTCGCGCTCGCCGCCCACGCGCTGATAGAGCCGTTTGAGATACCGGGGAATGATGAACACCTTGAGCGCGAGCAGCACGACGGCCACGACGTAAAGCTCGTGGTCATGGCCGTAATATCCGACCAGCGCGAAGACCGCCGAAAGCACGAGCGACTGCCAGCGGAATGCCCCGATGTAAGCGCCAAGGCTGCGCCGCCACAGCAGCACGACGCCGAACAGCAGCGTCACGCTCGCGCCGAGCGTCGAGAGTTGAGCGAAGAAAGTGTCATGACTGTTCATCGTTTCACCTCAGCAAAAATGACGACGTGACCGAGAGCAGCGCCAGCACGAACGAAACGCCGAGCAGCTCCGGCACGCGAAACAGTCGCAGCTTTGCGATTCGCGTCTCCAGCAGGGCGACAATCACCGCCAGCGCCGCCAGCTTCACAACCAATGCGATGACCGCCACGCCGAGCGCGCCTGGCGTGAGCGTCGTCGCCACGCCCCAGGGCAGAAACAGATTCGAGAGCAGCGAGAAGAAGATCAGCAGCTTCAGCGCGGCCGCCCATTCGATCAGCGCCAGATAGCGGCCCGAATATTCCAGAATCATCGCCTCGTGGATCATCGTCAGTTCAAGGTGCGTTGACGGATTGTCCACCGGCAACCGCCCCGTCTCGGCGATCATCACGACGAAGAGCGCCGTGAAGCCCAGCAGATGGCCGGGATTGATGACCGCGCCGGGATTTGAGAGCGTCTGCGCTACGATCCGGCCCAGATTGGTCGAGCCGGCGCCGACAGCCAGCCCGAAGATCGCCAGCGCGATCGTCGGCTCGGCGATCGCGGCCACCGTCACCTCGCGGCTCGCCCCCATTCCGCCGAACGCCGTGCCTGGATCGAGCCCGGCCAGCGCCAGAAAGAACGTGCCGAGCAGCAGCAGGTAGACCACCGCCAGCAGATCGCCGACCGCGTCGAAGGGCAGCGGCGCGGCGACGAGCGGCACGAGCAGCGTCACGGCGACCGCCGTGGCGAAGATCACATACGGCGCGAAGCGGAAGAGCCACGAAGCGTTCTTCGACATCACGACCTCCTTGCCGAACAACTTGCGCAGGTCGTAATAGGGCTGCCACGGCATTGCGCCGCGCCGCCCTTGCAACCGCGCCTTGAGCCATCGAATAAAACCCACCAGCCCCGGCGCGAGCAGCAGCGCCAGCAGCGCCTGTCCGATTTCCAAAAGATAACCAGTCATTATTCACATCCTTGTCTTACATCCTTGCGATCAAAAGCAATATCAACAGCGTGACGGCGCCGTACACGAGATAAGCGCTCAGCGAACCCGATTGAAGCCGGCGCACCGTGGCGGCCAGCAATCGAACGAACCAGAGGCAGGGATCGTAGAGGTACTTCTCGAACCACGGAGTGATCTCGCTGCGGTATTCGATGGACTGAACGAAGTATTTCGACTCCGGGTGGAAGTCTATGGTCAGTTCCTTCGCCGGGCGGTAAAGCTCCGCGAAGACTCGCCGCAGCGGTTCGGCGAAGGCCGTCGCCGTGTACTCCATGCGCGGCGTCTGCCCGATCCTCCCGCAGCCCCACGAGTCGCTCACGCGCAGCTTCCGGTTGACGCGCAGGAGCAGCATGACAAGCGGCGTAAGGCAGAGCAGGATCAGCAACCCCGCGGCCACGAGCGCCGGCGACATCTTCGCGAAACCGTTCGGCGAGGCTAGCGACAGTCCGAGCGTGAAGTCCATGCGCGTATCAGGTAACCTGCCTAGACCCGCCAGCATCCCGCCCATCACCGGAACAACGGCGAACGGCGCAAGTCCCAAAGCCACACAGGCCAGCGCCAGCAACGCCATCCCGGCGCGCATTGACAGTGGCGCTTCCTTGGCATGTTCCGCCTCTTGAGAGCGCGGGATCGCCAGAAACGTGACGCCGAACGCTTTGACGAAACACGCCACCGCCAGGCCTCCGGTGAGCGCCAGCATCCCGACGGCGATGGGCATGATCATCGCGACCTCCGGTTTCGGGATGTTGAAGCCTTCGAGCAGCGATTGAAAAACAATCCATTCCGAAGCGAAACCGTTGAGCGGCGGTAAAGCCGAGATCGCCGCCGCTCCGATCAGAAAGCAGAGCGCCGTCACTGGCATGCGCTTGATCAGCCCGCCCATCTCTTCCATGTTGCGGGTGTGCGTCGCGTGCAGCACCGAGCCGGCGCCGAGGAAGAGCAGCCCCTTGAAAGTGGCGTGATTGAGCGTGTGATACAGCCCGCCAACAAAGCCGAGCGCCGCGAGCGTCATCAGGCCGTAGCCGTGAAAGATCATCCCCGCGCCGACGCCTATCAGAATGATCCCGATGTTCTCTACCGAATGATAAGCGAGCAGCCGCTTCAGATCGTGTTCCATCAGCGCGTAAAGCACCCCGAGCAGCGCCGAGACCGCGCCCACGCCGAGCACGACGCCGCCCCACCACACCGGCCCGCCGCCGAGCAGATCGAGCGCGACTCGCACCAGACCATAAATGCCCGTCTTGATCACCACGCCGGACATCAGCGCCGAAACGTGGCTAGGCGCGACCGGATGCGCCATCGGCAGCCAGACGTGCAGTGGAACAATCCCCGCCTTCGAGCCGTAGCCGAATAGAGCCAGCAGGAAGACCGCGTTGCGCGATGCGGGCGAGAGGACCGCTGCGTTCGCGCGCATCCCGGCGAAAGAAGTCGTCAGGTCGCCGCCCGACATCAGCAGGAACATCGCCACCAGCGCCACGAATCCGGCGTGCGTCATGGCGATGTACCAGACGCCGGCGCGCACGGTCTCCGCCCCGTCGTGTTCGGTCAGTACCAGCCAGTAAGCCGATAGAGACATCAATTCCCAGGAAATCAGAAAGGTCAGCGCGTTGTCGGCGACCACCAGCAAGCTCAGCGAGAGCAGCAACGTGTTAAGCATCGCGCCGAGCATCCGCAGCGAATAACGCCTCTCGTAAGAGACCGAATACCCATAGCCGTATACGGCCACCGCCAGTCCAAGCAACCCGATGATGATGAGGAAGAAGGCGCTCAGTCCGTCCAGACGCGTCATCAAATCGACGCCCGGCAGTCCCCACGCGGAAACCAGCGTGAAAGAACGTCCCGAAACGATTGCGCTCATGCCAAATGCCAGTCCTGCGGCGGAGCCGGCGCAGGCGCCCAGCGCCGCCACGCCGCGTCCGAACGCTCCCCTTCCGATGAGCAGCGCGCCGGGCGCGCCCGCCGCGTAGGCCGAGATCATCACGATGAAGAGAGTCATCATAATTTGTCTGTGCCGAGGGGAGGGTAATTATCGGGGTATAACTGATCACCTGCCCGGCGCCAGTAACAGTCCGAGTAGCGTCACCAGCGCGATGAAAATGTACGCCACGTACCCGTGCAGCGAACCGGACTGCAACTTCCTGACGTTGAAGCTGATCCACCGCGCCGCCTTCAGCAGCGGGCCGTAGAGGAACTCTTCAAACCACGAGCGGATTTCCGATCTGTACTCGATGGACTGCACGAAGTACTTCGACTCCGGGTGGAAGTCTATCGTCAGATCCTTCGTCGGCCGGTAAAGCTCCGCGAAGACTCGCAGCAGCGGTTCGGCGAAGGCCGTCGCCGTGTACTCCATGCGCGGCGTCTGCCCGACGCGCCCGCAGCCCCACGACTCGCTCACGCGCAACCGCCGGTTGACGCGCAGCAGCGCCAGCGCGAGCGGCGCGATGCAGACGAGCAGCAGCAGCCCCAGCCCGATCAGCGTGGGCGAAATCTGCGCGAAGCGTCCCGAAGTTTGCAGCGCCGAAGTTTGCAGCGAGAGCTTGAAGGAGAACGCCGGAGCCACGGCTAGCAGCCCGTCCAGTCCCGCTATGGCTTGCCCCAGTCGCGGCGCGACGGCGAAGGGAGCCAGCCCCAACACAATGCACGCCGCCGCCAGCAGTCCCATCCCGACGCGCATCGACATTCCCGCCTCGTGCGCATGTTCCGCCGCCTCCGAGCGCGGGATGGCGAGAAACGTAACGCCGAACGCCTTGACGAATCCGGCGACGGCCAGGCCGCCGGTGAGCGCCAGCAGCCCCACGGCGATGGTCACGAGCGCCGCTGCGACCGGCTGCGGCAGCGTCACGCCCGGCAGCAGCGATTGAAAGAGCATCCACTCGCTCACGAATCCGTTGAGCGGCGGCAGGCCGGAGATCGCAACCGAGCCGATCAGAAAGCAGGCCGAAGTCCAGGGCATCCGTTTGATCAGCCCGCCCATCAGGTTCATATCGCGAGTGCGCGTCGCATGCAGCGCCGAGCCCGCCCCCATAAACAGCAGCCCCTTGAAGGCCGCGTGATTGAGCGAGTGATAAAGCGCGGCGACGAAGGCGAGCGCGGCCGCCGACTGCATCCCGCGCGCTTCAAACATCAGCCCCGCGCCGACGCCGATGAAGACGATGCCGATGTTCTCGACGCTGGAATAAGCCAGCAGCCGCTTGAGGTCGTTCTCCATCAGCGCGAAAAGAATCCCGATCAGCGCCGAGGCCGCGCCGATGAGCATGACTGTAGATCCCCACCACGCCGGGCCGCCGCCGAGCAGATCGAGCGCCACACGCAGCATTCCGTACACGCCCATCTTGATCATCACGCCGGACATCAGCGCCGAAACGTGGCTCGGCGCCGCAGGGGGCGCCATCGGCAGCCAGACATGCAGCGGCGCGAGTCCGGCCTTTGACCCGAAACCCAGAAACGCCAGCGCGAAGACCGCGTTCCGCGCCGCCGGCCCGAGCGTCGCGGCGTTCGCGCGCAGGTCGGCGAACGATCCCGACCCGCCGCTCATCAGCAGCGCGAAGGCGGCCAGCAGCATCGCCAGCCCGGCGTGTGTCATCGCCACGTACCAGACGCCGGCGCGCAGCGTGCCCTCTTCGTTCGCTTCCGTGATGACGAGAAAGTACGAAGTGAGAGACATCCCTTCCCACGCCAACAAAAAGGTCAGCGCGTTGTCGGCCATCGTGACCAGGCTCATCGAGAGCAGGAAGAGATTAAGCATCACTCCGAGTTGCCGCAGCGACGCGCGCCCGTCTTCATACGCCTTTGAATATCCAGCGCCGTAAATTGCCGCCGGAACCGCGCCCAGTCCGATCAGGATGAGAAAAAACGCGCCCAGCCCGTCGAGCCGTAACGCCAGCCCTCCGGCCACGGGGAGCAGACCGGGAACCGACACTGAAAATGGGACTGTGGAGAGAATAACAACCATCCCCAGCGCCAGCCCGGCCGCCGCTCCGACCGCGGCCCCGGTGGCGCCAAGCGCTCGCTTGTAGGCCTGACGAAATCCCAGCAAAGACGCGAGCGCGCCGACGCCGTAGCCGGAAACCAAAATCAGAAAAAGACTATTCATTACCTGTCTGTAAATTCCACAAAATAAGTTCGCAACTTGTTACTGTCATCTTCAATTCGAGCGATCAGATCGCCTGTGCTGGAAGACGGGGATCGTGAATCGCCGCGCCTGCTCATGGTCCAGAATCCAAATCACAACGTCGCCGACGGTGACAAACCGCCGTGACTCGCTGTCGGGGATCGGTATGCGGAAGACCACTTCCAGATCGAGGATGATCGAGTAGAAATCGAGCACGTCCGCGCCCAACTCCCTAAATGATGAGGTGGGCTGCACCTGCCTGCGCTCCAGGCAGAGGTTGGCGGCGACGAGCGAGCGGACTATGTTCTCGACGTAGTGGCCCACTGAAAATCCTTCTGTCGAATCGCTCTCTTTCAATTGCGCCCCCCTCTTCGTCTTACCGGCCGCATGGGCGTCTCGCCATCCGGGTTCATCTTCAATCCAGACCGCACCTGCATGCTAAGAAGTCGGACAGCCTCATCGCTTATGGGTTTGGCATAACGTTCAAGCGCCCCTTGCAGGATCGCCCGGCTCCTGACCCGCGCATCCAATTTGTCCATGATCAGGAAAAGAAACGTCTTCGCCCGCGACTGAAGCCAACCCGTGATTATTGCGTCCGGCCGGTCACTTCCGCCTCGGCAACCGGCCAATCGCCGCCAGAATCCCCCGCAGAATATCAATCGGTTCGGGCGGACAGCCCGGTACAATGACATCCACCGGAATCACTTTGTCCACGCCGCCGACGACGGCGTAACCGCCTTTGAAGACGCCACAATCCCGTGCGCAATCGCCGACCGCTACGACGATCTTCGGCTCGGGAGTGGCTTCGTATGTCAGCCGGAGCGGTTCGGCCATGTTGCGCGTCACCGGCCCGGTCACGAGCAAACAATCAGCGTGTCGTGGCGAGGCGACGAAATGCAGGCCGAAGCGTTCCAGATCGTAGTATGGATTGGCGAGTGCGGTGATTTCGATCTCGCAGCCGTTGCACGACCCGGCGTCCACTTCGCGGATGTGCAGCGAACGGCCCAGCAGCTTGCGGACACGCGCGTCTATCTCTCCGGCGATGATTTCGATCTCCCGGTCTTCCGCTGCGCGACCGACAGGCTCAGTAACAACCGGGGTATTCAGAATCTTTCCGAACAATGATTTCATGATTGACGATCCTTGCCGGACGCCAGCCGCTGCCGTCCGGCCACGCCTGTGTCTACGGCTGCCTGCGTGACGGCGGCCGCCACCAGTTTGACCACTTCGCGGTTGAAGACGCTGGGAACGATGTAATCCGGATGCAACTCTTCCGGCGTGATGATCTCCGCGATGGCGTGGGCGGCGGCGACCTTCATCTCCTCGTTGATCTCTCTCGCGCGGCAGTCGAGCGCCCCGCGAAAGATGCCTGGGAAGGCCAGCACGTTGTTGATCTGATTCGGATAGTCGGAGCGTCCCGTCGCCATCACGCGCACGTAAGTCGCGGCCTCTTCGGGCATGATCTCAGGCGTCGGGTTGGCCAGCGCGAAGACGATCGGGTCGGCGGCCATCTGTTTGAGGTCAGCGGTCGTGATCGTGCCCGGAGCCGAGAGGCCGACGAAGACGTCCGCGCCGCGAATAACGTCGTGGATCGAACCGCGCTCGTTATCAGGGTTGGTGTTCTCGGCGTACCAGTTCTTCATGAAATTCATGCCGTTCTCGCGGCCGCGATATATCGCCCCCTGGCGGTCGCAGCCGACGATCTTGCGGACGCCGGCGCGCATGAGAATCTTCGAGCAGGCCACGCCGGCCGCGCCCACCCCGCTGAAGACCACCTTCAAATCTTCCGGCTTCTTATTGGCGATCCTGAGAGCGTTGATCAGCGCGGCGAGCACGACGATCGCCGTTCCGTGCTGATCGTCGTGGAAGACGGGGATCTCCACTTCGCGCTTCAGACGGTCCTCGATCTCGAAGCAGCGCGGCGCCGAGATGTCTTCCAGGTTGACGCCCCCGAAGCCGGGCGCAATCGCCTTGACCGTCCGCACGATCTCGTCCGGGTCGGTCGTGTCCAGGCAGATGGGCCACGCGTCGATTTCCGCGAATTCCTTGAAAAGCATGGCCTTGCCTTCCATCACCGGCATCGCCGCCTTCGGGCCGATGTCGCCCAATCCAAGCACCGCCGTCCCGTCTGTGACGACGGCGACGGTGTTCTTCTTGATCGTCAGCGTATACGCCTTTTCTGGATCGTCGTGGATCGCCATACAGACGCGCGCCACGCCGGGCGTGTAGGCCATCGAAAGGTCAGCTCGAGTCTTCAATGGCGCCTTGTTCTCGGATTTGATCTTGCCGCCGAGGTGCAGCAAAAACGTGCGGTCCGAGACGTTGATGACCTCGACCCCGGGCAGTTCCCCGACGTGATCGACGATCTCCTGGCTGTGCTCCGCTGAAGCGGCGTCGACCGTGATGTCGCGGATGACGTGAGCGCCGGTGGCCTGGACGATGTCAATCGCGCCCACGTCGCCGCCGGCGCGGCCGATCGCCGAGATGACCTCGCCGATCATCCCCACTTTGTTGTCAATCCGCACGCGCATTGTGATGCTGTAAGACGCGCTCGGCGCTCTTCTCACTTCCTTGTGAGCCTCGGTCCGGCCCGGGCCATTTTCGTTTTGCATATCGACAGACTTCCCCTGCGGAAAAGCGATCAGAGTCCGGCCTTAAGGCGACGCCTTTAGACTGCCAGGCCAAGCCGGGACTCTAAACGCAGCTTGTGGATGCGGCGTCACTCCGCAGCGATGTACAGGAAGCGGGCGCAGTTGGCGCAGGTGATGAAGACTCCCGCTCGGGCGCGTTGGAGCCGCCCCGAGGCGATGGTCACCCTGCAGGCTCCGCAGCCGCTGTTCCTGATAGGCGCAAACGCCCCGTAGGCGCTCTTACCTTCGAACCGCACGCGCAACCGCTCCAGCGTCGCCTTCGCGGCCGGCTGCTGCGCGAGCAATCGCTCAACCAATTCTTCCTCGCTAATCACAGTTAAAGCAGCAATCACAGGACCTCAATAAGCTGCGCATCTGCGAATGTTTGCAAATGCGCTCTAAAAAAAGTGAGCCTGCTCAGCAGGCCCGAAGCGGCGCTAGCGGCGCGCCGCTTTCTTCGGTTGATCGAGCCGGATTTCTTCCAGGATGTTCTGAACTCCGGCGAGATGGTTGTTAAAAATTTCGCGCGCCACATCTAGGAGCTTGAAGATGGTCCGGTCGGTCACAGAATAGTAGACGTTCGCCCCTTCCTTGCGCGCGACGACGATGTTCTTGTTGCGCAGGACCGCGAGTTGTTGTGAGGCGTTCGCAGGCTCGACGGAGAATTTCTGACTGATCTCATTGACCGTCAACTCCCCTTCCCGCAAGGCGTCGAGAATCGAAATCCGCAACGGGTGCGCCAGCGCCTTGAAGAATTCAGCTTTGAAGTTGCTCAGCTTTTGCCTCATCGAACGCTCCGGTATTCAGACGATCGCAGTCAGATGACCGCAAGATTTAGCATCTGCGCATCTTTGCAGATGTTAGCTTTAACGCCAACGCGCGTCAAGCCCGCCCCTGGAGCGACCTACTAAGCGACCAACGCCGCGTTTTGTAATCACCCGCGCTTCGACCTATTCCACTTTATATGAACCAGGTTTGATAATCAGGATAGACTTGACCGAGTGACCGAATTCAGTCGGTTAGATTGATATGCAGGAGTCAGTCGGTTAGGTTTATGCGGCTTTGAATGGACGCGTCGCCATCATTCTCGGCGCTGCTCAGGCCTGGCGACGCGTCTCAATCGGTTCGTTCAGAAGGGTGATCCTGGACGAGGCCGAAAGGTGGGACGCCGATTTGATCGTGCTCGGATCGCACGGCTACAACGGATGGCAGCGCTTCCTGCTCGGCTCGGTTTCACACGCCGTCGCCACACACGCATTGCTCCGTCGAGATCGTGCGGCAAAAACCACACGCGGAAAAATAGCGGGACGGAGAGACTTGCGCCTTTACTCCCAGCGCCATTCCAGACGCTCATAGACGTCTGTCGGAGATCGCGGAACAGCGATTGCTCTACAACCGGCGAACTGAAGGCCCACGGTTATTTAGGCAAGCCAATGCGCCGCAACAGGTCGGCCAGTCGCGGGTCTGAACTGAATCCCGGAATCCGGGAGGCAGTATGTTTAAAAGATAACAGGAGCCCCTCGCGCTGTTCGTAAGACTTCTCCAGCCATTCAAAGGCACGATCCACTTCACCCAACCCTGCATAGACCAGCGCAATGGAATAGGGCAACAAATATCGTGACGTACTCAACTCCTGCAATTCGTTGAGCACTTGCTGCGCCTTGTCTCGCTCACCCACAATTCCATAAAGACATCCCAAGTTCACCAAAACATTTTGGCCGCCGCCCAAGGCCACTGCCGTTTGATACTTGGAGATTGCCTGCTCATACCTGCCTTTAGTCCAGAACTCACTCCCTATGAGCCAATGCCCGCCAAAGAAGTTTGGTTCGAGTTCAATCAACTTTTTGCCTTGTTTGCGCATGTTGTCGTATTGGCCGCAGAGCCAGAAGATCCACCCGACATTCAAGTTTGAGACGAACGAGAGCGGATCAAGTTCCAGGGCATGGTCCCCTTCAGTAATCGCTTCATCAGCCCGGCCAATCACTGCTAACGATAAACCATACTCGTCATGCGCCTCTGCATAGTTCGGGTTTATCTCAATAGCCTTTTTGAATTCCCGATCAGCCTCCATCCAGTCCCACTCGTACCAGAATTTCAACCTCGCCAGAGAAAGGTGAGATTCAGCCAGAGCGCTATCAATTGCCAGCGCCCTGGTCGCCGCCGCCGGCCTGGGCGACGACATCAACGCCGA
>Ga0081455_10005879_pt1 | contig 13332 bp, 18 predicted proteins | sample TabmetS3T2R1_FD_70207 | JGI IMG/M metagenome (GOLD analysis project Ga0081455, IMG submission 70207) | Tabebuia heterophylla rhizosphere microbial communities from the University of Puerto Rico - S3T2R1 | ecosystem: Host-associated > Plants > Roots > Rhizosphere ... | reverse complement strand
GGACAGAACGCGCGGCCCGAGACTGTCCTGGCGGATATCGATGCTGTCGGTGTTGAGAAAGCCCTCCAGAAACTCTCGGACTACTCTTTCAGCCCCGCGGCTCCGCGAGCGCTGCTCGAGTGGGCCGAGCAGGAGGTGATCCAGACGCCGGAGTTCGTGGCGCGAGCAGCGATCACATCGCTCGGCGAAACGGATACCACAGCGTCGCTGGGGCGCATCACCGCGCCAACACTGGTAATCGTCGGCGAGATGGACACTGTTACGCCCGTGGCGGAATCAAGGGCGCTGAGCGAAGGAATCCCGAACAGCACGCTTGTCGTCATTGAGAAGGCAGGTCATTTCTCGATGCTGGAGCGACCAGTCGACTTCAATCGGGCGCTGCGAGGTTTTCTCGATCAGCACGTACACGCCTCCAGCTCGTGAGGTGCCGGACTATGAGCACGTCCACCGTTGTCGATACTCGCTTTCACAAGGTGAGACGCTCATCGAAACTATGGGGATCCTGGCGGGAGCAACGTTATTGGGGCGATTGACGTGGCACGTCGGAACCGTCGTTCGCTCTTCACGACGAAACACCGACGGCACGGACGATCACACTCGAAGTCACAGATTGGCCGGGTCACGTCGCAGGCCAGCACGTTGATGTGCGTTTGACAGCCTCGGATGGATACTCTGCGGTCAGGTCATTCATCGGTCGGCGGCGACATGCTCCGCGAGGTGACCACGTGATTGCCGAATTGTATGAAGGTCCTGAAGATGTCGCCGATATGCAGATCGCCGTTCAGCAACAAGCGATGCATGTCATAGGTGGTGCCGCCTCGTAGCGTGAGATCGAAAAACGGATTGCTGAAGTGCTCCACGCGCTCCCGCAGCTCGCCGCCGAAGTTATGTAACTTCCAGGTGTAATATCGAGAGGAATAAATTTGATCGGCGCCCAGAAATCGTTTGGCCATGCGGGGCTCTGCTGATCGGCCGGAACGTCCTCATACCGCAGAAAGTGATAGCGGGTCTGTGGCTCGCGCAATAACTGGCCGAAGACTTGAGGGGGAAACAGGAGGAAAAATAGCGCGATGATCGGCTCGTTTGGCTAGTGTCGACATTTCGACAGGTGTCGATTAGAGGTCGCGCGTTCTTCGTCACAATCACTTCTTCTACAGATCGAGAAGTCTGCAACATCACCTACAGAGCCCCTTTATCCGTTTTCCTCACCGCAATTCGGCTGGGTACGGAACTTGCAGTGATAGGGTTATCTAATCTACTGAAAGGATTCACTATGGCTGCAAACAACCAAGGTTCAACTCTCTCTTCCGCCCTCGTCATTCCCGATTCGTTGCTCGCGAAAGACGCCACAAATATCCTGCGTGAGTATTCTACCGATCTGCTCTTTAATCACTCGATGCGCGTCTACCTGTTCGCGGCTGAGCAGGGCCGTGAGCAAAAGCTCCGCTTCGACCCTGAACTCCTCTACGTCGCCGCCGCATTTCACGATCTCGGTCTCACCAAGAAGTTCTCGAGCCAAAACGAACGCTTCGAGGTCGATGGCGCAAACGCCGCCCGCCAGTTCCTCACCGCCCATAACGTCCCTGAAGAGCAGGTACAAACTGCATGGGAAGCCATTGCTCTGCACACCACGCCCGGCGTCACCCAGCATATGCGCCCCGAAGTAGCTCTACTCAATTCGGGTGTCGGTCTCGATGTTCTCGGGAAAGGGTTCGATCAGTTTCCTTCGAGGTTGCGCGATGAAATCGTAGCCAGATATCCTCGCAAACACTTCAAGCAAGACTTTCTTAAGGCTTACTTCGGCGGCTTTGCGCACAAGCCCGGAACCACCTTCGGCACCGTGAATGCCGGTGTCGTTGAACGTTTCATCCCTGGTTACAAGAGCCCCAACGCCTGCGACCTGATGGCTGCATCTCCCTTCCCGGATTCCCCATCGGAAAGCTGAACGAAAGAGCGAGAAAAGGGAAACGTCAATGAGGAAGGCAGAGTTTGTCAGAGGAGCCTCCCGCGGCATAGGCGATCATTGCAGCTTGTGACTCGACAAGCGTTGGTGCAGGGTTCCGGTCGCGAAGCGGCGGAGAAAAGAACAACAGCGATTTCCTAATCACCCCCGGGAATTCGTGAACCGCACGATCAGGCGTATATACAACAGACCGCGGCCCATGCCTCAGTGCTCGGCAAGAAACTGAAAACTAACTACCGCGATAGCCGGCCCGATTCGCGCATCAACTGACAGATCCAATGAGTGCAAGCGTTGAGGTGCTACTGGAGTATGGCTACCTAGTGCTTTACGCCTTCGTGCTGGCGGAACAAGTCGGTCTGCCGATCCCTGCATTTACCCGTGTTACTGGCAGTCGGCGGGCTCGCCGGCGCAGGACGAATGAGCTTAGCGTTTGCTCTTGTTGTCGCGCTCTTCGCATCACTTGTTCCCGACATGGTTTGGTACGAGCTCGGACGGCGCCGTGGCGGTCGGGTTCTCCGTCTTTTGTGCCGAATCTCGTTGGAACCGGACTCGTGTGTGCGACGAACCCAGCGCGTGTTCGTAAAGAGCGGGCGATTCGCATGGCTGATCGCGAAGTTCTTTCCGGGGCTGAGCACCATCGCTCCGCCCTTGGCTGGGATTATAGGGGTACGCCGCCCGCAATTCATTATCCTCGACAGCGGCGGGGCGCTCTTATGGGCCGGCTCCTGGATGGGTGTGGGCTATCTTTTCAGCGATGCGCTCGATCTAATCGTCAGGCAGCCCGCGCATATAGGAAATTTGATTCTCGTTATCTTCGTAGCGGCGCTTGTGGCGTACATCGGATACAAATTTCTCCAGCGGCAACGCTTCCTCCGTACGCTTAGGATGGCACGCATCACCGTCGAAGAACTGAAGGACCGTCTCGATGCGAACGATTCGGATTTCATTATTGTCGACACGCGTTCGGTTCTCGACGTGAACACAACTCCTTACGGGATCCCGGGAGCCATCTGGATCACTGCTGAGGATATCGGTCGGCGATATCATGAGATCCCGACCGATCGCGAGAGCGCCCGGGTGGCGCTGATGCTGAAGCACAATGGAATCAGCCGTGTCCGGCCTCTTCAAGGCGGGCTGAATCTCTGGATGGATCGTAATTCCCCACTGAGAAACTCCAAGTCACGCGTGCACCGAGTCCGGCTCTTGTTGCTGAGGCGCGTGACGGAATCCCCTCGATCTCCGAAGAGCCTCAAGCCTAGGCAAGCGATGGCCTCAAAGTGGACATATGAGATGCCCCGGTGCCTCGGTTGAGCGTTTCGTCGGCATGAGTCTCGTCCCCAACTCTCCACGTTGACACTAATTGTCGGCGCAACGTGGAGATTCTTGACGCTCTCAATATTCGTTTTCTTTTTTCAGCGAGGTAAAGCGTAGTGTCGTTGGTTGAATCACGATCAGGTGCACAAGCATTCGAATGCGGTTCGAAAATCGCCCATCGCTCGTCGCCGCAAGGTCGACATTTCGACACTTGCCGATCCGCGGTCATGTGCTCTTCGACACAATCGGTGCAATACTGATCCAGATCGTTACGGATTTAGAATTTCCAACATTGGTTTATTTCGGCACGTGGTTTGCTGCACACCATCACAGCAGAACAATCAATCACCACAAAGTGGAATAAACGAAATAACTGTAGTCAGCGCCGCCACCCGCAGTATCTAATCCCTACAACACCGTTCGTGCCGGCGATCCTATCAGGGTTTTTCTGTGACCGGTTGTTAATCCCGTAAAGGACCTTGGAGACGCACGTCGAACGGCCTGGGAGAGCTGAGCAGCCTCAAGGAGGAAAATCATGACGTTCACGCACCTCTCCAATGGACTACTTTTACTCCTGCCAAGGCGAGGGTTTACGTGTCTCGGAAGTGACCAGGCGTCGCGTCAGTTCGAACATAAGGAGAAGATATGACTGAAATCAAAACCGTTCCTGTCGGTGACATGAAGGTCCGCGTCTCCGGAACGGGCTTTCCACTGATACTGCTGCATGGTTACACCACCACCAGTGAGTTCTGGCGCGAGCAGGTAGAAGAGCTCTCGCGTTCCTATCAAGTAATCAGACCCAATCTTCCGGGTCATGGCATTTCCGCCGCTCCTCCGACGCGTCAGTACACGATCGATGCCTTCGTTGCCGATCTCGAAGGACTCTTCCGACACTTTTCGCTTCGGCGTGCCGCGCTCGTCGGGCTTTCGATGGGTGGTGTTATCTCGCAGCATTTTGCGCTGAGGAATCCGCAGCTTCTGCAGGCACTCGTACTCGTCGATACGACCTCCCACGGAATTGGACAGAACGGGCGGCCCGAGACTGTCCTGGCGGATATCGATGCGGTTGGCGTCGAGAAAGCCCTCCAGAAACTCTCCGACCACTCGTTCAGCCCCGCGGCGCCGCGAGCGCTGCTCGAGTGGGCCGAGCAGGAAGTGATCCAGACGCCGGAGTTCGTGGCGCGAGCGGCGATCACATCGCTTGGCGAAACTGATACCACAGCGTCGCTGGGACGCATCACCGCACCGACGCTGGTCATCGTCGGTGAGATGGATACCGTTACGCCCGTGGCCGAATCAAATGCGCTGAGTGAAGGAATCCCGAACAGCAAGTTCGTCGTCATTGAGAGGGCAGGTCATTTCTCGATGCTGGAGCGACCAGTCGAGTTCAATCGGGCGCTGCGAGGCTTTCTCGATCAACATGTACACTCCTCCCGTCTTGAGATACCCGCACTATGAGCACGTTCACGACCAAAGATGGCACACCGATCTATTACAACGACTGGGGCAGCGGCCAGCCAGTTGTCTTCAGTCATAGCTGGCCGCTCTCCGCGCATACAACGCAACTAGTTCCATCATGTAACCAACTGAATTCGTATGTCGCCATTCCAAGGTATCTTGTACGCAAGCCGAGGGTCTGAGCGCTGCCGACACGTCAAATACATGAACGCGAATCAATGGTAGTTGAACCTTGGAACGACAGCGAAAGTCATCGGGAACTGCGAACAATGTTCGTGAGAAGCTAAATTCTCGAGGCGGCTCGCAATGCGTGGCTTCGCGATTCATATGAAATCGCGGCGGCCTCGATAAGAAGGTGAGTTACCCATGGGCTCGTCCACTGTTGTCGATACGAATAATGCCGAGATCGCGACGATGCAGGCCGCGTTAGCCGTCTCGAGTTGGATCCACGTACATCGCTGCTCGACGGGCTGCGCGAGCATCTTTACCTGACGGGCAGCAAAAAGGCTGCGATCATGGACAGTGCGGTGCCTGCACGGTGCTTATCAACGGCCGGCGCATCAACTCGTGGCTGACCGCTCGAAGTCGATGGATGGTGGAGGGACTTGGCTCGCTCTTCTCGAATATGCCGCCAAGGGCCCTGTAATACCGTTGCACCGCATAGCGGCATTGCCGCGGTTCTCACATGTTGGAGGTCGAATATGTCCAATACGATTGCTGGCATCACAATTCCCGACAGCAAAATGGCGCGGGATCTGACCCAGATGATCCGCGACAGGGAACCGGATCTTCTGTTCCACCACTCCACGCGGGTGTACCTTTTTGGTGCGCTGACCGGCCAGCGCAAGAATCTGAAATACGACCCCGAGCTGCTCTATGTCAGCGCGAGGTTTCACGACATCGCGTTAACAGACGCGTACCGCGGTTCGCAGCTCCACTTCGAGGTCGCTGGCGCAAATGCGGCGCGCGACTTCCTGCGCAGCTACGGTATTCCGGAAACCTCGGTGGAGACTGTCTGGGATGCGATCGCGCTGCATACCACGCCCGGAATTCCGGAGCACAAAAAGGCGGAGGTTGCGCTTGTCACGGCCGGCGTCGAGATGGATGTTCTTGGATTCGCCTACGAGCAGTTCACGCCGGAGCAGCGGCAAGCCGTTGTCAAAGCCCACCCGCGCGGCGCCAGCTTCAAGAAGAACATCATCGACGCCTTTTACCAGGGCATGAAACACCGCCCGGACAGCACTTTCGGCACCGTCAACGATGACGTGTTGGCGTTCAAGGACTCGCGCTTCCAGCGCACCGACTTCTGCAAGGTGATCCTCGCGTCGGCCTGGGCAAGCTGAGCACTCAAGGAGAAATCATGACGTCTCATTGGTACGAATACCGCGCGTAGGCAGTGGTCACGTTCGAGCGGATAATTAGAAACAGCATAGCTCCAGAAAGGTGATGCCATGAGTCAGGACAATCGAAAAGTACGTTTTGGTCTTTGGTACGACTTCCGAAATCCGCCCCAATGGCGCCAGCCCTTCGACCGGCTCTATCAGGAAATTCTTGATCAGATCGTTTGGGGCGAGAACAACGGATTTGACGACGTTTGGTTATCCGAGCACCACTTCATCGAAGACGGGTATCTCCCGTCAATTTTGCCCATAGCTGGTGCGATCGCCGCGCGCACCGAACGGATCCGCATCGCGTCCGGAGTGATATTGACGCCGTTTCACAATCCCGTGCGCCTCGCCGAGGATGCCGCCGTGGTTGATGTCATTTCGGGCGGACGTTTCGAACTCGGAGTCGGCTACAAACTGGAAGAGTTAGAAAGCTTCGGCGTACCTTTCAAGGAGCGCGGGGCCCGCACCAACGAAACTCTCGGGATCGTTCGTCGACTTCTCGATGGCGAGACCGTCACCCTCAAGAACCAATTCTTCGACTTCACCAATGTCAAGATAACCCCGGAACCCATTCAGAAATCCCACCCGCCTATGCTCTAAGATATTTAGAACCCCAAAATCAGAGAAATCCTGATGGACATGGAAGGGCACTGGCGATACGAGCTTAGATATCATCGGACATTGGTACCTAACGATCTTTCACCCAGAGATAGCTATGAAGACATTATACTTTCTAGCAGGGCTCTCGTTGAGTTTTTTGCTCTCTGCGTGCGCGGTCGTCAATACCGCAGGCGACATTGCTCAAGGAAGACAGGCGATGCTGGAGGGCAAATATCAACTTGCCCTTGACTATTTTTGGGCTGCCGACCAAATGGACCCCTACTACATGTACGGCGCCGAGCTACGGGAGGGAGTTTTGAGCTTTTTGGGCAGAGCCCAATATCTCACCGGTAACTATGCGCAAGCCCGTCAGACTTTGGAAAAAGATCTTCGGTATCACAAGAGCGACAATGTCGCACGGCTATACCTAGGTCTTACGTTGTATCGTCTAGGGGATCAAAAGGCCGCGCTAACGAATATCCAACATGGTATGACCGGAATTTATAACTGGCTTGACTATTTGAACAACAACTTTCGCTTCGAGTTTGGACAGTTTTGGGATGAGAGCGGAACCATCCGGGCCGGCATTAAAACCGATCTCGACATGATCTCCAGCGGCAAGATCGATTGGCCAAAACTCATTGCCGCCGGTGAGAGCCTAGGGATCGGACTTGAGCAAGAGGAAGACGACTATCGGGTACAGAATTTGAGAAGCTAGTGACCCGGCAACTGACTGCTCTCCGAGTGAAGGGGAATAGGGAACACAAACCATAGCTCTAAAACTCTCGTGGTTCCCGAACTCCAGACGGTTTCCGAACATTCGATCGGTCTGGCACAAACCATCTGCTGCTATTATATTAAAGGACACTTCTTCGCCGCACCCGAACCCCCAAAATTCCGGGTCCGTTTTTGTCCGTGCATTGGGCTTGAGAACCGCTTTCCGATCCATCTGCTCTAAGGTATTTCGAACCCAAAATCCGAGAAATCCTGATGGACTGCAATAGCACTGCAATACGGGCTTTGATAAGCATCCTCACATTGGTTGTCTAACGAGCTTTCGTAGTGTGACCGATTCGGGACCGAAAGTCATCAGGACGCCTTAAGAGCTAATCCATGGCCAATATGCGCGAGGAAATAGATAGTCTCGGTGTGATTGAAGTGCCTGCGGACAAGCTATGGGTGCTCAAACCCAGAGGTCGCTCGAGCATTTCAGCATCGGCAAAGATTTGATTCCGCGCGAGATGATCACCGCCTATGCCATATTGAAAAAAGCCGCTGCCGAAGCAAACCATGCCAGCAAGCGGCTCGAGGATCAGCAGCACAAGTTGATCGTTCAGACCTGTGACGAAATCCTCGCCGGCCAGCATCACGACATGTTTCCACTACATGTGTAGATGACGGGCAGTGGCACCCAGTTCAACATGAACGTGAATGAGGTGATCTCCAATCGCTGCCGTCAGCTCGTGGGCACGCCACTCGGAAGCAAGACGCCGGTGCACCCCTAACGATCATGTGAACATGGCCCAATCGTCGAATGATTCCTTTCCGTCGGCGATGAATATCGCGGCTGCGGTCAACGTGAAGCAAGGCCTGATCCCGGCAGATCGCGATCATGACAGATAATGACCTCACGCTCAAGGCTGCCGCCTTGCAATTGGGTTTGTCACAGGGGCTGAATCTGATGGCATCGTCGATCCAAGATCGTGAAAACTAATGCTGTAACCGGTACCTGATGACGGCACCTCTACCCTCGACGATTTCAGACCCGGCGGTGATGAGTTTACAGGAACGGTCCGATCTTGTCCTCACCTTCGCCCGAGTATTGCATGTCAATGGCCAGTCCACGGACGAAACTGTGGGCGCAGCCGGGCGGCTCGGCAACTATCTTGATCTGCAAGCCAGAATCATTCCTCGTTGGGGAGAGCTACAGCTTCAAGCCGTGGACAGGGGCGCCAGAATGGATTCCGTCGCGGCGGCCGATCCCACGGGTGTGGATATGGATCGTGTGGCCTCCGCCATGCGGGCAATCGATGAGGTCAGAGCGGGCCGGCTTGCGCCACCTGCCGCAATGGAGGCGATCATCGCGATTTCGCACGCGCCGCCGGCGCCGACCTGGCTGTTCACGCTCGCCGCTGCGGCGGGCGCTGCTGCGCTGTCGGTGATCTTTGGGGTCGAGCACTTAGTCGCAGTGACGCTCATAGTCGCCAGCGCGGCGGCCGGTGCCTTTCTGCGTCGCACCGTGGCTGAGTACAGCACAAACCCCCTGGTGCAGCCGCTCTGCGCGGCGTTGCTCGCTGGCCTTATTGGCGCGTTGGCGGTGCGCTATGAGCTGAGTTCGTCACTGCGCCTCGTCGCGGTCTGTCCATGCATGATTCTGGTGCCGGGGCCGCATCTGCTCAACGGGATGATGGACCTCGCCGCGCTTCGTATCCATCTCGGCGCCTCCCGACTGGTCTACGCCGGCCTCATAGTTCTGGCGATCTCAGCCGGAGTGCTCCTTGGACTTGGCCTTCTCGGCGTCTCCTTGCCGGTGGACGAGCCCGGTAGACCAGTACCCCTATGGCTAGACGTGATCGCCGCCGGTGTCGCTGTCGCCGCCTACAACATTTTTTTCTCAACGCCCTTGCGCATGTTGGGCTGGCCGGTCGCGGTCGGAATGCTGGCTCATGCTCTGAGGTGGTGGACACTTGCGGTTGTCGGCGCTAGCGCAGCGACCGGCGTGTTCGTTGCCTGTCTGGTCGTCGGGCTGGTCCTCACTCCAGTCGCTCGTCGTTGTCATATGCCGTTCGCGGCCATCGGTTTTGCCTCGGTGGTGTCGATGATCCCGGGCGTCTTCCTGTTCAGAATGGCGAGCGGCCTCCTGCAACTTGCCAATGGCTCGAATACGACTTTGGAGCTCTTAGGCGCGACGATCGCCGACGGCATGACCGCTATCAATATCATTTTAGCGATGAGCTTCGGCCTCATTGTTCCGAAGATACTCATCGATCGCCTGGGAGACAGTGCTACGCGTTTGAAATCTTGAGCGGAGCGAAAAGATGGCGACATCGGCGGCAACACACACCCCTGCAATCCGTTGCCTCACCCAGAAATAAGTGTTCGTCTAAACGCATTTCGAGGTTTGTGTCTCAGCTATCCGAAGAGGGATCGGATTCCCATGAGACTCGCCGCCGCCACGGCGCTCATACGAGCGACTACTACAACGAAGCGAAACAGCGGTTGGATTCAAATGCTGGCGCGTGCAGGTTAGTCATCCGACAGTTCTAGTCGTCAATCAAGATCATCGTTTCAAGAACGACGTTCCGGCAGCTGCGGTATAACTATCGACTGCACGCCGCTCAAAGCGGCTTTGGAGCGCGAAGCGGCTTGGGAGGGTCGCCAGGAACATTTGTTTCGTCTAATTTATTTAGGCAGCTTTGCCGCAAGGACGTCAACCTTTTCGATGGACGGCGGCGCGGAGAGAAGCTCAGACGCCTTCTCCATCAACGCTGCTGCGACCCTGCCTGAGAGATGAGCTTGTCGTCCAGCCTCATCCGGGAAGGCGTCAAAGATTCCAAAGGTAGATGGACCAAGACGAATTCCAAACCACGCAATAGTGGCGGGCTCCCCCATCACCAGAGAAGGACCCTGCAAAAGAAAGCTCTCGATCTCTTTCTCTTTTCCTGGCTTAGCTTCGAGCCGGACGAACAGTGCTACTTTGACCATGACATCCTCCTATTTGTGCTTGACGATTTGTCTCGCTGGATGCGCTTCTTCTACGAATGCGAGAAGAGCAATGCGCATACCAACCAGTGCCAGCCATGCTTGCTTCACCATTTTTCGACACGACGCTCCACTCTACTCGCTGCGCTGATGAAAACCAGTGACTTTGGCTGCCGTCCCGGATGCGAGCTAAAGTCGATATTTCGGCAGCTGTCGATAAGCAGGCGCGTTTTCTTCGTCACCATCGGTCCGAAACCAAGCTGCCACACTGAGACCCTTTTGTTTCTCACATTCTAAAAACTTTCCACACATTGATTTGCTCTGGCACATGCGTTGCTCCTGCTACGCGGAAAGATCAGCGGGTCTTCGACTGAAAATAGCTGCATCTGATTGGCGACGCTGCAGGCCTTGGGATCCCGGGGTAGACAAATGACTTTCGGGTACAAATTTTTAGACGCTCGAGTATGGAGGAGAAACCATGCGGCAGCGAAAGGCTATCAGGACTACTTTAGGAGAACTCATCGTTGCAGTGGCTGATGAGGTTATGCCCATCATGCGGAATCCCTCGGGCGCCTATAAGGTCGTATCCTTTATCTTGTCTGATCTTTTAAGCCAGCAAGCGCGCGTTCCCAAGCGGTCTCGACAAAAATACCTAAGTTATTTCGCTGAGGAATAGACCGAGAGAAAAGTGGAATAGGGGGGCCGATTGATGAAAACGTTATCAGCAGTTGGGTTGGGCATTTTACTGGTAATGCAGTCAGTTGAAGTGGCTGCAGGAACGCCGGGAGAGCAGATGCGTCAAAGTGTGGACAAGCTCCTGACGATTCTCAAGGATCCCCAACTGAAGGGTGAGAGCAAGAAGAATGAGCGAAGAGCCAAACTCAAAGAAGTGATCTACCAGAGGTTTGACTTCACGGAGATGGCCAAGCGTTCGCTCGGTTTTGAGTGGCGGCGCCACAGCTCTGAGGAACAACAAGCATTCGTCAAACTTTTTACCGATCTTCTTGAGCGCGCCTATCTGGACCAGCTCGAATCATACAATGGTGAGAAAATTCAATTCTTAAAAGAGCTGGATGGGGACAACTACGCAGACGTAGCGACAAAAATCATTGACAACAAAGGACAAGAATATTCGGTCAATTATCGGCTGCACAAGGTAAGTGGAGATTGGAAGGTGTACGACGTGGTTATTGAAGACATCAGCCTAGTCAACAATTTCCGCTCACAGTTCAGCCGCGTGCTCGCGAAGTCTTCCTATGAGGAACTAGTGAGTACGATGAAGGGAAAAACCCTAATCGCGCCTGGTACAAAAAGCTAAAATTTTAACGAGAACGAGGAGTTAGTCATGAAAGTGACACATTCTCTGCCGTGGTTGTGGTTGAGTATTTTGCTCTCCGCGTGCGCCGCTGTTAAGGGGGCAGAGGATGTCGTTCAGGGAAGGGAGGCGCTGTTGGCGGGCGATTACCAATCTGCCCTCGGCTATTTTCAGCAAGCCGAACAGGTAGACCCGAACTATATATACGGTGCGGAGCTACGTGAAGGAGTCTCGAGCTTTGTGGGCAGGGCCCAGTATCTCACCGGAAACTATCCGCAAGCGCGCCAAACTTTGCAAAAAGCACTTTCCCAGCATCGGACCGACAACGTTGCACGCTTATACCTCGGCCTTACGTACTATCGTCTAGGTGACCAGAAGGGGGCACTGACGAATATTCAAGCCGGCATGAACGGAATCAACAACTGGCTTGAGTACTTGAACACGAACTTTGCCTCGGAGTTTGGGCAAGGCTGGGATCCTGACGGGACCATCCGGGCCGGCATTAGATCCGATCTCGAAATGATGTCCAGCGGCAAGATCGATTGGCCGAAACTGATTGCGGATGGAGAGAGGCTTGGAATCACGGTTGTCCAAGAGGAACAAAACTTTCGGGTCCAAAATTTGAGAGGGTAGCGATCCAGTAAACTGGACGCCGGTCGGAGTCGGCATGAGATGCACTGGGAGATTTTACAAGCCGCCCATAGCCAATCACTGTGCATGCCCTGCGCTGTTGCTTCCTTTGCCGGACGTCCGCCCAGAGGTGCACGGCAAGTCTACGCGCGGTTCTATATGATGGTTCAGGAGCAGGCCCAGAACCTGGCCTATGTCGATACTTTTTGGCTCCTCGCTCTGATCGCGGCCATAATGTTCGGTCTTTCGTTCGCCCTGAAGAAGAACGATCCTCGCGGCGCTGGCACCGTGGTGGCTCATTGAAGTGCAGATGCAAAATATCCACTCTCTCTTAAGCTCAGCGTTATATTCAGGCTTCCGAGCCGATGCCTTCGCCAGTGAAGCATCAGAGGCAGCAGTATTCCCAGGACGATTACAGGCATCGGGCCGCAGCGCCTCATTTTTACGGCTTAATCTTCGTTCTACCATTCTAAAACTCTTTCCGGGTTCGTTCTATCGAACTTCTATTCTAATTGGGTTGTTTCCTAGCCAATTGCGACTTGGTATCGGCATTGCTGTATGGATCGCCGCATGAGCACGTTCGACAAAAAAACGCCTGCCGGAGAAGCACCCGTTCATGATCAGGCACAGGATACTGAGACATTACTCCTGGAGCGACTTAAAAACAGTCAGTCGGAAAGTGATTACTTTCGGTGGCTGCTATTTGTCGTTGGCTTTTACCGTGGCATACAAAAGGTGGAAGCAGCAATAGCGTTACTTCGACGCTTCATTGAAACGAGCAACAGTGATGAACAAAAAGCTTACTGTCATCTTACCCTTGGCCAAATTGAAACAGACGAGCAACATTTTGAAGCCGCGCTCGAACATTTCAAGACCGCGTTAGGGCTGAACCCGAAGCAAAAAAAGATCGTCTATGTGCTTCACAACAACGCAGCCTATTGCCTAAACATGCTTCATTGCTA
>Ga0081455_10005878_pt1 | contig 13334 bp, 12 predicted proteins | sample TabmetS3T2R1_FD_70207 | JGI IMG/M metagenome (GOLD analysis project Ga0081455, IMG submission 70207) | Tabebuia heterophylla rhizosphere microbial communities from the University of Puerto Rico - S3T2R1 | ecosystem: Host-associated > Plants > Roots > Rhizosphere ... | reverse complement strand
TCGACGTGATGGTGGTCGACATGCCGCCCGGCACCGGCGACGCCCAGCTCACCATGGCGCAGCAGGTGCCGCTCAAGGGCGCGGTGATCGTGTCGACGCCGCAGGACCTGGCGCTGGTCGATGCACGGCGTGGCATTGCGATGTTCCGCCGCGTCAACGTGCCGGTGCTCGGCATCGTCGAGAACATGAGCTATTTCCAGTGCCCGCAATGCGGCACGCGCTCCGACGTCTTCGGCCATGGCGGCGCCCGCCACGAAGCCGAGCGGCTCGGCGTGCCGTTCCTGGGCGAGGTGCCGCTGCATATGACGATCCGCGAGAAATCGGATCTAGGTCTGCCGGTGGTCGCGACAGAACCTGACGGCCCGCACGCCCAGGCCTATTGCGAGATCGCGGCGCGTGTGCGCGATCAGCTCAAGGGCACGGGCCGCGCGCCGCCGAGGATTGTGATCGAGGGGTAAACAACATTCCTTGAATGTCGTTGTCTCTCCTTGTTGTCCTAAATTTGTGCTACATGAGGAACATGACGAAAGAGCAGATCAACGCAGTCCTGGAAAGTGTGCGCTCCTGGCCGCAACAGGATCAGGAGGAGCTGGTCGAGCTTGCCCGCGAGATCGAGGCCCGACGCTCGGGCGTTTATGTTATGAGCGATGAAGAACGCGCTGCCGTACAAGAGGGATTGGATCAGGCGCGCCGCGGCGAATTCGTGCCGGACGATGAGATGAATGCCTTCTGGAAGAAATACGACGTTCTATGAGAGTTCGGTACACGCCACGGGCGCGCGCAGACATCGAGCAGATTTATCGATATATCGAGGAGCGAAGTCCAGCCGGTGCTCGCAACGTGTTGCGGGCAATCTTCGCAGGCGTGCAATTCATCTCGGAACATCCACAAGCATCGGACCGAACGGACAATCCGCAATGTGCGTGAGGCTCGTGCGACGCTATCGATATAGAGTGTTCTACCGCATGGTCGGCGGCGACACCGTGGAGATCCTGCACGTTCGCCATACGTCGCGGCGACGATGGGTCGTAGAAGGGTAGCAATCGAGAGGTAGCGGCCCTTCCTTCGTCGGTGTCCGTGTCTCTTGGGGATTTGGAATTCATTGGGGGCCTTCTTGGACAGTTTTTTGGACAGTGAAGCAACGTTACGCCGCAAGACGGCGATCTTGACGCGGATGCTCAATCTGCAGGGTACCATCGGGATGTTCGGGCACGTCTCCGTGCGTGTGCCTGGCACCAATCGCGTGTTGCTCAGTCCCGGCGGTGGCACCGACAAATCCAAGGTGAAGGCCGACGACATCTTTGTCTTCGATATCGACGGCAACATCCTGCACAACCCCGGTGGCCTTGTTCCATTGGAATGGCGCATCCACACCCGCATTCACCGTGACCGGCCGGAGACGATGTGCATCGCTCATCTGCACGCTCCACACGCCACCGCGCTGGGCATCGCCGGCCATGAGATCCAGCCGGTGTTCCTGCACGGCTCCTTTCTGCGTGGCGGCGTGCCAACCTGGAACAATCCGCGGCTCGTCGTCAACGATGAGCAGGCAGCTGACCTGTCGCGCGCGCTCGGGGATCGGATCGCCGTGCAGATGCGCGGTCATGGTAGCGTCGTGGTAGGCGAGAGCACCGAGGCGGCCTTTTTTGGCTGCACTTTTCTCGAGGAGAACGCCGCCAAGCAGCTGGAGGCCGAGATCATGGGCGGGGCGATCGCGCTCTCCGCCGACGAGGCAAAAGACTGCGCCGAGAGCACTTACAATCCGCGCCTATTCAACTTGCTGTGGTCGTATTACGAGAACAAGGTGTTGAACCGCGAGGACAACGTATCGGGGGGCGCAGCCGCTATTGCATAAGAGGGATGCTTTGCGTGCCGCCGTGGTCTCGCTGGCGGGAATGCTGGTGGTGAGCCCGCTGGTCGTTGCCACCCATTGACGCAACGTAGATCATTCCGTCGCTTGCAGATGCGTTCAAACTAAGAGAGTCAGATGCGGTCAAACTAAGAAGCAGCGTTGCTTGATGTTGATCTGTGCGTTGCTTGCACAAGCCGCTTGCAACTCCGTGCGTTGGCTTCCACAAACAATGTCGTAGTTGCTCCTTATCGACGTACCAATTCACATCGCGCTCGTGAATTTATTGTCCGTGCGCGGCAAAAAAATGATAGCTCATGCGCAGAAATGATCGAACACTCAGAAGTGATTGAGCGTGCATACGCATCAGCGATTGATATTTTGAATCCGCCCGCGCGTCATGCTTTCATCCAATCTGTCTTTGCTTTCGACTCAAGCGAATGTGGGCTGGTCGAAGTGCCGACATGCGCGCCCCCGTGTTTTGATTATCTAACGACATAAACTAACGACATAAACTGACGAGATGTGGAGAAGCGATGCGGCATCGGCCGCCGCGTCGGGAGGATTGTATGGTGTACCTCATCCGTGTCGCCGCGTTCGTGGCGTTGATTCTAGCTGCTGTGGCTGGGATTGCTCCCGGCATCAGCCAGACGGCTCCGAAGCAGCAGCTGCTGCCGGGCGGCGATTCGGAAGCGGTCATGAAGGAGCGCAAGAACGCATGGACCGTGGGTCTCGTCGGCGGCGTGTTCGAGGGCTCGTTCATGCGCTTCGCCGAGGAGATTCGAAGGGTGGTCGATGACGCCGACGAGATGCGGGTCTTGCCGATCGTGTCTCGCGGCACGGCCGCGAACCTTGAGGACCTGCTCTACCTGCGGGGCGTCGATGTCGCCATCACCCAGGTCGACCTCTTCGAGTATTTCCGCACCGAGCGGAAGCTTCCGAACCTTGACCAGCGCATCCAGTATCTGCTGCGCTTTCCAGTCGCCGAGGTTCACCTGATCACGCGAAAGGAGATCACCAGCATCGAGCAACTGCGCGGTAAACGGGTTCAATTCGTCGACACCGGTGGCCCGTCGAGTGTGACGGGCATCCTCTTGTTTCAGCGGTTCGGCATCGACATCAAGCTGGTTTCCGGCCCCATTACTGGGGGCTTCGAGCAGCTTCGCAAGGGCGAATATGATGCGCTCCTGCGCGTGGTGCAAAAGCCGCTCGGTGTCCTGAACTCGCCGGCTGTGCCGCCCAATTCCGGACTGCACATCTTGCCGATCCCGTATTCGCAAAAGTTCACCGACCTCTATGCATTGGCCGAATTCACCAACGAGGATTACCCCAATCTGGTCGCACCCGGCGCGCGGATCGATACGATCGGGGTTCCGTCCGTGCTTGCAGTGTACAATTGGCCCAAGAACACGGACCGTTATCGCAAGGTCGAGCGCTTTACTCAGCGGCTGTTTGCTAATTTCGACAAGTTGCTGAAGCCGCCCTTCCATCCGAAATGGAAAGATATCAATCTAGCGGCCACGGTGCCGGGTTGGACGCGCTTTGCCGTCGCGGAGGCCGAGATCAAGCGCGTCCAGGGTGGAGTCGCTCGTTCCAGCGAGATGGAGCAGGAATTCCGTACCTTCCTGGGCAACAAGCGCGGCGGTGCTCCGCGAACCAACGACGAGATGCAAGCGCTATTCAACGAGTTCCTGGCTTGGCGTGAGCGCCAGGGTGCCGGACGTCGTTAGCGTTGTGCTCGTGGCGCCTCGCCGACTCCAAAATTGCTATCAGCGAAGGAGCATTGATGATATATAAGCTCGCCGGAAGAACATCAGTGAAAGAAATCAATGAATGCTGACAATGCTTAGTGGCGGCGAGAACGAAAGTGCTTCCGACAAGAACAAGAATGCGGGGAGGGTGAGGCGGGCCAGCGGCCGTGGCTGTTGTTGGGTCGTGCGGCACGCCTTGGGCCCTTTGGTCGCGGCGCTGACGGCATCCGCCGCGCTGGCCCAGAGCACGCCCGGTGCTCCACGCATTGCAGTCAAGGTCGGCCAGATCGGCGCCGTGTCCGACGCGGGCATTTTCATTGCCCAGGAGAAGGGCTTCTTCAAGAGCGAAGGTCTTGATGTCGAGCTCGTGACCTTCAAGGCAGCGCCCCAAACGTTGCCAGCGCTCGCGACCGACGAGGTGCAGCTCAGCGGCTCGGCGGTGACTCCGGCGCTGTTCAACGCCTTCGCCCGCGGGATCACGATGAAGCTGATAGCCGACAAAGGCCGCGTGAGCAAAGGCTTCGGCTGGGCGGCAATCGTCGTCCGCAGCGACCTTGCCGACACCATTAAGGACTTCAAGGATTTGAAGGGCCGCAAGTTCGGGGTCCTGGGCAAAGGCGTCTCCAGCACTGCCCAGCTTGGCAAGGCGCTTGAGCTGGGCAAGGTCCAGCCGAGCGAAGTGGAGATGATCGAGCTCGGCTTGCCAGAGATGGTGGCTGCGCTCAGCAACAAGGCGATCGATGGTGCGACCTTGCTGGAGCCATTCGTGACGTTTGCGACTGCGCGCAACGTTGGGATCCGCTGGAAGGGCATGGAGGAGTTCCTGCCTTTCACTGGTCAGAACGGGGTGATCATCGCTTCGCAGAAATTCATTGAGCAGAAGCCCGACGCCGCTCGCCGCTGGATGGTTGCCTACCTCAAGGGCACGCGTGCCTATGTCGATGCGGTCACGCGCGGTACCGACCGCGACGGCATCAATGCCATTCTGGCCAAGCATACGGCTATCAAGGATCTCGCTCTGCTGGCCAAGATCGCCCCCACCGGCTTTGAGGCGAACGGGCGCATGGAGGTGAAAAGCCTCGAGGCTGACCAGGACTGGTTTCTCAAGCTTGGCCTGCAGCAGGCGCGCGCCGATCTCGGGAAGATTATCGACTATCGATTCGCTGACCATGCCGTATCGCGGCTGGGCAAGCGCTGAGGTCGGGCACACCAACTGGATCGACCCGGCACGGCGTGGTCATTCCTGTTCCGGCTTGCCGCGACCGGCCAAGGCGGGGACGAGTGAGGCCTGTCCATGACCCGTCCACTGGCCCAGCCCGAAGCCAACGAACCGCTGCCCACGCGGCCGGCCATCCGCATCCGCGATCTCAACAGGTGCTTTCGCGACCTCATCGCTGTCGACGGTGTGTCGGTCGAGATCGCTCACGGTGAGTTCTTCGTGATCGTGGGGCCAAGCGGTTGCGGTAAGACCACCCTGTTGCGCATCCTTGCTGGTCTTGATTCCGCAACGTCGGGGACGATCGAGATCGAGACGCCGAATTCTCAACGTCCCGTGAATTCGATGATCTTCCAGGGCGACTCGATCTTTCCGTGGATGACGGTCTGGGACAACGCTGCCTACGGCCTGCGAATGCGCAAGGTGCCCGCCGCCACCATCAAGGACGTGGTTGGGCACTATCTCGCGCGCACTGGGCTCACGCGTTTTGCGAACTACTATCCGCACCAGCTGTCGGGCGGCATGCGCCAGCGGGTGTCCATCGCGCGCGCCTTTGCCAATGATCCCGAAATCTTGCTGATGGACGAGCCGTTCTCCGCGCTCGATGCCCAGAACAGGCTGCTGCTGCAGGAAGAGCTCCTGCGCATCTGGGAAGAGCACAAGAAGACCGTGGTTTTCATTACCCATTCGGTCGACGAGGCGGTGTTTCTGGGCGACCGCATCATGATCATGACCGCGCAACCGGGCAAGTTGAAGAGCCTCGTGCCGGTGCCGCTCGCGCGTCCACGCAGCATCATGGACCTGCAAAAGACCCCGCAATACGGTGAGCTGATTGCCGGCATCTGGTCGAGCCTGCGCGAAGAGGTGCGTCGGGCGCGGGCGCAAGAAGAGGACATGACATCATGACCGTGCAGACGATCTCGACCAGCTCACGGGCTAGCCCGAAGATGTCGGCACGCACGCGGGACCGACTGTTGAATGTGATCTCGCCGCTCGCGCTGCTCATCCTGTGGGAGCTGTGCGCCCGCTTCGACGTCATCGACACGCGCTTTTTCCCCGCGCCGTCAGCCGTGCTGTCGACCGCGGTCGAGATGCTGCAGTCGGGAGAGCTCGTGACCCATACTGTGGTGAGCATGCAGCGCCTCGTCTATGGCACTGTTCTCGGTGGCGTGCCGGCGCTTGTGCTTGGCATCGTCATGGGTCTCAACCGGACGATCCGTGCGCTGTTCGAGCCGCTGGTCGCGGCAACCTATCCGGTTCCCAAGAGTGCCATTCTGCCGCTCGCGCTCCTGATCTTCGGCCTTGGCGAAGCATCCAAGGTCTTCATGGTGGCGATCGGCGTGTTCTTTCCGGTGGTGATCAATGCGACGACCGGCGTTCTTGAGATCAACAAGATCTATCTGGATGTCGGGCGGAACTATCAAGCCAGCCGATGGAATACATTCTGGACCATCGCACTGCCGGGTGCCTTGCCGGTGATCATGACAGGATTCAAGCTTGGGATCGGCATTGGGTTGGTGCTGATCGCTGTTGCCGAGATGGTGGCGGCGAAAAGCGGGCTCGGGTATCTGATTTGGAGCGCATGGAGCACATTTGCGGTCGAGCAGATGTATGTCGGTCTGTTCGTGATCGCGATCATCGGGTTCCTGATCACGCTCGTTCTCAACGAGCTTGAGCGATTCATCATTCCGTGGAAGACGGAGTGAGGTCCATTGAACCTGCGTTACGGCGCCCCAACCAACACCCGTAGCCGTGCCTTCAATCCCTGCGCCCGCCAGGTGTCGCGCATGAGCTTGCGCCATTCGTGAAAGTTCACGGTCAGCGGGTTCTGCGAGGGCAGGGGGTGGACCAGCCCGAAGCGCAGCTTCTCGTCCCTGGGGGCTTCCGCAAAGGTGCCGAACAGCCGATCCCAGATGATGAAGACTCCGCCGAAGTTCTTGTCGAGGCAGTTGGCGTTGGAGGCGTGATGCACGCGGTGGTGTGCTGGCGTGTTGAGCACCCATTCGAGCGGACCGAGCCGCGGCGCGTGCTCGGTGTGCAGGAAGAACTGATAGAGCAGGTTGAGGAAGAGCATGCCAACCAGCGCCAGCGGATGAAAGCCGATCAAGGTCAGCGGCAGGAAGAAGAACACGGCGCCTGACAAGGCGCCGGTCCACGGCAGGCGCACCGCCGCGGTCAGATTGAACCGGGTGGTGGAGTGATGCACGGAATGCGACGCCCACATGAAGCGCACGCGATGGGCGGCGCGATGAAACCAGTATTCGGCGAAGTCGACCAGCACGAACAGGATGACGAGCGTGAGGAGGCTGGTCGTCGGGATCTCGAACAGACGATACTGGTAGGCGAGATAGAGCGGAAATGCGACCAGGAAGGATGTCGCTGGCCGGATGAACTGGTTGCCCAGCGCAGTCACGATCGACGTCGTGGTTTCCTTGAGGTCGTGGCTGTCGCGATCGTGCAGCGCGAGCCGCACATAGAGCCACTCGACCAGCATCAGGCCGAAGGTCAGCAGCAATATGAGTTGCAGGGCGCGAGCATTGGCGGCAGCGGCCGTCATGGCGGGTCTCCGGATTGGCAGGGAAGGCCGAGCCGGCCATCGGGGTAGCCGGCTCGGCGCTCGCTCGCCTCGCCGGCTCAGTAGGGCGGGTTGACCACGACGGTGCCGGAGCGGGTGATGGTCCCGCCATAAGGGCCGGTGACTCGGCCCTGGTAGCTGAACTGGCCGGGGCCGGTCCGCACGACCCTGTCGGATCGCGTGACAGTACCGCCATAGGGTCCGGTCACTGTGCGGGTCCGGCTGCAGACCCCGCCGCCACAGCCGCCAGCAGCGTTGACCGTATAGGTGCCGCGCCAGGTATTAACCGTCGTATGGCGTGTCCACGCCGAGGCGTCCGCCGCGGTTGCGGCGAGCAGTAGCCCTGCGAGCCCAGCACTGGCAAAAGAGAAGTTCATTACCCGTCTCCCATTTATTCAGAACCCATCCACGTCGCGGACCGTGGCGCATTAACGTTGCCGGCGTTTCTCGGCGCGGGATCGATTTGTAACGATTTGTAACGGCGAGACGGTTCTCCATTGCCGTTTGCGCGCCCGCCTCTAGGATTGGTGGGATGAACGGCAAGGTCATTCTGGTCGTCGAGGACGATCGTGACATTCGCTCACTGCTCGCCGATTTTCTCAAGCGCGAGGGTTTCACCGTCGAAGTCGCCGAGGACGGCGCTGCCGCTGACCGCGCGCTCGCCCGCATGACGCCTGACCTTGTGGTTCTCGACCTGATGCTGCCGGGCGAGGACGGCTTGTCGATCTGCCGGCGCCTGCGCGCGCGCGGCGCGACACCGATCCTGATGCTCACCGCCAAGAATGATGACATCGACCGTATCGTCGGGCTCGAGCTCGGCGCCGACGACTATCTGGGCAAGCCGTTCAACCCGCGCGAGCTTCTGGCGCGCATCCGCGCCATCCTGCGGCGCGCCGAGGCAGCCACCGCGCGTGCCGGCGAGCGGCGACGGCGCAGCTTCGGCCGCTTCGTCATCGATCTCGACGCGCGCAGCGTCGAGCGAGCCGATGGGACGAGCGTGGCATTGACCTCCGCCGAGTTCGATCTGCTCGCCTGCTTTGTCGAGCGGCCGCGCCGCGTGCTCACGCGCGACCAGCTCCTCGATTGGACGCGCGGGCGCAGCGCCGACCCGTTCGACCGCACCATCGACGTCACCGTCAGCCGGCTGCGCAAGAAGCTCGAGACCGCCGATCCGTCGGCACCTGCGCTGGTCACGACCGTGCGCAACGGCGGCTATCTGTTCACAGGCGACGTCAAGGACGCCTGATCATGCGGCGGCTTGGTCTCGTCTGGCGGGTTGCGCTGATCGTGATCGCGGCGCTGGTCGCGATCCAGATGATCGCGGCCGCCGCTTACTACGTGCAACGCGGCCGCGCGACCGAGCAGGGCTTCCGGCTGCCACTGCCCGACCAGATCGCAGCGCTCGTCGAGCTGGTCGAGCGTGCAGGCAACCGCTCGCTCGCTTTGCGGGTGGCGAATGGCCCCGGGCTGCGGGTCGCGATTGCGCACGTGCCTCCGCCGGTCTCCCTGCCGGAGGAGCGGGTGGCCTGGCTGGAGAACGCGATCGCGCGCTACATCGGCGATGGGCGGGCGGTGCGCGCCTATTACATCGGCCCCGCGCGCGGCGGCGAGAGCAAACGCCGGCCTGGTCTGGACAACTTCAGTCAACGCCCGGTGCGCCTGGTCGTGCCGCTTTCCGATGGCGAGTTCATCGTGGCCGAGACCGTTGATGATCTGACCGTGCGTGTGCTTGGCCTGCCGCCCGGGTTCTGGGCCGGCATCATCGGCTTCCTGGTGGCCGCACTTGCACTTTATGCAATCCTGCGCGAGACGATCCCGCTCTCACGGCTCGCCCGCTCGGTCGACCGCTTTGCCGAGGCCATGGAGCCCGCGCCGGTTCCGGTCCGCGGTGCGCGCGAGGTGCGCGCGCTCATCGGCGCGTTCAACCGCATGCAGTCGCGCATTGCCGAGCTGGTGCGCAACCGCACCTTCATGCTGGCAGCGATCTCGCACGACCTGCGCACCTATCTCACACGTCTGCGGCTGCGGGTGGAGATGATGTCGGATGCCGATATGCGCGAGCGCGCGACCCGCGATGTCGAGGAGATGAACGTGCTGCTCGACGATGCGCTCACGTTTGCGCGCGCCTCGTTCGGCGGCCGCAGCGAGCGCGTCGATCTCGTCGAGACCATCCGCCGCGAATGCGCCGAGCGCAGTGCCGCCGGTCACGCCGTCACGAGCGACTTGCCATCAGCCCCGATCCAGGTCTGGGGCGAGCCGGCCGCGCTCGCGCGTATCGTGGGCAACCTAGTGGATAATGCAGTGAAATACGGAGGCGAGGCGACGGTCTCGCTGGCGCAGGCCGGGAGCGAAGCCGTCATGCTGGTCGATGATCGCGGGCCCGGCGTGCCTGCGGCCGAACGCGAGCGCATCTTCGAGCCGTTCCTGCGTCTTGAGGCCTCGCGCAACCGCGATCGCGGTGGCGCCGGGCTTGGCCTTGCCATCGCCCGGCATCTCATCCGCAGCTTCGGTGGTACCGTCGAGGTCGAGGATCGCCCGGGCGGCGGCGCACGTTTTCGTGTCACGCTGCCGCTCGCTCCGCCGCGCGCGAGTGGCTGACGAGTGGCTGAACAGCCGGATCAAGCGTCCACGATGGCGCTCTTGCCGGCTTCGACCACGAGGCTCTTGCGCGTCGACATTCGCCCGTCCGGGATCGTGACCTTGTCGAGCACCTGAAAATCCGCCTGCCAGCGATTGGGCGTTACGGTATGGCGCATGTAGCCGCGCTGGTTGTTGACGAATTTGGTGTGCGGCTGCTGGCGCATGCGCGCCCGGAACGTGTCGTTGATATCGAAGCCATCGCCATCCGACGTGATCGACGTGCCGACGAACTCCACGCCGAGCGTTGCGGATTTCTCGTCCTTGAAATCCTTCTTGAGCTCGCCGGCCCAGTTGTTGTGGATGTCGCCCGCGAGTGTGACCAGATTGCCGACCTTGTTGGCATCCACCGCAGCCAGCAGGCGGTCGCGCGCCGCGGTGGCGCCGTCCCATTTGTCCATGCTCGGCGCAAACACGTTGGGATCGGGGTCGCGGTCGTTGGGCATCATCATCACCTGCTGGGCGAGCACGGTCCAGCGCGCCTTGGCGCTCTTGAAGCCGTCGTAGAGCCAGCGCTCCTGCGTGTCGCCGAGCATCGTGCGCTGCGGCTCGAGCGCCTGCGCGCAGCCGACCTTGATGCCGCCACCGCAGGCCTGCGGCGAGCGAAACTGGCGGGTGTCGAGGACGTTCATGGTGAGGAGATCGCCGACCGTGAAGCGGCGATAGGCCAGGATGTCGGGACCGCGCGGCATGAGCGCCGTGCGCACCGGCATGTGCTCGTACCAGGCCTGGAACGCCGCGGCTCGACGCAACAGGAACAGCGCGGGCGGGGTCTTCTCCTCGGTCGTGTCGCCGGCCCAATCATTGTCGACCTCGTGGTCGTCGAAGCTCATGACGAAGGGGGTCGAGGCGTGCGCGCCCTGCAGATCGGGATCGAGCTTGTAGATGGCGTAGCGGTTGCGGTAGTCGTCGAGCGTGTAAGTCTCGTCGGGATCGCCCGGCATCACCCGCGCCACCGGCAACGCGCGCTCGCCCGGCCGCACCACCCGGCGCTCATAGATGTAGTCGCCGAAGTGGTACACGAAGTCGAATTGCTCCTCGGCAATGTGCCGGTAGGCGGTGAAAAAGCCATCTTCATATTTCTGGCAGCCCGCGAGGCCGAACCGGATCTGCGCAACCGTTGCGCCGACAGGCGGCAGCGTCCGCGCGCGCCCGATGCGGCTGCGCTCCGCGCCGATCGTGAACTGGTAGAAGTAATCGCGCGCCGGCTCGAGCCCGCCGACCTCGACATGGACCGCATGCCCGAGCTCCGGATGTGCGATCGCTGTGCCTCTCTGGACGACCTGGCGCATGCGCACATCGCTGGCGACCGCCCACTCGACCTCAACCGGCCGATTGGGCATCCCGCCGCCGTGCTCCAGCGGCTTCGGGGCGACCTTGGTCCAGAGCACGAAGCCGTCCGGCGCAGGATCGCCGGAGGCGACGCCGAGCGCGAACGGATAGGCCGCGAAGACGGGTGCGCCCCAGACCTGACGTCCAAACAGGCCGCTGGACGCGGTAACCAATGCCGTCGTGCCAAGCCCGCGCAGGATGGCGCGCCGGTTGACTGTGGTGAAATCGTCAACACACAGGGACTGGTCGAACCGGCGGTGGGGCATGAGCGCCTCCTGTACGGCGATGGTCGAGGCCATATCATGGTCCCGGTGACTGGCGCATGACCAGTCGGCCCGGCAAAAAAGCGCGGCGAAGGGTCCTTGCACGCCCGTCTTGGATTTGCCGCCGCAATCTGCTGTGTACTAGTGCCCCGCTTCCGAAGTTCGTGCTACCTTGCGGCACATCCTGACACGAACTTCGGAAGCAAGGGGGCACTAGCAAGTATATGATGCTAGTGCCGCTTTTCGATTTGAAGTTCCTAACCGAATTTGCCGCAGCTGTTGTAGGAACTTCAAATCGGCGGCACTAGTCGGCGGGGCGGTCATCCACGTTTCCACGTCCTTCGGAGGAGCCATCATGAAGCGTCGTCATTTCCTGCAGGCGGCGGGGATTGCCGCCGCCGCCACCGCGGTTGCCAAGCCTGCCATTGCGCAACCCACGCCCGAGCTGCGCTGGCGTTTGACGTCGAGCTTCCCGAAGTCACTCGACACCATCTATACGGCGGCCGAGATCTTCAGCAAGGCGGTGGCCGAGGCGACCGACAACAAGTTCCAGATCCAAGTCTTCTCCGCCGGCGAGATCGTTCCCGCCATCGCGGCCGCCGATGCGGTGCAAAACGGCACGGTCGAGATGTGCCACACCTCGTCCTACTACTATTTCGGCAAGGACCCGACCTTTGCGTTCGGCACCGCGGTCCCGTTCGGCCTCAACGCGCGCATGCAGAATGCCTGGATGTATCATGGCGGCGGCATGGAGCTGATGAACGACTTCTACAAGAAGTACAACATCATCGGCTTTCCGGCCGGCAACACCGGCGCCCAGATGGGCGGCTGGTTCCGCAAGGAGATCAAGGATGTGGCCGACATGCGCGGTCTTAAAATGCGGATCGGCGGCTTCGCTGGCACCGTGATCGCCAAGGTCGGCGTGGTGCCGCAGCAGATTCCCGGCGGCGAGATCTATACTGCGCTCGAGCGTGGCACGATCGACGCCGCCGAATGGGTCGGTCCCTATGACGACGCCCGGCTCGGCTTCCACAAGGTTGCGCCCTACTACTACTATCCGGGCTGGTGGGAAGGCGGCCCCATGATCCACAACTTCGTCAATCTCGAGAAATGGAATTCACTCAGCCCCGCCTATCGCTCGATCGTGCGATCGGCATCGTCGGTGGCGAACGAGTGGATGATCGCGAAATACGATGCCCTCAATCCGCCGGCGCTCAAGAAGATGCTGGGCGAAGGCGTCGTGCAGTTTCGGCAGTTCCCGGCGTCGGTGATGGACGCCTCGCTGAAGGCTGCGCTCGAGGTTTATGGCGAGGTGTCCGCGCGCAATCCCGACTTCAAGAAGATCTGGGATCATCTCCTCGCTTTCCGCAACGACGCCTATCTGTGGTGGCGCGTCGCCGAATACAGCTACGACGACTACCTCATCCGCAACCGCACGAAAACCTGACGATCAGCTTCCGGCGAGGGCCCGGCGCACGGCGCGGGCCGGCCAGTTCTCGTTGGCGCTGATCACCCGCACGCGTGAGCCGTCGGTGCGATTGATCAGCGCGTGCGAGCACACGTGGTGCTCGACCGTTACAATGTCGATCTCTGTCGTCGGCAGCCATCCCAACGTGTGGGGTGTGTCGCCCGGCCAGATGCGCCACTCCGACCCATCGGCCAGCATCACTGTATGGCTACGGTCATGCCGCTTGATCTGCATTGCAGCCTC
>Ga0081455_10005877_pt1 | contig 13334 bp, 20 predicted proteins | sample TabmetS3T2R1_FD_70207 | JGI IMG/M metagenome (GOLD analysis project Ga0081455, IMG submission 70207) | Tabebuia heterophylla rhizosphere microbial communities from the University of Puerto Rico - S3T2R1 | ecosystem: Host-associated > Plants > Roots > Rhizosphere ... | reverse complement strand
GGAGCCGTGAGGGCTGTGGTCACCCGGTCGGGATTCCTATAAAGAAGATGCCGTTTGGCACGCGGGTCTCCGCGTGCGTTGTTTTATATTTTTTATTGATTCGCATGGCGCCAGACGAACCGTCTCGGGGGAGGCACACTCATGGCCAACACTGCATTTGCGATCCATCTCGCCGGCAATCTCTATCTCGACAGCAAGGGGAACCTGATCCAGGGCGCGCCGCAGGACGTGCCCGTCTACAGCCCGCCGTTCCAGCTCCCGGTCGAGCCGTCGAAGGTCAAGGACGCGCTCGACGGGGTCAAGAAGGCGCTGAAGGACATCAACAAGGATCCCGACATCATCAAGAAGTTCGACGATTTCGGCCTGCCGCTGAAGATCCTCGATCTCCTGTCGAGCGTCGGCAAGATCGCCGGCATGGTGGCGCCGGTCTTCATGGTCGCTTCCTTCGTCGTCGATGCGCTGAAGCTGTTCGGCCTCTTCAAGAGCGGACCGTCGGCGCTCGAGCTCCTCGTCAAGCAGCGCTTCGACGAACTCGAGACCACCGTGCAGACCCTGGCGCAGCTCATCATCTCGCAAGACCTGCGCAACGGGCGCATCGATGTCGAGAACTTCAGCAACGCGGTGAAGACCTACGTCGCCCAGCTCCAGAACAGCAATCCGTCGGTGGCCCAGCTCGAGGCCGACCGGACCATGCTCTGGGGCCTGCATGACCAGCATATCGGCGGCATCTCGAAGCTGCTGGACCAGCAGACGTGGCTCTCCGTGTTCGATCGCAACCAGCACAATCTGTCATGGGCGCCGCTCGCGTTCTTGCTCTACACCTTGCCGGCCGGCCTCTCGGCGCCGGCGGCGGCACCGCTGCCGGCACAGGGCACGCCGCGTTTCGACCACCGCCTGATGGTGCCGCTCGCGTCGATGGCCGCAGAGACCTATCTCGCGTGCCTGCGCGGGATCTCGCCCGAGTATCGGACGACCGGCGATTTCCGCGATCAGTTGCGGGGCCTGGCGCAGAAGCTGGACGATATTGCCCAGGCGATGCGGCAGAACTGCCTGGCACGCACCTTCTACAAGCCCTCCGACTTCGCCTGGCCGCCGATCCAGGTTGCGCCCTACGACGTGGTCTGGACGGGCGTTTTTCCGGGCGTCGGCGAGCCGGTCATTTCGCCCAAGTGCGGTCGCTGGCCGGTCGGGGCGATCGACCTGCTTTATCACGACGATGCATTCTTCAAGGGGTTCTTCGACGCCTTGTGGAAGGGCGAGACACTCGGCTGGCCGTACGAGACCAAGCATGCCGGGATGAACTTCCGCTGGACGCCGCCGGCCAAGCTCGCACCGGGGGCGTTCGGGAACTGGGTGATCACCAACCCGGACGAATGCGCGGCGGCGGCCAATGCGCAGGCGGAGAAGGACTACGCCGACCTGCTGTCGGTCAGCGGCTACACCGATCTCCTGCAGTTGTCGGCGCTCTTCCATCACGAGGCGACCGAGCCCGACCGCAGCCAGACGGTGCAACCGCAGAAGCCCTTCCTGTATCGCGACCCGCAGCCGTCGAGCCCGGCCACCGTGTCGAGCAACAACATCCCGTTGACCGGCGTCATCACGTCGAGTGCGACCCGCGAGCCGCAGAAGTGTGCCGCCTACGCGACGGTATGGACGCAGCCGATCAAGCGTCCCCGTCCGGTCCAATACCAGGTGCGCTTGCGCACGCTCCGGTCGCTCTCGGGCAAGAACAGCTGGGACGAGACGACCTACGACCAGTATCAATGGGCGCAGTACGAGAGCGACCCGGCCAACCCGGGTTTCTTCCGGCTGGTCATCACCCACACCTCGGCGGCGCTCGACGACGTACTGCTTCTTCCCGACTGGCACGCCAGCCCGCGCGAGGCGCCGATCCATACGGAAGGGACGGTTACCCTCAAGGCGCACACCTTCGACTGGTGGATTCCGGTCAAGTCGCCGTTCTCGATCGACAAGGACTTCAAGGTCACGCTGGCCGAACTGCGCGGTGCCGGCGGCTTCACGCCTTTCGGCAGCTCCAGCGGTTCTGGCGGCTCCGATCTCCTGCGCCGCCCGTCCGTTCTTGGCGAGGCAGTCGCTACCCGCGGATTGCAGGCCTTCGGCAACGGCAATGGCGGGGGCGGCCAGCAAATCATGTCGGGCGATGATCTCATCGGTCCGTCGCTCAGCTACAAGCCGGGCTTCATGGACCTCATCCCGGAGATCTTCTGGAAGAGCGGCGCGCAGGACTGGGACGGCCAGCATCGCGACGTGAAGCAGGCGTCGGTCACCATCGACTACAAGCTCGATTGGGAAGCCGATAGCCTGAGCGTCACGCTGCGCAACAATCCGGACGACCGCAACTATGTCGTCGATCTCGTGCTGGAGGAGAAGTTCATCGGCAGCGGCCAGATCATGCACACGGCCTTGCCGATCCCGGTCAATGGCCAGCTCACCTATGTGCCGCAGAAGTTCTTCGACGATGAGTTGGCCGCCATCGCCAAGGCCGCCAAGGCTGTCGGCGAATTCAATCGACGTTATGCCGAAAGCCGCACGCCGGGTCCGATCGATCCCATCATCGGGTGGCTCAATCCCGCCGAAGTGTCGCGGCCGGAGGTGTTGGCCCGTTTCCTCGAAGTCGCCCGCGAAAAGGAGCCTGAGCTGCTGGCGCAGGTCATGAACATCGGGGTTGGCCGCCCGGGATAGGGCTGGCCGTGGATCGCCTGCCGACGCGCGACGAGCCTTAATCGACGGTCCTGCTGCCCTGCGCGAGGGCCATATCGGCTTGACCTTTATATTTCCATATGGCTATATAGCCATATGGCGATTAATCAGGCGCATGCCGACCAGCTGGACAGGGCCTTCTCCGCCCTGGCCGATCCGACACGACGCGCGATCCTCAGCCGTCTCGCGGTGAGCGAGGCGACGGTGTCCGAGCTCATGGCGCCGTTCGAGCTCAGCCAGCCCACGATCTCCAAGCACCTCAAGGTGCTGGAGGAGGCGGGCCTGATCAGGAGCGGACACGACGCGCAGCGGCGGCCGCGCCGGCTGGTGGCGGCCGCCCTCCGCGATATCGCCGACTGGGTCGAGCCGTTCCGCCGGCAATGGGAGGCGAGGTTCGACAATCTCGATCGCCATCTTGCGACCATGACCAACAGAAACACGACCAAGGACAGGAAGGAGAAGCAACGTGCTGCACGGAAACCAAACAGCGAATCAAACGGCCGCCGACGCCGGCTTCGAGATTGACCGCAAGACGCATACGATCGTGCTGACCCGTATGTGCGCGGCCTCGCGCGAACAGGTCTTCGCGGCGTGGACGCGGCCCGAGCATGTGACATGCTGGTGGGACCCCACGGGCGCGCCGCTCGCGCAATGCGAGATCGACCTGCGTCCCGGTGGCGCCTTCAGGTTCGTCACCCGCAACGCCCATGGTCACGATGGCGGGCACCCCTTCGCCGGTGTCTATCGCGAGATATCGCCACCGGACCATCTCGTCTTCGAGGCGATGGACGCGATCGGTCGCGTCATCCTCGAGGCGGTCGGCAGCAGGACGCGTCTGACGGTGAAGATCGAGTGCGGCACAGCGGCGCTGCTCGAGCAGTACCTGAAGATGGGCGTTGGCGATGGCACGGCCCAGACGATCGACAACCTCGTCGCTCATGTCCGCGAGCGCGCGGCGCGGGTGGCCTGAGGCGGCTCCGCCCGCGCCATCGGCGGGCCCGCACTGAAAGGCAATCGCGATAGACAAGGGCCGCAGTCCTTGGCAGCGTGGTCGAGCCTGGGACCTCGCTCTCAACCGAGGGCGGTGGGCCTCATGTGGCTTCTCAGTGTGGAGGGGATCATGGGTCTGATGGACATTCTCAACGGCATGCAAAACGGACCTCGCGGCGGCGCTGGCCGTTCGGGCGGCGGTGGTATGTCGCCGCTCACCATGGCCCTGCTGGCGTTGCTCGCCTACAAGGCGATGAAGAGTTTTGGCGGCGGTGCCAGCACTTCGGCGGCTCCGAGCCTGCCGGGTGCTCCTGCCGGTGCGCCGTCACTGCCCGGCGTCACGACGACGGCTGCCGCGCCTGCATCCATCCCCTCGGGCGGTGGCGGCGGGTTGGGCGGCCTGGCAGGCGGGTTGGACGATCTTTTACGCGGCGGTGGTGCCAGACCTGCCAGTGCAGGTGCGGGACCAGGCGAAGCCGGTGGCGGTCTCGGTGGTCTTGGCGGCCTGGGCGGAATTCTGGGCGGAATCCTCGGCGGCGCGGGTGCGGCCGGACTTGGCGGCCTGCTGACCGGCGGGCTGGGCGATCTCCTCAATCAGTTCCAGGGCGCGGGCCAGGGCGACGTGGCGTCGTCATGGGTTGGCCGCGGCGAGAACCGGGCGATCTCGCCCAACGCTCTTTCGCAGGTGCTGTCGCCCGACCAGGTCGACTTCCTGCAACAGCACAGTGGCCTCTCGCGCGAGGAGCTGATGGCGGGCCTGAGCGAGCAACTGCCGCACCTGATCGATCAGCTCACGCCGGACGGCCGCATGCCGACCGCCGACGAGATGAACCGCACGGTCTGAGGCGAGGGAACAACCATGGGCGGCTTTATCTGGATCGTGCTGATCGGCTTCGTGGCGGGCATTCTCGCCCGCCTCCTGTCGTCGGCGCCGAACAAACCCACCGGCTTCCTGCTGACGACGGTGCTGGGCATCGCGGGCGCTTTCCTCGCGACCTTCATCGGCCAGGCGGTCGGCTGGTACGCACCTGACCAGGGTGCGGGCTTCATCACGGCGACCATCGGCGCGATCGTGGTGCTCTTCATCTGGAACCGCGTCGCCGCCGCCCGCGCCCGCTGACGGGGGTTCAGGGCATCGCTCAGCGACGCAGTGCGTTGATGGATGCCCTCACGCTCTTCGGCCTGTTCGCTGTAACGGCGATGCTGGTTTGCTATGCGCTCGAAGGCCGGAGCCATTGGTATGTGCTGGGCTTCGCGTTGGCCTGCGCGCTGGGCTCGATCTATGGATTTCTCCAGGGCGCTTGGCCGTTTGGCATCGTGGAAGCCATCTGGGCGCTCGTCGCCCTGAGACGATGGCAACGCACCCCGAACTGAGGTGGCAACACTCAGCTGTAGGCGAGGGACCAGCCGGGGCCGCGGAGCCAGCAGCGCTCGTCGGGGATTTCAGAGTCGCGATAGAGACGTGTCACCTTCTGCCAGCCGCCTTTGGCGAAGGCCTCGGCCAGGGTGCGCTCGGACGCCTCGTCGCGGCTGCCGGCGCAGGGGAAGATCGCGACCGCCGAGATCCAGCGCACAACGTAGTCGGCGCCGCGGCGTTCGATGCGGTACACCGCGCCGGCGCTCGCCATGCGTGCGGGCGCGACGCCGCCAAAACCCTGGTTCGAGGTCAGCGGCAGGATCAGGCGGCCGCCGTCGGCCAGGCGATCGAGCCAGTGCGCGACCGGCTGCGTGCAGCCCGCGTTGACGTAAATCACATCGGCTTTGTCGAACGGCACCAGCGTGCCGTCACCTTCCTTGATCTCGACATGGGTTAGCGACGCGAGATTGGCGCGCGCCCGTGCGGCGAGGCCGGGATCGTATTCGATGCCGGTGACGCGGCCGGTGGGCCCGGCGAGGTGGGCGAGGAGTGCGGTGTAGTAGCCGCTGCCGGTGCCGATATGCACGATATGCTCGCCTTCTTCGGGCGCCGCTTGATGGATGAGATGCGCATGCAACGATGGCTGGCCGTTGTTGAGGCGCCGCTCCGGCAGGATGGCGACGACATCGTCGGTATAGAGGTAGACCGGATCGGCATCGGGCGTCGTCGCGTAGTCGTAGCTGTAGCCCGCGGCCCAGCGCAGCATCTGCCACGGCCCGGGCGGCAGGAAATCCTCGCGACGCACGGTGCCGAACGCCGCGGCGAGGCGTGGATCGACGATACGCGCGGCGGCCAGGATCTGCTTGGCGTAGGCCCTGCGGATGATGTCGAGCTCGGCTTGCCGGTCCATTTTCCATTCCCCTCTGGCGGAAGGCCGGATAGTGTGTGATTAGACACACAACAGAGGTGTGTGAATTAGCACACAGTCCGTGAAGGAGCCAGATGAAACGGCGGCTTTATCCGGTGGTTCTCGAGGGCGGTCCGCGGGGAACGTTCGGCGCCTGGTTTCCCGATTTCCCCGGCTGCGTCGCCGGCGGCAAGTCGCTGGAGGAGGCGATCGCCAAGGCCGAGACGGCGCTCGCACGAGCGGTCGATGCCCTGGCCGAGGACAACCGGCCCTTGCCGATGCCGACGTCGATCGAGCGGATCGAGCTACCCAAGGGCTGCAAACCGCTGGCCTATTTCATGGTCGGCGTCGATCCGCCCGACCCGTCGGAGCGGGTGAACATCTACTTGCCCAAGAGCCTGCTGGCGCGCGTCGACCAGAAGGCGGCCGAGCTCGGCATGAGTCGCTCGAGCTTCTTCGGCCTCGCCGTCTCGACGGCGCTCGCACCGTCTCCGACCCCGATCTACATACGGGCCGGCCTCGCGGCACTCCGGGCGAGTTCGGAACCGCGCTCAAAGGCGCGCAAGACTGGCAAACTGCGCACCGCAAAGCGGTAGCGACGGGCCGCCGCTCGCACGCGGAAATGTCATCTCCATTTGGCCGCGTTCGTCCTTGCCCGGCGTGAGACACGATCTAAACTTTCAACCTTTCGGGGAGGGAGGGACTCATGTCGCAGATCGCTGATGTTGCGTCGCGTTTCTTTGCTGCCTGCGAGGCGGGCAAGGGCTGGGAAGCCTGCAAGGCCTATTGCCAGCCGAGCGCGACCTTCGCCTGCCAGGCCGATCCGCTGGTCGACGTGAAGACACTGCAGCAGTACGCCGACTGGATGCAGGGCATGATCAAGATCATGCCCGACGGCCGCTACGAGCTGCGCTCCTTCGCGACCGACGCCGAGCGCAAGAACGTCACCGCCTACGCCGTGTTCTGCGCCACCCACACCGGGCAAGGCGGGCCGCCGCCCACCGGTAAGAGCACGCGCACGGACTACGTCTATTCGATGGATTTCGAGGGCGACAAGATCCGTCACATGACCAAGATCTGGAACGCCGGCTGGGCGCTCAAGGAGCTGGGCTGGGCGTAGGCGTCGGCGGCTCCAACGGGCAGGCGAAGAGGCGCGCCTCGACGATCGGGACGGCATTTGGCTGAATGTCGTCCGCGGCGTTCGTGTTGCGCCGCTTCCGACACGACAGCAAAACGAGCCCCGACATCGCAAGTGCCAGGGCCGCGAGCGACCACGCCGGCAGCGTGACCGGCGCCTCGACGAGCCGCAGGAGCTGATGTCGAGATGCTTCCAGCGACTCCCAGGAAGTGGCGAGGAGGCTCGCCGTCCCGGCCAGCGACGCGGTGATCGCCGCTGCGATCACCTTGCTCCAGACGCTGTCGTTCCAGGCCCTCCGCAGAACCGTCCGAGCGTCCATCGGTAACCCCTCCCGAATGACACCAGACTAACGCCGCACGTTCGGCCCTCGGTTACAGGTGCGAACGCACGCTATTCAACCTGACGCCAGCCATCCCCATATCGGCCCGGAAGGAGCGCAGAGCATGACGAAGCGAGCCTTGTTTGCCGTGACGATCGGCATTTGCCTGGCGGCTGCAGCCGCGGGTGCGGCGCCGAGTGCCCAGGCGCAAGGGCGGCGGCCCGTGACGGGTCCTTATGTGCCGTCACCGGTCGAGGTGCCGTCACCCGTTACCATCCCGGGGCTCACGCCACCCGCCGCGGCCACGCCGCCACCGTCGATCGTCACGCCGCAGGGCAGTGGCGGCCAGGTGCAACGTCCGCCAACCACCCTGCAGCCGTTGCCGTCGCCGAACGGCGAGTGCCGCGCCTATCCCGGCGTGCCGGCGGGGCAAAAGGCGCCGCCTCCCTGTTGAGGCAGTACAATCGACACACTTGGACACAGCCTCCGACCGTTTGGTCACTGGCTTGGACGGAGGCTCAAGCGCAGGATGCGTGGGTCGTCAGTCCTGTGCACTGGATTGCCGGCAGTCTTATCTTCATTCGTTAGTTCTCCCCGTTTTATTCTTGCAAGACATCACCCCGCCGTTGCTGAAACGGCGGGGTCTTTTTTGCCGTCATCGCCGGAGAGCTCCCGATGGTGCGGCGGCCCAATGGAAATTGCGGACACGAATTTGCCCGCGGCTGTGGCCGAACGGTCACTGGCTCGCACGGTCCCGCCGGCGCATTCTCCAATCGTGGCAGCCGAGCAGTTGAGGCGGCCACATTCAGTAGCTTTCGATCGTTAGTTCTCCCCTTTCGCAAGAGACATCGCCCCGCCGTTGATGAAACGGCGGGGTCTTTTTCATCCGGGATGGGAGCTATTTGGCCGCGAGGTCGAGGAGGGCGCCTGCCTCGGGCGAGACCTTCGCGCGCCAGGCGCTGACGGGTTTGCTTCCCGCCGATTTGAGCGCCGCGATCACCGAAGCCGATGGCGCCGCATCGATCGTCACGCCATTGGCTTCCACGCGCTTGTAATTCTCGGCCGTGCGGTTGGTCAGCAGATGGTGCTGGCTGCGCTCGGTTTCATCGGCTGCGGCGATCGCGCGAAGAGGGCAACAGTCCGCCAAGCATGCTGTTCCCTCCCGAGATCGGCGACGACAGCGACTAGCTGCCGGTCGCGTCGGTCACGCACTTCTTGGTGAAAGAGGTCTTGGCCGCGCCGGCCAGCTTCTTGTCGGCCGCCGCCTTGTCGCAGGCCGCCGTGGCATCCTTCTCGCATTTGGTCATGAAGCTGTTGAGCGCCGCGCCGGCGAGCTTCTTGTCGGTCGCCTGCGACTTGCACGATGCCGCGGGCGCGGTCGTGGGAGCAGGAGTCGTGGTGGTCGTGTTGGTCTGCGCCGCCGCACCCCAGGCGAGGGCAAGACCGGCCGCGAGCGAAACCGCGGCGATCGACACCGGGCGGAGCGACACGAAACGGTGCGACACGGAAACGAGCTTCATGCGATTGCCTCCTTGGGCTGTGGAACCTGGGCGAAGTTGGGGCGAAGCTGGCGGCCGGTGGTGGGGCGCTCAGTCCGGGGTCAGTGCCGGTGTGACGGTAGCGGGAGGCACCTCGACGAGCACGGCGCTCGCAATAGCATCGGCGGTGCGCTTGTCGATCCGGCAATGATGCTCGCTCGCCCAGCCGAGATGGAGGTTGTCTTCCCGCGCACTGATGGCCTCGATCAGCCCATCGACATCGGTCGCAAGCGCGAAGGCACAGAACACGGTGGTCGAGCCGGTTTCCTTCTGCGCGGTGAGAGCGTAGGAGCCGGTCGGCGCCAGCTCCTCGACCAGGCGGCCGACCAAGGCCAGCGGGTCATCGGTTATGCCAGCCGGCACCTGCGCCACGACAAGATGATGGTTCTTCGAGTCGGCAGCCAGAGCCGTCCAGGAGCATTGAGGCATGACGCGGGGACGCTACGCTCGCCAGGAGGCTCAGTCATGTCCAAATTGGCACGCTTGTGCGGCAAGATGAGTCAGACTTGCTGCGAGACCTGCGTGTGCTGCTACTCCATCACCTCGGTGGCGCGGGCGAGCAGGTTGGCGGGGAGGGCGAGGCCCAGCCGGTCGGCCGTCCGGCGGTTGAGGAAGAGGTCGAAGGCCGCCGGCTCTCCGATAGGCAGGTCGGCAGCTTGCACCCCTTTCAGGAGCTGTGCGACGTAGCCCGCCGAGCGCCGGTAGAGATCAGCCAGGCTTGGCGTCCAGGCGGCAAGGCCGCCATCACGCACATAGGCGGCAGACGCCCAGATCGAGGGCAGGCGGTGCTGCAGCGCGAGCTCGACCAGCCGCGCGCGGTTGTCGTCGAAGAAGGTCGAGGCAATGGCTGCCACGCCATCGGCATGGTCGGCCACGGCGGCGGCGAAGATCGAGCCGAAGGCCGCGGGATCGCGCGCCTCGACCAGCAGCACCTCGATGCCAAGCGACGCCGCAGCCAGCCGCGCCGCTTCCAGCCCTTCGGCATCCATCGACGGATCGTGCAGCACCAGCACGCGGCGGAGCGACGGCGCAAGCTCCTTCAGGAGCCCGATGCGCTGGGCCGCGAGGTCGATGCTCGAGAGGGCAAGTCCGGTCACCAGCCCGTCGGGCCGCGCGAGGCTTTTCACCAGCCCTGCGTCGACCGGGTCGGTGGAGACGGCCAGCACGATGGGCTGCACGGCGCCCGCCGCGATGAGTGCGCGCACGGCATCGGCGGCGGCGGTCACGACGACATCGACGTCGGACTGCGCGATCTCGGTGCTGAGGGCGCGCAGGCGCTCGATATGGTCCTCGGCCCACAGGCACCGCACCTCGACCGTCTCGCCGTCGATCAGTCCGTTCTCGCTGAGGCCGGTCCGGAAGGCGTTGAGTTGGTGCGGATCGATCGAAGCGGCGCTCTGCACGCCGAGATAGACGATGCGCGGCCGGCGGGCCGTTGCCTGCTGCGCGCGTGCCGGACGCTCAAGCGCAGGGGCGGCGGCCAACGTGAGGACGGAGGACGCGGCGAGGAGCGCGATCAAAGGCCGTCGCTTCATGCGATCTTGAGCGCGGGATGTCGCCCGCGCTTCCCGGGGGCACACAAGGGTGCCACTTGTGTCACGCACCGGCAACAAAACTGGCGCCAAAGAGGGCAACAAACCGAGGCAGAAAAACTGCGCAACAAAACGCCGGCTGGGGAAAATTATTGCGCTTGGCCTTGCCGCGCCCACGCGGCAACCTAAAATTGTCTTGGTCCGTGCAGCGTAGCTTGGGGGGATTTGAATACCACCTCGACTTTGGAGGGCAAAGATGGGGTCGGTCCAAAGATATTCAGAAAGCGATTTGCTGTCGGCGATCGAGGGGTTGCTGGCGGATGGTGAGATCGAGAGCGGCACACCGGCTTTTGCCGTTGCGCGGCAGGCGGCGCATCAGGGTTATGCATCCCTGACGGCGAGCCAGCAGGCGATCTACGATCGTGTCGTTCTGCCGGCGCTGGAGCGGTGGACGTCCGGGAGCGGTATCGGCGAGATGTGATGCGCGGCAGAGGCCGCGCTGATCCGCCCGCTACAGTTCGAAGCTCGGGTGCAACGCGTCGCCCGGCATCAGTCGGCGTCGTTGTCGATCGCCAGCAGATACTTGAGATCGGCGATCCGGGTATCGCAAACCTGCTTGTCGGGGCAGACGACGGTCGCGAGCGCGGTTCCGCGGTCGTCCAGCACCGCAAACAGGAAACGCCCATCACCCAGGGGGCGCGGCCGGCTTACTTCGAGTCTCGCGTCGGTCATGCGCGCGAGGATGCCCGAAAGTTGCCTGTCCGGGCGTGTCCAAGCCGTGCACTTACTGTGGCCGGCGGGCCACAGAGCCGTGACTAAAATGTATCAATTTCAGCTGCTTAATCGACTTTCCTGACAATTTGTACTATTATTGCAGATAGTGTGGTGTCATTCGGCGGGCGTATCATGGCGACGCATTATCTGGCCGATGTCAGGCACGCGAGCGAACATCGCGCGCTGCAGCGGCTGATCCGGCTCTATCCGGCCGAAAGCTATGAGCAGTGGTGTGAACGGCGGGAGCGAGAGATCGCCCGGCTGGTTGCGCATCGGCACGAGGTACGGCTGATCGAGGTGACCGCCGCCGAGTTCGCCGACTATTGCTCCCGCACGGGCGCCAAACGCGACATCGGCGCCTTCACCGGCTTCCTGTGGGACACTGGCAAGCGCCTGAAGGGCCGCGTCGCGGTTCCCGCTCACGCGAGCACCGCACGGTAGAGACGCATGATCCACGTCTCGGATCTCAGGCAGACGAACTGGCGCCCGTTGACGTGGAAGGACGTTGCAGGCCTCCTTTTCGTGATCCTGTTTGTCGGCGGCATCTGTTGCGTGGACGCCTTCTTCCCGCTCAAGAAGATCGACTGGGGCTTCGGTCCGGAGTGGAGTTGTGACGGCGTGACGGGGAGCGCGCTGGCATGCACCAAGAAGCCAGCCGAGCAACCTCACCGCTCGAACTAGCGTCCAAACTGTTACCGCCGTCGCTGCCTACATCCGGCGGCCGAGCAGGACCACCGCACCCTGGGGGCCATAGCTCTCGAAGTGCAGGCAACCGCGCGGCATGCCGAACGTCTCACCCGGCTTGAAGGTCTGACTCTTGCCGTTGCAGTTGAGGGTGATCGCGCCCTTCAGCACCAGCGCCTTCACGTCGAACGGATGGCTGTGCTCCGGATTCACCTTCGCCGCCGCCGTCGTGCTGGTCAGGATGTCGTAGCCTTCACGCTTCAGTTCCGCCTCGAACGTCTGTCGGTCCATGGCAGCCTCCCATCGCAGGCCGATCCTAGCACAGTCGGGTCGGGGGAGAGGAGGAAGACGGCTAGAACGCCCGAATTTCATGTCCCTCTCCCCCTCAGTCGAGAGGCTTGGAGAGGGGCTATTGCGTGTGGGCGAGCAGGCGGTCGAGGTCGGCGTCGGCGGGCATGACGCCGTAGAACAGCTCGTGGAACTGCGACGCCTCGAGGCGGAGGTCGAGCTTGGCCTCGGCGGGGTAGAGGAGCTGCAGCATCCAGCGCAGCCCCATCAGCCGGTTGAGCGACGGCGGCTCGCCCAGCCAGCCCCAGGGCAGGGTGGGCGCCGCGTAGAGGCGGCCCTGGGCTACCGCCGGCACCTTCTTCCAGTCGGGCCGGCTGCTCATCGCCGCCCAGGCGGGCTGGTCGAAGGCGATCACGACCTCGGGGCTCCAGGCGATCACCTCGTCGAGGGTCGCGGTGAGCGCGCCGCCGCGGCCGGGTTTTCCCAATCCGGTACTGGCTTGGGCGACGTTGATCGCGCCGGCCTTCTCCACGACCTCGGTAAGGCCCGAGCCCGCGACCGCAGTCACCAGCGCCTCCGCGCCGCGCGCCACGTAGACCTTGCGCCGCCGTGTGGCCGGCACCTTCGCCAGCACGGCTTCGACCAGGTCGAGCGTCTGCTCGGCATAGGTCGCGAGCGCCTGGGCGCCTTTGTCATGCCCCAGGATCTGGCCGGCGAGTCGCAGCGCCGCCGGCAGCTTGTCGAGCGCCCCGTCGACCAGCACGTAAGGCACGTGCGTAGCCGCCTGCACCTTGTCGGCGAGGGTCGCGTACTCGGTCGAGGTGGATCCGAAGTCGAGGATGAGGTCGGGCTTGAGCGCGCCGACTGCGGCAAGGTCGGGCTCCGCGCTGCGCGCGGTAAGCCGCGGCGTCGCCGGCTTGGTGCGGACCGAGGGCAGCAGGAAAGGCTTGGCCTCTGCCGAAGGGGCAGGCACCCAGCCCAGCATCGACTCGGGCGCCACGGCATAGAGCAGGATCGAGGCGGGCGGACCCGCGGGCATCACGCGGCCCACGTGCACGGGCAGCTCGATGTGGCGGCCGACGGAAT
>Ga0081455_10005876_pt1 | contig 13335 bp, 10 predicted proteins | sample TabmetS3T2R1_FD_70207 | JGI IMG/M metagenome (GOLD analysis project Ga0081455, IMG submission 70207) | Tabebuia heterophylla rhizosphere microbial communities from the University of Puerto Rico - S3T2R1 | ecosystem: Host-associated > Plants > Roots > Rhizosphere ... | reverse complement strand
CATCATCTTCGGGATTCTCCTGATGGCGTGGGCGTTCGGCTGGACGGGGGGCAAGCGGTTAGTCAGCGAGTCCTACGAGGGGGCGAAGGAGAAAGCCGCCGAGCAGAAGGCGGCGCACGAGGACCGCAAGGCCGCGAAGCGCGAGGCGAAGCTGTCCGAGCAGGAATAAGTCGTGACGTGGATCGACGCGGAGCTCGCGCTGATCACCCTTGCGGCAATGCTCTCTCCGACGACGCTGACGTTCTCGGTCCTCGCGCTCGTGGTCGGCGACCGGCCGCGCTGGACCGGGCTCTGGTTCTACCTCGGCGCGCTGACCGCCACGCTCGCGATCGGGATCGTGGCCGCCTTCGTGATCGGCGACGCCGCGGCTTCCGGCACCTCCACCCCGAAGACCTGGGTCGCGGTCGTCGACGTGGTCGCGGCCGCCGCCATCCTCGTCTGGGTCCTCCGCATCTGGCGCAGCCCCGGCGATCCGCTGCACATGGATGAGGCCCTCGACCGCATGAGCAGGCTCGCCACGGCACCGATCCTCGCCATCGCGGGAGCCGGCGCCGCGCTCGCGAACCCCGGCGGCTTCATCCCGCTCGCCCTCAAGGACATCTCCGAGACCGACCCGAGCGCGTTCGGCTACGCGGTCCAGTGGCTGTTCTTCACGTTCATCTCGCTGTTGCCCCTGGCAGTCGCCCTCCTGCTGCTCGTTGTCGCCGAGGACTGGGCCCTGCGGGTGCTCGGAGGCGTCCGCCGCTGGCTGGAGCGCCATGCTTCTACGATCTTCCTGGTGCTCCTGACCCTGATCGCCGCGTCGCTCCTTCGGAATGGAATCGCAGGTCTCACCAGCTGAGCCCGAGGAGCGCCGCGCCCTGCGCCGCCCCTTGACGCGGCAGCCCGGCGAGCGCTGGACCCGGTTCGCCACGCGTATCGCGAACGCCTACGGCCTCGTGCTCCTGCTCGTCGTGACGATCTACGTGCTTGCCTCGCTCGTCTCCTTCCACGGGTGGGGCGCAGTTGCGCTCACGGCGGCGACGGCGGCCTGCACCACGATTGCGTTGATCAGCTCGGAGGCGCGCGCGCCACTCCAACGCGTCTCGATCGGAGTCGGGTCGGCTGCCGTCCTGGTCGCGCTCGCCTCCGCGCTCGGGGCGAGCGGCAAGCTCCTGGGGATCGCGGCACTGGCCCAGGTGGTGCTGCTCGCATTCGCCGCCGCGGAGATCCTGGGAACGATTCTCCAGGAGCACGAGGTCAGCTTCCGCACGATCCTCGGGGCGATCAGCGTCTACGTGATGCTGGGAATTCTCTTCACCTGGCTCTACGTCGCCGTGGACAAGCTCCAGGCCGGGTTGTTCTTCGCTCAGCCCCTCGAGACCGGCGACTTCGTCTTCTTCAGCATCACGACGCTCACGACCACGGGCTACGGGAACCTCGTCCCCGGGGGGCAGCCGGGCAGGATGTTCGCGGGGCTCGAGATGCTGGTCGGGCAGATCTTCCTGGTGACGCTGATCGCCGGGCTCGTCAGCCTGTGGCGGCCGGGGCTGGCCCGCTCGAAGTAACCGCCTTCTCCGAGCCCGGCTGGACCTCCGGGATGCGCCCCGTGAGGAAGAGCGCGACGATGTCCATCAGGGCGAGGATCGCGAGGGCCGACTTCAGGCCGACGATCCGCGCGTCCCGGTAGGCGTCCGTCGCGGCATCCGAGGCTTCCGGGGGCACGTTGGCCTCGTCGAGTGCCTTCTCGAGGTCGGCGTCCGAGATGAAGGCCACGCCACCGGCCAGTTCCACGCTCGCCTGCGACTTCACCTGCTCGGGGATCGCGTCGCTGTTCTGGATGTTCGTCAGGAACGACGTCGTCAGGGCCGCGATCAGCAACGCGCCGGCAAGGGCGGTCCCGAGGGACGCGCCGAGGTTGGTCGCGGTGTTCTGGATCCCGCCGACCTCGGGCGCCTGGTCGTCGGGGACGGACGAGACGGTCACCGATCCGAGCTGCGAGGCGAGCGCGCCGATTCCGAAGCCGATCAGCAGCATCGGCAGGAGCACGATCTCGGGGCCTGAGTCAACGTCGAGCGCGCCGAGCAGGACCACTGTCCCGAGCAGCAGCATCAGCAGCCCGATCCGGACGACGCGGCGCGGGTTTGCATCCGGCCGCAGGCGTGGGATGCCGAGGGCCGCCGCGAGCAGCGTCAGTGAAAGCGGTGTCAGCCTGGCACCGGTGGCGAGCGCCGACAGCCCGAGCGCGACCGAGAGGTAGAGCGGCACGACGAAGAACAGCCCGGCCTGCGCGAGGTACTGGAAGAAGAACATCGTCAGCCCGCCGGTGAGTTGCTTGTTCTTCAGCATTGCCGGCTGGACGAGGGGTTCCTTGCCGCGCTTCTGCCTCCAGTCCTCCCACAGCAGGAAGAGCCAGAGCACGCCGAAGCCGGCGAGCACGAGCCAGATCGTGGGCGAGAGGCCCCACCAGGAGGTGCCGTCGGCCCGCGGCTTGATCCAGCCCCACTCACCCGAGCGCAGCACGCCGTAGACGAGGAGTGCCAGGCCGACGGCGGAGAGCACGGCCCCGACGAGGTCGAGCTTCGGCCTCGTCTCCGGAGGCGCGTCCGCGATCCTGCGGGCGAGGATGAGGATCGCGAGCACGATCAGGACCTCGCCGGCGAACACCCACCGCCACGAGAAGTAGGTCGTGAAGAACCCGCCGATGAGCGGGCCGGTCGCCACGGCGATCGCGCCCGCGGCGGCGACGAGCCCGTATGCCGCCGGCCGCCGCTCGACCGGGAAGTTCCCGGCCACGAGCGCCACAATCGCCGGGAGGATGAGAGCCGCCCCGACGCCTTCGAGGAACGACCAGCCGAACAGGAGCACCGGCAGGTTCGGGGCGATCGACGTCGTGAACGAGCCGCAGCCGTAGATGACGCAGCCGATCGCGAAGGCGCGCTTGCGCCCGATGATCGCGCCGAGCTTCGCGCCGGTGATCATCAGCGACGCCATCACGAGCGTGTAGGCGGTGATCGCGCCCTGAATCCCGGTCACGGTCGTGCCGACGTCCTTCGCCACCGTCGCGATCGAGACGTTCATCACCGAGGTGTCGAGCGTCATCAGGAACTGACCCATCGCGAGCGTGATCAGCACGACCGAGGCCGCCTTCGTCTTCGCCGGCGCCGCGGCGGTGGTGGTGGTCATGAAGGAGCCTCCGCCAACTCGGCGACCGGCTCATCCCGTTGCAGCTCGCCCTGAAAATCGTTGCGCCAGCCGCGCAGGATCTCGTTGACCGCGGCCGCTCCGAGGATCGGCTCCGAAGGCGGCGCGAGCTCCCTGGGGTAGAGCAGGAACGGCCGAGTCTGCGGCCCGCCGAGGCCGCCGTGGAACGAGATCAGCTCCTCGAACGCGCATCCTTCCTCGAGCGTGGGGTCGTAGAAGCTGCCGACGAAGATGTCGGGCGCATGGACGAACCCGTCGCTCCGCGCGAGATGGCTCGCTGCGCTGGGCGAGAAGTGCGCCAGCGGGTCCTCGCCCTCGACCTCGCCGGTCGCGAGGAAGCGCGTACCGCGCGGGCCGAGCACGAGCGCGCCGTGCTGCTCGGAACGGATCAGGAGCCAGCCGACGTGCGGATGCTCGCGCAGCGCCGGGACAAGCCGCGGATGCCGCGCGTCGATTTCCTCGAGCGTCAGCCTGCGCTGCTCGTCCAGGAGGTAGATCAGGCCCAGGTTCCCCGACCCGAGCACGACGACGTCCTGGCCGCTGACATCGTTCTTCGACGGCTTCTTCCGCCTGTGCCCCGACGCCTCGTCGACCGCCCTGCCCACCGTCGCCTTGTTCTCGTCGCCGGCCCCCACGTCCGCCACCTCGGCCTGCTCGACCGAGCGCTGCACGAGCTCGTCGAGCCCGTACCCGTGGCGCTGCTTGAAGGTCGCGCCCTGCGTCTGGCCGTGGTCGGAGAGCACGACGATCTCGTACGGCCGCGCCGCATAGCGGCGCGCGCGCTCGATCCGGGCGAACTGCTCGTCGAGCTTGCGCAGCGCCTCCATCGTGTCGGAGCGCTCGAGCCCGGAATGGTGCGCGACCTCGTCGTAGCTCGAGAAGGTCGCGTAGATCGCGGGCCGGCCTTCCATCATGTCGGTGAGGACGCCGAAGACGATCAGGTCGCGGACGACGACGCAGAGCGCTGCGCGCAGGAGCGGGTAGTAGCCGCCCCGGTGGCCGCGGGGCCGCACGTCGCGGCGATGCGCACGCAGCGCCGCCGAAATTTCAAGGACGACCTCCCAGAAGAACAGCACGAGCGAGCGCAGAGCGTTGAAGCCGTTCGCGTAGAAGGCGCGGTAGCCCGGGTTCGCATGGCGCTCCGCCTCGCTGCGTGAGGCGGTCAGGATCACGTGGTCTGCCTCGCCCGAGAGCAGGTTGCCGCGGCTGGCGCCGCCGTTTGCGAGCAGCCCGCGGCCGACGCGATGGCGCCGCTCGATCTCTTCGCAGTCGGCGGGATTCGAGCAGACCATCAGTGTCGCGGTCTCCTTCTCGACCCAGCGAAAGGCGGGAATGTCGTCGTTCGAGCCGAGCAGGATCCCCGCCTGACTCGCTCCTGTCTGCGACGAGAGGTCGGTCTCCCATTCGACGAGGTGATGCGACCCTTCCTCGAGCCAGCGGCCCATGGTCGGCGCGCTGCCGTTGCGGATCGCGCGCTGCAGGACCGGCAGCGCGAGGCCGTCGATCTCCAGGAAGATGATCCCCGGGACGCCGGTCTCCTCGCGCTCGTCCGAGCGCCGGGCGATCCGCTGGATCACCTTGAACGTGTAGGTGTCGTCGTCGTTGGTGCCGACGATGATGTCGAGGACCACCCCGATCGCGGCGGCGGCCAGGGCCACGGCGAGCGCCGACCAGAAGGAGTCGAGTCTGAGGCCGCCCTCGGTGATCGCGTCGGCCGCCAGCAGCATCAGCGCGTCGACGACGAGCATCAGCAGGAAGCCGAGCGCGGCGACGAACGGCAGGCGGATCGCTGCGACAAGCGGCGGCAGGATCGCGTTCAGTGCCGCGATCACGGCCGCGACAACGAGCGCCGAGCCGAAATCCCTGATGTGGGCGCCCGGAACGATCCCCGCGGCGCCCAGCAGCGCCAGCGCGGACAGCACCCAGGCAAGGAGCAGGCGAAACGCGTTGAACCGCGGCCGCACGACCTGCCAGGCAGGCCGCTCGCCGTACGTACTACCTGCTCTTGCCATCACGGACGATCCTGACGCTTGGCCATCGACGGCGCTAGTGCCGGAACCCGGAGGCGGTGGAGTCGTCGTGCACCGGCTCGGGTTGAGCTTCGAGTCGCGGCAGCTGCCGCTTCAGGTCCGCAAGGAGCAAGTCGCCCATGTCGTGCGTGAACCCGCGCCGCACGACAACTCGCAGGGCGGCGAGGTCTTCGCGGTTCTTCGGGAACGTGTACGCGGGCACCTGCCAACCGCGCTCCCGGAGCGCGTTCGAGACGTCGAAGGCGGTGAAGTTGTCGATGTCGTCGCGGACCTTGAAGGCGAAGACCGGCAGCTGGTCGCCGCGTGTCAGCAGCTCGAACGGCCCGAGCTTCTCGATCTCGCCCGAGAGGCGCGTCGCAACGTCCCTTGCGTAGCCCTGGACGCGGCGGAAGCCGTCGAAGCCGAGTCGAATGAAGTTGTAGTACTGGGCGACGACCTGCGCGCCGGGGCGCGAGAAGTTGAGCGCGAACGTCGGCATGTTGTCGCCCAGGTAGTTCACCCAGAAGATCAGGTCCTCCGGGAGCGCGGCGCTGTCACGCCAGACGACCCAGCCGACGCCCGGGTAGACCAGCCCGTACTTGTGGCCCGAGGCGTTGATCGAGGCGACCCGCGGTAGGCGGAAGTCCCAGGCCAGGCCGGGGTCGACGAACGGCGCGATGAACGCACCCGACGCCCCGTCGACGTGCACGGGAATGTCGAGGCCCGTGTCGGCCTCGAAGGCGTCGAGCGCCTTGCAGATCTCCTCGATCGGTTCGTACGAGCCGTCGAAGGTCGAGCCGAGGATCGCGATGACGCCGATCGTGTTCTCGTCGCACAACTTCACAGCCTCTTCCGCCGAGAGCGTGAACCGGTCGCCTTCCATCGGCACGAGGCGCATCTCGACGTCCCAGTAGTTCGCCAGCTTCTCCCAGCACACCTGGACGTTGATGCCCATCACGAGGTTCGGCCGGTCGGCCGGCTTCCCCTCGGCCTTGCGCCGCTTCATCCAGCGGCGCTTGAGCGCCAGCCCGCCGAGCATCGCCGCCTCGCTCGAGCCGGTCGTGGAGCAGCCCGTCGCCTGATCGGCGTCCGGCGCGTGCCAGAGCCGGCTGAGCATGTTCACGCAGCGAGCCTCGATCTCCGCGGTCTGCGGGTACTCGTCCTTGTCGATCATGTTCTTGTCGAAGCACTCGGTCATGAGCTGCTGCGCCTGCGGCTCCATCCACGTCGTCACGAACGTCGCGACGTTGAGCCGGGCGTTCCCGTCGAGCATCAGCTCGTCGTGGATGATCTGGTAGGCGACGTCCGGCGGCATCTCGTGGTCCGGGATCTCGTGTCTCGGGATCGTGGTGCCCTCGAGCCCGAAGAGGGGCTGTACCGCGAGCTCCCCGTCATGGGCGTCATTCGTCTGCGGATGCGTGAGCGTCATCAGGCTCCTTTTCGTCGGCGTCTGCAGGCAGGCTCTCGGGCCGCACGTCGCGGCGCGTCACCCGCACGGGACGAAACGGGGCTCAGCCGGTCTTTAGCCCAGTGACGGCTGCGCCGGCGCCGGAACCGCGTCCTCGGCCTCGTTCTGCTGTTCCCGAGCCGACGAGATCACGACCGCGCCGAGAAGCGCGAGGCAGAGCGCGCCGACCGCGACCACCGCGTGCCAGGGCGGGCTCTTGTCGAGCCGCTCCTGGAGCACGAGCGCGCCGAGCATCACGCTGACGACCGGGTTCGCGACGGACACCGTCGCCACCGAGGGGACGAGCCGGCCGGTCGCGAGCGAGAGCTGCTGGACGAAGAAACCGACGATGCCGGCGCCGGCCCAGACCCAGAACTCCCAGCCCGCCATCACGTCGAGGAGCCCGTCGGCATGCAGGCCTTCGACAACAGGCTTCATCAGCGTCGCCGAGAGGCCGTACAGCAGGCCGGCGATGGTGCCCAGAACGGCCGCCCGAGTGGACAGCGAGCCGCGGTTCGCGAACAGGAGCAGCGCCCCGCAGGCAGCGAGGATGACGAGGATCGAGGCCGCCCAGTCGGAGCCGGGTGCGTTGTCGACCCCCGCCGCGGGGTCGCCGAAGCTGGCGAAGAGCGCGAGGCCGAGGACGATGATCGCGGCGCCGGTCACCTCGCGGCGGCCGATCGCCTGATGCGTGAGGAAGTACCCGAGCGGGAGCGCCCAGACCACCGTCGTCACGAGCAGCGGCTGGATGATCGAGACGCGGCCCCGGTCGAGGGCGGCCGCCTGCAGGACGACGCCGCCGATCTGCGCCGCGAGGCCGAGGAGCCAGAGCCACCGGGTGAGCAGAACGAGCAGGGACTTCGGGTGGCGGATGGACACGCTCGCGAGGCTCAGCGCCGCCTTCTGCCAGAGTGTCGCCGCCAGGGCGAACGAGACCGCAGCGAGGAGCGCGAGGACTGCTGCCACGGCATGCATCAGACGCCCATCCTGCGGCCAGACGATAGAGCGCGTCCGAGACGGAGAGGCAGCGCTAGGTCGTCACGTGCGTCGGGAACGTCGCCATCCAGATCGCCGTGCCCAGGAAGAGCGCCCACCCGAGCGCGAGGAGCGTGATCCGTGCAGTCGAGGTGTGGAGCTTCGTGCTGAGACCGGCAAAGAAAAGCGAGGAGGCGAAGAGCACGACGGCGAGCATGTAGTTGTCGGCGCGCTGGTTCGCGTCCTTTGCGCGCTGCGAAGCCGCGGCCGCGACGGCCTCGAGGCGATTGGCGCGCCCCGCGGCCTGCAGCCGGTACTGCGGCATGACGAACGGGGTCTTGGGCGCGGATGGGTTCGTGAACGGCTTCGTCGCCAGCCAGGCCGCGAACGCGGGCCTGAACGCGTTTCGAAAGCGCGCTGCGTAGAAGGCAGCGAGCTGGTCGCGGTGCTGCGCGTGCGCGTCGACCCATTCGATGAACGTCGCGACGTCGATCTGGACCTGGCGGTTCGCGAGCGCCGAGGTGCGATTCACGTCGGCCCGGGTCGCGTTGGCGCGGCTGTAGCCCTGCGACTGCTCGCCCGTCCACACGCGTGCCTGGTAGGCGGCCCAGGCCGTCGCCACCGTCGCAAGCGCGAGGAGAACCGTCGCGAGCAGCTCGAGCCGTCGGTCCGACGAGGTCGCGTCCGAGCTCACGCCCACAGCAGCCAGCATGAGACGCGGCGAGGACGTCGCCCCTTGTCAACCGCGTGTGCGACGATTGCCGACGTGACCTCTCCGGGCGAGGCCGCACCGGCAGTTCCCGCGGCCGAGGCGTCGATCGGCGAGCCGCGCTGGCCTCCCGCCTTCGCGCTGCTCGTCTACATGGCGCTCAACATCGCCCTCCGCGTGTGGCTCCCGGACACCGGAGTCGTGCGCGTCTCATGGCTGCTTCCCTCGATCGAGGCGGCGCTGATCGTGCTGTTGCTCTTCGGCGACCCGAGCCGGCTGGCCAAGCACACGCGGCGGGTGCACCAGATCGCGGTGACGATCGTGATCGTGCTCGTCCTGGCGGCCCTGTGGGCGACGGCGCTGCTGATCTACGACCTGATCAAGGGCACGGGAGTGTCCAACGACCCGGGTGAGCTGCTCGCCACCGGGGGGATGGTCTGGCTCGGGAACAACCTCGCCTTCGCGCTGCTCTACTGGCTGATCGACAGCGGCGGGCCGATCGCACGCTTTCACAACCCGGCGCCGGTCGACTTTGCGTTCACCCAGCACATGAGCCCGGAGCTCGCGCCGCCGCACTGGCGACCGGTCTTCCTCGACTACCTCCACCTCGGCTTCACGAACGCGACCGCGTTCAGCCCGACCGACGTCATGCCCCTGACCCATCGCGCCAAGTACACGATGCTCGTCCAGTCGACGGTCGCGCTCGCGCTCTTCGGGCTCATCGTCGCGCGGGCGGTGAACGCCTTTACCTGAGGCGGACGACCTCGTCCATCCGGTCGAGCCCTTCCGGACGATGTGTGATGAGCAGCACCGTGCGGTCGGCGGCACCGTCGAGGACGTCGGCGATCAGGCGCTCGGCCGTCGGCCCGTCGAGGTGAGCGGTCGGCTCGTCGAGCACCAGCACCGGCGCGTTCGCGAGCAGGGCGCGGGCGACGACGACGCGCTGGCGCTGGCCGCCCGAGAGCTCGCGCCCTTCCTCGCCGACGAGCGTGTTCCAGCCGTCGGGAAGGCCGCGCACCCAGTCGAGAATCCGCGCGCGCCCGAGCACGGCCTCGAGCTCGTCGTCGGTCGCTTCTGGCCGTGCGAGGCGGACGTTCTCGCGGATCGTGGTCGAGAAGAGATGCGAGTCCTGGCCGGCGACGGCGATTGCGCGGCGGACGTCCTCCAGCCGGTACTCGCGCAGGTCGCGCCCGGCGAGGGTCACACGCCCCGCCTCGGGGTCGACGAAGCGGAGGAGCAGGTTCGCGACCGTCGTCTTGCCGCTCCCGCTGGGGCCGAGCAGTGCAACCCGCCGGCCGGGCTCGAGTCTGAGGGTGACGCCGTCGAGCGCCGGCCGTTCGCCGGATACGTAGCGGACGCGGACGTCCTCGAGCGCCGCGGTCAACGGGCCCGGTGGAAGCGGAATCGGGTCGGCGGGCTCGGCCACGGCCGGCTCGCTGCCGGTCAGCTCGAGGATCCGCTCGCCGGAAGCGACGGTCGTCCTCAGCTCGCGAAGTGCCTCCGGCAAGGGCTGGACGGACTCGAAGGCCGCGAGCGAGGCGAGCGCGAGCAGCGCGATCAGCACCCGGTCGAGCGCACCGGTGTCGTGGGCCGAGACGGCGAGCGCAAGCACACCGGCCACGGTCGCCCCGGTGACGAGCGTGCGCAACCCCTCGCCGGTACCGTCCGCGAGCGCGGCGCGCCGGACGACCCGCACGAGGCTGCGGTCGGCGGCGCCGACCCGCTCGAGACGGTCTTCCAGCCGGCCGTAAGCGACGAGCTCGGAGCCGCCGGCGAGCGCCTCGACGAGCTCGGCCGAGAGGGCTCCGCGCGCCGGAGCCTGGAGCGCGGCCGACCTTCGCGCCAGAGCAGCCGCGGAGAGCGGCACCACGATCCCGGCGGCGGCCAGGCCCGCCGCGAGGACCAGGGCGGCCGCCGGCAGGATCGCCGCGACGACTCCGACCGCGCCGGCGCCCGCGACGAGCGCGACGACCGGCGGCAGCAAGCCGCGGAGGTAGAGGTTCTGCAGCGAGTCGACGTCCGCGACGAAGTGCGCCAGCAGGTCGCCGTGACGGCGCTCTTGCAGCTGTGTCGGCGAGAGCCGCTCGAGACGCTCGTACACGCGGGCACGCGCGGTACCGAGGCTCCGCAGGGCGACGTCGTGGGAGGCAAGCCGCTCGAAGTAGCGGGCGATCGGTCTCGCCAGCGCGAAGCAGCGGACGCCGACGATGGCGACCGTGAGCGAGAGCACCGCCGGCTGCTCGGCGGCACGCGAGATCAGGTACCCGGCCGTGGCCATGAGGCCCACGCCGAAGAGGATCGTGAGGACGCCGAGGAGGGCGGCGAGCGCCAACCTCGGGCGAGAGACGCCCGCGAGCAGCGTCAGCCGGCGCACCGCGACGGTCACGCCGCTTCCTCACGCACGGCGGTGCCGCCGGCGAGGACGACGACGCGGTCGGCATGCTCGACGAGCTCGGGACGGTGGGCGATCAACAGCACCGTTCGACCAGCCCGCAGCCGCTCGACCGCTTCCGCGACGACATCGGCGCTGACGGGATCGAGATCGGCGGTGGGCTCGTCGAGGATCACCAGAGGCGCGTCCCGGACGAACGCCCTGGCGAGCGCGATCCTCCGCCGTTCACCCGCGGACAGCCCGCGTCCGCCGTCGCCGACCAGGGTCTCGTAGCCGGAGGGCAGCAAGCGAATGAAGCGGTCGGCCCCCGCCAGCATGGCCGCCTCGCGGACCGCACGGTCACTCGCGCCGTCGTCGCCGAGCCGGATGTTCTCGAGCACGCTGCCGCGAAAGATCGTCGGACGCTGCGGCACCCAGGCGAGCCGGCGCCGCCAGAGCTCGGTCCGGCACTCGGCGAGGTCGATCCCGCCCACCGTCACGCGCCCGGAGCTCGGCTCGGCGAATCGCAGCAGCAGGCTCGCGACCGTCGTCTTGCCGGCTCCGCTCGGGCCGACCAGTGCGACGGTCTCGCCGGGGAGCAGCTCGAGGTCGAAACGGTCGAGCACCGGTCCGCGGCGCGACGGATAGGCGAACGAGACCTCCTCCAGCCGCACCGGGGCCTCGCGCGGGCTCGGCGGCACGAGACGTCCGCCTGCCCCGATGGCAGGCGGTGCGTCGAGCAGCTCGAGCATCCGCTCTGCGACCGCAAGGCCGTCGGCGCTCGCGTGGAACTCCGTCGCGAGCCGACGCAGCGGCAGGTACAGCTCCGGCGCGAGCACGAGCACGGTCAGACCGGACTGCAAGCCGAGACCGCCTCCGGTGAGCCGAACGCCGATGGTGACGGCGACGAGCGCGATGCCGAGGGTCGCCGCCAGCTCGAGCACCGAGCCGGAGAGGAAGGCGACGCGCAGGGTCTTCATCGTTGCAAGGCGATAGCGCTCGCCGATCTCGGCGAGCACCGCGGCCTGCGGGCGGCTGCGGTTGAACGCCTGCAGCGTCGGCAGCCCCCGCACGATGTCGAGGAAGTGTCCGGAGAGAAGCCGCAGGGCCTGCCAGCGCTCCAGCGTGTGCTCCTCGGTGTAGCGGCCGATCAGCCACATGAAGACCGGCACGAGCGGGAGCGTCAGCAGCATCACGCCCGCAGAGACGAGGTCGATCGCGCCGACCCAGCCGAGAACGAACAGCGGCACGAGGCAAGCCAGGAGGACCTGAGGCAGGTAGCGCCCGAAGTACGCCTGGAGCCCCTCGACCCCCTGCACGCCCGCCGCCGCGATCTCCCCTGCCTCGACGCCGTCCAGCGCGGCCGGCTGGGCCTGGAGCCGACGGCCCACGAGCTCGAGCCGGAGCTCCGAGAGGACACTCGACGCGGCGCGGGCCCCGGCGACCTCGAAGCCCCAGGCCAGCACGGCTCGCAGCGCGAACGTCAACGCGAGGAGGACGAGGTCTCTCGCGACCGCGCGAAGCGAGGCTCCGTCGAACGCACGCGCGACGATGTGCGCCAGCAGCGTCGCCTGCACGAGGACGACGAGCGCGGTGGCGATCCCCAACGCGACGTCGAGGGCGAGCAGGCGGCGCACGGACCGCGCCCGGCGCACGAGTCGCTGGTCGAGCGCGCGCATGCTCAGCCCTGCGTAGGCGCCGGCGGTTGCGCCGGCACCTCGTCTCCTCCGACCCTGGCGCGGAAGACGTGGTACGTCCAGCCCTGGTAGAGGAGCACGACCGGGACGAAGATCGCGGCGACCACGGTCATCACGGCCAGCGTGTAGTGCGCCGAGGAAGCGTTGTCGACGGTGAGGCTGTTGGCGAAGCCCGAGCTCGAGACCATCACCCGCGGGTACAGGCTGGTGAAGACCGTGGCCACCCAGAGCACCGTCGCCAGCGCGGTCATCACGAACGCCAGGAGGCTGCGGCGCAGGGCGACGAAGAGCACGGCGAGCACGACCGCGACTATGCCCAGCACGGCCGGGAGGAGCGGCGGGAAGACGTCCCTGTCGTTGCGGTCGACCGCCACCGCGACGGTCCACGAGAGGAAACCCACGACGGCGAGTGCCGCGACGATCGAGAGGCGGCGCGCAGTGGCGGCCGCCCGCTCGCAGAGGTCGCCGGTGGTCCGCAGCGTGAGGAACGTGGCGCCGTGGAAGGCGAACAGGAGCACGATCGTGACGCCGCCGAGCACCGTGTAGCCGTTGAAGAGATCCCAGAACGTGCCCGAGAAGTCGCCGTTCGAGTCGATCGGCACGCCGTAGAGGAGATTCGAGAAGCCGATCCCCCAGACCAGCGCCGCGCCGAAGCTGCCCACGGTGTTCGCCCACATCCAGACCGTGCGCCAGCCGGGGCTCTCGCTCTTCTCGCGCCACTCGAACGAGACCACGCGGATGATCAGGAAGAAGAGGACGAGCAGCAGGGCGAGGTAGAAGCCCGAGAACATCGTCGCGTACCAGGCGGGGAAGGCGGCGAAGGTCGCGCCGCCGGCGACGACGAGCCAGACCTCGTTGCCGTCCCAGACCGGGCCGATCGTCTGGAACATCTGGCCGCGCTCCCGCTCGTCCCTGGGCAGGAACGGCAGCAGCATCCCGACCCC
>Ga0081455_10005875_pt1 | contig 13336 bp, 13 predicted proteins | sample TabmetS3T2R1_FD_70207 | JGI IMG/M metagenome (GOLD analysis project Ga0081455, IMG submission 70207) | Tabebuia heterophylla rhizosphere microbial communities from the University of Puerto Rico - S3T2R1 | ecosystem: Host-associated > Plants > Roots > Rhizosphere ... | reverse complement strand
AGTCATCAGGACCAGGCAGGCGGCCAGGCAGCGCGAAATTGGCATAGGAAAAGAACGCATTTTTATGGTTCCGCTACTTGTTTTCACATCTGTAGCGTCAGCGAATGGCGATTGTTTCATGTCGGTCAAATCGTTTGGAGCCGAACCCCTACAACTTATGAAAACGTCCATCCAAATCGGAGTAACGCTGGCTGTTCTGGGTGCGGCGCTTGCGTCCATGTCAGCACAAACCCAGAGCACGACCGTTCAAGTTAGCAAGCTGGTTGGCACAAAAGTGAAATCGTCGCAGGGTGACGAAATCGGCGTAATCAAAGATGTTGTGATCGACCGAAACTCAGGTTGCATGGCCTACACCATTCTCTCCGCCAGTGGAGGCGGAGCGGCGCGCAGTGGCGGCGGCAAATTGGTTGCAGTTCCATGGGCGGTTTATTCTCCATCATCTGATGTCAGTGTTCTCACAACTACCGTGGATCGAGAGCGGATTTATAACGCGCCGGTGTTCGATTACGCGCGCATCGAAGAATATTCCAGGCCGGACTACATCACCAATGTGTATAGCTATTATGGCGTAACCGAGGGAACAGGAGCTGGAGTTGGCGTTTCCGGCTCGAATACCACAACCGGTGTTACCGGCAGCACCACAACAGGCACTTCCTCGTCAGCCACGAGTGGCCGCAGCACCACCGGGTCGCCACCACCTGCTGGTGGCACCTCGCCCGCGGCAACAACCTCGCCGGCCGCTACCAGGTCCCCTGCGGAACAAGAGTCCCCCGCTGGGAAAAGATCGCCGAGACCGCGCGCGACGGCGTCTCCGCATGAGCGAGGCGAAGCAAATGCGACTCCGTCCAGCCGAAAGGAGCGCAGAGAGAAGCCAGAGGAAACAGAATCTCCAGGCGGCGGCGCCGAACTTCAAAAAGAACCTTCCGAGGCAACCCGCGAATCTCCTTCTGAAGCAACAAGTTCCGGTGAGAAAACCAGCGAAGGCAATCAAAGGCGGCCTCATAGAAAACCAGAAAGACGCGAAGCGAATACTCCACCGCCTGACGACGGATCCGGAGAACACCACTGAACCCCCATAACGGTCCATACCTTGCTGTAATCAGTCGAGGAGTGTGGAGCCGCGTCGGTGCGTTTGATAGATCCCCGGGCGACCAACTCAGCCGGTGCCCGCGGCTTCTACGGCAGCAGTGTCAGCAGGAAGATATTTCACTCCAATCAGCCAGGCCACGCCGGAGAGGAAAATGATTCCGGACACAAACAAAAATGCCACATGCATGCTCGTGTGGCCGCCGATGAATCCGAGAAGCCAGAACGCCTGCACGTCGCCAAGGGCGTGGATGAAGAAGATGTTTGCTGCAAATGCTGTAGCGCGCACGGCGGGCAGTGAAACGTTCGCAAGAGCCGTGTTTGAAGGACCCGTGTTCAGAAACAGGAAAAAGATCGCGAAAAACATCGCGATCCACGCTGCCGGGAAGGGAACGTAAAGCGCAATGATGAAAATTGGACACGCGATCAGCATTCCAATTCCTGAAACCCAGAAGTAGGAACTGGGAAGACGCGCGCGCAACTTGTCGGCGACGACGCCGCCAAGAAGTGTTGACGTCAGACCGGCGACGACCGTGATCAGGCCAAAGATGGTCATGCCCACATCGGGACTTTGATTGCGATAACGCAGGTAAGCTGGCACCCAGAAACCCAAACCGCCCGTCACAAAAGTCATTAATGTTTGAGCAATGCAGTTGATCAGGTATGAGCGTGTGCGGAACAAATGCAGATAATCCTTCAGACTGCGACGCTGTGCTTTTTGTGCCAGATGATCCGCCGTGACGCGCGGGTCGCGTTGCCAGAAGCAGAGCAGACCGAGCAACAAGCCAGGCGGGGTAACTAGATAAAATGCCCAGCGCCAGCCGAAATTAGCACCGATCAATCCGCCGATGACATAACCGAGCGCGCTGCCAACCGGAATTGCGGTGTAGAAAATCGCCATCATGCGGCCTCGCGTTTCGATTGGGAAAAGATCGGACAAGATCGTTGGCGCGGCCGGCCCGTAACCGCCTTCGCCAATTCCAACGCAAATACGAGTCACAACGAGAATGGCGAACGTGGCGGCAAGACCGGAGCCGCCGCTGGCCAGGCTCCATAAGATCACGGCCGAGCCGATGATGAGCCAGCGTGAGATCCGATCGGCGAGCAAACCGAGAATTGGCGCGCTGACCATGTACGTAATGAAGAACGCGTCGCCGAGCAGACCGGTTTTGGTCATGGCGTTTACGTCATTGGCTGCAAAAAACGTGGCGCGAATATCAGGTTCGAGCGCAGCCAGAACCTGACGGTCGATGTAGTTAAAAAGATTGATGGCGAGCAGCAGGAACAATGCTCCGCGCGCACCGCTCATTGCTCGTTTCCCGACGGAATCCATTGGCAGTTGTGATTGCAGTTTGCCGTGCGCTAATTGTAAATGATAAACGATGGTTCGGATGTCCATCGCTGAACGCGCACTCTATTTTTTCGGCCGGTTGTTGGTGCGCTGCTTTTATCGGGTCACTGCCTTGGGTTTGGAAAACATTCCCGCAGGCGGATTCCTGCTTTTGCCCAACCACATCACCTGGATTGACGCCATCGTCCTGCAGCTTGCTTGCTCGCGTCCCATTCGATACGTCATCGATCAGGAACATTATCACAATCCCGTCCTGCACCCGATTCTACGCACCCTGGGTTGCATCCCCATCAACATTCAAAATTCGCGTTCCGCGATTCGCGCTGCGGCGGAAAGAATCGCCGAGGGCGAGATCGTTTGTCTTTTTCCCGAAGGCCAGTTAGAGCGCACAGGGGTCCTGTTGCGTTTGCAACGCGGTTACGAATTGATCGCACGGCACGCGAATGCCCATGTCGTTCCGGTTTGGCTCGATCAACTCTGGGGCTCGATCTTCTCATTCCAGGGCGGTCGATTTTTCACAAAGTTTCCCAAACGCATCCCGTATCCCGTCACGGTTGCGTTCGGCAAACCGCTCAAAGCCGCCTCGGCCGATAACGCGACCGTTCGGGAAGAGTTGCTTAAGCTCGGCGAATTTTGTTTCAGCCGCCGCCCATCATTAGGTCGCCATCTTGGGGAAGAATGTGTGCGCGGGATGAAGAGGCGACGCTTTTCGACGGCAGTGATCGATGGGACCGATCATAGCCAGCTGAGCCGCGCAAAATTGCTCGGCGCGGCGGCGGCATTAAGTCGCTATCTGCGGAGAGAATTTTCCGACGAACGAATCGCAATCGTTTTGCCTGCCAGCAAAGGATCGATGCTCGCAAACCTGGCGGTGACATTGGCGAACAAGGTTCCGGTCGACCTCAATTTCACCGTCGGACGCGCAGCGAACGAATCCTGCTACAGGCGCGCGAACCTGCGCGTCGCGATTTCAGCGACGCAATTCATGGAACGCGTTAAAGATTTTCCATGGCCGGAACGCATTTTGAAATTGGATGAACTCATGCCGCGGTTGAAGCGGCAGATTATTTTCTGGTGGATCGTATCGATGCTCGTTCCAGCGCGGTTGCTCTTGCGCCTTTTGCAAATTCCCAGGGAAGGCGGCCACAGGGAAGCAATCCTGCTTTTTACAAGTGGTACCACCGGAGAACCCAAGGGCGTCGTGATCAGTCACCGTAACGTTGTTGGCAATGTCTCACAGTTTCGGCAACTACTGGACGCACGAGAAACCGACGCGATTCTCGCGTCACTGCCTTTTTTTCACACCTTCGGTTCGACTGTCACTCTTTGGTATCCACTGATCGAAGGTGTGCGCATTGTGACTTATCCCAATCCGCTGGAAGCCGCGAAGAACGCGGAGTTAATCGAACGATACAAACTGACGTTCCTTTTGGCGACGCCCACTTTTCTGCGGATGTACTTGCGCAAAGCCGAGCCGGATCAGCTTCGCACCCTGCGCCTCATCATCACAGGCGCAGAAAAACTGCCGCTCGATCTTGCCAGTCATTTTGAAGAACGCTTCCATAAAAAAGTCTACGAGGGCTACGGACTCACTGAGACAGCGCCGGTAGTAAGCACAAATTTACCCGATCCGGAGCCGAAAACGCCTGGAGAACACGTGCAATCGGCCAGCCGTCGCGGATCAGTCGGGAGACTGGCGCCCGGGATGGCCGCGGAAATTCGCGAACCGGAGACGGAGAAAGAACTTTCGCTGTACGAAACAGGAATGCTTTGGCTGCGCGGTCCAAACATATTCGAAGGTTATCTGCATGATCCGAAGCAAACCGCTGAAGTTCTCCGCGATGGTTGGCTGAAAACGGGCGACATCGGCCGATTCGATGAGGATGGATTCCTTTACATCGAAGGAAGACTGTCGCGCTTTTCAAAGATCGGCGGTGAAATGGTCCCGCACGAGACAATCGAAACCAAAATCGTGGAACTTCTTGGTTTCGCTGGAAGAGATGAACGCCCGCTGGCGGTCATGGGTGTGCAGGACGAGGCCAAGGGGGAGGCGCTGGTCGTGCTTAGCGCCGTCGATATCGATCTTGCGGAGTTGCGCAACAAGCTTCACGAAGCAGGCGTGCCAAACCTGTGGATTCCCAAACAAGTCCGGCGGGTTGATGCAATCCCAGTCCTCGCCTCGGGAAAGCTCGATTTAAAAAAATGCCAGGAGCTCGCGGCTGAGCATTAATGCGGCCCGGGGTTTGTCCCCAGATTAGCTGCAAAGTTTTTAAGCACCTCATCAAAGCGGTCCGGCTGATCGAGAAAGACCGCGTGCGCGGCGTCATCAATTTTTTCGAAACGCGCATGTGGAATCTGACTTGCGGTCGTCTGCTGGCGTTCAAGCTCATCCGATTTCGCCGAAGCGATGATCAAAGTTGGACAATCAATCTTCTTCACCGCTGACGTTCGATTCACGCCAAACATGTCGGCAGTAAGCATGGCAAGACCAGTGTCTGCGGGCGTTCTCATTCCAGTTCGCACTAGTGCAGAAATCGCGTTGTCGCCCAGCGGTTTGCTGATGATTGCATGCATCATCCCTTCCAAATATTCCTGCTGATGCGCTTGATACACCGCGAACATCTTGAATTGCCGTGCGTTCTCCTGTGAGCGCGTAGCCATGCCGTCAGCGCCATCGGAAACGGCCGCGTCAACCAGCACGATTGCCGCGAGTTCTTTGGTGCCATAGCGCTCGACGTAAGCGGCGACGTCCTGAACGCCTTGGGACCAACCAACGAGAATTGGGCGTCTCGCGCCCAGGCGTTCCAACAGCGCATGCAAATCTTGCGCACGAATTTCGGGCGTGTTCCCCGTCGTTGTCTTGGTCGATTCACCTTGAGAACGAGGATCGAATGCGATGACTCGATACGTTTTTGCGAACGCCTCGATTTGGCGACGCCAAATGTCTGCGCCTGTGCTCCACCCGGGAATGAAAACGAGCTCGGGTCCGGTGCCCGGTTTTCCTGCCTCGATCACTCGCAATGAGACGCCGTCGCCCACTTCCACTAAGTGCGACCTTGTATCCGCTTCCGCGAATGCACGAATCGAGCCGAGGCCAATGATGGCGATCAGAAGGACAAGCGATCGACGAAACAACAGCATCTTGATTCGCCGAATTATGGCCGAGCGAGTGGATCTTCTTCTTTTACCCGCCATGGCGAGATTTTGCCAAAAAGATCGCGTGTTGCGCCCGCGAGGTCCTCGGCCTTCGATACACCGCTGTCGATGAGCGCGCGTCCGGTGCTTGCCCAAATCTTCTTCACAACCAGCGCGCCGTTTTCGCGAACAATCCGCCCGAGATGGTGTACAGCCTCGGCCGTGGCGGATTTACGGATCAGTTCAGGGGAACATTTGGAAGTCAGCTCGCAATAGCGCCGCGCAACCTCTCCAACGCGCAGTGTGAGAAATGCGTTTGCGGCGCCGGTGGAGACGCATTTTACCAAAAGAGCCGAGATTCCGCTTAAGCCTGGAATCCCGCCTTTAAGCGCCGGGACCACAGAGACAGCAAGCGGCGCGACCATCTCTCCAAGATCAAGCGATTCCAGTCCGCTGGCGACAAATGCTGTGCCCGCAACATTTGCATATAGTCGCACTAATTCCCGAGGCGAGGGGCGCTGCACATAAATGCGCGCGATCCGTCCAACCATTTGGATTTGAGTGAACAGGACAATCAGACCGTCCAGCCGTCCATTTTGCATCAGAGCCGTGCTAAGAAACACCGTGCTCGCAGTTCTGCGGACGACCAAATCCGCTTGAGTTGAAAGTTGAGCAATCGCCCTGTCGATCTCGTCCTTTGTAACGACAGGCAAATCGCGCGTCCGTGGATTTGTGGCGAGACGTATACGGAGCGCTTGCAAATAGGCGTCATACCGTGGGCCGGACTCTTCCTCTGGTGGACCCAGCGCGGCAGGGAGCCGGCTGTATGCGATCGCATAGTAGAGCGCCAACAATCCAGCAGTGAGGCAAACGGCCCAGAAAACGATTGTGCCGGCAACTGGATGGATTCTGTCAGCCAGCGAAACCAGGCTCGCAACGCCGGCGATCATCACCGACACAATGCAGACTGTTGTCGCCACAGCGAGGACAATGATTACTCTTCTCGCACCAGAGTTCTGAGCGGTGGCAACGGTTTTCACCTGTTAGCGATACTGTGCACCTGACGCAGCGGGGTTCAATTGAAACCTGAATTCCGGTTCGCGCCGAACGGAATCCCACGCGAAGCTACGCAATGCAAAAGTCTTTGCGCATGCCTCTGTTGGGGATTGCGACTGCGCTTTTGCTGTTCCTCTACTCGGCACGCGCCGACGAAAAGCCAATGATGAAGGCCGTGGTCGCGCATGAGTATGGCGCACCTGAAGTGCTGAAGGTGGAAGAAGTGGCACGACCCGAGCCGAACGACGACGAGGCCCTGGTGCGTGTGATCGCGAGCAGCGTTAATCCGGCTGATCCGCTTACGCTCAGCGGCAAATACGCACGCGAATTTGGGACGCATTTGCCGCTCATCCCGGGTTACGACATCGCGGGCGTCGTAGAGAAGACGGGCGGCAGTGTCACCAAGCTTAAAGTCGGCGAGGCTGTTTATGGTTATCCAACTTTCGGTGGCGGTTGGGCCGATTACGTCACGGTCAAGGAGAGCGAAGTGGCTGCAAAGCCAAAGTCTTTAAACTTTGTTGAATCCGCTGCCGTACCGATGGGCGCTTTAACCGCGTGGCAGGCGCTTGTGGACGTGGCAAAATTGCAACCGGGACAAACAGTTCTCGTTCACGGTGGCTCAGGTGGCGTGGGCAGCTTCGCTATCCAAATTGCCAAAGCACGCGGCGCCCGCGTCATAGCGACCGCTTCGACGGCCAACCAGGATTTTCTGAAGCAGCTCGGCGCGGATTTGGCGGTGGATTATACGAAGACCAAATTTGAAGACGTCGCCAAGGATGTGGATGTCGTCCTCGATCCAGTCGGCAGGGATACGCTTGCGCGTTCTTACGGCGTAGTGAAAAAAGGAGGCATTGTCATGTCGTTGGTTGCGCGTCCAGACCCGGTCGAGCTCAAGAAACATGAGATTCACGGAGCGGGTATCTCCGTCCATCCTGATGCCGAAGACCTGGCAGAGATCGCGCAACTGATCGACGCCGGAAAGATCAAGCCATCGGTGACAAAGGTTCTTCCGCTGAGTGAAGCGATTGCCGCCCAACAACAAGCCGCAACCCATCACACGCGCGGAAAAGTGGTGCTGCGGATCGCAGAGGAGCCGAAAGGTTGACGCGATACGCGGTCGTTTAAACTCGGTTTTAGCTCAAGATTCCAGGTCGTGATGCGGAGGTTCGCTGGCTCCGATGATTCACCGAACGATGCAGCGATGAAAGACGCGACTAGAACGGATGAGACGCGATTCGTATCATTTTGGCATTGCGGTGTGGAGAAGAAAAGAGACAGAATCCGTCGCGATGACTCGAATCATTCTAGTCGTTCTGGTCGCGGTAGCGTTCCTTCCGAATGCCAATGGGGCGCTATGGCAGACTAAAGAGCAAGTGGAAGCACGATATGGTAAGCCAATCCACTGCAGCGGTGACCAGAATAGGGGACTCGTTTGCGCGTACAATTACCAGCGGTTCCATGTGGTCGTCACTTTTCTTGACGGTAAGAGTCAGAGCGAACTCTTTTACAGGAGCGACAACAAATACCTTGTGCCGATTGAAGTTGGAAAACTGATGGAAATGAACTCTCGGGAAAATTACACCTGGTATCCGGGCAACCGAATGTTTGTCTTGATCCCGCGCTGGCCGGGGTTTCCCGATGAGACCAATGCGAAGAAGCGAGGTCCGCCGATCGCGATTGCCGCTCGGTTCCCCGAAAGCGCTAACCCATGGAGCTTTCATATCTGCACCGAGGATTTCGCCAAAAAATTCGGCAGTACGCCACGCAAAGTGAAAAAGTAACTCAAGCGGCGCCTGAGACCATGAAGAAGACATTCCTGGCAATTTCTTCAGCCGGCCCCAACAGCGATCGATCGAAGCGCACACGGGAGCAGCCTTTTTGGGACGAGCACGTCGTGTTCATCGATCAACTCGTTGACGAGGGTTTCATTTTGATGGGCGGTCCTTTGGTTGATGAAAGCGGCATGCCGCATGGCGCTCTCATAATCGTCAACGGCGAAGACGAAAATGAAGTGAGAGAGAAATTGAAAAACGACCCCTGGTTCCAGAAAGGCATCCTGAAACTGGAAAGCGTAAAGCGCTGGGAAATCTTTATTGATCAGCGGAAGTAGTTGTTCATTGGCGATTGCTTGCTCTTGCTGTCCGCAATAGGGTTTCCGTATGACCGCCAGCGAGATCATTGCCGAAATCAAGCGACTCCACCGGAAAGAACAATTGGGCGTGATTCGTTTTGCTTATCAGCTCGATGCTAAACGACGGTTGACTGGCAAAGAATTGGCCCAACTCGCGGAGCGAATGGTTCATGCCACTGATGCAGCTGAAGAAGCGTTGATTCGCGAAGCAATGATTCGCGGCTTCCATAGTGCAAGCGCCAGACGCGCCAAACCATCAGCACGAAACAAGCGCGGCATCGCAAAAAGAAGGAGAAGCAAGCGCTCCGCCAAGCGGCTGTAGAGTCAGGCGCGAATTGCTAAAATTGTTCGGCTCGAATCTTACAACGCGCCGTGGCGAACCTTTTCGTCGACTGCCATATAATCGTTCCGCGGCGGGCTAAAGGTATCGAGCACGCGCGTTGGCAACAACGTTTCCACGCCATGGGGAACATTGCTGGCGAGATAAAAGGAATCGCCCGTTGAAAGCTCATGCGGGACGCCATCAACGATGAGTCGCATCTGACCTTCGAGAATATGCACGATTTGCTCCTGCGGATGCGAATGCGCGGGCATCCTACTCCCGGCGGCGAGTATCGCCATCATCTGATACATGGTCTTTCCGTTGGCAACGGTCCGGCGAGTGATGCCAGGACAAATTTCAATTGTAGGATTTTCTCGTTTCATCGTCACAATCTTTACTGTAGAGGCGGTTATGTCAGCCGCGAATTGCTTAATCGACAGCAGGCGACACGCCTGCCACTACAGGAGCAACGACTTCTTCCTTGGTTTCGCACTTGTCGCTTGCCAGTAATCGAGAATCGCTGGCAGAATCCGGGCCATGAAAATACCCACTGCACTAATCACAATTCTGCTCGCGATATTGATCGCGACGCCTGCTTTTGCCCAAACAACCGCCTCATCGCCCGCTGCCGCTACAACCTCTGCAGCCGCTCCCGTGGGGCAGCCGGATCCGCAGGAGATGATGAAACAAATGGTAGAGCTGTCGAAGTTGAATGAAAATCACAAGCTTCTCAGCGATCTCGACGGCAACTGGACTTACACCATCAAGTTCTGGATGAGCCCCGACCCGAACGCCAAGCCGGAGGAATCAAAGGGCACTGCGGTCAGGAAATCGCTCATGAACGGCCGTTTCTCCACACTCGATGTGACCGGAAAAATGGAAATGCCAGGTCCGGACGGTAAGAAGAAAGAAATGACGTTCGTAGGACATGGAATCGATGGTTACGACAACGTGAAAAAGAAATTCGTCGGCAGCTGGATCGATAATATGGGCACGGGCATCATGTTCTCCGAGGGAACCTACGATCCCGCGACCAAAACGTTCACCTACAACAGCGAATTCGAGGCCGTTCCCGGTATGAAGCAACAGATCCGCGAAGTCATCAAGGTGACCGACAAGGACCATCACACTCTGGAGTGGTACGAGAACCGCGGCGGACAACAGGTGAAAACCATGGAGATCGCGTACACGCGCAAGAAGTAATTGACGGCCTATCCGCTGTAGCCTCGGCGAAGGCGGAAGATTAACTACACACGCGCCAGCAAGAAATAGCGCGATACGCGATCTGCGCTTACACAGAAGTCGGTAACGTTTTCGCTACGCGTCTCAAATCGTTGAGCAAGATTTCCATATCACGCAAGGTGGTCCGATAATTCAGCACGCAACCGCGCAGTGCGAACCGTTCACCTAGCGTGGTATTGGAGAGATACGAACTGCCGTCTCGTTGTAACGCGATCAGTAGTCGTTCATTGAAGTCGTCGATCGCCTGTGGCGACTGGTTCCTGAGATGCAACGGCACATGGCGAAAACAAAAGATCGATAGTCCTACCGGCGCGACCATCTCGAAATCGTCGCTGGCGCGGACCAGCGACTCGAGGTGACGTGCGCAGGCCAGATTGCCTTCAATGGCTTCGCCGAGCGAATGGAGTCCGACTCCTTTCAATAGCATCCACACCTTCAGCGCTCTAAAACGCCGGGACAGTTCCGGCCCGTAATCCCAATACGCGAAGGCCTCGTCCGCTTTTTCCCCAATAACACGAGTGTAATCGGCGTCATGGGCAAACGTGGCCTGCGCGATCTCTGGCGCGCGATAAATTACGCAGCCAACGTCGACTGGAAGATAAAGCCACTTGTGAGGATCGAGCGCGATCGAATCCGCCTGCTCAAGCCCCGCGAACAATCCGCGCGCAGATTTAGCGAGTACCGCGAACGCGCCATAACTTCCATCCACGTGCATCCAAAGTCCGAAACGGTTCGCAATTTCTCGAATTTCACTTAACGGATCGATCGCGCCGGTATTCACCGTTCCGGCATTGGCGATCACGCAGAAAGGAACGTAGCGCGCTTCCAGGTCAGCGGTGATTTTTGCAACGAGATCGTCCGTTCGGATTTTGAAACGCTCGTCGACCGCGACGTGGCGCACATTTTCCCGCCCGATTCCCAAGAGCGTTGCTGCCTTGGCGATGGAAAAATGGGTTTCGCTTGAGGCATAAATGCGCAGGCGACCTGGCAAATCACCTTTCGCCTGCCGCGCCGCGGCGATCGCGGCCAGGTTGGCCATCGATCCACCGCTGACAAAAAGCCCACCGGCTCCAGCATTGAATCCAAGAATTTGCCGGATCCAATCAATCGTCAGGCGCTCGAGTTCCACTGGCGCTGGCGCGGAACGCCAGACTGTAAGGTTCGCGTTTAAGGTTGACGTGAGCAGATCGGCAAATGCAGCGAGAGCAGTGCCGGGCGATTGCACGTAGCCAAACATGCGAGGGTGCGCGTTGTGTCGGCTGAATGGGACAATGGCCTCGCGAAAAACCTTCAATAGCTCGTCAAAATCGGCTCCGCCGGTGGGAAGCGTGGAATCGAGCCGCTTGCGAATCGCGCGTGAAAACATGTGCCGATACACCCCGCGATCGCGGAGATCGCCGAGATAATCGGTCATAAATTGAACGACCGAATTACCCCAGTTGCGCATTTCGTCGGTGGAAGGATCAAGCATTGTCCGCGTAGTATGCGCCGCGCTGACGGCGTTGTCAGCCTTCGCTCGGACGCTGCGGACTTGCGTCGTCCGCTAGGCGCTTCGTTTCTTTTTGATCTGTCGGAGAATCAAAAAATGCGCGACGAACCCGAGCAAAAATGTGACTGCACCGATCCATGGATTCAAACTCACCGCAATCAACAGTTCGGCCACACCGAACAACCAGACAAAACTTTCTCCCGCGAAAGCCTGCCCCCAGGCGGGCCGGAGGTCGCCGGACGGGACGCGCGGTTTTAGAGCCGGCCAGAAACGGGGCACCGCTTGGAAATACGGGCGATAAGCTTCCTCCTGACTTTTTAGGAGGGAATCTTCTTCGCGCAGAATTAGCCGATAAACGAAAATCCAGTTCGCCAGCACCAGAAAAATAAATCCGGAACGGCTGGCCAGAACACCGATTCCAGCAGCCATGGGCAGGTTTCCCAGATAAAGCGGATTTCGTGTGTAACGAAATGGCCCGTCAGCTACGAGGGCTTCCGAATGTTGTGCGGTATCGTGTACGATTTCTGTTCGTAAATACGCCGCTCCCCATGTCCGTAATCCAGCGCCGAAAAAAACGAGCAGCGCACCGGTCGCGATCACGATTCGTGCGAACAATGTTGCCTGCGGCCCGCCGGCCGGGATTGATGGAGCAATCAAATGGCGCAGCGCGGCGATGAACGAGACATGGTCGAAGTTGGAAAGGCAAAATCCGGCGAAATAGATCGCGCAGATGATCCAGAAGCGTTTTTCGAATTCGAACGTGGTTGCGCGCACAACCGCCCTTGTATCGGACCGCGCCCTGTGCTGCAATCCGCCGTTATTCTGTCATTCCGATGAAACGACGAACCGATTGCCTTCGCTGTCCTTGAACATCGCATAGGTGCCCCAGGGTTGTTTTTGCGGCGGACCTTCAAATTCCACACCGCGTTTCTGTAGATCGGCGTACGTCTTGTCGATGTCGTCGCAGGTGTACGACATGTTCATGAATGAGCCGATTCGCTTTTCGTCACCGTCGGCAGTGAATAACACAACCCGGGTTTCTGCTTTGGGAATTCGCAATTCTATCCAGCGCTGCTTCTCGTCGAAGGGTTGATCGGTGATAATCGTGAACCCAAGTTTTTCGGTATAAAAATCGAGCGCGCGATTTTGGTCGGCGACCGGGATGCTGACGAATTTAATTTGTTTGATCATGATGCGTCGAACCTAAACTGATCGAAAGAATCGCGTCCAGACACGAACCGGCGTTTATGTCACAAACTGCTGTCCTTTTAAAGGTATAGCGGATATTCTTAGTCCAGCATTCATCCTGCCTTCTTACTTTTCAGATGCCCCGTTTTAAGCAAACCGTTCCCATCGACGATTACGTTCTCGATGTCCTGATGCGCGATTTGGTTGCCCACGACCAAAAACCGGCGGCTTACCTGGTTTATTTGCACCTGTACGGGCAGGCGGTGCGACAGCGCTGGAAACCAATCGCAGCGAGTCTCCGCGCGATCGCGGACGCGACCGGCTTGTCGAAAAGCG
>Ga0081455_10005874_pt1 | contig 13338 bp, 15 predicted proteins | sample TabmetS3T2R1_FD_70207 | JGI IMG/M metagenome (GOLD analysis project Ga0081455, IMG submission 70207) | Tabebuia heterophylla rhizosphere microbial communities from the University of Puerto Rico - S3T2R1 | ecosystem: Host-associated > Plants > Roots > Rhizosphere ... | reverse complement strand
CCCGGTCGATCGCCTCGTTGAGGGTGACCGCCGGCCGGCCGGCCGCCGCGGTGAACGGCGGGTCGTCACGCCAGCGGACGGCCTCCGCCAGCAACTCGGCGTAGCGGTCGCCGGTCATCACCTCGAGCAGGGCGGCGCGGTGCTTGGCCAGTTCGCGGGTCAGCTGTCCGTCGACGTGCTCGGTCACCGGTCCCACCACCAGGTCGCCCGGTAGTTCGGCGATCTCGGCCAGGATGCGGGCCCGCAGCACCTCGGTGTCGCGCACCGCGCCCAGCACGCCGGCGTACCAGCGCAGCTCGTCCTCGAACGCTTTGGCCTGCTCGCCGTCGAAGCAGTACTCGAAGGTGCGCAGGGTGCTGCGCATACGCCGCGACGCCACCCGGGTGCGGTGCACCGAATCGTCGGCGTCGAGCTGGATGGCGAAGTGGCCGGCCACCAGGGCGTCGCACTGCTGGGAGATGTAGTCGACCAGCACCGCGCCGGCCGAGGTCCGGGGCGTGCCGACGCCCTCGTTGCCGATGCCGACCAGGGCCCGGGCGACCTTGGCCCGGCTGGTGGACGCGACCGCGCCGGCTGCGCTGAGCGCCGCCCCGAGGTCGGCCAGCCACGTGCGCGACCCGGCCGGGCCCAGCTCGACCTCGGCCTCGTGCCACCGGGGCGCGCGGGCGTCGGAGGCCATTCCGGTGGCGCGCACGTCGTCCTGGGCGACCTCGGCGACCAGCTCGCCCGCTGCGTCCAGGACCCGGTGGCGGGTGCGGGTGACGTCCAGGCGAACGGTCGCAGTGATCGGCTGGTCGCGCGCGAACGGTCGTAGCAGCGTGGTGAGCGCTTCCGGCGGAGTGTCGGAGGCCGGCCAGCGCAGCTCGGTGCGCTCGCCCGATCCGGGCACCTTGAGCTGCCACCCTGTGTCGGCGTCGCCGAGGCGCCGGCGCAGCGTCAGGCGGTAGCGCAGCAGGTCGTGATCGGCGGTGTCGTAGTACGTGCTGGACAGCTGGACCGTGTCGACCTCGACGTGCTGTTCCGGCCCGGTCAGGGTGGGCATGACGAAGTCGGGAGCAATGTCGTACTTGCTCTCGATCTCACGCGCCACGGCGGGCTGGTCGGACACATCAACAGTTCTACCGGGCGCGTGGTACCAATCGGTATCCTGTAAACGGACAACCCAGGGGGTGATTGGTCTCGACTCCGGACGTCGAGGCAGGGGAAGCGGGCCGAGGATCGCGTCGCTGACCTCGTTAATCATGTGACGCAAACCAAATAAGCGCCGATTCTAATCGCGCTGAGTACGCTCTCGCTGCCTAAGCGTTAGCGTCTCCGTCAGCCCGGGTTCGTCACCGGTCCGGTCCGCTGGCGTCAGCTAGGTGACTTACCGTCCTCGCCGGTCGCGGGCGTGGACGGGACAACTCACAGCGACTGGGCCTGTCACACCGGCTTGTGCGTGAGACCGGTGGGGCCGAGGCAGACACAGCGCACTGCGCCCGGAGAAGCCCTGTTGAGGCGACGGAGGACGCGGGTTCGATTCCCGCCACCTCCACCCATCGCCGCTCGCCCCGAGCCGTTCGCGGCTCGGTCGGCGGGCGGCGATTCTATTGTGATCGAGTGGAACCGCCCGACGAGATGTACGCGCGGCTGCTGGCCGTGCGCACCGGGCTGCGACGGTTCCAGCGATGGAGCGAGGCCCAGGCCCGGGCGGCCGGCCTCACGCCGGCTCAGCATCAGCTGCTGCTGGCCATCCGGGGCCACCACGACCAGCGCGGCCCGACCATCGGCGAGGTCGCCGAGTATCTGCTGCTACGGCACCACAGCGTGGTCGGCCTGGTCGACCGGGCCGACGCGGCCGGGCTGATCAGCCGCACCCGTGACGCGGGGGACCGCCGGGTCGTGCGGCTGCACCTGACCGACGACGGGGCGCGGCGACTGGCGGCGCTATCCACGCTGCATGTGGCGGAGTTGGAGCGGCTCGGCCCGCAGCTGTCCGGGCTCGACGGCGCGCCGCCCGAGTAAGCGAGCCGCTCAGAACCGTCTGTCCGGCGGGTGGGCCGCCCAGTGCGCAATCGGGTGGAACAGCCGGTCGTGCCGGCAGTACGCGCACGTACCGGGCCGGTGCAGCGCCGAGGTGACGACCAGATGGTCGCACCGCTCGCAGCGGAGCAGGCGCAGTGCCCCGGTGATGCCGAGCAGTCCGACGACGGCGGCGACCAGCGTGGCCACCGCGAGTACGACGACGAGAAGGGAAGTCAGGATCTCGAGGGCCATGGTCGTCACCTCTTCCGATGCTTCGTGTAGATGCTCCGAAATTCTATCGCGTCACGATATGAATCATTGATGGAGCGGTACGTGCGATCATGGAAATGGCGAGTCATGCTGGACGTGGGGCTCTGACCGGATACCCCCCGATGCCGGTCAGGGCCCTCTCGACTAGCCCCGAATCAGGTCACTGGCCGGGCAGGATGTTCACCGCGCGGGCGGCGATCAGCGCCACCGTCACCAGCGAGATCGTGGCCTGCAGCCCGAACAGCAGCTTGGCCCATCGCGACAGCGGCATCGTGTCGGTGGGCGAGAACGCCGCCGAGTTGGTGAACGACACGTAGAGGTAGTCGACGAAGATCGGCTCCCAGTCCCGAGCCAGGTGCTCGTCGGTCAGCTGCGGGAACAGCAGGTCCGGGACGTCCTGGGTGCCGTGCGCCCGGGCGGCCGGCCCGCCCCGGTCGTACTCCCAGTACCACAGGGCGAAGACGATCGTGTTGGTCAGCCAGATCTCCGCCCCGCCGAGCAGCAAGGTAACCGGCGCTATGTGGTGGCCGGTTGTGATGCCGCGAATGAGGAGGACGACGGATGCCGCGTTGGTGATCGCGATGATCGCCAGCAGCACCTGCGAGGCGATGCGCAGCCGCTGGGTGCGGTGGGAGAGGCGGTCCGGGTGCATGGCCGTGAGGACGACCAGCAACACCGCCTCGATGCTCGGCGCGATGTAGGCCGGGTGCAGCACGAAGCGGCTCGGCATCACGAACTGCGCGCCGATCGCGATGACCAGCGAGAGCACGATCCACCAGCGGTGCTCGCCTTCGGTCGCGCGCAGCCAGGCCGGCCGCCGATCCGGTGTGCCCAGAGCGAGGGTCCGGGCACCGCTAACCGCATGCACGGATTGCTCGGCCACGACCCGCATTGTCCGGCGCGGTCGGCCCGGGGTGTTCGCGACTCGCTGAGGCTGACGTACCGTCGTCCCATGCGGCGCGTGCTGTTCCTGCTCGCCCCGCGGTGGTTGGCGTTGCACGTCCTGGTCATCGCGGCGGGCGTGACGATGGTGCTGCTCGGCCGCTGGCAGTGGCACGTGGCCCACGTCCACCACGGCTCGGTGCAGAACTACGCGTACGCGTTCCAGTGGTGGGCGTTCACCGCGTTCGCCGTGTTCATGTGGGTACGTGTGGTCCGTGACGCGCTGCGGCGACGGGCCTGCGATGTCGAGCCGATCACCGAATCCGCCCCCGCTCCGACCGAGCCCGAGTCGGTGGCCTACCGTCGCTACGTCATGCCACGTAACCGCCCTGATGCGACCGACCCCGAACTGGCCGCCTACAACGCGTACCTCGCCGAGCTCGGCCGAGAGGACGATCGATGACGGCTGATGCGCCGGCCCGGCGGGGCACCCGGATCGGCGGGGCGCTGCTGCGCTACCGGATCATGGCGTTCGTCACCGGCGTGTTGCTCGTCGTCCTGGTGTTCGTGGCCGTGCCGCTCAACTGGTGGGCGCACATGCATGGGCCGGTCGCCGTGGTGGGTACGGCGCACGGATTCCTGTTCATGGTTTACCTCGTCACCGCGCTCGACCTGGGCGTGCGGCGCCGATGGAACCTCGTGCGGCTGGGCCTGGTCATGATCGCCGGCACGATCCCGTTCTGCTCGTTCGTCGCCGAGCGCAACGTCACCCGCGAGGTGCGCGCCGCCTCAGCCTGAGGCCGAGCGGCTCGCGCCGTCGCCGTACGCGGCCACCAGGTCGGAGCGGGCCCGGGCCACCCTGGACCGGATGGTGCCGACCGGGCAGCCGCAGACGTCGGCCGCCTCCGCGTACGACAGCCCGACGAGCTGGGTGAGCACGAACGCCTCACGCCGCTCGCGGTCCAGCACGTCGAGCAGCGCCCGCAACGTCACCGAATCGGCGGGATCGGGGCCGTGCTCGTCGATCGCCGTCACCGAGCGCGCGCGCACCGCCGCGCGCACCGCGTCGGCGCACACCCGCCGGGCGATGGACAGCAACCAGGTCCGGGCCGAGGCCCGCCCGGCGAAGCGGTGCAGCGAGGCGAACGCCCGGGCGTAGGTCTCCTGGGTCAGGTCATCGGCGGCATCGCGGGAGGAAAGGTGCGCGCACAGTCGCCACACGTCGGCCTGGGTGGCCCGGACGAAGGCGCCGGCCGACGCCGCATCGCCGCGGCGCGCGTGCAGCGCTGCCTCGGTGACGGCGTCCAACTCGTCCACTTAAGAAACTCCTCGGGAACCAGACGGCTGGTTCAGCCGACCAATTCCTATGTGAAGTGCGACCGGTTCCGCGAGGCCGCATCGGCCCGCCTCGACGGCGAGCCGATCGGCCTGTCGATGACAGTGCTCGACCACCACCTCGTGACCTGCACCGATTGTGCCCGATGGCTCGAGGAGGCCACCCGGCTCACCCGGATGAGCCGGCTCAGCGCCGCCGAAGTGCCCGATCTGGCCGACCAGATCCTGGCCGGCGCCGCTCTGCCGGCCCGCCGCGTGCTGCGCCGGCGCCGGCTGCTGCGCCTGGCCCTGGTGGTGGTCGGCGCCGTGCAGATCGGCATCGCGTTGCCGGCCCTGTTCGGATCCAGCATCGACATGGCCATGTCGATGCACGCCGCGCACGAGACCGCGGCCTGGAACGTGGCCCTCGGGGCGGCGTTCCTGGCCACTGCCCTGCGCCCGCAGCGGGCGGCCGGCCTGCTGCCCGCGCTGGCCGTGTTCGTGGGCGTGCTGACGGCGCTGAGCATCCGCGACATCGCCGGTGGCGCTGTCGCGGCCGGGCGGCTGGCCACGCACCTGGGCATCGTCGCCGGGCTGGTGCTGGTGTACGCCCTGGCCCGGGCCGAACGGGCGCTACCGCCTGAACGGCGGACCACCCTCGGCGAGGACGACCACCACGACCGTCCGGGCGAGGGTCAGGGTGGGCTGCGGGGCGTTGCGTGAAGAAGTTCCTGCTGCTGCTCGCCGGGCTGTTCGGGGCGCTGCTGTTCACCGCGCCGGCGGCGTCGGCGCACGCGACCGTGGTGGCCTCCGACCCCGTCGACGGCTCCCGCGTGCCGACCGCACCGACCACGGTCAGCGTCACGTTCGACCAGGGCGTCACGCTCAACACCGAGGGATACCTGCGTGTGGTCGACCGGTCGGGGCGGCGCGTCGACTCGGGCCAGCCGAACCACCCGAACGGCGACGGGTCGAAGATCGAGGTCGCGGTCAAATCAGGGCTGAGCGATGGCACCTACACGGCGAGCTTCCGCGTCATCTCGGCCGACGGTCACCCGGTGGCGGGCGCGATCCGGTTCGTCGTCGGCAACGGCGAGCTGGCCGCTGCCGCGGGCTCTTCGTCCACTGTGGACGGTACGACGAGCGTGGTGTTCGACGTCGTGCGTTGGCTGGCGTTCGCCGGGCTGGCCCTGCTGGGGGGCGGTTGGCTGCTGCTGACCGTGTGGCCGGAAGGTCGCGATGACGTGCGGGCGCGCCGCCTGGTGTGGGGCGGCTGGATCGCGACGACGGTGGGTGCCCTCGCTGAGCTGCTGGTGCAAGGCCCCTACGTCGCCGGTACCGGGTTGGGCGACCTGACGAGCTGGACGTTGCTCGACGCCACGCTGCACACGACGTTCGGCACCGCTCACTCGGTCCGCCTGTTGCTGCTCGGCGCGCTCGGGGCGGTGCTGGGCGCCCAGCTGCGGATCCCGGAACGCAGCCGGCTGGCCGAGGTGTCCGCCGCGCTGGGCATCGGCCTGGTGCTGACGTACGCGGTGAGCGGCCACGCCGAGTCGCAGGACCCGCGCTGGCTGGCCATGACCAGCTACTCGGCCCACCTGGCCGCCATGGCGGTGTGGCTGGGCGGCCTGCTGTACCTGCTCGTCGCCGTGCTGCCGCGCCGCGAGCCGGACGAGCTGCGCCGCGTCCTGCCGGTGTTCTCGCGGACGGCCATGGTGTGTGTGACCGTGCTGGCGGTCAGCGGCACTTATCAAGCCTGGCTGGGTATCGGCAGTATCGACGCGATCACGTCGACCCGGTACGGGCAGCTCGTGCTGGTCAAGGCCGGCCTGTTCATCGTGATCCTGGGGCTGGCCAACCTGTCCCGGGTGGCCGTGCAACGCCGCTACGTCCGGCCGGTCGCGTACGCGATGACCGACCTCTCCGTTGAGCCGACGGGCGATGTCGAGGCGCCGCCGGTGCTTGCCCGGATGCGTCGCTCGGTGCTGGCCGAGACGGTGGTCGCCCTGGGGGTGCTCGCCGTGACCTCGGTGCTCGTCGCCGAGCCGCCCGGGCGGGCCGCCACGGCCGCCGACCACGCCAAGGCCCGCTCGTCCACGATGGCTTTGGGTGGTGGCCGCTCGGCGACGGTCACCCTCGACCCGGGCAAGCACGGGCCGGTCACCGTCACCGTCGAGCTCTCGCCGGGAGCCAAGCCGCAGCAGCTCAGCGCCACCGCGGCCCTGCCCGACAAGCAACTCGGGCCGATCCCCATTCCGCTGCGCGCCACCGGCAGCGAGTACAGCGCCTCGGGCGTCGTGTTGCCGTCGGCCGGCCGCTGGACGATCACGCTCACCGTCCGCACCTCCGAATTCGACTCCACCGTTGCTGACACCAAGATTCGCCTTTACTGAAAGGGTTCTTCGAATGCGCCTGCGCCTTCCCGTCGTTGTCGCCGGGACAGTTGTTGCCGGGTCCGCCGCGCTGCTCGCGCTGGCCGCCCCGGCGTCGGCCCACGTCACGGTCAACTCCACGGACGCGACGCAGGGCGGCTACGCGGTGATCACGTTCCGGGTGCCGACCGAGAGCGACACGGCCAGCACCACCGCGTTGAAGGTGCAGCTGCCGACGGACACGCCGTTCGCGTCGGTGTCGGTGCAGCCGCATCCGGGCTGGAGCTTCACCACCAAGACCACCAAGCTGGCCAGTCCGATCAAGACCGATGACGGCGACGAGATCTCGCAGGCGGTCTCGGAGATCGACTGGAAGGCCGACAGCGCCGCCACGGCGATCAAGCCTGGTGAGTTCGACCAGTTCAACGTCAGCGCCGGGCCGCTGCCCAAGGTCAAGTCGATCACCTTCAAGGCCGTCCAGGTCTACAGCGACGGATCGCAGGTGAACTGGATCGACGTCCCGGCTCCGGGCAGCACGGTCGAGCCGGAACACCCGGCGCCGACTCTGCAGCTGGCCGCCGCCGACTCGGCCGCGTCGGGCGCGGTGTCCGTGAGCGCCGCGCCGACCGCGTCGGCCGCCAAGACCAGCAGCAACGCCGGGGTGTGGGCCCTGGCCGGGGTGGCCCTGGGGGTGGCCGTGATCGCGCTGGCCTACACCGGCTACGCGACCCGGCGGCGGGGGGAGCGGTGATGCGCCTACCCGTCTCGGCGTTCGCGGCCGGCGTCGTCGCGGTGGTCGGCCTGGCCGGGCTGATCCGCGGCGCGGTGCCGCAGTCCGCCGGCGGTACCGGCCTGGGCGGCGCGGCCACCGACCCGATCGTCGTCAGCGGCGCCTACGTCCGCGAGCCGGCCTCGCCCGATGTCGCGGCCGCGTACTTCACCGTCTACAACACGACCGGCGCCGACGACACCCTCACCTCGGTGGCGACCGGGGCCGGGGAGGATGCTTCACTGATGTCCGATGCGGGCGGCACGATGACCGCGCTGGCCACCGGCCTGCGCATTCCGGCGCACAGCAGCGTCACACTCAAGCCCGGTAAGGGTCATGTGATGATCGAGCGCTTGCTGGGACCGCTGCGCCCAGGCCAGTACGTCAACCTGCAGCTGACCTTCGCCAACGCCGGCCCGATCAACGTCTCGGCGCCGGTGATCGCGATCAACGCGCCGGCTCCGACGGTGGGAGCGTCGCGGTGAAGCTGATCGCGCTGCTGATGGTTGCGCTCGGCGTCCTGGCCGGCTGCTCGTCCTCGTCCTCGGGCGGGGGCGACAAGCCGACGACGGCCGAGCTGAACGACCAGCCGAAGGTCGGCCAGTACCAGGGCTTCGGCCTGCAGCCGCCGCTGCCGCGGCCGTCGTTCACGCTCACCGACACCAGCGGCAAGCCGTTCTCGTTCAGCCAGACGGCCGGCCGGCCGACCCTGCTGTACTTCGGCTACACCCACTGCCCCGACGTCTGCCCGACCACCATGGCCGACATCGCCCAGGCGGTGGCCGGGGTGCCGGCCGCGGTCCGGGCCAAGACCGATGTCGTGTTCGTGACGACCGACGTCAAGCACGACACCGGGCCGGTGATCGCCGCCTGGCTGCGGCACTTCGACACAGCGTTACCGAACCGGTTCATCGGGCTCACCGGCAGCCAGGGTCAGATCGACGCCGCCCAGGCCGCCGCCCACGTCGTACTCGCCGAGGACGGGGGCCAGACGCACGCCGCCGACGTGTTGCTCTACGGTGCTGACGACTACGCGCACGTCAAATACCTGCAAAGCGACAACGAAGCGGACCAGATCGCGCACGACCTGCCGCTGATCGCACACTAGGAGGGTCGGCACGTGACCTGGAGCTCGATCCGGCCGTGGCTGGGCACCATCGCCCGCCTCGTGCTCGGTGGCGTATGGATCTGGGCCGCCTGGTCCAAGCTGGGGAACCCGCGCGGGTTCGTGCAGGCCGTCCGGGCCTATGACGCCACCCCGGAGTGGCTGTCCAAGGCAATCGGCTACGGGTTGCCCGTCCTCGAACTGTGCATCGGCGTGCTGCTCGTGCTCGGCCTCGTGACCCGGGTCGCGGCAATCGTCTCGTCGGCGCTGCTGGTGGTGTTCCTGATCGGCCTCATCCAGGCTGACATCCGCGGGATAAAGCTCGAGTGCGGCTGCTTCGGCGGGGGCGGCGTCACCGACGGCGGCACGCAGTACACGCTCGACATCCTGCGCGACGTCGGGTTGCTGGTGCTCGCCGCGTACCTGATCGTGTGGCCGCTCACCCGGATCTCGGTCGACGAGTTCCTGGCCCGCAACGACGACGTCGAGATGCCCTCGGCCAAGCGCATGCGCAGCGAGCAGGGCAAGCGCAAGTACAACGCGATGCTCGAGGCCCGGCGCAGGGACGCCCAGATCCGCACCCGGTACCTGACCGGGTCGCTCGCCGCCGTAGTGGTCTTGGTCAGCGTGATCGGCATCGGCGTGCAGGCGAACCGGGCCAAGATCCAGGGCGATCTCACCGCGACGAACGCCAGCACGAAGAACGGTGTCGTGGTCGGCAAGGCCGCGCCGGTCACCGTCGACCTGTTCGAGGATTTCCAGTGCCCGAACTGCCTCGCGTTCGAGCAGACGACACACGCCGACATCGCGGCCAAGATCAAGGCCGGCACCGTCCAGGCGCGCTACCACACCATGGCGTTCCTGGACGGCTCGTCGAACGGCAACCGCTACTCGTCGCGGGCGGCCAACGCGGCGCTGTGCGCGTCGGACATCAACGTCGACACGTTCGTCAAGCTCCACGACATCCTGTACGGCAAGGACACGTCCGGGAAGCAGGTGCAGCCGGCCGAGGGCACCAACGGGCGCACCGACACGCAGTTGCTCGCGTACGCCAGACAGGCCGGCATCAGCGGCGCCAACCTCACGACGTTCCAGAGTTGTGTCACCGGCGAGAGCCACAAGGCGCTGGTCGAGGCGATCACCGACAACGCCTCCAAGCGCGGGGTGTCCGGCACGCCGACCGTGATGGTGAACGGCAAGAAGCTCGGCACCGTCGACCAGGCCAACCTGGACAAGGCCATCACCGCCGCTGCGGCCAAGGCGCCCAAGCCCACGCCGTCGTCGTCGTCGTCCGCACCGGCGTCGTCGCCGGCCGCCACGCCGACCCCCTGAGCGTTCGCCGGCTGACCCGCCTCTGGCCGCTTCGTGCGGCCGCTTCGTGCGGCCGGGGCGGGCGTGATCGGGGTGGGCCGCTGGGCGCTCGCCGGCCGGGATTACCGCCTGCGGCGGCGTTATCTGGTCGGCTGGGCCGGGAAGCGGCAGCTTCCCCTGGCTACCCGCGGGGTGGTCAGCTCATCGGTAAGGCCGCCCAGGCGATCGCTTCGTGCGGCCGGGGCGGGCCTGATCATTCGTCCTGGTAAGCCGACGGGCCGGCCGGCGGGGCTGCTCGCCCGCGCCGGCCGGCCCGTCCGGTTGGCTTGCTTGCTCTAGCGGTTGGCGGCGTCCTTCAGTGCGCTGCCGGCGGTGAGCTTCACGGTGTTACGCGCGGGGATTGTGATCGTCGCGCCGGTGGCCGGGTTGCGACCCTCGCGGGCGGCACTGTGTCCGACGGACAGCGCGAAGAAGCCCGGCACGCTGACCTTCTCACCCTTGGCCGCGGCGTCCTCGAGGGTCGCCTGCAGGCCACGCAGGACCGCGTCGACAGTCTTCTGCTCGAGCGACGCCTCATCGGCGACGGCGGCCACGAGTTCCTTGCGGTTCACGTACATCTCCCTTGATTGTCGGTACGTACCCGCCATCAGTATGCGCGAAGCCCCGGAATCCCGGGTATTCCGGGGTCCCGGCGCGTCGCGCGGACCTCATCTCGCCCCCATGACGAGCACCGCTCGGTCGGCGTCGCGGCACGTGTGTACGATGACTCTTCGGTCCGGACGGACCGATGTTTGGGGCTGTGGCGCAGCTGGTAGCGCACCACACTGGCAGTGTGGGGGTCAGGGGTTCGAGTCCCCTCAGCTCCACCAGCATTTCTGGGGGGTGTAGCGGTCCTGCTGCCTCTGGCAGACCGCTTGGCCCCCAAGTTGGCCCCCAGCCCGGTTTACCGTGAGTGCGTGACAAGCGGCGACAAGGCGAACAAACGAAGCACCTGGGGCCGCGGCACCATACGTAAGCACCATGCAGGCTACGAGGTGCGTGTGTCTGCGGGCACCGATCCGGTGACAGGCGAGCGCTTGCGCCTGCAGGGCACCGCGACGACGGAGCGCGAGGCCGAGAAGCTCCGGACGAAGCTGCTGACCGAGGCCGACGCCTTCCGGGCGGCCAGGACGAACGCGTCCGTTGGCTACCTCCTTGATCGGTGGCTGCCGCAACACGACATCGACGAGAACACTCGGGAGAGCTACGAAAGCCTGATCCGTATCCACATCCGGCCAGCGCTTGGCGACGTGCCGCTCACCATGTTGGTGCGCAAGGCCACTGAGACAGTCGAGCAGTTCTACGGCGAGCTGCGTCGGTGCCGCGATCGCTGCGACGGTCGCAGGCTGATCGACCACAAGGACTTTGGCGACCATGATTGTGCTAAAGCCTGCTGTCGGCCGCATGTGTGCCGTCCGCTTGCCGCCTCGACTGTCTGCCGCATCCACGCGGTGCTCTCGGCCGCATGCCGCACTGGCCAACGGTGGGGTTGGATGCCGTTCAACCCGATGGAGGCGGTGCGCCAGCCGAGTAAGCCAAAGCCGAACCCACGGCCGCCGACGCCGGCCGACACAGCGCGCATGGTCGAAACGGCGACGCGGCAGGACCCCGAGTGGGGCTTGTACCTCTGGCTCGCCGTCGTGACCGGCGCTCGCCGCGGCGAGCTGCTTGGCGCGACGTGGGATCAGTTCGATCTGACCGCCGGCGTCTGGGTCAAGCCGAGCGCGCTCGACTGCGCCGTCCAGCCCTCGCTCGTCATCCCCAGCGCGACCGAGCCGGACTGGGGTCCCGCCGACCCCGGCGCCGCCGCCAAGCCGAAGCTGAGGACCAAGGCCTCCCGCAAGCGCATCCAGGTCTCGGTGCCGTGCGCCACCGCCTGCATCGTCCAGGCCAAGGTCATCCGGCGCGGCCGGACGATCGCGAAGAAGCGGACGAAGCTCGGCTCCGCGGGCACGGCCATGCTGAGCCTGAAGCCGAAGCGCCTGAAGCGTGGCACGAAGGTGACCGTCCGGGCGACCGTGACGCTCGCCGACGGCAGCGCGACGACCCTCCAGAAGAGGATCAGCTCTCGCTGACCTTCACCGACGAGATGACGACCGGCTCGAGCGGCTTCTCGGTCGCCGGGTCGGTCTCGGCCACGCCGATCTTGTCGACCACGTCCTGGCCGGAGGTGACCTTGCCGAGGAGCGCGTAGTCGGGCGGCAGCCCCGCGTCCTCGGCGGTCACCACGAAGAACTGGCTGCCCGACGTGCCGGCCGCCTCGGCGCCGGTCTTGGCCATCGCCACCACGCCCTTCTCGTAGACGAGGTCCTGCGGCGGCGCCTCGACGACGGAGTAGCCGGGACCGCCGGTGCCGTCGCCCTTCGGGTCGCCGCCCTGGATCACGAAGCCGGAGACGATGCGGTGGAACGTCGTGTCGTCGAAGAAGCCCTGGTCGGCGAGCGCCTTGAACGAGCCGCCGGTCTTGGGGGCGCGCTTGGCGTCGAGCGTGATCTCGAAGTCGCCGCAGTTGGTCGAGACCGTGGCGACGTAGGTCTTGGACGGGTCGAGCTGCCCCTTCGGCTTCTTGAGGTTGCCCGCGCCCTTCGGCGCGGGCTCCTCGGCCGACTCGCAGCCGGCCGGCGCGGCCTCCTCGGTCGGCGCCGGGGTGGCGGCGGTCTCGTCGCCGGAGTCGTCGTCCCCGCCGCAGCCGGCGACCAGGACGGCACACAAGAGACACAGGATCAGCGCGGTCAGCCGGGGCATGGGCGGCGATAATAGACACGCACCGTGAGCGTCTCGCCACGGATCCGGCCGTACGACCACGTCCTGCTCGACCTCGACGGCTGCCTGTGGGTGGGCGAGGACGCCTGCGACGGCGCTGTGGACGCGGTGCAGGCGCTGCGCGAGGCGGGTTCCGACGTCCTGTTCCTCACCAACGACGTCCGTCACTCACCTGAGGACTTCGTGCGCAAGCTGTGGCGGCTCGGCTTCCAGGCGTCGCTGGCCGAGGTCGTCACCGCCGGTGCCGCGCTCCAGTACCTGCTCGCCGCGCGCGGTCGCGGCGGCTCGGCGTTCGTGGTCGGCTCGCAGGCGCTCGTCGACCACGTGGCGGCCGGCGGCCTGCGCATCCTCAACCGCACGCCGTTCGCCACCCGCGCCGACGTCGTCGTGGTCGGCGCACACGACGAGTTGGTCAACGACGAGCTCCGGATCGCGTCGCAGGCCGTGATCCGCGGGGCCGAGCTGATCGGCGCCACCCGCGACCCGACCTTCCCGATGCCCGACGGCCC
>Ga0081455_10005873_pt1 | contig 13339 bp, 14 predicted proteins | sample TabmetS3T2R1_FD_70207 | JGI IMG/M metagenome (GOLD analysis project Ga0081455, IMG submission 70207) | Tabebuia heterophylla rhizosphere microbial communities from the University of Puerto Rico - S3T2R1 | ecosystem: Host-associated > Plants > Roots > Rhizosphere ... | reverse complement strand
CGACGTCGAGCCGGAAGCCGTTGCCGAGCGGGCCGAGCAGGCCGATCCGGTCGCCGCGTCCGAGCGAGCAGAGCGCCCGCGTGCCGGGGCCGATCGGGTCGATCAGAAACGCGAGCTCGCCCGGCGGCGCGAGGCAGACGCTCATCGGCCGCGGCAGGAGCCGGCCCGGCGCCTCGAGCATGAAGAACTGACCGGGCACACCCGGGTCGAGGCCGCCTCGCCCGACGCGCAAGAGCGTGTAGGGGCCAATCTGTTCCGCCCCTGACACACGAACACTTTCGCGGTTCATCGGGCTCTGCCAGCCATGGAGCGGGAACAACTCGTCGCCGGAGCCGGGCTCTGCCCGGCGCAGGCAAGCGACCAGGGGCATTGCTCGGGGCAAGAAGGAGGGGGCTCGTGGGGGAACCCTGGGTTCCGCCACGCTTCGCTACGCAGTTCGCGCTTCGGCATCGATCCGCTCTTGCAGGCTGAGCGCGACCTCGTCGCGCGCGTGGGCGATCGCCTCGACCGCGGCGGCCGCGCCCGAGACCGTGGTGATGCACGGCACCCGCGCGACGAGCGCCGCCTCGCGGATGCGGTAGCCGTCCGTGCGCGCGCCCGAGCCCTGCGGCGTGTTGACGACGAGATCGCAGCGCCCGCGACGCACGAGGTCGACGACGCTCGGGCCGTCTCCTTCCTCGGTCACCTTGCGGACGTACTCGACCGCGAGCCCCGCCGATGCGAGCGTGCGGGCGGTGCCCGCGGTCGCGAGCAGCCGGAAGCCGAGACCTGTGAGCGCCTGCGCGACCGGCACGACCACGTCCTTGTCCTCGTCGCGCACGGAGAGGAACGCGGTGCCGCTCGCGGGGAGCCTGCGGCCGGCGGCTCGCTCCGCCTTGGCAAAGGCGGTCGGCAGGTCGGAGGCGCTCGCCATCACCTCGCCGGTCGAGCGCATCTCCGGCCCGAGCACCGGGTCGGCGCCCGGGAAGCGGGCGAACGGCAGCACCGCGGCCTTCACGGAGACCTGGCTGAGGTCCGGCGCGGCAAGCTCGAGGTCGGCGAGGCTCTCCCCGGCGGCAAGCCGGCATGCGGCCTGGACGAGGTTGACGCCGGTCGCCTTGCTCGCGAACGGCACCGTCCGGGACGCGCGAGGGTTCGCTTCGAGGACGTGCAGCTTCCCGTCGGCCAGCGCGAGCTGGACGTTGAGCAAGCCGACCACGCCGAGCGCCGGCCCCAGCCGGCGGACCGCGTGCGCGACCGCCCGCCGCTCCGCGCGCGTCAGCGAGGGCGCGGGCAGGACGCAGCTGGAATCGCCGGAGTGGACGCCCGCTTCCTCGACGTGCTGCATGACCGCGGCGACGAACGTCGCGGTCCCGTCGCAGAGCGCGTCGACGTCGATCTCGATCGCGTTCTCGAGGAAGCGGTCGACGAGCAGCCTGCCGCCGGCTGCTGCGGCCTCTCGCACGGCCTCCGCGTCGTAGCAGACCCGCATGCTCCGGCCGCCGAGCACGTAGCTCGGCCGCACGAGCACGGGGTAGCCGACCCGTTCCGCCACCTCGACCGCCTCTTCAGCGGTGGCCGCCATCCCCCACGCCGGCACCGCGATCCCGAGGTCCTCGCAGAGCGCCGCGAAACGCTCGCGGTCCTCCGCCAGGTCGACCGCCTCGAAGGGCGTGCCCAGGATCCGGTAGCCGGCGGCCTCGATCGCCCGCGCGAGCTTGAGCGGAGTCTGGCCGCCGAACTGGATCACGACGCCCGCCGGCTGCTCGCGCTCGCAGATCGCCAGGACCTCCTCGACGCCGAGCGGCTCGAAGTAGAGCCGGTCCGAGGTGTCGTAGTCGGTCGAGACGGTCTCCGGGTTGCAGTTGACCATCACCGCGTCGAAGCCGAGCGCGCGGAAGCTCTGCGCCGCGTGCACGCAGCAGTAGTCGAACTCGATCCCCTGGCCGATCCGGTTCGGGCCGGAGCCCAGGATGACGACGCTGCCACCCGCCGCCGGCTGCTCGTCGGCTTCGCCCCACGTGGAGTAGAAGTAGTTCGAGGCCGCCTCGACCTCGGCCGCGCAGGAGTCGACGCGCCGGTATGCCGGCCGTACCCCCCACGCCCGGCGCGCCGCCCGCGCCCGCTCCTCGCTGACGCCGCACGCCGCCGCAACCGCCGCGTCGGAGTGGCCGAGGCGCTTCAGCCGCAGCCAGTCGTCGGCGACCAGGTCGGAGAGGTTCAGCCGCTCGAGGCGCAGCTGCTCGAGCTCGGCGCGGAACCACGGGTGCACCCCCTCCGGCAGGGCGTCGAGCGACGGCCAGGGCGTCACCGCGCCGCCGTCCAGCTCGCGGGAACGCAGCGCCTTCGAGAGTGCCTCCGTGAACGTCCGCCCGATGCCCATCGCCTCGCCGACGGACTTCATCTGCGTCCCCAGCGTCGTGTCGGCGCCGGGGAACTTCTCGAACGCAAAGCGCGGCACCTTCGCGACCACGTAGTCGAGCGCCGGCTCGAAGCTCGCGGGCGTGGTGCCGGTCAGGTCGTTCGGGATCTCATCCAGCGTGTAGCCGACCGCCAGCTTGGCGGCGACCTTCGCGATCGGGTAGCCGGTCGCCTTGGAGGCCAGCGCCGAGGAGCGTGAGACGCGCGGGTTCATCTCGATCACGCGCACGTCGCCGCTCTCGCGGTTGCGGGCGAACTGGATGTTCGAGCCGCCGCACTCCACGCCGACCGCCCGGATCACCGCCGCGCCCGCGTCGCGCAGCTCCTGGTAGGCCTCGTCCGAGAGCGTCATCTGCGGCGCCACGGTCACCGAGTCGCCAGTGTGGACGCCCATCGGGTCGAGGTTCTCGATCGAGCAGACGACGACCACGTTGTCGTTGCGATCGCGGATCAGCTCGAGCTCGAACTCGTCCCAGCCGAGGAGACTCTCCTCGACCAGCACCTGGCCAACCGGGCTCTCGCTCAGCGCCCGCTCGAGCAGCGTCTCCAGCTCGCGCCGGTCGTGGGCGGTGCCGCCGCCGTGCCCGCCGAGCGTGAAAGCCGGCCGCAGGATGACGGGGAAGGCGAGCTCCGCCGGGACGTCCCGCAGCGACGTGACCACCAGCGATTCGGGCACCTTCAGCCCCGCCTCGCGAACGGTCTCGCGGAAGACCTCCCTGTCCTCCGCGCGGCGAATCACGTCCGGCGGCGCGCCGATCAGCTCGATCCCGAGCGCCTCGAGCACTCCCGTCTCGGCGAGCTCCAGACCGATGTTGAGCGCCGTCTGGCCGCCCATCGTCGGCAGCAGCGCGTCGGGCCGCTCGCGGCCGAGCACGTCCGCGACCCCCTCGACGTCGAGCGGCTCGAGGTAGGTGCGGTCGGCGAACCCGGGGTCGGTCATGATCGTCGCCGGGTTCGAGTTGACGACGATCGTGCGGAAGCCGTCCTCGCGCAGCACCTTCAGCGCCTGGCAGCCCGCGTAGTCGAACTCACAGGCCTGGCCGATCACGATCGGCCCGGACCCGATCAGGCAGATCGAGCGGAGATCAGGCCGCCTCGGCAAGGGCCACCCCCTCTACCCAGCGCGACAGCAGCGGCCACGCATCGTGTGGCCCGGGCCGTGCTTCCGGGTGGAACTGCACGGAGCGCGCGGCGAGGTCCGGGAAGTCGAGGGCCTCGACCGTCCCGTCGTAGAGCGAGACGTGCGTCACCTCGGGCGCGTCGGAGCGCGCGACCGCGAAGCCGTGGTTCTGGCTCGTCACGAGCACGCGGTTCGTCCGCTTCTCGAGCACCGGGTGGTTCGCGCCGCGGTGGCCGAACGGGAGCTTGAACGTCTCGTGCCCGGTCGCCAGCGCGAGCAGCTGGTGGCCGAGGCAGATCCCGAGGATCGGCACCTTGCCGAGCAGCGCCTTCACCGCCTCGACCTCGGCGGCGAGCGGCTCCGGGTCACCTGGGCCGTTCGAGAGCAGCACGCCGTCGTAGCGCACGAGCTCGGCCGGGTCGGCGTCGTGCGGGTAGACCGTGACGGCCGCGCCGGCCCACGACAGCCGGTCGAGGATCGAGCGCTTGCAGCCGTAGTCGACGACCGCGATGTTCGCAGTGCCCGCGTCGGAGTAGACGTAGGACTCCCGCGTCGAGAGGTCAGCGGCGAGCGCCCGGCCCATCATCGTGGGCTGCTCGTGGACGGCCGCCAGCGCCTCCTCGACCGATGCGTCTCCCGACACGGCGATCGCCCGCATCGCGCCGCGCTCGCGCAGGTGCACCACCAGCGACCGTGTGTCGATCCCGGTGAGCGCGACGATCCCATGCCGGTGAAGCCAGTCCGTCCAGGCGGGCCCGCGCGCCTCCCGCATCACCACCGCCCGCGCCTGCGGCCGCGACGACTCGCAGCGATCGCGGTCGACCCCGTAGTTGCCGATCATCGGCGCCGTGAAGCAGACGATCTGCTCCGCGTAGCTGGGGTCGGTGACCACCTCCTGGTAGCCGGTCATCGACGTCGTGAAGACCGCCTCGCCGAACGCGAAGCCCTCCGCGCCCGCCGATTCGCCCCGGAAGACGGTGCCGTCCTCGAGTGCCAGGAACCCGGTCATCTTCGTGCCTCCTCCTTCGTGATCCACTCGCCGTGCTCGAGGTAGTGCCGCGCGCGGGCCGCATGCACGGGCTCGTCGTGCCTCTCCGCCCAGCGCAACAGCTCCGCGGCCGCGCTTCGGGTCTCGGTCTCCGACACGGGACGCAGCAGCTCGCCCCACTCCCGCGCAGCGAAGCGCTGCGCGAGCGCGGCGTCGAGCACGAACCAGAACTCCGGCTCGCCCGGGCCGTCGGGGTAGTTCAGCTCGTACGCAGGCGGCTTCGCACCGGCCGCGTAGACGACGAGCTCGAGCTTGCGGAACGGCTGCGGCAGCTCGTCCAGCTCCGCGACGACCGCCTCGCGCTCCTCCTGCTCCAGCGGCCGCTCGACCACGACGACCACGTCGAGGTCGCTGCTGCCCGGGTCGAAGCCGCCGACGAGCGCCGAGCCGAGCACGAACGCACGCGCCACCGGAGCGACGCCCTCGATCGCGTCGACAACCTCTGCGACGTAGGTCTCGACCTGCGCCCCGGCCACGGTCATGCGGCGAAGGCCGTCCGTCCCGCGGCCACGGTCAGCCGAACCTGCCCGCGCAGCGTCTGCCCCAGCAGCCAGGAGTTCGCCGAGAGCGAGCGGAAGCCGGCCTCCTGCACGCGCCACGTCCGCTCCGTGTCGAGCAGGACGAGGTTCGCGGCGGCACCCGGCGCGATGCGCGGCGGCTCGAGCCCGTACGCGCCTGCGGGGCCCGCGGACATGCGCTCGAGCAGCGTCTCCAGCTTCAGCAGTCCCGGCTCGACGAGGTGCGTGTACAGGGCCGCGAAGGCCGTCTCCAGGCCGGTGACGCCGAACGGCGCCGCCTCGAACGGCACTTCCTTCTCGTGCCGCAGGTGCGGCGCGTGATCGGTCGCGACCGCCGAGATCGTCCCGTCCCGCAGCCCCTCCACGAGCGCGACCCGGTCGTCGGCCGACCGCAGCGGCGGGTTCATCTTCAGGTTCGAGTCGAGCGAGCGCACCGCCTCGTCCGTGAGGCAGAGGTGATGCGGCGTGACCTCGGCGGTCGCCGCGACTCCTCTGGACTGCGCCGCCCGCAGCGCGTCGACCGATTCGCGCGCCGAGAGGTGGAGCAGGTGCAGCGGCGCCTGCTCGTAGGCGGCCAGGGAGAGGTCGCGCTCGACCATCACGCTCTCGGCGACCGACGGGTAGCCCGAGAAGCCGAGCTCGGCCGAGACCGCGCCCTCGTGCATCTGACCGCCTTTCGAGAGGGTCGGCTCCTCGCAGTGCAGCGCGAGCCGCCGGCCGGTGATGCGGTGGTACTGCAGTGCGCGCCGCATCAGGCCCGGCGCGACCACCGGCTGCCCGTCGTCGCTGAACCCTGCCGCTCCCTGCTCCGCGAGCTCGACCATCTCCGTCAGCTCCGCGCCCTGCTGGCCGCGGGTGATGGCCGCGAGGAAGCCGACCGGGATCGTCGCCTCGGCCTTCGCGTCCTCGACCAGCGACCCGAGCACGGAGGCCGAGTCGACGACGGGGTCGGTGTTCGGCATCGCGAGGATCGCGCAGTAGCCGCCCGCGGCCGCGGCCGCGGTGCCGGAGGCGATCGTCTCCTCGTCTTCGCCGCCCGGCACGCGCAGGTGCACGTGCGGATCGACGAACGCGGGCGCGAGCACCAGGCCCTCGCCCTCGACCACTCGATGGCCGTTCGCGTCGACGTCGGTCCCGAGCTGCGCGATCACGCCCTTGTCCACGCGGACGTCGCAGACGCGGTCGAGCCCCTCCGCCGGGTCGACGACCCGGGCGCCGCGCACGACGAGGTCCTCCAGGCTCCGCCCCTTCTTCATGAAGAGCATCACGCCACCTCCAGCGGCTCGGTCACCTCGACGGGCACGGGCCCGGTTGTGAGCAGGTCGTAGAGCACCGCCATCCGCACGACCAGCCCCGAGCGAACCTGGGCCTCGATCAGCGCCTCGGGCGCGTCGGCGACGCGCGGGTCGATCTCGACCCCGCGGTTCATCGGGCCGGGGTGCATCACCTTCTGGCCCGGCCGGATGCGCTCCGGGGTCACTCCCCAGCGCGCGGTGTACTCGCGGAGCGACGGCACGTAGTTCGCGCCCTCCTGCATCCGCTCCCGCTGCATGCGCAGGACGTAGACGACGTCGGCCGCGGCGATCGAGTCGATGTCATGGGAGACCTCGCAGCCCAGCGCCTCGATGCCGCGCGGGATCAGCGGCGGCGGCCCGACGAGCGTCACCTTCGCGCCCATCAGCGCGAGCGCCTGCACGTTGGAGCGCGCGACGCGCGAGTGCAGGACGTCGCCGACGATCGCGACGTGGACGCCCTCGATGCGCCCCAGGTCGGCCTGGATCGTGTAGAGGTCGAGCAGCGCCTGCGTCGGGTGCTGGTGCTTCCCGTCGCCGGCGTTCACGACGTGGGCGTCGGTGAAGCGCGCGACGAGCTGCGGGGCGCCGATCTGCGGGTGCCGGATCACGATCACGTCCGGGTCGTAGGCGCCGAGCGTCAGGGCCGTGTCCTTGAGCGACTCGCCTTTGTCGACGGAGGAGCCCGCGGCCTTGATCGACATCGTGTCAGCGCTCAGTCGCTTCGCCGCGAGCTCGAAGCTCGACGACGTGCGCGTCGACGACTCGTAGAAGACGTTCACGACGGTGCGGCCGCGCAGCGTCGGCAGCTTCTTCACCTCGCGCTCGAGGCTCCGCGAGAAGCTCGACGCGGTCGCGAGCAGGCGCTCGACGTCCTCGCGCTGCAGGTCGCCGATCGAGATCAGGTGCCGCCGCGGCGGCTGTTTCGGCGGGAGGAAGCCCTCCCGCATGACGTGGATGTCAGCCATTGGGCTCCTTCGTGATCAGCAGGACGCGGTCGACCTCGTCCACCTCGACGAGCTCGACCTGGATGCGCTCCTCGCGCGCGGTGGGCAGGTTCTTGCCGACGTAGTCCGGGCGGATCGGCAGCTCGCGGTGGCCGCGGTCGGCGAGCACGGCCAGCTGGACGCGCTCGGGCCGGCCGTAGCCGAAGAGCGCGTCGATCGCCGCGCGGATCGTGCGGCCCGTGTAGAGGACGTCGTCGACGAGCACGCACGTCATCCCCTCGAGCGCGAAGTCGAGCGTCGTCGAGCGGACGAGCGGCTGTGGGTGCCTCGGCGCCTCGCCGCCCCGGACGTGGACGTCGTCGCGGTGGAAGGTGATGTCGAGCTGCCCGAACGCGACCTCGGTGCCGCTCAGCTCGTGGATACGGCGGCGCAGCCGCTGGGCGAGCGGCACTCCGCGCGTGTGGATGCCGACGAGCGCGACCCGCGCGAGGTCGGCGTTCCCCTCGACGATCTCGTGCGCGATCCGCGTCAGCGCCTTCGCGATCGCATCGGCGTCGAGGATCGTGCGCGCTGCAGAGGTTTCGGCGGCTATCGGCCGCTCAGGGCAGATCTCACCTTCGACTCCTTTCCGGCCTCACGGGACCGGGTTAAAGGGGTGCCTGTCGGTGCGGCACCTTACAGGTGGGGCCGGACGGTGTCGCTATCTGATCGGCAGAAGCAGGTCGATCTCGTCGTGCCGGCGGTAGAACTCGAGGCTCGGCCGGCTTTCGTCCGGGCTCGTCTGATGCACCAATGCCTGGAAAGTGGTGCCGATCCGTTCGTACACCTCCGGCGGGTCGCCGCGCAGGCGTGCACGCAAATAGCGGCCGCCCGGAAGCTCGCCGGACTCGACGCCGAGTGCCTCCGCGTCGTCGCCCTCGCGCACCACCGCGCAGACCCTGTACTCCTTCGTTTCCGGGTAGTAGGCCCCGTAGAACTTGCGGCCGCGCAGGCCGACGAGCTCCTCGAACCGTGCCCAGGTCGTCTGCATCTCCGCCACGTCGTCGGCGCAGCGGACGAACAGCACCTGAATCGGCTCGCGTTCGACGGCCTGGGCGGCCTCGGCTTCCGGGTGCACGGCCCTAGCGTGCCACGGCGAGTAGCCACTCGACGCGGTAGTCGACCTCCTCGGGAAGCTCGCGCTCCGCACGGGCGAGCCCGGCCTCGTACTCGTCGTCCGAGATCAGGTCGAAGGTCGAGATGTGCTTGCCGCGAATGCGCTCGAGCGCGGTGTCGCGGGCGAGCGAGCCGTGCTGCGAGAGGCGGGTGAGGGCCACGTCGCCGAACCCCGCGCCGGCGAGCTGGGCCTCGAGCTCGTCGCTCGTCGGGAAGCGTGCGCGATCGGCGACCTCCATCGACGGGAAGAGCTCATTCAGCCAGAACGAGTCGAAGTAGGACGGGTCGAAGGTCGCCACTGCGAAGCATCCGTCGGTGACGAGCACACGCCGCGCCTCGCCGAAGGCGCGCGGCCGGTCGACGAGGTGCGCGACGAGCCACATCGTCGCCCGCTCGAACCAGCCGTCCTTGAAGGGCAGCTCCTCCGCCGAGCCCAGCTTGAGGCCGGCGCCACCGGCGCGCGTGCGCGCGACCTCGAGCATCTCGGGTGACGCGTCGACTCCCCAGGCCTTCGCGATCGGGGCGAGCTGGGCGAGGAAGCGCCCCGTCCCGCAGCCGATGTCGAGCACGCGCCGGCCGGCGAGGTCCGCCTCGCGGATCAGCGTCTCGGCGACTTCCCGCCAGTTGTCGTCGTACGGCCGCAGGCGGTCGTAGACGGCGGCGCGTGCCGAGAAGTCAGGCGAGCTCGTCAGGCTCGGTCAGCGACTCGATCGCGTCGCGGGCTGCGTCGAGGTCGGTCTCGGGGACGAGCACCTTCTGCGGCGCGTCCTCGACCGCGCGCGGGTGGTGTTCGACCGCCGTCTCGAGCTCGGCGGTGATTCCGGCGGCGCGGAGGATGTCCTGGATCTCCTCGGCCTCCGCGACGCTCTCGGCCAATGCGACCTGCACCAACGCGCTCATGAGACCACCTCCGGCTGCGGCTCTGGGACGTCGCGCTTGTGGGCGACGCCGCCCTTGATCAGGGACGGTGACCCCCGCTCCGGGAACGGGACGTCGATCACGTCGAAGTCCTTCGGCACCACGGTGTCGGGGAAGATCGTACGCGCCTCGCGGGCTGCTTCGGGGCCGAAGTAGCGGTTCGAGAGGTGCGTCAGCGCCAGCAGGCCGACCTCGGCCTCCCGCGCGAGCTCCGCCGCCTCGAGCGCGGTCGAGTGCGCGGTCTCCCGCGCGCGGTCTCGCTCCTCCTCCAGAAATGTCGCCTCGTGGACGAGCACCTCCGCCCCGCGGGCGGCCTCGAGCACCGTCGGCGAGGGCGCCGTGTCGCCGCTGAGCACGACCTTCCGGCCGGAGCGGGGCGGGCCGAGCACCTCATCGGGCGTGACCGTGCGGCCGTCCACCAGCGTGACCGGCTCACCGGCCTGCAGCAGGCCGCGCTCGGGGCCTGAGGGCACGCCGAGCGCATCAGCGGCCTCGACATCGAAGCGGCCCGGCCGCTCGCGCTCGACCAGCGCGAAGCCGAGCGACTGCACCCGGTGGGCCACGGGGAACGTGACGAGGTCGTAGTCGCCGCGGTCGAGCCGCTCTCCGGGGGCGAGCTCCACCAGCTCGAGCCCGTACGTCAGCTTCCCGAAGATCCGGCGCAGCGCACCGAAGAGCTCGCGCAGCCCGGGCGGCCCGTACACGGTCAGCGGCAGCTCGCGACCACGCAGCGCGAACGTCTTCAGCATGCCCGGGAGGCCGAGGTAGTGGTCGGCGTGGAAGTGCGAGACGAAGACCTCTCGCAGCTCGACGAGGCCGACCGACGAGCGCAGCAGCTGGCGCTGCGTTCCCTCGCCGCAGTCGAAGAGCAGGCGCTCGCCGCCGCGGCGCACGAGCAGCGCCGAGGGCGCGCGCGTGGCGGTCGGGACGGAGCCCGAAGTGCCGAAGAAGACGAGGTCGAGGTCCACGGGCCGATTGTAGGGTTGCCCCGACATGGCCGACCCCCGCGAGGACGTCCGCGAGTTGATCCGCCGCGACCCCGTCCCGGAGGAGCACGACGCGATTCGCGAGCTCTGGAAGCGCCACTCGATCGCCGAGGACAACCGCGACCTGCCGGGCCTGCTGGCGACGCTGACCGAGGACTGCGTCTACGAGCTCGTCCAGACCGGCCATCGCTGGGAGGGACACGAGGGCGCGGCACGCTTCTACGCGGGCCTGCTCGGCGCCTTCCCCGACATCGACTTCCAGCTGACGAGCATCGTCATCGGCCCGCAGGGCGTCTGCGAGGAGGCCGACGTCACCGGCACGTTCGAGAACGAGTGGCTCGGCGTCCAGCCCACCGGCGAGCGCCTGGCCTGGCAGGTGACGATCTTCTTCCCCTGGGATCGCGAGCAGCGCCTCTTCAGGGGCGAGCGCGTCTATACCGCGGGCCTGCCGCTACCGGGCTGACGGCAGCACGAGCCGCTGCCCCGGGACGATCAGGCTCCCGCCCAGGTGGTTGCGGTGGTCGATGCGGTAGATGGCGTCACGCGGGTCGCCCGCGTAGTGCGCGACGGCGATCGTCCAGAGCGTGTCGCCCGGCTTGACGGTGTACCGCTGTTCGGGGCCAGCGCCGTGCGAGGCCCGCGCGAGGGCCGCCCAGGCGATCAGGGCCAGCGCTGCGATCAGGAGTACCTTGGCGAACATGTGTTCGCATGATAGAGCGAACGTCTGTTCGTGTCAAGCGATCGTAACCAAACGCGCGTTGAAGCGGGTTTCCGCGACCTCGAGCACGATCAGCGAGTGCTGCGGCGCGCGGCGCCGTTCGGTCGGGCTGCCGGGGTTCAGGATCCAGACGCCGCGGTGCCGCTCGAGCTGCGGCACGTGCGTGTGGCCGTAGACGACCGCGTCGCAGCCGGGGAACCACGACACCAGCCGCTCCTCCCTCCCCGCCCGCTCGCCCGCGATGTGAACCATCCCGATCCGCACGCCCTCGACCGCGACGACCCGCCGCTCCGGAAGTGTCTCCTGGAGCGCCGGCTCGTCCATGTTCCCGAACACGGCCACGACGGGCGCGAACGCCTCGAGCTCCCGCAGCACCGGGGCCGCGACCACGTCGCCGGCGTGGAGGATCAGGTCGGCCCGCTCCAGCTCGCGCACGCACTCCTCGGGGAGCCGGCGCGCCCCGCGCGGCAGGTGCGTGTCGGCGATGACCGCGACGCGGGTCAGACGGCCAGGAAGCGCCCGTCGCGGTAGACGAGCTCGCCGTCCGCGTAGACCTCGCTGCCCGAGCGCAGGTCGCAGATCATGTCCCAGTGAAGCGCCGAGCGGTTCGTGCCGCCGCACTCGGGATAGGCGCTGCCGAGCGCGAGGTGCACGGTCCCGCCGATCTTCTCGTCGAAGAGGATGTTGCGCGTGAAGAGCTGGATGGCGTCGTTGAGGCCGAACGCCAGCTCGCCGACCCGCTTCGCGCCCTCGTCGACGGCGATCATCTCCTCGAGGAAATCCTGCCCCCGGGCCGCCGTCGCCTCGACGACCTCGCCCTCCTCGAACCGCAGGCGCACGTCGTCCACCTGCCGGCCGCGGAACACCGCGGGATACGTGAAGCGGATCTCGCCGTCCACGCCGGTCTCGAGCGGCGCGGTGAAGACCTCGCCGTCCGGGAAGTTCTCGCGCCCCTCCGAGGGGATCCACCTGCGCCCGCCGAAGGCGAGCGTGAGGTCGGTGTCCTCCGCGACGATCCGCAGCTCCTGCTTCGCGTCGAGGAACTCGGCGACGCGCCGCATCTCCTCGGCGAAGGCGCGCCAGCGCGCGACGGGGTCGCCGTCGTCCAGCAATGCGCCCGCGTAGAGGAAGTCCTCGTACTGCGCGAGCGACATCTCGGCGTCCTGGGCTGCGGCCTGCGTCGGGTACGCCGTCAGCACCCAGCGCAGCTCGCCGTTCAGCGCGCGCTCGAGGTACCGCTCCCTCAGCTCCTTGCGGGCCCGCTGCTGGAGCGCCTCGCGCTCGGGCGAGATCCCGGTCAACGCCTTCGTGTTGCTCGGCGCCTCGACCACGATCCAGACGTCGGCCTGCTCGACGTCCTCGCGGTCGGCGGGGCTGACCCACGAGGCCTGCTCGTCGCTGCCCTCCGACAGCAGCAGGTCGTCGACCTCCAGCGTCGCCCGTACCGAGGGCAGGCCGCCCGCGCGCAGCGCAGCCGCGTAGAGCTCGTCCAGGAGCGGCTCCACGTTCGTGGGGCCCTGCACGACGACGAGATCGCCGGGCTCGACGCCGGCGGAGTAGCCGACGAGCACCTCCGCGAGGCGCCGCAGGCGGTCAGACATGCTCGACCGCGGGCTGCGGCTGCTCGAGGAACCGGCCGGCCCGCCAGACGAGCTCGCCGTCCGCCTGCACCTCGCCCTCCGCTCGCAGGTCGCACACGAGATCCCAGTGGAGCCCCGACCTGTTCTGCCCGCCGAGGTCCTCGAACGACGAGCCCAGCGCGACGTGAATCGTGCCGCCGATCTTCTCGTCGAAGAGCGTGTTGTGCGTGAAGCGATCGATCTCGTAGTTGAGCCCGAACGCGACCTCGCCGAGCCGGCTTGCGCCCTCGTCCAGGCTCAGCATCGCGTCGAGATACTCACGGCCCCGGTCGGCCTCGGCGGCCACGACCCGCCCGCCCTGGAAGCGCAGCCTGATCCCGTCGACCTCGCGGCCGTTGAAGAGCGCGGGGAAGCCGAAGGTGATCTCGCCCTCGGTGACGGTTTCGAGCGGGCTCGTGTAGACCTCGCCGTCGGGCATGTTGTAGCGGCCGTCCGCGGGCTTCCACTTCCTGCCGTCGACGCCGACCTTCAGGTCGGTGCCGGGGCCGAAGATGCGTAGCTCGCGCGCTTCGGAGAGGGAGCCCGCGCGGGCAGAAAGCTCCTCGCGCACGCTCCGCCAGTGGGCGACCGGGTCGCCCGGCTCCTCGACGTGGCAGG
>Ga0081455_10005872_pt1 | contig 13339 bp, 11 predicted proteins | sample TabmetS3T2R1_FD_70207 | JGI IMG/M metagenome (GOLD analysis project Ga0081455, IMG submission 70207) | Tabebuia heterophylla rhizosphere microbial communities from the University of Puerto Rico - S3T2R1 | ecosystem: Host-associated > Plants > Roots > Rhizosphere ... | reverse complement strand
GGGGGTCCATGGCAAGTTGCAAGCCAGGGGTAGGACGCACCAGACGCAACGGTATCGGGGTGGTGGTAGCGACGGGTGCAGCAGCGGCCGCTGGTTGATGCAGCGAGCAAACATGCTCAGGCTCTGTCCCGGGTACAAACCACTCGCGCACGGTTGGACACTGGGAACCGGCGCGCTGTCCAGTCAGACGACAAATGGTCACCGGGGTCAGCTGTGCGCTACGAGCGAGCGGTCGGGTGTCGAGGTCGCGGTGGAGGTCAGCAAAGAGGGCGCGTAGGACTAAGGCCGGACCAAGAGAGCCAGTGACGTCCTGCATGGGCCGCTGTTGTAAATTCCCCATCCACACACCAGCGGTGTAGTGATGGGAAAACCCCACGGCCCAGGCATCGCGATAATCACTGGAGGTGCCAGTCTTGACCGCAGTTTCGACTGGAAAACGCAGTAAATTGGCGCGGCGAAATTCTAAGCGGCGGGCTTCAGGGTCGGCCAGGATATCGGCAATGAGCGTACTGACCTCAGCACTGTACACCCGTCTTCCCAGCGCCGGAGATGACCCCTCCTGCGGTACGACGTGCAAGGGCTCAAAGACGCCCTGCCGAGCCAGCGCAGCGTAGGCTTGTACCATCTCGAACAGGGTGACCTCGCCGTTGCCCAGGGCCAGGCCGTTACCATAGTAGTCTGCCGATTGGGACAGGCTCTGGAAGCCAAGGCGGTGCAGGCGCTCCAGGAAGGCCTCGACACCGACGAAGTCGATTGTGCGCACGGCCGGCACATTGAGCGAATTCCCCAGCGCCTCTCGTACCCGCAGCGGTCCGTAGTGCTGGCCACTGTAGTTGCGGTAGGCATGGAGCCCAACGCCAATTGGTTGCTCCAGGGGACTATCTTCGACCAGCGTCGCCGCGGTCCAGCCGTGCTCCAGGGCGAGGGCATAGAGAAGCGGTTTGAGGGTCGAACCGGGTTGCCTGGGCGTGGTCACCGTGTCGATCTGGCTGCCACCCGCACTGACCCACGCCAGGACGTCGCTGGTATGATGATCGACGACCAGGAGCGCGCCATCCGTGACCCCCAGGGCCTGCAAATCGCGTAGCCGCCCGTCAAGCAGTGCCTGAGCCCGCTGTTGCAACGAGGCGTCGAGAGTCGTCCGCACCTGGCCGTGCTGGAACAGTGCTGTCGGCGGGTTGAGACTCCGGACATAGCGCAGGAAGTGGCTGGCCTGCACTGGCAGGGTGGGCCTTGCCAAGGGCAGCTCTTGCGTCAGCACCTGCTGATACTCCGCGGCCGTGAGTAGATTGGCCGCATAGAGACGAGCGGCGAGCTGCGTCAGCGGGCGGCGAATGCGGGTGCTGCTGCGGAGTAAGTCCAGGCGGCTCGGAGCACGCACCATGACGGCCAGGGCGAGCATCTCATGTCGACTCAGCGTGTGCACATCTCGGTCAAAATAGGTGCGCGCGGCCTGCGCCACCCCACGTCGCTGGCGGGCATAGGGAATCTGGTTGAGATAGAACTCGAGAATAGTAGCTTTCGGAAAGCGTGCCTCGAGGCGCCTGGCCTCAAACCCTTCGACCCAGCGCGACCACAGCGTACGCGGACGTGGGTGCAGTATGCGGACGACCTGCTCGGTGATCGTACTTGCGCCGCGGACCGTACGCCGGGCGTACAGGTTTTGCCCCAGCGCGTGCAGCCGCGCCGGCCAATCCACGCCCCTGTGCGCATAAAAGCGTTGATCTTCGGCAGCAATGAAAGCCTGTTGCAGGAAGAGTGGGAGCTCGTACAGCGGGACGTAGTCATGCACATTCCAGGGATTTTGGAATGTGACCGAGAGGGGGAGGCCACGGCGGTCCACCACCTGGGCTCTACGGATGGCCGAGTCGTCCGGGAAGAGCGATGCTGGGAAGGGTCGCAGGGCTGCCCATGTCTGCCAGATGAGCAGCCCTACCAGCGCCAGGAGCACGCCACTTAGAGTCCTGAGATACCGCAACAGCACGCCCTTTGCTTATGCCTGGGCGCGCTCGATAGCCCGCTGCAGCGCGCGTCTGGTATACACCCGAGTGAGATGCAGGCGATACTCCGCTGAGGCATGGATGTCTGCCAGTGCCTCGACACCCTCAGTGGCCCGCTCGGCAGCCTGGGCCACAGCCTCAGCCGTAGCAGCTTGCCCTTGCAGGGCGCGCTCCGTCATACTGGCTCGATAGGCGGTATTACTTACCCCCGTGACCCCAACCGCGACGCTCTGCACGGTGTTATTGGCACCGAGCGTGACCTGTGCCGCCACCCCGGTCAGCGCAAAGCCAGACGCGGGTTGCGCCACCTTGAGGTAGGTCCCGCCCGTGCGCGGGGGATTGACCGGCACGTGAATCTCCGTCAAGATTTCCCGGCTTTCCAGCGCTGTCGTGAGCAGGTCAACAAAAAAATCGGCGGCGCTCACCATGCGTTCACCGCCAGCATGGATAAGTTTCATCTGCGCTCCCACAGCCAGGATCGCGGCTGGCCAATCCGCTGCCGGATCAGCGTGGGCAATGCTGCCGCCAATGGTGCCACGATTGCGCACCTGCACATCGCCAATGGCGGCTGCCGTCTCGGCCAGCAGCGGGCAACGCTGCTGTAACAGCGCAGAAGATTCCGCAGCATAGTGCGTCGTGCCGGCACCAATGATCAGCGTGCCACTCTGTTCACGAATGCCGCTGAGTTCATTCAGGCGCCCTATATCAATGAGCAGTGTTGGGGTGGCCAGACGCAGCTTCATCATAGGTACCAGGCTGTGGCCGCCAGCGAGAATTTTCGCGTCATCAGCATGGGCGGCAAGCAGCCGTAATGCCTCAGAAAGGCTCGTGGGCCGTCGATAGTCAAACGCAGCGGGAATCATGCTTGTCTCCTCCAGGGATAATGCGCTCTCCGACATTGCCGAGTAGCCGGACACTCGTAGTGTGAGCCGAAAGCTCCCCGCCAAACTGGCGGGGCAATTGCGCTAGTCTGCACTGGTGCCAGCCCCCTGGCGCATCTTCTTAGCTGCGTACTGCACGGCATTGACGATGTGCTGATAGCCGGTACAGCGGCACAAATTGCCCTCCAGCGCGTGCCGGATCTCCGCTTCAGTCGGGTTCGGATTCCGCTCTAACAGCTGCACGCTGGCCATGATCATTCCCGGCGTGCAGAAGCCACACTGCAGGCCATGTTCTTCCCAGAAGCCCTCTTGCACCGGATGCAGGATCTCCGCCTGCGCCAGCCCCTCGATTGTCGTAATGTCCGCACCATCCGCCTGCACAGCCAGAACGGTGCAGGATTTCACCGCTACTCCGTTCATGCGGACGGTACAGGCTCCACACAGGCTCGTCTCACACCCAACGTGCGTGCCCGTCAACCCCAATTTGTCGCGCAGGAAATGCACCAGGAGCAGTCTGGGCTCGACGTCATGTGCATAGGTCTGGCCATTCACCGTGACGGTTATGTTCATGGTATCCCTCCCAGAAGCAGACCGCGGTGTTTAAGTCCCCTTGGCTAAGGGCGTTGGCATGTCTGATAGGTGGCACACTGTAACAAAAAACCTACGCCTGAACAAGCACGAAAAGGCTCCATGATGCCCAAGCACGCGCTTGCGGTGCCGGGGGATTTCTGATACAAGAGACCCACCAGAGCCAGGACATCCAGGGAAGGAGCGACGCATGCGCATTGATATGCATGCCCATTACGTACCGCCGCGTATCCTCGAGGTCTTGGAACGCGACGCAGCCCCGTACGGGGTGCAGGTACAACACGCTGAGGGCGGTGGACGGTGCTTACACTTTGGGGCTGGGGTGACGCTGCGCCCATTCCACCCGCATTTGTTGGACCTGGACGCACGCTGGCGGTTCATGGATGGCCAGAGGGTCGACCGGCAAATTCTCTCGGTCTGGACTGATCTCAGTGGGTATGGCCTGGAGCCGGCTGCGGCAGCGCGCTGGCATCGTCTGCTCAATGAAGCGCTGACTGAGGTGGTCCAGCGCTACCCGCAGCGCCTGGCAGCGCTCGCCTCAGTACCTTTACAGGATCCCGCCCGGGCTGCGGAGGAGCTGGCCTACGGCGTGCGTCAGTGTGGCGCCGTTGGGGGCGTGATTGGGACCAATATCGAAGGGCAAAACCTCGATGCGCCGGCCCTGGATGAGTTCTGGAGCGCCGCCGTGGAACTTCAGGTGCCACTGTTTCTGCATCCGGTTGAGCCTGTCTTGCCAGCGCGCGTCAGTAAATACTATCTGCACGCCCTGACTTACTACCTCTATGACACCACAGCCACGGTCGGCGCCATGCTCTTTAGCGGTGTCCTGGACCGCTTTCCAGACTTGCAACTCATCCTGTCGCACGGCGGTGGTTTTTTCCCCTATCACGCCGGGCGTTTTGACATCATCTACACCAATTTGGCGCAGACCCGTGAGCACCTCGCCCAACCGCCTTCAGCGTATCTGCAGCGATTTTACTACGACACCATCGTGCACCATCCTACGGCGTTGCAGTTCCTGTGCACGATGGTGGGGAGTGATCGTCTGCTGTTGGGAACCGATTATCCCTTTCCTGTCGCCGACCCCGATCCACTGCGTCTCTACGCCCAGGCCGGATTCACCGACGCGGACATCGACGCGATGGCGGGAGAGAATGCACGGGTGCTGTTTCGTCTGCAAGGGGTCTAGTCTCAGTACTTGAAAATGATGTGATGGTCATATAAGGCTATAAAAAACAAGAGACTCTCCGATAACAAAAGGGAGAAGCCAATTCCCTCACTCGCATCGGAGAGCCCCATGTCGACATGTCCTCAGTATATCTTGAAGAGCCAAGACGTGTACAATTTCACCATCAACACGCTTGCCACGTTGCCCCTGAGTATGCCTGGGGTCATTCAAAGTCGAGACTTGTGGCGGGTCTTGGTCTTTGCCGCCGCCTCCAAGTTCTCGGTCCATCAAGCCTGTCATCAGCTGGAGCGGGCCCCATCGGGCCCCACAGTGCTGGGGACGCTGGCCTGTCAACTCAGTGACCTTGATGCCCTCGAAGGCCACGTCAATGCCCTCGTGGCACGCCTGATCCCCAAGGGCTTGGGCAAACGCGGGCGCCACGTCGCCATGGATTTGATCGCCCTGCCCTACCATGGCACCGTGGCTGAGACCCAGCAAGACGAAGTCTGCCGCAGCAAAGCCAAATGTGGCACGCCCCATTTTTTCCCCTACGCTACGGCCTATGCCGTGGTCCAAGGGCGCCGCTATACCCTGGCAATCTGTCGCGTGCGCGCCAAGCAGACGATGGATCATGTCGTGCGAACCCTCCTTGAGCGCGTAGGGCTCTTGGGGATCCGCATTCAACTCCTGCTGCTCGACCGGGGTTTTTACAGCGTGCGGGTGATGAGCGATCTGATCCCAGCAGCGTTGCCCTTCATTATGCCAGCGGTCAAACGCGGGAAACAGCCTGCGACCCCCGGCGGTCCCACCGGAACCCGTGCGCTGGCGACCGAAAAGCAGAGCCGCTGGACGTCTTATACCCTGAAAAGCGCTCCAGAGGGCCAAGCGACCTTCGACTTGGCCGTGGTCTGTCACAACACGCGGGGCCAAAGAGGTCGTCACCGGCGAGAAGCCTTGTTGTATGCTACCTGGGGCGTCAAACATCGCCCCTTGCCCTGGATTCGCGCTACCTATCGGGGACGATTTGGCATTGAGTCGTCCTATCGACAAGTGCATCAAGCGCGCATCCGCACCAGTAGCCGTAACCCGGTCTTGCGGCTGTTGTTTGGCGGCGTGGCCTTGGTCTTGCGCAATGTGTGGGTCGGGTGGCATGCCGAAGTCATCGCGGTGCCGCGGCGGGGGGCCAAGCAACTGCGTCTGCAATCGCTGCGGTTTGCTCGCCTGCTGCTGTGGCTGCTGCTAGAAGTCGCTCACCATTATCGACTCTTACGCAATGTCCCTGTTTATCGTGACTTATATGATAGGGCTCAAGCGTTTGATATCACTTTCAACTACTGAGTCTTACTGCCTCCGCACCTGCGCTTCGTTCGTCGTCTGGGCCAAGTGTCGCTTCTGCATGTGCCAGATCGTTGAGGTCTTTGGGAATGCAGTTGGCCATCTCGCCGTATTTGGTATCAGCATTTTCTTAAAGAAAAATTAGGGATTCCCTGATTTACAGTGATAGCTGCTCTTGCGTATAGTAGGGCCTCTTGTAGCGAGGGTGTTCGCTGACGTGGAAATTGTCTCCCCCAGGTCCCCTGGACGTGGGATCGGTTCAGAGGACCCTCTCTCACACCTTCTCGTTTTGGTAGTCGGTATAAGTGAGTCCATAAAGAGAGAATCTTTCCTCAGACAAGGGGAAGCTTAGGAGCATGAAAGAGAAAAATGGCGACCTTCCGTGTTGTGGGTACAAATACGAACGCTGGCGGCCCGCATTGCATCAACGCTACTTCGTGATCTTAGGGGATGGGAGTATCCAGATATTTCGATGGTCTGGCGTGCCTTTTGACTACAAAGCGTGGCAGTTCGGCAATTGCTTCAAAACGCGAAGAGACGCCGAACACGCACGGGAGGCTATCAGGCAAGTGTTGCAGGCTTTTCACACTGAATATGGAAGGTAACATGTCGCCAAGCAGTAACAACACGGTTTCTTGAAGCGGGAGAAATATATGGCACCATCCGAGCCTGAGCGATGGAAGCCGGAATTGCATGAGAAGTATTGGTATCTCAATTTTTGGGGGGGAATTTGTTCTGGCACGTGGATGGGTGAGGATTTTAGTATGCAGAGGTGGGGGGTAGGTAATTGTTTCAAAAGTTGTGAACAAGCTGAACAAGCACGCGAGAAGCTCAGAGAGGTGTTGCTAAACTTTCACAAAAAGCATGGAAACTGAATTTTACACTACCCTGCCTCCACACCCTCTTGCACTCCAGTCAGCGCTGAGACATACTGTGGCGCGCCGGACCTATTTACTGCCTACCTTCTGTCGTGCACCGCAAAGGAACACCTATGAGTCGCGTGCTCATCATGGATGATGAGAGCATTATCAGGAACAGCGCCGGCCGAGTGCTCAGTCGCATGGGTCATGAAGTGCAGTATGCTTCGCATGGTGAGGAAGTCATCGTGTTATACCAAAAGGCGCATGCCACTCAGCGCGCGTTCGATGTGGTTATCCTGGACTTGATCATTCGTGATGGTATGGGAGGCCAGGAAGCGCTCGCGCACCTCCGCAGGATTGACCCACACGTCAAGGCCATTGTCTCGAGCGGCTCTACGACTGATCCTGCGGTCCTGGAGTATGCTAGCTATGGCTTCCGCGCGGTGCTTGCGAAACCCTACGGCAGACGCGAGCTCGCTGCTGCACTCCAGAAGGTCCTGGAGGAGTCGTAAGTCAAATTCGACTATGGCTTCTCCTCACCCTCTACGTTGCGCACCGGGAACGTCAAGGTAAAGGTTGTCCCGTCGGCCCGCTCCAGCGTGATTGTCCCCTGGAGCTGCTCGGTGAGCATGGCAACGAGTTGCAGACCTAAGCTCTCGGTGTGACGGAAATCGATCTCGTCCGGGAACCCAATCCCATTATCCCGCACCACCAGCGCTGCCTGCTGCGCGGTGTCGGCATGCAACTCGACGTAAACTTCACCAGTGCGGTTCTGGGGAAAGGCGTATTTGAAGGCATTGCTCAGCAGCTCATTGAGAATGAGCCCACAGGGGATTGCTTGATCCATATCTAATATGATCGGATCGACCTGGATCCGTACGCTAATGCGCTGTGGATCGATGTTATACGACTGCACGAGTTGGGCGCTGAGGGTGTGGATATAGCGCGCGAGATCCAGCCGGGCGAGCTCCTGCGACTGATATAACGTCTCGTGGACGAGGGCCATGGAGCGGATGCGGTCTTGACTATCGCGAAACTGCGCCAGCAGTGCGGCATCATCAAGCGTATCAGACTGCAACTCGAGTAAACTCGAGACGATCTGCAGATTATTTTTTACCCGATGGTGCACTTCCTTGAGGAGGAGCTCTTTCTCGCGCAGGGATGCGGTGAGCTGCGCCTCGGCCTGGCGGCGTTGCGTGAGTTCCTCCTGGGCCTGTCGGTAGAGCTGGGCGTTCTGAATCGCGATGGCGGCATGTGTGGCGAGGCGCACGAGGAGCTCCTCGTCTCGGTCCGTGAAGGAGTGAAACGGGGGGTTGGAGACGTAAAATACCCCATCGACGCGCGTGCCAGTCAAGATCGGTACGGCCAGCACAGAGATGTTCCCACCTGCCCAGGCCCCAGCCAGATACTCTTTGCTGAAGCGTGGATCGGTGGCATAGTGGTCCGTGCGCCAGGGGCGCGCGGTGCGGAGCACTTGTCCCCCCATGCCCTTGCCAGACTCAATGCGGAGGCCGGCATAAGCCATATGGGGAGCACCGACCGCATAGCGAGTGGTCAAGACGTCAGAGTCGGGTTCCCGAAGCATAAGAATAGCCCGTTCGCTGGCGCAGAGCTCCTGTGCTCCAGCAACCACGCGCCGGAGTACCGTATCGAGGTCTAGAGAGGCGCTGAGGCTCTGGGCGAGGTCGGCCAGCATCTCAGTTTCGCGTCGCCGGCGCTCCACCTCGGCGGCTAAGCGCGCCCGGGTGTCCTCGGCACGCTTGCGCTCGGTAATATCGCGAAAGACGAGGACGACACCGAGGAGAGACCCGCGGGGGGCACGGAGCGGCGCGCTGCTAGCATCGATGGGGCGCTCCATACCGTCCCTGGCAATGAGCAGCGTGTGAGGGGCGAGCCCCACTACCGTGTCCGCACGGAGTACCCTGGCGATGGGATTCTCGACCCCCTGACGGGTGTACTCGTTGATAATCTGAAACACCGCCGTGATGTCCTTGCCCAGGGCCTCGGCCTCTGGCCACCCGGTGACCGACGCCGCCACGGGATTCACGAACGTCACCCGCCCCTGCGTGTCGGTCGCGATGACGGCGTCCCCGATGCTAGATAGGGTAACAGCCAACCATTCGCGCTGCTCCTGCGCTACCGCATCTGCCTTCCGGCGTTCCGCTACCACAGCCGCTAGGACGAGAGTCGTCACCGCTGCGACGCTCAGAAAGGCCTGGAGCATCAAGAGACTCTCGTGAAGCGTCTGGCCGGTAAAGGGGCCAGAACCCCGTATAGTCTCCCAGACCGCAATGGCCGAGACAAGACCCAGGGTGGTAATCGCTCCCTGGGGACCCAGGCGTACCGCCGCCCAGATCAAGGCGGGAAAGAGAACGTAGGGAGAATCGATCAGGTTGGGGGCCACATCGCCGAATACGAGAAGGCTCAAGGCACCAACAGCCATGCACACGGCGACCGCCTCGACGACCCACAAGCGTGGTCGGGAGAGACGCTCGCGCCCGCTCCAGACGAAGAGGAGTGGTGCCACTACCAGATTGCCCATGGCATCACCCAGCCACCAGGTCCGCCAGGCTTTGCCAAATGTAGCGGCAGGAATCATGCCACCGAGCCAGCCACTGGTCACCCCGATGGTGGCGCTAACCAGGGTACTGAGCATGGCCGTCAGCACGACCAGGCCCAGGACATCCCGGAGGCGGTCGAGAGCGGGACTGAACCCGACCAGGCGCTTGAGGAGCATGGTGCCGACCAGCGCTTCCAGCGTATTTCCTATCGCAATCCCACCCGCCACCGGTACTGGCGCACCGGCCCACAGATTGGCGAGAAAAGCTCCGCAGGTGATGCCGGGCCAGAGGTGACAGCCCCCCAGGACCAGGGCCATCAAGGCAATGCCTGTCGGGGGCCAGACGGCCGCGGCAACACCGTGCAGCGCGTCTAAGGAGAGCCCAAACCTCGCCGTGGCAACGTAGCAGACACACAGTACCACCATGCGCACCACGTCCGGTGTTCGCATTGTATGCCTCGCACGCCCGAGAACCCCTCGGCTTCCCGCCGGCACGTTAATATTGCACTGTACTGGCGGGCTCAGCAACCACCGGGTTCTCCAGCACCCCGAGTTGGTCAATAGCAATCCGCACGACATCGCCGGGCTTGAGCCAAAATTTCGGATCCATCCCTAAAATGACCCCGCTGGGCGTGCCCGTGGCAATGACATCACCAGGTTCGAGGGTAAAGGCCGTGGACAAGTGTTCCACAATATCAAAGCAGTTGAAGATGAGATGTCTGGTATTGGAGTTCTGACGTAACTCTCCATTGACCCAGGTCTTAAGATCAAGGCGGTGCGGATCAGGCACCTCATCTGTAGTCACAATGTAGGGCCCCATGGGACAGTGCGTATCCCACGATTTCCCCATAGTCGTGGTGGCGGAGCGCGCCTGCCAGTCGCGCACACTGACATCATTGACAATGGTATACCCCGCAATGACCGTAGCGGCTTTGTCCTTGGGCACCCGCCGGCAGCGCTTGCCAATGACCACGCCCAGCTCGCCTTCATAATCGAGCTCGACCGAATCTTTGGGACGCCAGATCGCTGCCCCAGGCCCGGTCACCGCGGTCGACTGCTTATTGAAGATCATGGGGACTTCTGGCATCGGGCGCCCGGTCTCTTCGATATGATCACGATAATTCAGTCCCACCGCGAGAATTTTCGGGGGACGGCGAATCGGCGCCTCCAGTTGCACGTCGGCGAGCGCCAGGCGCCCCCGCCCTGAGGCACAGACTTCCCGTGCCTGTTCCATGGCTGGCGCTCCCTGTGCCAAGAACGCTAACATATCGCTCGGCACGTTGCGGCCCTGTCCACTCACATCCACTACCTCTTCTGCCACCACAGCGCCAATGCGAGTTTTGCCCCCGTGCGTAAAAGTCACCAGTTTCATGACATGCCCCTCTGATGAGACGATTTAGGCGTTCAGCCCGGTAGTGCTGCTCAAGCGCGCTCTCCCGCTGCCCTGAGCATCTCCGGGTGGAGCTTCCGTCCTACCACGATGGCGGTGCTTTGGGTAAAGCACCACTGGCCATCCGCGTTCCGAAACGGCTGCGTGCCACTCAGGTCGTGTAGGCCGTCCTGTTCGATCAAGTGTCGCACTTGCGCTGCCTTGTCGTCCGGCGTCTGGGCATTGGCCATCCAGCGCTCAACGACTTGCTGCAGCTGGCCTGTAGAGACATGGCCAACCTCTAGCCCTGCCTCGGCAAAAAGCTTGAGAAGCATGCTCAGAGAGAAGGCGGCAGTATGGGACGGGTCGCGCAGATTCTCGAAATGATTTTGGTAAGCGCCACGCGTGGGATGTTCGCTCACCACGATATCTTCGACCGCCACTGTACCCTGTGGGGTACACACACGCACCATTTCGCGCAGCATACGCGGCGGCTGTTCGAAGTGATGGAACGCTAGGCGACAGACGATCACATCAAACTCGCCGTCCGCAAACGGCAAGCGCGAGGCATCCGCGAGTTGAAAGCGCACGTTGTGCAGCCCCTGCTCCTGGCGCCGCTGTTCGGCAATGGCCAGCGGCGCCTCAGTGAGATCAACCCCTACGACCTCACGGGCCACAGCCGCAAACCCCATGGCCACATACCCTGGGCCAGTGGCGACTTCCAACACCCGGTCCTGGGAGGTAGGACGCACGGCCTGCACGAGCCTGGCCACACGCTCAGGATCGGCAATCACCGGATTCGCCGCATAGGCTGTCGCCTGGCGGGTAAACTCTTCACGAACCACCTGGTTGTGTTCTTTGGTTTGTGGCATGGGCTCTATACCCCTATGATATGCCGAACGATCGTACGGCTATTGGTAGTCAAGGCTTTGACGTACATGCAGGAGGTTGGCTATCGAGCCTACAAAGAAGGGCTTGTCACGTGACCTGCGGCGGCACTGTCCCTTGCTCCTCGTAGCGGTGAATAGCCTTTTCCAAGGCACGTAGGGGCAACATCGCACATTTCACGCGCATCGTGGTCAATGGGACCCCGAGCAGATCGAGCATGTCTTGCCGTCCCATCTTTTTGACCTCGTCGAGCGTTTTCCCCTCGACCTCTTCCATGAGCATGGAAGCGGCTGCCAGGCTAATGACACAGCCTTTGCCCTCGAAACGGACTTCAGCAAGGCGGTCGGCGTCGAGGCGCGCCTGAATGCGCACTTCGTCTCCACAGAGGGGGTTGAGGTCGCGGATCTCGAACGTCGGTTGCTCAAGCGTGCCCTGGTGGGATGGGTTCTCGTAATGATCCAGGATATTGTCCTGGTACATCTCAAAATTCATCGCCGTCGCAGCCTCCTCGCTTCCCCAATGGCCTCCAGCAGCACATTAATTTCATCGACGGTATTGTAGACATAAAAGCTCGCACGGCACGTGCCGTTGATACCGAGGACATGCATGAGGGGCATGGCACAGTGGTGTCCAGCACGAATGGCCACCCCACATTGGTCCAGAATCGAGGCCACATCGTGCGGATGCAGGTCTTTGATGTTAAAAGAGACCACGCCACCACGCGCCGTGGCCTCTGGCCCGTACAGCTCGATATCAGGCGCCTGGCGCAACTGCTCCATGGCATAACCCACCAGGAGATGGGCGTGGGCCTGCACCGCCTCCATGCCCAGGCCCTCCAGATACTCGACCGCCGCCGCCAGACCGATGCCCTGCGCAATAGCAGGCGTGCCAGCCTCAAATTTCCAGGGGAGATCATTCCAGCTGGCCCCCTCAAAGGTCACTTCGCTGATCATGTCACCACCGTAGAGGAACGGCTCCATCTGTTCCAGGATGCGGCGTTTGCCATACAGCCCACCAATACCGGTCGGACCGAGCATTTTATGGCCAGAGAAGGCAAAAAAATCACAGTCCAGGGCGCGCACGTCAATCGCCATATGGGGAATACTCTGGGCCCCATCCACACACAGTAAGGCCCCCTGCGCATGGGCCATGTTACCCAGCTCAACGACCGGGTTCACAGTGCCCAGGACATTGGAGACATGCGTCACGGAGACCATTTTGGTGCGCGGGCCAATCAGGGTGGCGGCGTGCTCCATATCCAGGCGCCCCTGCGCATCGATACGGACATAGCGCACCAGCGCCCCGGTGCGGCGCGCGATCTGCTGCCAGGGCACGATATTGCTGTGGTGTTCGAGTTGCGTCAGCACGACTTCGTCGCCCTCATGCAGGTGTTGCAGCCCCCAGGCATAGGCGACGAGATTGAGTGCTTCGGTGGTGTTTTTGGTAAAGATCACTTCGTCCCAGTCAGCATGAATGAAGTGTGCCACCCGCTCATGGGCCTGCTCGTAAGCGAGGGTCGCTTCTTCACTCAGGACGTACACGCCGCGGTGGATATTGGCGTGGGAGGTTTGATAGTAGTGACGCACAGCGTCAAGGACTTGGAGAGGTTTCTGGGACGACGCGGCGCTATCGAGGTAGACGAGCGGGCGGTCGTGTACGCGACGTGCCAGAATGGGAAAATCACGACGCA